>Ga0070665_100000299_pt1 | contig 77548 bp, 66 predicted proteins | sample KBSS13metaG_FD_65862 | JGI IMG/M metagenome (GOLD analysis project Ga0070665, IMG submission 65862) | Switchgrass rhizosphere microbial communities from Kellogg Biological Station, Michigan, USA - KBS S1-3 metaG | ecosystem: Host-associated > Plants > Roots > Rhizosphere > Soil ... | reverse complement strand
AGGCAACCGCTTGGGACGATGGCAATCATCGGTTTCGCGGCCAACACTGGCATCCAGCCCATTAGGACATAGAGAATGATCGCGACACTTTCGACGCGATGCGCGAGAATCATTTTCGAAAAGAACCCGGCAATGGCGACAGCCCACAGTGCCGTAAACAGCACCCACCAGTAGCCGCCGCGCAAATAATAGAGCGACACCGGCGTGAACGTTCCGGCGATCAGCAAGTAGATCATCGCCTGATCGAGCATCCGAAACTTTCGCCGCAGGCGCGGCTCTTGCACCACGTGCGACAGCGTCGACGCCGTGTAGACGCCAACGAGCGATAGTCCGTACACGGCGCAGCCGATGATCTCGCGTGGACCGCCGCGTTCGACCGCCAGCACAATCAGCACGATGGCGCCGACGATGCTCAGCGCCATGCCGGCGCCATGCGTGATGCTGTTGGCAATTTCATCCTGAATGTAGCGCAGGCTGGCCTTGGCGGCGTCGAACGAATCGTCGCCTGACCGGCGATCGTCCATGTGGGCTCGGAGCTGATTTTCCATGATTCGAATTCTGGCGGAGAAAGGCTCTGGGCGGAATTACGGGCGGGCTGCGATACGAGGCTCGATTGTATCGGGGACGGTGGCGTCGATACGTCAAAAATACCACGTTCCGGCAATCAGACGGAAGAGAACTTTTTCCCCCAGAATCGCCCCTGGCGGGGCTTACGACGTTGTAGACTCTCTGTTTTGCCCCAGGGATTACGCCCTGAACCAGGTATCGCCGGTTTGCTTCTGCAAACGGCAAGCGATACAGTCGGGAATCGCTCGCTACGCTCGAAGTTGTGCCGACATTTGGGGCCGCGCATGATCGACATCCGTCATCTTCGCAAGCAATACGACAACACCGTCGCGCTTGAGAATCTGACGCTCTTTATTCCGGCGGGCGAGGTCTACGGATTGATCGGACCCAATGGCGCCGGCAAAACGACGCTGATCCGCATTCTGGCCACGCTGCTCGAGCCGACGTACGGCGAAGTGCGGATCGACGGCATCGACGCCATTGAATCTCCGCTCGAAGTCCACCCGTTGATCGGTTACATGTCGGACTTCTTCAGCTTGTACGAAGACATGCTGGTCTGGGAATACCTGGACCACTTCGCGGCCTGTTATCGAATCGAGCGTCCAAAGCGGACGGCCCTGATTGACGATGTACTGGAGTTAGTCAGCCTGGAGGTGCGGCGTGACGAGAAAATCAAAACGCTCTCGCGCGGGATGCGGCAGCGGCTCTGCTTCGCCAAGACGCTGCTGCATCAACCGAAGGTGCTGTTGCTTGATGAGCCGGCGTCTGGGCTCGATCCGGCCGGCCGCATCGAATTCCGTGAGCTCCTCAAGAAGCTGCACGACATGGGGCGGACCGTGTTGATTTCGAGCCATATCCTGACCGAGATGGCCGACTTCTGCACCTCGGTCGGCATTGTCGAGCAAGGCCGATTGCTGGCCAGCGGACGCGTCAACGAGATCCTGGGACAGCTGCAATCACGGCTGCAGCTGGTGATCGAAGTCGCGGCCGAGCAACCGCGCTTGATCGAGTTGCTGAGGTCTGAGCCAGCGGCGACGGATCTTCATACGGCGAATGGGCAGGTGACATGCGGTTGGACTGCCACGCGCGATGACTTGCCCGAATTGCATCGGCGGATTGTCCGCGCTGAGATCCCGCTCGTCTCGTTCAGTCTGAAGACGGACAACTTGGAAGACATTTATATGCGCATCTCAGGGCATCGGACTAGCTAAGGGGCAGGAGCGTTTCATGCAACTGGATTATTGGAATCACCCGCTGGTTGTCAGTGCGTTTCGCGTTCGCTTTCGTGGCCGGACGCCGGGCATAGCGGCGATGGTCTATTTTCTGGCGCTACTCTGCCTGGGAGGGTTGCTGCAATACAACCTGGCGAATGAGCCGAATGTCTCCTGGGTGCGGATTTACTTTGTCGTGCTGATCTCGATCGAGGTCGTGATCGCGGCGCTGTATGCGTCGTCGGCCACGTTTCAGTCGATACATAGCGAAGTCGTCAATCGAACGCTCGACTATCAGCGCACCGCGGCGATCGGACCGCATGAGATCCTGCTGGGAAAGATGCTCGGCGAACCGGCGCAGGGGTACATGCTGGCCATTGCCGGCTTGCCCCTGTTGGTCTGGTGCGTGGCGATGGGCGCGACAACCTTGCCGGTCTTCATCTTGCTGGTTGTGAACCTGGCGACGACGAGCTTCCTGTTCGCCGCGGCCGGCTTGATTCATCCGCTCGATACGACCACGGAGCGCAGCAAATCTGGTGGCCGCAGCGCGCGGGCCGTGGGGTTTCTGGTGGCGTTTATCGTCGCGATTCAAATGCTGGTGGCGATTCCGGCGTTGATTCAATCCCCACTGGGCCAAGCGGCGCTGGGCTTGTTGGTGCCGGCCGTCTCGATCTACGGCGTGGCAGTCGGTAACCCATACGGATATACGCTGCCACTGTTTGGGCTTGGTATCCCGTATTTGTTGGTGACGCCGCTCGTGCAGATTGCCTTGGCGCTGTTGATCGTACACTCGATCGCGCGGCGGTTTGTCAGTCCCTTGAATACGGCGCTATCGAAACCGACCGCGTATGCCGTGCTGCTAGTAATCGACCTGTTGGCGGCGAGCATGCTGGCAGGTTCGCCGATGGTCAGTGGCGAGCGAGTCGTGGCCGGCTTTTGCCTCACGCATCTGATCTCGGCGCTGGTGCTAACGATGATGATCACGCCTGGACGCGAAACGTTGAAGACGTGGATCTGGCGATTTCGCGGACGAATGCCGCTATGGAAAGATCTGCTGTGGGGTCCACGGAGCAGCAATCTGGGCGCGCTGGTCGTCTTTTGTTTGATGGGCGGTGTGATTGCGCTGCTGTTGGCGTTGGCAGTCGACGGCCGCACGATGATGGCGTCGACGACGGGCGACTTGATGGCGAATACCGCGCGAATGGTTGGCGTCACGTTTGCCGTACTGTTGGGTTTCGGATCGCTCTTCCAGTGGTTGTTCAGCATTGGGAGCATCGGTGGATTCATGTACCTGGCCATGCTTGCCATGCTCTCGGCCTTGCCACATCTCACGGGCGCGTACCTTGATAGTGCCTTCTTGCAGTCGCTCAGCCCGAGCGCACAGTTTGCGAGTTGGTTGTTTGGCGTCCCTCCGGCGCTGTCGATCGCGCCGACGCTGGTAGTTTACGGCGCGATGTTTGTGATCATGCAGCGAATGAACGAGCGGCGGATTTCACTGGGCGTGGCGGCAGTGCGACGAAAGCTGGACACGATGCTGTCCGAACCAAATGACGTGACGCCGCAATTGCGATCGGATGGAATACGCTAGGGCTCTGGCGCGGCCATGTCTTGGCGCTAATGGTTCCGCCGGCGCGTTGATGAACGGGGACGGTAATACACGACACTCGCGGAGCCAGTGGCACTCAATTCCATGTCACGCTTTCGTAAGCCTGTTGGGCACGGTCCTAACTCTACAACCAACTCCACTGGCGCATTCCCAACCTGTCGTCAGGCTTCGCGACCGCTAGTGAACGCTTCGGTTTGACCATTTAGTCCTTGGCGCTTAGAAATTGTGTATATGACGAATCACCCAGCCTCACCCGTCGCAGCGGTCCCCTCCGATGGGCGGCCGGACTTTTTGATCCGTCTTGGGCTGATGCTTCCCTGTAATGAGGCCGACGTCAAACAGGCGTACCTGGCCAAGGCCAAGGTGATGCATCCAGACGCCGGTGGCGATCAGAACCAGTTCATCGAGTTGCAAACTGACTTCGATCGGGCCGTCCAGTACTGCAAGTTCCACTCGGGTCGCTCCCGCTGGTTGGCCGAGAGCGTCGAGCGCTACGTCGAACAGCAGCAAGTCACCGTCGACGTCGAGGCGCGCGGCGGTCGGGTCACGTTCGAACATCTCGACTGGCTGAAGCGCGAGATCGGCGAGGACTTTGCCCAGGTGCTCGATACCATTGCCGGCGTCCGCTTCTCCGGCGCTAAGGCGGGCGACGCCGACATTGATTTTTTGATCGAGCGCAAAGAACAGCTGTCGACGTTGCGCTGGCTTGACCTGTCGCACTCGAAGGTCACCAACGCGGGGGTCCTCAAGCTGGCGGCCTTCCCCAATTTGCGCAAGATCGATCTTCGCGGAACGTCGATCGGTAACGGAGCGCTGCAAGTTTTGGACTCGCTGCAAAACTTGGAGTGGCTCGGCATCTCCGAGACCCGCGTCAGTTGGTTCCGACGCTGGCGATTGCGCCGCGGGCTGCCCGATCTGCAAATCGGCTAGCTGCGTTCCTGTTCCAGCTGCGTATCGTGTGCCACTGGCTCTGCCAGTGCTTTCTTTGCGAGCGATAACAGGCGAGCACTGGCAGAGCCAGTGGCACACGGTTGTTTTGGTCAACCAATAAGCGCGCAAGACGAACCCGGCGCGAAAGCGAGGGTTCTGGCAGACGTTCGCCCTCGCTCGGGCGTCGGGTTCGTAAAGCGGCGCTGGCCGGCGCTGGCATGCGACCGGAATTCAGCAGTATTTAGGCGGCGTCTTCCAATTTGCTGAGCATTTCAATAGCAAGGCGGGCATTGCTGAGGCCGCCAATCTGCTCGATGAAATCTTGCACCGCCAACAGGTCATCGACGCCCAGATCGACGTCAGTCGACGCGATCGCCGATTCGATCTCTTCGGCCGACAGGTCTTGAATGCGCGTAAAACGGCTCATGACTGGGTCCTTCCTTGGCTCCAGGACATTGCGGGGGGCAAACTGATTAGGCAGGTCAACTGTCCGCCGCGGCTGCAAGGGATTGCTTGCCTGGACAGATCATCGCGTGCCGTGCGAGCGGGGGCCGGCGATTGCGCGATTTCCTATAGGGGTGGGATCGGACCAGCAGCGGCCAGAATTGAGCCATTCGTCCAAGGAGCGCGAGGCTCTGACGGTTGGGCAACCCTCGCGACCAAAATGCGCGAAAATCAGCTCCAACTACCCCGCTGGTAAAGCGTTGCTGCGCCGCTGGCGCCGGCGCTGCGGCGCGTTCACTGCGACTGCATGATGATCGAAGTCGACAGTCTCGCCACGCGCTCTTCAGCGTTGCAGGACTGGAATCGACAGCGCGGGGCCGTCAATGGAAAGCCAACTTACCGCAGCCGGCTGCTCTCGCCGCGGCCGCGGATAGCGCGCCACGATCTCGCTCAAGACGTCCGCCAAAGCAAACGGTCCAGTCGGCTCGCTGCGTTCCGGCGATCGAGCCGGAGCGAACTCCGCGCGGCCTTCGTCGTCGGTCAGTCCCCAAGTCAAAGAAACTGGCGTCATCGCTGTCTCCCAGTATCTGTGCGATTCCTAGTTATCAGTACGACGGATCATGCGTCTCGGGTTTTCGTGCTGCTGGAAACGATTTTATGGATTAGTGTACAAATGTCAATAAATTTAAAGCGACTCGATTTAAGTCCTGACTGATTCGTTGGTTAAGGACATCCCGGGGGCCACGGGACAGCACACCGCTCAGCGGAGTGGCGCCGCTGACGTTCCGGCTAACGCTGCCACTTTTGTCTGGGAGGCATCTGTCGGCTGGGTAAGGGGCGCCATGCGCGAGCTTTGCTCCACAGCATGCGTCAGCAGTCGCCGATGCAAGTTTGGCGTGACCGGTTTATTCCGAATCATGCAGCGAGCGATTTTGACGCCACGCCTGGCGTCAATGGCCAGCCTTTGCCATGCAGAGGTTCGCTCGCGCTGTTTCCACAGAATGACCTCTGGAGATGTGCCCGGATGGAAGTCGCAGTGCAGGCTGACCCAATCCACTGTCTCGTCGCTCAGTTGATGGGCGAAGTCGGCGGCGAGACGCCGGAACCGACCGAAATGACCAAGAGCGTGTTGGTGCGCGAAGGTCATTATTGCGGCCGAGCCTTTACGTTCCGAGATCTCCGCGCGGTCTGGTTCGCCGAAGCGAACGAAATCAAGATCTACCGCGAACGCGGTCCCTTGCTGAGGGCCGTACGCCTGGATGGTCGCACGGAGATGTGCCGAGCCGCGTAACGACGCTGCCAGACCAGGTCCGATCGATCGCGCGATCGCCCGCAGCGCCGATACGCGCTCCGGGAAGGCGAGGCTCCCGCCGAGCCGCGCGCCGGAGTGGAGGCTGCCGTCAAGGCGCAATACGCCTCGAAACGCCATCAAAACTCGGATCGCGCGCAACTTGCGCCGGATCCGCCGTGCTGGCTGTTCCCGATGCGTCGCCCCGCTCACTTCATTGCTCGGCAGGAGCCTCGCACTCCCGCGCAATGAAGGCGCGGGCATCAACCTGCGACGGTCGCACAGGACGACAACTCACACTCAACGCCGGAGCGTGCGGTCGTCGCCGTCGTCGGCGATGATCGCATGGCCGGGCGCAGGTTCGAGTTGGAGATCGGTCTTGTCCATCTCGGGCTCGGCCTCCGGCTCGGCTGGCGTCATCGGCGTTTTCGTTTCGGTCGGCTTTGGTTTGCGCCTTGCCCAGGCGAAGGGTTTCGGCGGGTTGATCACCTCGTTCCCCTTCATCACTTCGACGTTGCGGACCTGTTGGTTCTCGTCGTAATGCACCGTCACCTGGACGTCGGTTCCGTCGGCCAGCGTCTCGGTCGGTATGCCGACGACTTCCCACAGGCCCCACGTCACGACGTCGCCTGCGGTGTGGACGAGCGCACGGGTCGCCTTCGCGCCTTTGCTATAGCCCTGCTTGAACGAATAGACGTCGACCGGCGGCGCCGTGTTGGGGTCAGTCCACATTGGCGCGCCCAACTCCGCAATCACGTGCGTCCGCGGCGTCCCCTGGCTAAGCACATTCAGGTTGCGCTTCGGCGGCTGCTGCATTGCCTTCGTAGCCGCGCAGCCGTGCCCTGCGGACAGCACGACACAGAGCGTGCAGCACGACAGCAATAATCTGGCGGCGCTGGTGAACACCATGGCGTCAGGCGCGAATGCGCAGGCCCTTGCGGAGACGTGACCGAGACTGGAGGTCGCGGATCATAGGGGCAACGACCGCGCACGGTCAACCGCGGCAGTGCATGCTAGCGAGCCCGCCGACTGGGCAGCTTGCCGCGTTTAACGATCGACGCTGCCAAGTGAGGGGCTCCTGCGATTTTTTCAGGTCACTGGGTGCCCCAAACTCACTAGAACTCACCAGTCGGCTCGCCGCCGCCGCGCGTGCCAAGGGCTTCCCACACACCGGCGTCGATCGTGTTATTGATGATCTGCACCGATCCATCGCCGAACAAAAAGTTGACGCCTTGCGGGTGTTCGCTGTTCGAATCTTCGACGTGATCGAACTGACTGTTCGGGACGCGGCGATCGGCCGCTTCGCCGGTGTTGGTCATGATCAGCACGGGTGGTTCTTCCATCTCGAACACCGGATTGACCGGCGGAACGCCTGCGCCGGTGATCGCGCCGGTCCAGGTGGTCTGCGGCGATTGACGACTGCCGCGCTCGCCGACGAACAGCGTGTGGCTCAGGCCATCGGTTACTTCGGCGATGCGAATGCAGCGATTACGCATCAGCACGCCGGTTCCGGTGTCAGGATGCTCGGAAACTTCGAGCGTGCCGCCGACGCCGACGTAGTTCGCGAACGCGACGCGAACGATGTCAGCTCCAGACTCGTCGGTGGCCATGAACGTCGGCTCGGTGACCGGATCCGAAGGGCACAAGAACGCCGGCAGCGAAATCTCGCGGACGCTGGCGTTCGTCGGATCGGCGATATCCTTGTTGAAGTGGATCGGCAGCGAGCCTTGCTCCAGGTAGGGCAATATGCGGGCTCCCCACCCCCAGCCCGGGCCCTGGCCATGGCCGTCGATCTGTGCGGCGCGCGAAAAGTAACCGGGCGGAAACGTGTGCTGTGACGACTCGTAATTCAACAACGCCAGGCCGAGCTGCCGCAGGTTGTTCTTGCAAGCGGCCCGGCGGCTCGATTCGCGAGCGGCCTGCACGGCCGGCAGTAGCAGTCCAATCAAGATGCCAATGATGGCAATCACCACCAGTAGTTCGACCAGCGTAAACGCCGGTCTGTGTGCGTTTGTGCGATTCATAGAACGCTCCCAATCGCCACGCGCTGCACTGCGGCGGCCTGTCGGAACAGGCGCGCAATGTTGCGCGAGATGATGTCTGTTGCAATGAGTTTGGTCGGAAGACGTCCGCTGTCAGTCGATTCGATGCATGCGCTGCGCGCAAACGCGGCAGCGCAACGACACCCGAGCGAACATCACAGATTGGCCTGATCAGGCCACGCCCAGACTAGACAAGGGCAGGAGGAGCGCGAGAGCGACAATCAATTCGGGCGCCAACCGCAGGCGCTCCGTAAGGACGCTCGATGACTGGATGAACCGCCGCTGAACCTTCCGGCGCGGCGACAACCACAACCGGAGCCGAGGCCTGCGCCAGGTAATCGCAAACGGCGCAAGGCTGCGTTGTGTCTGGAGCGGGGCGCGACGATTCCTGCTCGTCGCCGTGCTCATCATGATGATGACCGGCCAGGCAAGCGTCGTGCGAACCTTGATGCTCGTGCTCGGCGCCGTGCTGTGTGCTGCTGGCAGGGCAATCCGCGCACCCATGAGCGTGCGGATCATGAAACAGCGCAGCAGTGCTGGTAGCCAGCAAATAGCCGACCAACCAGAACCAGGTCGCAGAAGTAGAAAGACGCCGTTTCATCGAGATTTCCGGGACATTGGAAGTCTCAATACTACCCGTGCGCGGCGGGGTGAGTCAATTGATCTGCGTGCGGGGGTCACGAGGATCGCAAAGTCCTGAAGAAGGGGGTCAGGCACATGTTTTCGGCCAACGATTTCTCGGCAAACGAATTTCTTCTCGCCGAAAAATGAGCCAGACTCCGGACTCTGCAGTTCTCCTGCGCTGGGGTTCGTGTCCTAGCAATCTGGTGTTACAGAATCACCGCGGCTCTGGGTGAATCAGGCCCCAAATAAAAACACCCACGCCCAGCGCGATCATGCAGAAGCCGCCCCATTCGATATCCCCAAGTCCGCGCGCCAATAGCATGACTGCGCCGGCAAGTGCCACGATTGAACCCGCGATTGATCGCATGCTGCTGTCCCGTCGGCATTGATTTGAAGTAACCACATCCTACCGCAAGGAAAACCACGACGAGAGGGCGGGGCTAATCGTTAGGGGTCCTAATCGTCGTCAAGCGTATCGAATAGATCTAATTGACGGTGGTGTCCTAGAACCGCCGTGTTACGGTTCGGAGCGGAGACTGGTTCGCTAAGTCATAATTGGAGTCGCGGTGGCGTCCCCACCCAGTGACCGTTCGGATGTTCTGCCTGTTCCTTCAGTTGATATTCCAGTTTTCTACGCGCTTCTTTCATTTTCTGGATTTCGGCATCGCCTTCGATGCGCCGCTGACGCTCTAGCATCCCAAAGAGCGTCAAGGCGATTACAAGCGTCATCCAGAAAAGTTCACGCAAGCCAAACTGAAACCAGCGGTTGCGCTGCGGGGTGGAGTTCATCCCGCAATTCTAGCGCAGAGCGTCCGGTTGCGGCAACGCGTTTCGCATCGACATCCAATGGAATTCGCAAGCGGTTACTGCCCCCGCCCCGACTGTTGACGACGCCCGCTGCCCCGCAGCTGAGTTGTGCCGCTTTGCGCGGTTATTCCAGCCGCGCCGTCGAAACCGTGCGGCCAAGCGCGTAAAGTGCGTCGCGCAGTTCGACGCGATTTCGCTCGGGTGCGATAATTGCATTACCTCGTCAGGCGCCAAGCGCGCGGACAATCTTTAGGAACCCGATGGCAGACCTATTCACAACTCCAGCAGCGCGGTCGGCTCAAACGTCGTTCTGGCCGTTGTGGATCATGAAGCTCCTCGGCGCGCTCACCTTAGGTATTGCGGTACTGCTTATCTATCTGCCGGCGCTCAACGCTCCCTTTATTTTCGATGACACTTCGACCATTTTCGGCAATTCGTCGATCCGACGATTGTGGCCGCTGGTTGATTTCCACGAACGATCAGGTCCTTTGACTCCGCCACCCGGTGTCCCCACAGCGGCGCGGCCGATTGTCAATCTGACGCTGGCGTTGAATTACCACGTTGGAGAAACGAACCCAGCGGGCTACCGAGCAGTCAATATGTTCGTGCATTGGCTCGCGGGATTGTTGCTGTGGGCGATCGTCTACAAGACATTGTGTTTGGAGTACTTTGGTGGACGGTTCTCCAGGGTCGCCGGGGGACTCTCGTTTGCGGCGGCGCTACTGTGGGTTGTGCATCCGCTGCAGACAGAGAGCGTGGCGTACGTCACGCAGCGCACAGAGTCTTTGATGGGCCTCTGCTTCCTCGCCACGTTCTATGCCAGCCTACGCTATTGGGAGGCGAGCAGCCGCGGATCTCGCGGCGTGTGGTTGTCGCTGGCCACGTTGGCGTGCCTGTTGGGCATGCTCTCCAAAGAAGTGATGATTACTGTGCTGGCCGTCTTATTGCTCTATGAACGCACATTTCTAACGGGCTCGTTTACGAAAGCGATCCGCGATTCGTGGCCACTTTATCTAGGATTGGGCTGCGGCGCAGCTGCGTTATTCGTAACGCTCGCATCCGGGCCGCCCACGCCAGAGACCGGTTTTGGCGGCGCCACACCGGCTGCCGCCTGGTGGAGCACGCAGTGCAAGATTTTCTTCCTCTACGCCAAGCTGACGTTTTGGCCCTGGCCACTGGCGATCCATTACGAGTTGCCCTATCTGGACACAGTCACCAAAGCGTGGCCCTGGGTACTGTCGTTCGCCTTGTTTGTCCTCGCTTCTTCCGCGCTGGCCTGGAAAAAAACTGCCGTTGGCTTTGTCGGCGTGTGGATTCTGGCCGTCCTGTCTCCAACATTGATCGTGCCGCTGCCGAATGAGATGGCGGCCGAGCGGCGGATGTACGTCCCGCTGGCAGCAATCGCCCCGTTCGTAGTCGTTAGCGTCTATTCGCTGGTCGGCTGGATTGTGCAAAAGCTTTCACCAAGCGGATCTGCGCTTAACAGCGAGCGGACAGCAAATCGTGCTAGTGCAGCGCTCGTCACGACGCTGGTAATTTTGCTAACGGCGCTCTCCATGGAGCGGATGACGTACTATCAGGACGAACTGGCCCTCTTCCTGGATGTGATTCGCACACAACCAGATAATTACGTGGCGCGAGTGAACATCGGCACACTCCTCCTCGAGCATGGGCGAGGTCCCGAAGCACTAGAGCAGTTCGACCAAGCGCTAATCATCAAACCTGATTCTGTCCGCGCGCGATTCAATCGAGCCAAACTGCTAGTCGACCTCGGGCGTCCTCAGGAGGCGCTCGACGAGTACCGCGAAACCGTGCGACTCGATCCCAGGGCAGTCGAAGCCCGGTACAACTACGCGTTGGTTCTGGAATCCATGGGCCAGTCGGCCGCAGCCATTGATCAATATTTCGAGATCGTCGAGCTCGACACCGATTATGCGGCTGCGCATACCAACCTGGCGATTGCGCTGGCCCGCCTGGGGAAAATGCCCATGGCGATCGAGCACTTCGAACGTGCGCTGGCCATCACGCCCGACGTCGAATCGTACGCCAACCTGGCGGCGATCTACCAACACGTGGGCCGGCGAGACGAAGCCATCGAGACGATTCAAAAGGGAATCGCCCTGGCGCGATCAGAAGGCAAGTACGCGCTCGCGACGGAGCTTGAGCAACGGCTGCAGACGTACGGCCGCTAATCGCCCCGAAAGAAGCGATCAACGTCCAGCCGTCAGCCACTACCGCGACTGAATATGAGTGGCGCGAATCCACGCACAACGACAGCGACTCAACGCGCGCAATCAGCCGCCGCTCAAGCGGCGGTAGTTCGCTCGGACGTATTCGTCTGCCTCATCCAGCGTGCCAAAGGTCGCGGCGTCGGCCTGCACTTCAGTCCAACCATCGCCTGACCACACCTGGTAGTTGGCGGACACCTTTCCCTTTGGTGGCCGGTTCACCGGAGCATCGCCCATGCCGCGATCTGAGGAAATGACGTACTTGCCGTCTTGTTCCAGTGTCAGAATGCCCATTTGGGTTGGCTCACTTGCAGGAGACAGCGTTGGCGCGACCAGCAGGGCGTTCCGGCACAAGGACCGAACTACACTGGCGAGACATTCTCAGCGCAGGGACCCTTAGGACCGCGGCCTTCGGTGTAGCTGACCTTCTGACCTTCATGCAGGTCGTCGAAGCTGCAACCCTGTACGGTCGACGAGTGGAAGAACAGGTCCTTCTCGCCACCGGCCTTGATGAACCCAAAACCCTTGTCCGTCAACTTCTTGATTACGCCTTCAGCCATTCTTACATTTCCTGATTAGCAGCTTGAATAGACGCTTGCCGGCATACAGTTGCCGACAAGCCGCCATCCGTTGCACAAGTTTATGCCGGCGCCATGCCATCACACAAGGCATGGCGGCGAATCTGAGAGCCTAAAGCCGCATATATTTAGGCGAAACGATGGCAATTGACGCCGGAATCCTGGACTGTGGAGCTAAACGCCATGGTCCACAACGCGTCGGCTGGATAGCTCAACATGTCCGCATTGCGTGCAGCGATTCCCCAGGACTTCAAAAACCTGCGGCCCTGGTTCGTCCTCGAGGCCTTGCCGGAAGGCCTTGAGTGGTTTGAGCGAGGCGCGAGTTCCCGGAACCGCCAATGCTAGCCGTGTTCGGCTGAATTCACACCGCCAATACCCCTCATTGTGCCAGTCACTGGATTGTGCCTTCCAGCAATCCGATCAGACTCGTGACGACACCAACGGCGGCCAGGATCCAACCGAGTAGGTAAAGATCGTTCTCCGGAGTCCGAAGCCTGAACGCGAGCCAATAGCCTACGAATATAAATTCGACACCAACTCCGACAATGAGACCGGCGCTGATCGTCGCCGCAATCGCGCAAGCGGTTATCGTCACGACGACGAACATCGTCCACAAAGTAAAGGAGAATTCATCGGGAGGTTGTGGACCGGAAGGCATGCTCGCTGCCCTTGCTGTCTGCCGGTGGTTCAAAGAAGGTACATGAATCGAAAAAAGATCGCGTTGGCGATTGTCCAGGGAATGCTGATCGCCGCGGCGCAGATTGCGGTTCGCCGTTTGCTCGCGCAGAGTGGCTCGTCCTTTGCTACATACACTCCGAGCAGCAACCAGAGGACGTAGAGTTGCAGCGGAGGGAACATCAGACCGATGATGGCGCCACGGTAAGCGCGATCGGCGTCCTCTTCCCGGCTGGAAAGTGGCTGCGCCGGCTCGTCGGGTGTATCGGCATCGTCGTCGATGATTGCGGCGACTGATTCGCGATCGATCGGCCCTGCATTGACCACTCCGTCAGCATCTTCATCGACCGCGTCCTGTTCCGACAGGACTTCGAGCGCAGCCACCGCGTCAGTGTCGATCACTTGGAGCTTGGCGCCGCCGATCGCGTTTTGCAGGTGCCACGCAGTGCCAACCATTTGCTCGTCGGCCAGAAACGATCGGATGCCAGCAGCTTCGAGCCGGCCGCGGGCGAGGCCAGCCTCGATCGGATCCCAAAACGTCGCTACAGTAATCAACTTACCGCTCATTCCCGAATTGTACCTGGCGCCATGGCCGCGTCACTACACAACTTCTGAGTCGATCGCGTGGATTTGCTCACTCCTTCGCGCGCGGATGAACAAACGGCGCCCGGGCAGTCACATAGGAGAGTTCCCGGACAGAGGGTGCGTACAAATCTGGTTTTGTTTCCTTACAAGGGCTTTTTCGATGTCGATTTCTCGTTTTCGTCGGGCCGGCGGTTTGATTTGCGGTCTGGCGTTTTTGGGCGGTTCGCTGAGCTTGCAGGCACGGGCCGACGATGCGCCGGCGCCTGCTCCAGTCCGCAAGGTCCCTAAGCTTTCGGCCCAACAAGCGGCGCAGTTGAAGGCCGCCATCGAAGCCCGCAGGGCAGCCGACGGCAAAGGCGAGACACCCGCCGCTGGGCCGGTCGCCGAGATCGATCCAGAGGTCTACAACGTGCCGGAAGAAGGGGGCGTCAAGGAACTGCTGGCGTTCATAAAGAAATTGGGAGAAGTGAAGCCCAAGGGATTTGCCCAGTTGCAAGTTCACCGCGCGAAATCGACCAAGGCCATCCAGGCCGCGGCCGAAAAGATCCAAAAGATCGCCACGCCCGAAGACAAAAAGCTCGAAGGTTACGACGACGCTATGGCCGCGCTGTTGCTGGCCCGCGCCGGCGAAGCCGCCACGCTCAGCGCTGAAGACCTCAAGAAGCTGTGCGATGAAATCAAGCAAGGCGTAACCGGCACAGAAGTCGAAGCAGCCCAGCGCCAAGCCGCGATGGCGGCCATGACCGTCGCTCGTGGTTTGGAGCGCGGCCCAGATCCGAAGCAGGCCGTGGAAGTGAATAAGGATCTAGGAGCGGTCGTCGCCAAAAGCAACCACCCGAAGGTCGCTGAGTTGGGCCAGAAGATGCTCGGCTCGGCGCGCCGGCTGGACCTATTAGGTAACCAGGTCGAGATCAATGGCACATTAATGAACGGCGACAAGTTCGATTGGGCCAGCTACCGCGGCAAGGTCGTGCTGATTGATTTCTGGGCCACCTGGTGCGGACCGTGCCGGGCAGAACTGCCGAACGTGAAGAAGAACTACGAGGCCTACCACGACAAAGGTTTTGAAGTCGTCGGCATCAGTCTCGATCGGGAGCGCGACAAGCTCGAAGAGTTTTTGAAAGACGAAGGGACGCCGTGGGCGACGATCTACGACGAAGGAGGCTGGGATTGCCCGATGGCCACCTACTACGGTGTGATGAGCATTCCCAACGTCTGGCTGGTCGACAAGGAAGGCCGAGTCGTCAGCACCCGCGCCCGCGGCGAAGAACTCGGTCGCCTGCTGGCCGATCTCCTCGGCCCGGTCGATCCTCCGGCGGAAGAGAAGAAGGACGATTCTGATAAGAAGCCAGAAGCGGCGAAGGACGCCGGCGGAAAGTAGCGCAAGCGGCTGAGATCTCTTGAACTACAGACGAGCGTCGCGCAAAGTCGCGGCGCTCGTCTTTTTATTGAATAAGAATATCGCAGCGCAGCAGCGTGTGCCGGTAGGGCGGAGCTCCTGCTGAGCCGCGGGCCGGGATGAGCGTTGCATCCTTCGACAAACGTAACTTGATCGAGGATCTTATCTCGATTCTCTCCTCCGCGGCTCCGCGATCTCCGCGTGAGATACTTTTGTTTCGAGATCGATTTAGCTTCACGGCTCGGCGGGAGCCTCGCCCTCCCTGTGAGTCTTGCGTCATTGTTGGACCCGTTAGTCCGTTGCCCGCTATTTACTCTCGCTTTTCTCCGCGCTCGCAGATTGCACGCAGCGAAAGCCGAGATGATTGGCGCCGCTGTCGGTAGCCCCTTTGCCGCGCGTGCCGGGCATGTAGCGGGTGCAGTATTGATCCGTGCAGAGAAATGATCCGCCGCGCTGGGAGCGCTTCGGCAGTCGTGGATCAGGTCGTTCGCTAGGATCGTAGCTGTCGACTGGACCTTGCGGGTTTTTGATGTCCATTCCCAGCGAGATCACTTGTGAGTACGCGTCGTCGCGATACCAGTCGGCGCACCACTCCCAGACGTTGCCTGCCATGTCGTACAAGCCATAGCCGTTGGGTGCGTACGATTTTATTGGCGCGATTCCGGCGAAGCCATCCTCGGCCGTATTCTCGTTCGGAAAATTTCCTTGCCAGGTGTTCGCCAGCCACTTGCCGGCCGGTTGCAACTCGTCGCCCCAGACATAGGGCTGCCGATCCAGCCGGCCACGCGCGGCGAATTCCCACTCGGCCTCGGTCGGTAGTCGCTTGCCGGCCCAGCGGGCGTAAGCGGCCGCGTCGTCCCAGGCTACATGTACGACTGGCACGTTCTCGCGTCCTTCGATGGTGCTGTTCGGACCTTCTGGATGACGCCAGTTCGCGCCTGGGACATAGCTCCACCATTCGTGCCACTCGGTCAAAGGGACCGGCCGCGGCGGTGGCGTGAAGACGACGGACCCGGCGACCAGGTTCTCTGGCGGAGCGCCTGGGAAGTCCTCGGCGGTTGGCGTCTTCTCGGCGATCGTCTGATAGCCGGTCGCTTTCACGAACTCGGCAAACTGCGCGTTGGTTACCTCGGTCTCGTCCATCCAAAACGGATCGACCTCGACAAGATGCACCGGCTGAGCGTCGAGCATGGGGTCATTGCCGCCGCAGACCATCGCGGTTGGGTCAGGCGTTCCCATCCAGAACTTTCCGCCGGGGATCCACACCATGCCCTTCGGCGCCTCGGCCGGCGGCGCCATGTCATTGATCTTTGGCGTCGGACCACCTTCGGCCCGGTTGCCACTGCCGAATGGATCGAACGCCAGCAGCAGGCCGGCGACGACCACCGCGGCTAGCACGCCTGCGATGATCGGCCCGGTGGCGCTCACGGATTTCTTCTGGTGCGTCGGCTCCGCGCTTTGAGCGCCGCGCCCGTTGTCAGCAGATGATTTTTTGGTCGCCAAGCAGAGTCTCGTCCGACAGAGGTTGTGATCGATAGGCGGCTGCGACTCCGGCACAGAATTGGAGCCGCCACCGGAGCGCACTCGCGCCGCTGCTGTATTGTTAGTCGCCAGGGCTGGCGAGTCTACGAGGGGGGCCCCCGACGCACGGCTTTGCGACTAGGATTGTCGTGCAGCCGAGGGATACTCTGCGAGCAGGGCCGTCAATTCCCCTAAGATCATGCCAGTCGCGCCCCAAATTCGGTGGTCTCGCCACGAGAAATGCGGCGCCGAAAACTCCAGTTCGCCGCGGCGATACTGGCTGACGCCATGCTGTGTGGGGTCTGCCAACCGCGCCACCGACGCCTCGAGCACCTCGGCGACCTCGTCAGCGTTCGGTCGAAACGTGATGTGGTCTGTGGCGATCGCCACCCAGGGCGTGACCAGAAAGTTGCTGACGAACACGTAAAGCGGCGACAGATTTCCAAGGACCGTTACCGACGCCGGCGGCACGCCAAGCTCTTCGTCCAACTCGCGGAGCGCCGCCAGTTGCGATGTCTCGCCTGGCTCGACTTCGCCCCCTGGCAAACTGATCTGCCCGCCATGGGCCACCATCGTCTCCGGCCGCAAAGTGAGCGGCACGCGCCACTGGCCATCGGCCTGGTAAAACAAAATGATCACCGCGGCGTCGCGCGCGTTCTCCGGCGCCGGCCCGAAATGCCGACCGTAACTCAGCGCCGGCGCGAACCGAGACCGCGCCTCGCGCGGCGGCATCGCGCCTTGCAAGCGCGAGCGCAGCCAATCAATGAACGCCTCATCGGCGGCGGTCGGCAACGCATTCAATTTGTCGATGGCGTTTTGTTCCATAGATCAGGCTGTTGATCCCGTTGGCAAATTGAGTCCGCGTTCCGGGAGGGCGAAGCTCCCGCTGAGCCGCGCAGCTCTATCGACGAAAGCTCAAGAACAATTTCTCTTCCGTTTTGCGATCAAACTCGCTTCATTGCTCGGCGGGAGCCTCGCCCTCCCGACTGCGCAGCTACGGCGTTTTTTCGCAGGTTCGCCGCCACTCATTGTACTGACTTGGTTCTCATCTGTCGCGCTGGTACGCTGCTCTCCGACGCTTTGTTCCAGCCCGCACCCCCAGCCGAATCTGACTCACTCGCATGAAAATCACCGGCATTGAAACGCATGTCTGCAATGCGCGGATGCGCAATTGGATCTTTGTCAAAGTTCTGACCGATCAGCCTGGCCTATGGGGATGGGGCGAAGCGACGTTGGAGTGGCACACGCGGAGCGTTGTCGGCGCGATCGAAGACCTGGCGCCGCTGTTGATTGGCGAGGACCCCACGCGAGTGGAATACCTCTGGCAGATGATGTTCCGCCAGCATTTCTGGCACGGCAACGGCGTCGTGCGCGGGACTGCAATCAGCGGAATTGACATCGCGCTGTGGGATATTGTCGGCAAAGTGCACAACGTTCCTTGCCACAAGCTATGGGGCGGCCCGGTCCGCGATACGATTCGCCTCTACTGCCATCTGGGCGGTGGCAAGATGGAAGACATGTACGAAGCGAAGCCGGCCGACGCTCCCCGCTTTGCCGAGCTCGCCCAGCGCGCCGTGGCCGAAGGTTTTACGGCGATGAAAACCATGGCCGTGCCGGCGACGGCGCCAATCGAAGGCCTGCAGCCAATCCGCTACGCCGAGGCCTGCGTTCGCGCCATGCGAGACGCGGTCGGCGATGGCATTGATTTGATGGTCGATTGTCACGCCCGCCCTTCGCCGCGGATGGGCTTGATGTTCGCCCAGGCGCTCGATCCCTACGGACTCTACTGGTTCGAAGAACCATGCTGGCCGGAATCGCCCGACGCCATGGCCGACATTCAACGCGCTGTGAAGACGCCGATCGCCACGGGCGAGCGATTAATTGGCCAGCACGCATTTCGCGACTTTTTTGAGAAGCGGGCATTCAGCGTCGCCCAGCCAGACATCACACACTGTGGCGGGCTCAGCGAGGCACGACGCATTGCCGCCATGGCCGAGGCGTACCGCGTGGCGCTTGCGCCGCACAACCCCCAGGGACCAGTCAGCACAGCAGCGTCACTTGAGTTCGGCTTCGCCACGCCGAGCTACATCATCTGCGAGACGGTCCACTTGGATGTTCCCTGGCGCAACGAAGTCGTCCAGGAAGAACTGCCGATCGACCCCAAGGGGCAACTCGTGCGGCCCGGCAATCGGCCTGGCCTGGGGATCGAAATCAACGAAGACGCCGTGCGCAAGCATCCGTTTCAGCAAGAACTGCCGCAACGTGTGTTTTACTCCGACGGCAGCATCGGCGATTGGTGAACGCGAATCGACCGCAGCGCTTTTTTCGGCGGCGGAGCTTCGTTCGCTTCCTGATAGCGCGTCCACTCGATCAGTCCGGCCAGCCAGCCGAAGCTGGCGAGCGCGGTGACCAGCGCCCAGACGGCCATGTCCCGTTTGAGCATGGTGTCGTACAGTCCGTGCAGAGTCATCGGCCCGGCCAGCGCAATCAGGACGACGAGTGTTAACTCCTTCCAATCCAAATCGCCGGCCAGCTTTTTGCGCTGATGCCAAATGGTAATGCCTACCGCCGCGCTCCACACGGCGTGCAGCGCCACGCAGGAGACGAACCGCACCAAATAAACGCCAAACGTATGGACGCCATTGTAAGAATCGGACGAATACATGATCCCTTCGGCGACGCCAAACCCCACGCCGCTGGCCAGGCCCCACACGCAGGCCCCGCGCCAATCGATTCCTTTAGGGCTGCGCATCCTCAGTAGTACCGGCGCCGCCTTGACCAGCTCCTCGCAGAGGCCAACGCCAAAGGTGTAGCCAAAGAAGCTGAGAATAAATCCGTTCGACGGATCGCTCGCGCATTGATAGCTGAAGGCGATGAACTTCAGAATGTAGAACGCGATCATGATCGCGATATTGCCGCGGAACAAATAGCCGTTCGTTAGCGACGCCGCCAATTGAATCAGCAGCAACGAAATAATTCCCAGCGTGGCAGTCGTGGCGCCTACGCCCAGCAGTTGTTTCGAATTGGCGGTCCCTTTCTCGAACAGAAACATGGCCACCGCCAGAAAGACGCCGGCAGAAATGAATGCGTATAGCCAATGAGCCCAACTTTCCTTTGAGAGATGAGCGCCTAACAGCTTGTGGTCTGGCAGCTTTGCGAAAAACTCATCGGGATCAAATGTTCCATCAAGGGCGGAGTTAAATGCGTCGGGATGCGATTCTTGCGTCCGCGCTAGTCGCTCTTCGACGCTGTGATCGTCTCCAATCAACGAAAGCGCCAAGGGGATCATCGCCAGGATCAAGGCGAAATACAGGAATCGTCGGCCCCCAGCACGCGCGTGGTCAGGTGCCAAACGTTGCGAAACCGAGCGCGACCGCGCGCCTTTCAGGTCTCGTTCGGCCGATGATATGGGCGTGCCTTTCGCCACATTAACCAGCGGGCGCGGTTCCGCCGGCCTGACCGCGGGCAGTGGAGTTGGTGAAATTCCGTATTCGTCGACCATCTCGATGTCGCCCAGGTCGACGAGATCATCGTCGTTCGCGAGTGGCGCTTTTGGCTTGATCGCCGGAGTGGCCACGGGCGCTGGGGGAGGTGGCGGAGTGCGTTGCGGCTGCGCGGTTGGCTTTGGCGGCGCTGCTGGATTTGGTTGGGCCGCAGGTGATGTAGCCGCCGCAGCAGGACGGGCGACTGGTTGCGCAGGCTTCGGCGGTTTTGCGTTCGTCGCGGCTGGTCGCGCTGGTGCTTTCGGTTGCCCAGAGATCGGCGCGGCCGAAGAAGTCTTGGGCGCCGAACTGGTCGGCGTCGCCGCCGGTTTCGATGGCGCAGCCGGAGGTGATTTCGCGCCGGTCGGCTCCGCAGGTTTGACCTCAGCCGCCGCGGCCGGCACTAAGATCTTGGTTTTGCAGGCGGGGCACGGGGCGCTTTTGCCCGCCGCCGCGTCTGGCGCCGTCAGATTCTTAGCGCACGTGGGACAGACCACGCGGATCGCCATTGCCCAACTCCTGCCACCCGGATGCGATTAGAACTGCCCATAAGGCGCCGCAGGCGAGCAGATCCTCGCCGCGAACGCCATCCGAGACTAAACTCCGCGCAGCGTCGTGGCAAGTAAATTTGGGCGCGAACGAATTGCGCGCGGCAATGAGGCCGCCCGACGCGGGCGATGAGCAGCAGGTCAGGCCCTTTTTGATAAAGAGGGCGAGTGGAACCCGCCTGAGTTAAGCCTTGGCGGCCTTCGGCTTGGGGGCGGCCTTCTTGACTGGAGCGGCTTTCTTCACGACGCCTGCCTCGCGCGCCAGGGCAGCTCGCTCAATTCCCAGCATGTTCCGACGAGCGCGACGTCGTTTTTCCTTCGCCCGCACGCCGCTCCGATTCGTCCCCATCGCGTCCATCTCCACTACTGCTTCGATTTGCGTCTTGTCCCACTTCCGGGACGAAGGCTGTATCATACCCGAGGACCGCCGCGGAGTAACCCCCGGTAAGAGAGCGCCGAACGCGGTTATTTCTGCTCAACCGCGACGCGCTAGCCGCGGGTTCTTCGTATTCCTGGGTTAACGCACTGACGCCTGCGATTAGCTTCCGCTGCATGGATAAACGACGAACGAACGGTGGGCTCGTGCCCAGCCGCTAACAGGAGGTTTTGGCATGGTCGAACTGGCCCGCCGCAGGCAGCGGACGACGATCAACTGCTACTCCTTCTTCGACAAGGTCTTCCCAGATTTTGGGATGCTGGATTACACCGAGGGCATGTACCACGGCGATCCAACCACGCCGTTCGACGTCGCTCAGCGGAACCAGATTCACTACCTGCTGGACGAAGTCGGCTGCGGACCGGGGACCCGCTTGCTCGACGTCGGTTGTGGCAATGGCAATTTGCTAGCCGAGGCCACGGCGCGCGGCGCCAATGCGATCGGCATCACGATTTCGCCCGAGCAAACGCGAATTTGCCGCGCGCGGGGACTCGACGCGCGCCTGCTCGACTATCGCGAAATCGGCGCGGACTGGACGCACGCCTTTGACGCGGTGATCGCCAACGGGCCGATCGAGCATTTCGTCGAGCCTGAAGACGCTGTCGCCGGCACTGATAGCGCTATCTATCACCGCATGTTTGAGATTCTGCACAACGTGATCGATCCCCGCTCAACCAGCCGGCGACTGGTCAACACGACGATCCATTTCGTTCGCCGGCCAGAGCCGGCTGACTTGCTGCGGGCGCCGCAGGATTTTCCCGTGCGGTCTGACAACTTTCATTGGGCGTTCCTGGAACGCAGCTTCGGCGGGTTTTACCCGAGCCTTGGGCAGTTCGAGGCTTGTGCTTCGCCCTGGTTTGCGATCGAAAAAACCGTGGACGGCACCGAAGACTATCGCCTGACGAGCGAGGCCTGGCTGTCACGCGTCCAGCAGGCGCTTCGCACGCCGCGCGAGCTGGCGCGGATGACTCGCCGCTCGGCCACGGTGTTATTGCGCCATCCGGTCCAATCGGCCACGATGCTGGCTTGCATGGTCCGGTGGCAGTCTTGGAATTGGCAATTCCGCGGCGATAACCCGCCCACGCGATTGCTGCGGCAAACCTGGCGAGCGATCGACGCGGCTTGATGCGTCGACGATTTCGATAACGCGACGCGCGCTGCCGACTTTAATTCCTATGCCGTGTGTGGCAGGACTGTTGCCTTAAGGCTGCCAGGATATCGGCGAGGTTTTGCGCACGTCGTGTAACAGGCGCCTGCCGCCTCGGGTATAATTCACTCAGAGAAGCTGTCCAAGGAGGCCGTCCGATGGACGAATGGATTGCTGGCGGCGCCAGAACTGTGGGCAGCCCCGCCGCGTAGATCTTGCCTACGGACGCACAAAACGCGACAGCATGAGCGAGCTATGACCCAGTTCAAGAGTTTTGAGGTCAAAATGGTCGGCCCGGTGGCGTTGATTCAGCCCCGCGAGACGGAAATCGTCAAACGGAATCTGATCAACGACCTTTCCGATGACCTGATCGAATACGTCCAGCAGGAAAAGCCCACCAAGGTGGTGCTGACGCTGAAACGCGTCACCCGTTACTCCTCCGAGGCCATCGGTGGCCTGATTCGGGTCGAACGACGCGTGCGAGCCGAGGGGGGGCGGGTCAAGCTCTGCATGAATAACGAGATGCGCGAGCTGTTCCAGGTCACCCGGCTAGACGGAACGCTTTTCGAGATCTTCGAGTCGGAATCGGACGCCGTGGCCTCGTTCTTCGAAAAGGGCCGCGACCTGTTTAGCGGGTCGTAAATAACCCTCGCGAGCTACCCGCGCATGCAAAAGGGCCGCCTCAAACGAGTGAGACGGCCCTTTGCGATGACTCTCAATTGCTCTGGAGTCTTAGCCGGCAATCCGCTTGCGGCGGACAGCAACGGCCAATCCCAGCGCGCCCAAGCCAGCCAAGGCCAACGTGGTTGGCTCGGGGACTGGGGTGTAGTGATAGGTCACACTCGCCTCGAAGCCAAACGTCGGCGCCGTGGTGGCCGAAAACGTGGGGGACACGTTGGCGTTGGCGGAAGTATTCGCCACGCTGCCGTAGTTGAAGTTCACAGTCGACAATCCAATGTAGGGCGCCAACCCAACAAAGATGGACGAGTTGTCACTGTCGACCGACGGAATGCCGTTTACCAGAACCGAATCCGGACCCGAGAATGTGAAGTCGATCGCTCCAGTATACGGAGCTACCGGCCCGGTATTCGAGTTGTTCGGAAAGGTCAAAACGGTCAAGGACGCTGGGCCGGAAACTGTGATGTCCGAACCGATTGTCACTGTCGCGCTGCCATCGAATTCCGACAGGTTTTGCAACCCGTTGCTGCCACCATCCGAATTGCCCGTGACGTAGAGATCGACCTGCGTCAGTGTCCCCAACGAGGGATCAAATTGTTGCAAACCGAAGGACCCGCTCGCTCCAGTCGGACTGGGGCCGATGTTTACTGGTCCATAAGAGACAGTCGCCGCGCTTGCTACTGCGCTCATCAGCGCGAAGCATGCCATGGCGACTATCGCCCCTAACGTTTTCTTCATCGAGCATCTCCTTGTTGTGCAATTGAAATCGAACCAAGCGACAAATCGACCCGACATAGAACTGACTGCGGGTGCTGCCGTAGCCCGTTCAGGTGGATGACAGGCGCCGTCCCCCCTAAGAGTGAGTAATGTAGCCGGCGCTACCCCCTCATTGCAACTAAAAATGTCGCTATAACCGATTTTTTCTGAAATCCTATTTGTTCAGGCCCGAATTATGTGCACCTGCAACTAGGACTCTGTGAGCCGTCGAAGGCGCCTGACGAGCGGACTCGGGCCCGCGTACACTGAAGCCGGGGCGACTTTATCCACAACCATCCGACCCGCGAAAAAGGAACCGGAATGAGTGATTCGCAGGCCGAGGTGTTGCTCGGAAAGCTGACCCGGCGCGAGTTCCGCGCTCGCATGACCGACGGCGAATTGCAGGTTTGCGTCATCCCGGTCGGCGCCCTCGAGCAGCACCTGGAGCACCTCGCCATGGAGCATGATTGGCGCAGCGTGAATCTGATCGCCCAACGTGTCGCTGAGCGTCTTCGACCCAACGTGCTAGTTGCGCAGGGACTGATTGCCGGCGTCAGCGAGCATCATATGACGCATCCCGGCACGCTCAGCCTGCGGCCCGGGACATTTCTATCTGCCCTGGGAGACATGATCGAAAGCATGTCCCGCGCGGGTTTTCGGCATATCCTGGTCCTCAATGGACACGGCGGCAACACGGCGCCGTGCCGCGGCGTGTGGGATCAGTACCAGCGACAAGCGCAGGCGAACGTCCATTTTTTGCCCTATTGGGAAGTTCTGAACGAAGCCGACGCCCGCGAGCTCTTGGTCGGTGGCCACACCATTCCGACCGACCTGCCGGGGCACGCGCAGGAGTTCGAGACCGCCTTCGCGCTGGCGGCCTTTGCCGAAAACGTCCGCACGCAGATGTGGACCGACCAGCCCGACCCCAAGCCGGCCTTGGCAACGGCCGCCGTTGGGAAAGAATTCATTGAGCGGATCGTAACTCGCGTAACGGCGTACGTCGGCGACATGATCGCCGGTCGCCGCGTGGCGCCGATCCCGCCCTATTTTCCATAAAAGAGGCGCGTCCCCTTTTTCAGGAATAGTTTTGAGCGAGCGACTGCGAGAAAACCCGACTCCTGACGTGCCGCTGCCTGGCGATTTGGCCCGCTACGCGCGGCAGGTCCGTTACGCGCCCCTGGGCGAAGAGGGACAGCGCCGATTGCTCGATTCGCGCGTTTTGATCTGCGGTTGCGGCGCTTTGGGAACCGTGGCCGCCAATGTGCTCGTCCGCGCCGGCGTTGGGCATGTGCGGATCGTTGATCGCGATTTTCTGGAGCTGAACAATCTGCAGCGGCAATCGCTCTTCGATGAAGAAGACCTGCGGGCTGATCTCCCGAAATCCGTGGCCGCGGCGGCCAAGCTGCGCAAAATCAATTCCGCCGTCGAGATCGAGCCGGTGGTGGCCGACGTCGATTTTACGAATATCGAGTCTCTGGCCGCTGGAGTCGATTGCGTCGTCGACGGGACCGATAACTTCGAAACCCGCTTCCTGATTAACGACGCCGCGCTCAAGCTCGGCGTCCCGTGGGTTTACGGCGGCTGCCTGGGGGCCGAGGGGCAGACGATGACCATCATCCCGGGCGAGACCCCCTGTCTGCGCTGCCTGATCCCCGAGCCGCCCGACACTGGCGCCGCGCCCACCTGCGACACGGCCGGCATTCTGGCCGCGATCATCGGCGTCATCGCCTCATACGAAGCGATGGAGGCGATCAAGATTCTGTCCGGCCACCGTGCGGACATTTCTCGCACGCTCACCGTGATCGACATGTGGGAGAACCGCGTCCGGCAGGTCAAACTCGCTGGGCTGCGCGAGTCGAGCGATTGTCCGGCTTGTCGCGGCGACTATCAATGGCTCACAGGCGACCGCCGCAGCAGTTCAGCCGTTCTCTGTGGAAGGAACGCAGTGCAGCTCACCCCATCGAATACTCAACGATTATCACTCGCGTCGCTGGCCGATAAGCTGGCGAAGGTTGGCCGCGTGAGTCACAATGCGTTCCTGCTGCGATTGGCGGTCGACGACTACCTGCTGACGATCTTTCCAGACGGTCGAGCGATCATCGGCGGCACCGAAGACGTCGCCACGGCGCGTTCAGTCTACGCCCGCTATATCGGCTCGTAGATGAATGCAATGTACTGCTTGTGGGTGCCACTGCTGGCTTGTCCAGCAGTGCGAACCGACAGTAACACTGCTGGACAAGCCAGCAGTGGCACTCAACGTGAAAATTGACCTAACTACTTCACATGACTCCAGGCGGAGCAAGTCAACATGCGACGTTCGACCGGACTGTTTTTGCTGGCCATTTGCGTTTCCGTCCTACCACAGATTGGCTGCGGCTCGAAGCAAGGCGGCATTGTCGATAACGGCAAGCCGACCGTGGCGTTCGTCACGAACAATACGGCCGAGTTCTGGACGATCGCCCGCCGCGGCACGGAAAAAGGCGCCAAGGAGTTCGACGTCAACGTCGAGTTCCAGATGCCGCCACGCGGCTCGGCCGACGATCAGCGCCGCGTCATCGAAGACTTGCTCGCCAAGGGCGTGAAGGGAATGTCGGTCAGCCCGAACGACTCGGTCAACCAGGCGGCCTACTTCGATCAGATCGCTGAGAAGATTCCACTGTTGATGCACGACAACGACCTACCCGCCGGAAGCAAGCGGCTCTGTTACATCGGCACCGACAACTACGAGGCAGGCCGCGCCGCCGGCAAACTGGTGAAAGAAGCGATGCCCGACGGCGGAAAAATCGTCGTGTACGTCGGCAAGATGGACGCCCAAAACGCCGTCGAGCGCCGCCAGGGCGTCCTCGACGAACTGGCCGGCGAAAAAGACGCCAAAGGGCCCAAACTCGGCGACAAGTACGAGATCCTCGACACGATGACCGACGACGTCAAGCAGGATAAGTGCAAGCAAAACGTCGAAGACACGCTCATCAAGTACGGCGCCGATCCAGAGCATCTCTGCCTGGTCGGACTGTGGGCCTACAACCCTCCGGCCATGCTGGCCGCCGTCCAAGGCGCGGGGCTCGTCGGCAAAGTGAAGCTCGTCGGCTTCGATGAAAACGAAGAGACGCTGCAAGGAGTCAAAGACGGCGCGATCTACGGCACGATCGTGCAAAACCCTTTTGAGTTCGGCTTCCAGGCAGTCAAAATCCTGGCCGGGATTAACAAGGGAGACAAGTCAGGCATCCCACCTGGCGGCGTAATCCACGTCCCGCACCGCGAGATCAAGAAAGACAACGTCGACGAATTCTGGACCGAGCTGAAGCGGCTGAAGTCGTAAACGAACGTGCCACCGACGTCGTAGGGTACGCACTCCGTGCGTACCAATCTGATATTAACGCAACGGTACGCACGGATTGCGTACCCTACAGTTCGCGACGCGTCATCGCATCGCTTCAATGTCTACATGAGCGTCCCCCCTCTATCCGCATCGCCGCAATCGTCCGCAGGCGCTACTGCGCCAATTGTCGAAGCGCGGGGCGTTAGCAAGGCCTTTCCCGGCATCCAGGCGCTCTCGAACGTCAACCTTACACTCGCGCGCGGCGAGGTGCTGTGCGTTGTCGGCGAGAATGGCGCCGGGAAGAGCACGCTGATGAAAATCGTCGGCGGCGTGCAAACGCCCGACGCCGGCGAGATCTTGATCGATGGCCGCGCAGCGAAGCTCAACAGCGTGCATGACGCGCAGGCCGCCGGCGTTACGCTGATTCATCAAGAGCTGAACCTGGCGCCGGGGCTCGATGTGGCCGGCAATATCTTTCTCGGCCGCGAGCCGCGCTGGGGTGGGCCGCTGCGGCTGCTCGATCGGCGGATGTACGCCCAGGCCGAGGCGATCACGCGCCGCGTAGGACTCGCTGCGAGCGGCAAGACTCCGGTCGCCAGCCTTTCGATCGGGCAACAGCAGTTGGTCGAGATCGCTCGCTCGCTCAGTTTGCAATCGCGCGTGATCATCATGGACGAGCCAACGTCGAGCCTTTCACAGCGCGAAACCGAGCGGCTGTTCGAGGCGATCCGCGATTTGAAGTCCAGCGGCGTTGGCATCCTCTACATTTCGCATCGCCTGCCCGAGGTGCAGCAGATTGCCGACCGGGTGACGGTGCTCCGCGACGGCCGCAACGCCGGCGAACTGCGGCGTGACGAAATCTCGCACCAATCGCTCGTCCGCTTGATGATCGGTCGCGAGTTGAAACAATTCTTCGTGCGCGGCGCCGCGGCAAAGAGTATTCTCCCTCTCCCCTTGGGAGAGGGCCGGGGCGCCGGCTACGAAGCGCAGACGAGGTCCCAATCCCAAACCCCGGCATTAGAAGTCACCGACCTGCGAGTCACCGCCAGGCAACGCCGGCCCATCCATTTTCAAGTCGGCCGCGGCGAGATCGTTGGGCTGGCCGGCCTGGTTGGCGCCGGCCGGACCGAATTGGCCGAGACGCTATTTGGAATTCGCCGTGCGGTGGCCGGCGAGATTCGTGTCGAAGGCCGTGCGCTGCGGATTCGCCGCCCTCAGGACGCCATTCAGGCGGGGTTACTCCTCGCGCCAGAGGATCGCCGCCTGCAAGGGCTGCTGTTGGATCAATCGGTCCGCCGTAACATCAGCCTGCCGTCGCTGTTGAACCTAAGCTGGCTGCGGTTGGTGCTGCGCCGGCGCGAGATCGAGTTGGCCGAGCGGATGTGCCGCGAACTTTCGGTTCGCACCGTCGGCGTCGACAAACGCGTGGGCCTGCTTAGCGGCGGCAACCAGCAGAAGGTGGTCCTGGGGCGGTGGCTGGCCCGGCAGCCGAGGCTATTTGTGCTCGACGAACCGACGCGCGGCGTTGACGTGGGCGCCAAGAGCGAAATCTACGCCATTATGGACGAGCTGACCACGCACGGCGTCGGCGTGTTGATGATCTCGAGCGATCTCGAAGAAGTGCTGGGCATGAGCGACCGCGTGCTGGTCATGCACGATGGCGAACTGGCCGGCGAGCTACAGCGGAATGAGTTCTCAGAGCAGGCGGTGATGAATCTGGCCACCGGTGGCAGCCCTTCGACTTCTCCCTCTCCCACCGGGGGAGGGCCGGGGTGATGGCAGAGCGCTACTCATTGTTCAACAACTTTTAGGTTTGAACCGAATGAAAAAACTGTTGGGCCTGGCCCTGTTTTTGTTGGTGATCTATGCCTTACTGCTGGTCGCTAATCCCGGCGCGCGGAGCGCTCAGAATCATCAGAATCTCGGCCAGCGGATCGGCCTGCACGGCATCAACAGCCTGGGCGTTGGCATTTTGATCATCTCCGGCGGGATCGACCTCTCGATCGGCGCCACGGTCGGGCTATGCGCCACGGTGATGGCGATGCTGCTGGTCGACGCGCACATGAATCCGGTCGTCGCAATGCTGATCACACTGGCCCTGGGCGCCGGGATTGGGCTGCTCAACGGACTGCTTGTGACGCGGCTGAAGGTGCAGGCGTTTGTCGTCACGCTCTGTGGATTGTTCATTTACCGCGGCGCCGCGCGCTGGCTGGCCGGTGATCAAGTCAAAGGGCTCGGCAACGATTTTGCCACATTCAAACTCGTGCTGTTTCACAACCAGGACGTGCTGGGGCTCCCCATGTCGCTGGTGATTTTTCTCGTCCTGTGCGGGCTGGCGACGGTGTTTCTGCACATGAGCGTTTACGGGCGTTACCTGTTTGCGATTGGCTCGAACGAACAAGCGGCCAAGTACGCCGGCATCGCGGTCGATCGCTACCGGACGCTGGCCTATGTGCTGTGCAGCACGCTGGCGGCGCTATTCAGCATCATCTACCTGGCCGAAAACAACTCGGTGCAGCCCAGTGAGACCGGCAGCTTTTTCGAGCTTTACGCAATTGCTGGCGCCGTGCTGGGTGGTTGCAGCCTGCGCGGCGGCGAAGGGAGCGTGCTGGGGATCATGATCGGCACGGCGATCATCTGGATCCTGCCGAACTTCACCAAGATGTGGGGCGTGCCGAGCGCGCTAGAGTATACGGTGATTGGCGTCGCGCTGTTGATTGGCGCGCTGCTGGATGAAATCCTCAGACGTCGCAGCCTGGCTGCTGCTTCGACGTGATTCGCCGTTGGCTCAACGCCCAGGGGGTCGGCGGGCCAATCCGCAGAAGAGTGCTGCGGCGACTGCGCTAAGCAACAGCGTCGACGGTTCAGGCACAGCGACAGGCGAAAATACGAAGTCATCGACCGCGCCAGCCCATCCCAGGGGCCACGCAACTTTCAATTCGGCGGGCGTGCCGGCGTAGTTCATGACTGTCGTAAATCGTCGCACGGCAGCAAATGCCACCACGATTTGCTAGCAACCAGCGCGCGATCACGTCCAGTATTCTGCACCCATTTCACTGAGAACTAACGCAAATTGGAGCGTGATTCCGGAGGCAATTTGCCATGCTTGCACTATCCTATTGGCTGATTTCTATCGTGCCGCGAACGGGTAAACTCCGCGTCGCCTGCGGGCCGATCTAGTTGATTAGCGACTTGGTTCGTCGCCGCCATTCCACGTCTACCCTGCCTGCCGACCGCCGCACTCCTCCCGCCCGCTATCCCTCATGCCTCCTTCGACCTTGCCAGCATCGATTGCTGAGCGTTCGCGCCTGCGCGGCGCGAACGCGCACGCGGCGCCGCCGCTCGCTGAGCGTTTAGGCGCGTGGGAATTGGTCGAACTGGTTGCTGAGGGCGCGTTTTCGCGCGTCTATCGCGCTCGCGCTGGCGCGGGCGACGCGGCGCGGCCTCCAGCCTACGCCGTCAAGCGTTTGAAGCCGGAACTCGCCGACGATTGCGTCGCAATTCAACTGTTGCGCCGCGAAGCGCGCGTCGGCAGCGCGATCCATCATCCGCGCCTGGCGCCGATACTCGCGGCGAATGTCGAACGGCCACCGTATTACCTGGTGATGCCGTGGCTCTCCGGTTCGACATTGGAAGCAATCATCTCGCGCCAGTCGTCGGACGACAGACCGCAAAACGCGAGAAACGGCCGGCGGCCAGTGGCCTTGCAACCGATCCTCGCGCCGCTCTCACTGATCCATTCGCTATGGTTCACGCGACAGATCGCCGAGGCACTTGCGGCGCTCGACGCGGCCGGCTGGACCCACTCGGACGTCAAACCGGCGAACGTGATGGTCTCGCCAGACGGACACGCCACGCTGATCGATTTGGGGCTGGCCCGGCGGCCGGCCGATGAAGACCATTCGATCGATCGCGCGCAAGTCGGCACGCCAAATTACATGGCGCCTGAGTTGTTCGTATCGATGGTACGACCTGACATCCGCAGCGACATCTATAGTCTGGGTGTGCTACTGTTCGAATTGCTGACAGGCAAGACAACGCACCAGGCCGAGCCGTCTCGCGCGGGCGCCATTCCGCGAAGATTAACCGCGTTCGATCTGCGCGATTTACCGCGCGCAGCGCCACCAGGCGTTGCCCAATTAGTGCAGCAGATGCTGGCCGGCGAGCCACTGCGCCGACCGCAAAAACCGGCCGAAGTAGTCGACGCGCTCACTGCGCTCGAAATCGAATTCTTCGCCGACGGGATTGAATAGCCGCGGGTCGCAATGGCTACTTCGGCGGCGTCACGCCCCGGTAGCTCATGTCGAGCAGATCCATCGGATGGGCCACCCACAGGCGTTCGCCGCGTGTGCGGGCTTCGCGCATGATTTGCAGCAGGCAGCCGGCGTTGGCCGTCAGCACCACGCGGCTGCCGGTCTTCAGAATGTTGTCCAACTTGCGGCTGCTTAGACGGGCCGACATCTCCGGCTCGGTCAGGTTGTACGTACCGGCGGCGCCGCAACAAATGTCGGTCTCGGGCAGGTCGACCAACTTCAGGCCAGGGATCGCCGAGAGGAGCCGCCGCGGGGCCTCGCGAACTTTTTGCGCGTGTCCCAGGTGGCAGGCGTCGTGGTACGTGGCGGTGAAATCCATCTTGCCTTGCGGCGGAATCAAACCAAGCGAGTCGAGAAACTCGTTGATGTCCTTCACCTTCGAGGCGAACGCAGTCCGTTGCTGCTGCTTGTCGTCGTGCCAGTGGTGGCCATAATCCTTGAGCATAGCGCCGCAGCCGGCGACGTTGACGACCACCGCGTCTACGCCCTGGTAGTCGAGCGCGGCCAGGTTGGCGTCGGCCATCTCACGGGCCGGATCGCTGGCGCCAGCGTGAAAGTGAATGGCGCCGCAACAGCCTTGGCCTTGCGGAATGACGACGTCGCAACCATTTTGTTGCAGCACCCGCGCCGTTGCCCAATGAGTGTGGCGAAACATCACGTCGGCCACGCAGCCCAGGAAGAGGGCCACGCGAGCACGGCGTTTGCCAATGGCAGGTAAGATCGTCGGTAGCGCTGGGCCAGACTTGATTGGCGGCGGCAGCATCTCAACCAGCCGTCGCAACCGCGGCGGCAGTATTTTTGTCAGCCGTAGCGCCTCGGCTGCGCGCATGATGCCCAATCGCTGGGCGATCCGCGCTGGCGCGAGCAGCATGCGCATCCGCGCCGGATTCGTAAAGACGCCGAACAGCACGTAGCGATGGAACCAATCGTTCAGTTCGGCCTGGCCTTCTTCGGTCTGTTGCATTGCCACGCGGAACGGCTCGATCAGCTTGCCGTATTGCACGCCGCTGGGGCAGGCCGTCTCGCAGGCGCGGCAATCAAGGCACAAATCCAAATGCCGACGGACCTGGCTCGTGAGCGGCAAGCGTCCGTCCGTGACGGATCGCATCAAGTAGATGCGGCCGCGCGGGCTGTCGTTTTCGTTTCCCAATTCCAAATACGTCGGGCAGGCCGCCGTGCAGAGTCCGCAATGAACGCAGTCCAAAAAGAGTTGGTAGTCAATATTCTGACCAGGGCGCGGCGGAGCGCTTGCCGCGCCGGGCGTACCAGTTGCGCCGGATAGCGTCGTTACGATTGGCAGCGGCGTCGCCTGCGAGGCGAGATCGGTCTTGGTCGCGTCGTTGGGTTGCATAACAGTCACGTTCAGTTGTCGAAAATCGCGCGGCCCGGGTTAAGCAGACTTTTGGGGTCGAACTGCGCTTTGACGCCGCGCATCAACGCAGAGTCGGATCGAGCGGGACCCCAGAAGGCTGGCCGAGTCAATTCGTGGGCCACCGGACAGGATAGCACAATCGCGGCCCCACCTGCTTTCACAGCCGCCGGGTGAAAGCCGCGGATCAGTACGGCCGGGGCATCCTGCGAGGCGAAATTCGGGAGCCGGACGTACACCACGCCACTGCCGGCGTGCGATTGGATCGAGCAATCCGGCGCGATGGCCAGCGCCGCTTCAATAAACTGCGTTACACGGCTCGGCAGCACGCCCGCTTTTATTAGCAGCGCAGATTCTTCTGCGGGAAAGTCAGTCAGTCGACGCCAGGCGCCAGTGGTCTGTTCGCCGGAAATTACCCGATAGGCCGATACGCCGAGCTCTTTCCATTCTTGTGCGAGCTCGCCGATCATCCAATCGATCTCGGGGGTGGTTCCTTCAAGACCTACGACTAATTGAGCGCAGTGTTTGTTTTGTGGCGCGCCGGCCAGTGGATTATCATCCCAGGCGGGGCCAGCCAGTAGTTCAATGGCGGCTGGTGTGACGCGCGAATGGACGAGCGAATCCAATAGAGTCTCGGCCTGAGCGAAGTCTGTAACATTGCATGCTACAAGCGCTGTCGCCTCGGCCAGTGGGCGAAGTTTGAGCGTGAGCTGCGTGATGATCGCCAGCGATCCATTGGAGCCGGTGAGCAGCTTGCAGAAATCGTAGCCGGCTACATTCTTCACGACGCGGCCGCCGGCTTTGAACAACACTCCGCGACCATCGACGGCAGAAATGCCGATCACGTAGTCGCGGATTGTTCCCTGGCCAAAGCGGCGCGGGCCGCTGGTCGCCGTCGCTACGACGCCGCCGAGAGTTGCCCGCTCTGGATGCGGCGCGTCAATCGGCAGACGCTGCTGCTCGACGGCCAGGACTTCGGCGAGGGCTTGCATCGTCAGACCGGATTCGACGGTAATTGTCATATCGCGGGCCGGGTAGTCGACGACGCGAGTAAGTTGCGCCGTTGAAATCCCCCAGCCCTTTGGCGCGTTTGTGGCGCCGGCGGTCAGACTTGTGCCGCCGCCGATCGGGTAGAGCGGAATACCCTCAGCGTTTGCGCGCTGGACAATTTCCACCAGTTCCGCCTGAGTGGCTGGCTCAAAGGTCTCGGTCAGTGGCAAGGAATACGTGGCGACAGTCATAGGGGGGCGTGATGTGTGCCACTGGCTCTGCCAGTGTCTTCTATCTTGAAGTTGGTTATTTCGACTCGCACTGGCGGAGCCAGTGGCACACGGAGATTCATATGTGAGTTGTGCTACATCGCCGCTCGGCGGGCCGGGTGGCGCTGTTCCAAGCCGCACGCGCCGGACGTCGGCAGCATCTTGGATGGGCTCAGGCGGCCGGTCGGATTGAACGCCAGGCGGACGCGGCCCATGCAGTCGAGATCGTCCGGCGTAAACATCTTGGTCATGAATTCGATTTTTTCGACGCCGATGCCATGCTCGCCGGTTACGCTGCCGCCGCAGGCAATGCACTCTTCGAGAATCTCGCCACTGGCGGCCAGCACACGAGCGACCTGATCTCGGTCACGCTCGTCGAACAGGACGATCGGATGGATGTTGCCATCACCGGCATGAAAGACATTGACGATTCGCACGTCGTACTTGGCGCCGATCTCGATGATCTTGTCGAGGATGTAGGGCAGCTTCGTCCGCGGAACGACCCCGTCTTGCGTGCAATAGCTGGGGCTCAAACGGCCAACGGCGCCAAACGCCTGCTTGCGGCATTTCCATAGCAGTTGACGCTCGGCTGCGGTGACCGCCTGACGAACTTCGCGGGCGTTATTCTTTTTGCAGATCTCGATGATCTGATCTCGCTGCTGGTCAAGCCCCGCTTCGAGTCCGTCGACTTCAATCAGCAGGATCGCCTGGGCGTCGAGCGGAAAGCCAAAGTGAAACGCAGCTTCAACCGCAGACAAAATGCCCTGGTCCATCATCTCGAGCGCGGCGGGGACGATGCCGGCGCCAATCATCGCGCTGATGGCGTTCGTGGCGTCAGAGACCGATTCGAAAATGCCGAGCAGCGTGCGCCAACCTTGGGGGTCACGCGTCAGGCGAACCCAGACCTTGGTCACCACGGCGAGCGTGCCTTCACTGCCGACGACCAGGCCGGTGAGATCGAGCCCCGGCGCGTCGGCCGCCGGTCCCCCCAATTGCACGAGCGAGCCATCCGCCAGAACGGCTTCGACTCCTAAAACATGATTCACGGTGACGCCATATTTCAGCGTGTGGGGCCCGCCGGAATTTGTGGCGACGTTACCGCCGATTGTGCACGCGCCTTGGCTCGAAGGATCCGGGGCATAGTGGTAGCCCGATCCTTTGAGAGCCTGCGTCAGCCAAACGTTGACCACGCCAGGCTGCACTACGGCGTAGCGATCGCGGAGATTGATTTCCTCGATCTGCTTCATCCGCGTCAGTACGATCATCACGCCGCCACCGACCGGCAGGCAGCCGCCGGCCAGGCTCGTGCCGGCGCCGCGCGGCAGAACTGGCACGTCGTACTCGACGCACAACTTCATGATCGCTTGCACGTGGGCCGTGGTGCGCGGAAAGACAGCCACGTCCGGGCAGTTCTTTTCGATCACAAAGCCATCGCACTCGTAGACCAATAAGTCGCTATGCGCGCTCAGCACGCCGTCAGACCCGACGATGTCGGTCAGTCGATCAACCAGGGCCGGCAGGCGAGCAGCAATCATGGGGAGGGAAAGCAGGCGTTGGCAAGGTGGGCGGGGCTAAGAGCCGGCGCGAAAGGCGGGGCAAGCGACGCCGCGCCGCGCCGAGAAATCACTGGTTCTGTTGTACCACGAGCGGGGCGCGCCCGAAAGCGATCGAAATCACAGGATCGTCTCCGAATTTCGCTTCCTTCACGGCTCCTTGACCGCTGGACTCAGCGATTCGAAGCCCCCAATTCAACCCGCCGGCGCGTTTTTCGCGGCGCGTTTCTTCCCTTGCTTCTTGTTCTTGGGAGCATCGTCCCCGGCCGCGCCTCCTACCTGCAAATCTGGCAGCGGCAAGTAGTCAAAGTCCGCGACCATTTTTTCGGCCAGCGCCTGGCGCAGTTCGCGTTCGACCGCGGCCAGTTCCGGCTTGCCGCTCAGGTTGTTCAGCTCCGAGGGATCGGCGTCGAGATCGTACAACTCGTACACCGGGCGCGGCGTGGAGAAATACGTGGCGCTCACGCCTGGGCTGAGCTTGCCCTCAGCGTTTGCTTCCTTGATCTGAGTCCAGGCGGCGCCTCCGGCCGAGTCGACCGGCGCGTACGGAATCCACGGCGTGCAGTTGTAGATGAACTTATAGCGATCGCTCCGAACCGCGCGGGCCAGGTCATAACCGCTGTTCGTCATCTTCAATGTCACTGGCGCCGAACCGTGTGGGCCGCGCTCGACAAAGATATGCTTCCGCGGCGCGTGTTGCTCTCCCTTGAGTAACGCCAGGAAGCTGACGCCGCTCATCTTAGGCCCAGGTTTCAAGCCGGCGGCGTCGAGTAGCGTCGGTCCGATATCTTCGTTGCTTAAGAGCGCGCGCGATTCGCCACCGGCTTTGATCTTGCCGGGCCAGCAAATCACCAACGGCACATTCGAGCCGGGATCGTAGAGCGAGCCCTTGCCGTGCGGTAGCGCCGCGCCGTTATCGCCTGCGAAGACGATTAGCGTATTGTCGAGCTGCCCGCGCGCTTCCAACACTTCAAGAACGCCAGCGATTGTGCGGTCAACGCGATTGACCTCGGCGCAGTAGTCGGCCAGTTGCTCGCGCATGCCGGGCAGATCTGGCCAATGCGGAGGCAACTTGAGCGACGCCGGATCGGGACGGAACTCGGCCGGAGCGTTCCAGACGTGATGCGGATCGCTAAAGTTCGCCCAGAGAAAGAACGGCTTGTCCGCCGGCTTCTTGTCGAGGATCTCGCCGACGGTCTTGGCGACTTCCGCGTCAGGGCAGGTGTTGAGAAAATCGACGCGATCGGCGAACGTGCGCAGATTCTGCTTGCGCACAATCTCGGCGATGCCGCCGGCGGCCGCTTTGTTGGCGTTACCAGGGCCGTCCAAATGATATTGCCGTCCACAGATGCCCGTGTAGTAACCGCCCTGCTCGCGCAGCAATTCCGGGAACGTGATTTCGTCTCGCGGTAGGGGCGCCGTAAAGCGGGTCATCCGCGCTGCAACGGGCGAACGTCCCGTCAGGTACGCAGCGCGCGAAGGAACGCACTGCGGCGCCGCGGTGAAAAAACGATGGAACTTTATTCCTTCGGCCGCCAACCGATCGAGCGTTGGTGTCTTGACATTCGTGTCGCCGTAGCAACTCAGGAACGGATAACTATGATCGTCGCTGAGCAGGAAAAGAATATTCGGGCGAGCCGGTACGGCGGCGGCCAACCGATAGGAACCAAGACACCCGAGAATCGCGAGTATTGCGCATAGAAAACGAGAGTGCATCGTCGGTCCTAAGCAATGGGCCGTGGAGAAAATCGATGCGAGCTATGCTAGCTGCCAGCCCCACGACGTGGAAGAAGCGCCACATAGGGTAGGCGCCCCGTGCGTACCAAAGAGGCGATGTCGACGTCGCCCTAAGAGAATTCTTTTACCGTCGTTGGGAACCAATCCGTGTTACGCACGGGGTGAGTACCCTACAGGAAAGCCGCATCAACCCGCTTCGCGGCGTTCGATCGGGGCGGGCGTTCCGGCGCGACGCCAGTGTGGGCCGGGGATGATTTGCGTTGGCGGCAATCCGTGGGGGCCAGTTGGGCCGGCGGCGATGCCGTCCCATTGGTGGCCGCCGATTTTTGCCAGGATTTGTTCGGCCAGGTCGACTGCGTCACGACCGGCCTCGCCGGTGACTTGCGGCGCGCGGCCCAGTTGGATGCTCTCGGCAAAATCTTCGAGCTCGGCGGTGATGCCGTCACGCGGAGTGGTTGGCAGCTCTTCGACCGGCAGATGATCGGCCAGTAGGCGATCTTTGAGCGCTTCGCGTTCTGCGCCGGATAGTTTTTCGATATCGATCGCGCGGCGAGCGATCGCTTCGCTGGGTCGCATAATTGCCGCGGTGCGCGTGTTGAAGTCCATGTGAGCAAGTGCTCGCGCCGACCAAACCTGCATGGTGCGGGCCGGAGCGCGACTGGCCCGCGACGCGCTCAGTACGGCCACGCAACCATTTTCGAACACCAACCGGGCGTTGGCCACGTCTTCATGTTGACCAAATAGCGAGAGGCCGAGCGCCGATACTTCGCGAACCGGTGAGCGGACCAGCGACAACACCAGGTCGATGTCATGGACCATCAGGTCGAGCACGACGCCAATATCAGTCGAGCGGAACGAAAAACCGGAGCGGCGGACTGCTTCGATATATTTGGGAGGCCCGAGGTGGGGCCGAGCGGCGACCATCGCCGGGTTGAATCGCTCAACGTGCCCAACCTGTAGCACGGCGCCAGCGGCACGCGCTGCGGCAACCAGGTCATTGGCTTGCGCCGCGGTCGAGGCGAGCGGCTTTTCGACCAGTAGGTGAACGCCGGCGGCCAGCAACTCCATCGCCACGGCGTGATGAAAGCGAGTGGGCGTGGCGATCACGGCGGCGTCGATCTGGCCGATCAGCTCGCGCGCGTTCTGAAAACCGTGCGCTCCGAATTCCGTATGCGCGCGGGCCAGATTCTCTGGCAATGGATCAACCACGCCGACCAATGAGAATTGGCCAAGCCCACGCACAATTCGCGTGTGAATCCGCCCCAAATGCCCCACTCCAACCACGGCAACTTTGACCGGATTCAAGCGGCTCTCCTGCGCTCGCGAGCGCGACCGTGCTTCCCCTCTTGTTGACGCTCCAAAAACGCCAGCAACTCAGCAACTTCGGGCGTGGCGTGATCGTCTCCGCGCAAAATATCGCGGGCGTGCGCCAGGCCGACTTTGGCTCGGAATAGCAACCGATGGGCTTCGGCCAGGCTGTCGATCGCTTCGTGCGAGAAGCTTTTTCGCTTTAGCGCCACGACGTTAATACAGCGCGGACGCGTCGGATGCCCGTCGACCAACATGTAGGGCGGGACATCGTGCAGCACGCGGCTCATGCCCGAGACGAAGCTATAGGCTCCGACGGTTGCATAATGATGAACGCCAACGGCGCCAGAAATGGAACAGTGATCGTGCACGTGCACATGACCGCCAAGCAGCGTGCCATTGGCAATGATAATGTCGTTGCCCAGCTTGCAATCGTGGGCGATGTGGCAACAGCCCATCAAAAAGTTGCGATCGCCGATCGACGTGACGCCGTCTTCTTTTTCGGTGGCGCGGTTGATCGTGACGGCCTCGCGGATGCAGTTCGAATCGCCGATGACGACTTGCGTGTCGCTGCCGCGGTAACTGATATCCTGCGGTTCGCCACCGATGACGACGCCCGGATAGATATGATTATTCTCACCGATCGTGACATGACCCATGATGGTCACGCCGTTTTCGAGTCGGGTTCCTTTGCCGATGCGGACATGCGGTCCGATCACGCAAAAGGGGCCGATCTCGACGTCCTGGTCGATTTCAGCGCGAGAGTCAATCACCGCATGTTCGGCAACGTGAATAGCCATGGCAGGTCACACTCCAGACGCCCTACTCGTCGTGCATCGTGCAATGAGACGAGGTTCGGGGTGGTGAGATCAAAGTTCTTGACGCGTTATGCCGATCGCCTCTGTTCGGTCATCATGTCTCCTTCTTGCAGCAGCACGCGGACCAGCTCCGCGTTCAAGCGGTGGCCGCTGCGGTGTGCGACAAAGTGTCCGACCAGGTCACAACCGGCCAGGGCCAGGTCACCCACCAGGTCGAGCATCTTGTGCCGCACGCATTCATCGCGAAAACGCAATTCGTTGTCGATCGGCCCGTCCTGATCGAAGACGAGCAAATCCTTGGCTGACGCGCGAACGCCCAGGCCTTGAGCGACCAGCCAGTCGGCCTCGCTCTTGAGCATGAATGTGCGGCTCGGCGCCAGCTCACGGCGGAACGAATCGGGCGTGATCGGCAAAGTCAGCGTTTGCCGACCAATGGCGTTGCCCGAACCGTAATCGACGCGAAACTTGACGCTCATGCCGGGCGACGTTGACGGACGAGCTTCGACCCAACTGTCGATATCGCCCAACCGCGTGACCTCGCGCACCACGAGCGCCAAGCGTGGCGCATTCTGGGTGACGACGCCGGCGGCGCTGAGCGCTTCGACGAAGGGCAGGCTCGATCCATCGCAGCCGGGCATTTCCGGAGCGTTGACATGGACCTCGCAGTTATCGATTCGCAGCCCGGCCAGAGCCGCCATGATGTGCTCGACCATTTCGACACTGGCCGTGCCAGCGCGAAGTGTCGTGCGACGGGGCGACTCAACCCGCGCGGCCACGGTGGCCGGAATACGGGCTGGCTTGGGAAGATCATTGCGAACAAAGACGACGCCGGTATTGGGCCCGGCCGGTTGGAACTCGACGCGCACGTCGCGTCCGCTCCAATAGCCAAAGCCTTCAACTTGCGCGGAATTTGCGATCGTACGTTGCTGTCGTGGAATATACATCAGGTAGATGCGAGACTGGAGCAATCGGAACGGGAAACAGGTACGACAAACGACAGACGGGCGGCGAGATTACCGCTGCTGCGTCTGCGGTGGCACCGTACGATTAGCGTTTTGCCCAACAGGCTGGCGGACGCCACCACCAGCGCCCTGCGGCAGTTGGCTCTTCAATCGCGCGAGGATCGCCGGGGTGATGTCGATGCCTGGGTTGTAGTACAGGGTTTGCTTGTTGAACATTTCGGCGCCGATCTCTTCCGGGTTATCCGGATTTGGCGGCTCGCCGTTGAACTTGATGACCATCATGATGTTGTTCTGCTCGCAGTGGACGCGAACTTCGTTATAGATCTGCTTGTAAGCGTCGTAGAACAGCTTGGCTTCGGACTCTTGAAACTTCTTCTTGGTCAAGTTGATTTCGAGTTGGAGTTCGGCCGTGCGCTTGGCGACTTCTTCTTCCAGCTCTTTGTACTTCGCGCTTCCCTTTTGGAAGTCGTTCAACTGCATCGCCAGTTTGCGGGCAGAGTCTTGCTTGGCCTTGATGTCGGTTTCGCGGCCTTCCCACTGCTGGCGAAATTCTTCGCTGCGTTGAATGAAGCCGGCGTGATTCTTGAGGATGAAGCCCAGGTCAATCAGGGCGATGCCACCCATCGGATGAGGTCCGCCAGCGGCAGCTCGCGGCGCGGCGTAAGGAGCTGCGGCTCCAGCAGCTGGACCGCCTGCGGGCGGAGGACCGCCGACGCCAGGCCCTGCGCCGCCGGGAGCACGGGGAGGCAGTTGGGCCTGCGCCGAAGTCGCCGCCAACAACAGAATGACAAAGCCCGCGAACGCGCGGTGCAGCGATTGATAGACCACGTGCAGCACTCCTTGCTGATTTGCCGGTTATTCCGTTAACCCGCGCGGATCGGAGAGACGCTCCAATCGTGACACGGCGCAGCCCATCACGACCCAAGGGGGTGACAGACAAGGGCGGTATTCTGCCGAGAAGCGCCGGCTAGGTAAAGGCCAGAAAATAGCGGTTTTTGGGACGGGGCGAAGAGGGCATTCCGAGGCGTCGTTACCGCGTGTTGCGCGTTGCGGCGCAGCAAGTTACGACCGCGATGGCGGCCGATCAGTACTCCGGAAGGGCGAGGCTCCTGCCGAGTCGCGACCATAGTCTGGGTAATGAAACTTGCGCAATCTCTCAAAACCGTACTGGGCGAAACGTGGATATGACGGCGCAGTCAAACTCGCTTCATTGCTCGGCGGAGCCTCGCACTCCCATCGACTTCGCTTCGAAGTGGCAATAATTGGCGACGATCGTTACGCGCTGACCTAGCCAGCGCCCATGCCACGATCGAACGCGTCCTGATCGCGCTGATAAACGGCCAGCACAGATTCGAACGTGGGACCGGAGATTTTCCAACTCGGATTGTCGTCGGTGTGGGCGTTCGAGTGCGCGACGAAGACGCGATACAAAAACTTGAACAAGTGCCGCGGCACGCGCAGGCTACGCAGCGCCGCGATCATCCGCCGATCGTCGACCGTATCGTCGAACAGGTCTCGCAGCGAAGGATTCCGCCCTTCGAGCGCGCAGGCCTTTAGCCTGGCGTTCGCGACGTCGTACAGCGCCTCGCCCGTCCATTCGAGCGATGGCACCATGTTTTGCTTGTCGAGGCGAGCTCGCTGATAGAAGTCTCGATCCTCGCGGTCGATGAAATACGACAGCTCGACCGGCAGCAATAGCTTGAAGCCGATGCCGGGATGCTTGAGGAACTTATTGTCGAGCATTGGCCACAATAGATCGCGCATCCGCTCGGGCGAACCATTCACAATGTGTGGCTCGTCTACGCGATCAACGACCACGACGACGCCAGAAAACCCCAGCCCGGTCAGCACGCCTTGCAGCTTGACCAGCAGTTCAAAGCGGTCGTCAGTGCGGTCTCGCTCTGGCAGTGGCTGGCCGGCGACGTGATCTTTGCTGAAATTCATCAGCGTTTGCGTCAGAGGGCCGACGTCGCGCTTGAGCACGCGCAACTGCTTCGAGATGCGACTTGCCCGCCAGAGCCAGCGCCCCGCGTTCACTACCCAGGGAATCCAGCCGGCCATCACGAACAGATAGGGCCAGGGATTTGCCAGCCAATCCCACTTGCCCGACGCGATCACTGCCGCCACAACCGCGAGCGTGACCAACAAGCCAAGTGCGAACGGCCATTTGGACTTTAGCGTGTGAAACCGCAATTTGCGACGCAGCCGGCGCCAGCGGCGGCGCGGCGCTTCGGCCGTCGATTGGTCGTAAACCGCGGCCAAAAGCAGCAAATCGCGGGCCTGGTGTTTGTCGAGTTTATTGGGCTCCATCGGGCCCACGTCCGACGGCAACGTGCGCCCCTGTCGCGGTCCGTCAAGGATGCGGTCGACCAATTGCGTGACGCCTAACGACAGGATCGCGTCCATGTGATCCCACAATTTCCACTGCGCGAGGGACTTGCCGTCGCGACGCGCCCGGGCGCTCAGCCGATCACTGAATCGATCGAGGAACGGGTTGAAGTCGTCGTATTCGATGACGAACAAGCGCTTGTCTTCGTGCGTGCGGTTGTACTCGGTCAGCCGTCGGCCGATCTGCAACCGCAGCGCTGTCTTGCCGGACCCTTTTTCGCCAAAGACGATTGACGTCGCGGGCTCGGTGGGATCGCCGTAGACCTTATCCCAGCTCGGGTGGTACGTGCTAAGGATGCAATGATCTTTGAAGACCGGATCGGTTTGCGCGTCCTCTTCCGAAAATGGATTGACGCCCACGCCGTGGTGATCGAGAAACTGCTGTATTTTCATGTTCGTGCGGGCGCGACGACGAGGGACGACGAATCGCGATTCGAGGGTGCGGCTAGTAACGTCTTCGCTGTGCGGCCTATTTGCTTTGCAGGCTGTCGAGCATTTTGTTGAAGCCGGCCGCGTTCTCGGCCACGGTCTTTTGCGGTCCGTAGAACTTAATAAACACGTTGCCGTTTTTGGTCTGCACAATCGCCGCCAGCATGCGATAATCCTTGCGCTCGACGCCTGGCGCCTGCGGGCCGGGGCTATCCATGTAGTTGCCGGCAATGTCGACGACGATGATTTCCTGACCGGCGACTTTCTTCTTTTCGACCTTGGCCTTGTCCTTGGTGGCCGAGCCATCAGGCTGGGTGAACTGCTTGTGCCAGCGTTCAATGTTGGCGTCGATCGATCCGGCGGCGCCCATCACGGTAACGCGGCCATCAAGCTCGTCCCCTTTCACGGCCGGCACAGCAAACTCGTGCTCGACGATCTTCGTCCGTGGCTGTTTCGAGACCCAACCCTCGGGCGCCGTCAGCTTATAGGCGTCGGCGACGACGAACGTCTTGGGGAGCTGCTTTTCCGACTTTTCCTGGGCCTGAGCCGACGAGACAATTGCAACGTTAGCGGTCAGGGCCGCGGCGGCCATCAGGCAGGCAAGCAATCGTGGGGCGTAGGTCATCGCGTAAACTCCTTGAATGGAGGTCGAAATTCGTGAAACGGGCAAAGTGTTGCGCCGCCGAATTGTAGCTTACACCCCACGGCGGGCCAACGACCCCGGCGCTGGCTGCTGGCGCGCCACTGGTGGCCTGTCCCACAGTGCGAAGACATTAGGGCCGGAAATCGCTGTGCCAATACTTGCTGGCCGCGTCACAACGAGCGATCGAATTCTGATCCCAGAGGGATCACAGCAAGTAGCCGGGGGTTGATCGCCAGCGATACCCCCGGAATAGCCACGCTATGATCCTCGGGTCAGCAAATAAATCAGCAGCGCCACCAGCGCAATGAAAGTGATCAGCAGGCCGGAGATCAAGAACGCGTTGGCTGATAATTGGCTTGCGCCTGGAAAACCAGAGGTGGTCCTGGTCGGCGCGCTTCGTGTTTCCGGTTCGTCATCGAAGGGAGCCAGCACACCGGCAAACGAATCTTGCGGCGCCGACTCGGCCGCGAAGCTGCCTGCCGCGTTTGGCTGCAGCGGCTCGTCGAGATCGTCCACCCCGATATCTACGCCTTGCGGCGCGCGAATCGAGCCATCGAATGCCTCGACGTCGTCGGGCTCCATACTCGCCGTGTCCGGTAGCGCCGTGGTGATTGGATCGGGTCTTGGCGCTGACGAGGCGGAGTTGGTCGCCACTCGGGTCAATTCCGGAAAGGCCTGCGCGGCGACGCGCCATTGCGGCCACCCTTCGCGCCAGACGAGTGAGTCACTGCTGACGCGTCCTTCGCGAATCCAGGAGCGCATCAAGTCTCCGGGCGCCGGGCCATATTTGGTCATCGAACCGGCCGGCGCGACGTACCAATTGAGCTGGGGCGCTTCGGCGATTGGGTCATAAGCCAATCCCGCGGATCCGTCTGTCGGTGCTGTGCGAACTGTGACTGACGCTGCGGCGTCCGGCGGTAATCCGTCAGGCGAACCGTCGCTTCCGCCTTCGGTCGACGCGAGCGGAATATCGATCTTGCCCTGGCACTTGGGGCAGATACCACGCTTGCCGGCCAGATCCGCCTTCACGTTGAGCGTGCGGTGACAATGCTCGCACTTGAACTTGATGCCCATACGATGAGGACCTGACGGGGCGGATTGCGATGCGTGGTTGACGCACTACGCCGTCGAAGCGGCCGAAAAAGCCTGCACAATGCTACCGCGTGGCTGCGTCTACGTGTCGATTATATCAGCCGACGCTTTTCTCGGCAGGCTGGCCTGTTGGCGAAGTTGTGGCCTCGGCGTGGCGACAAATTAGCCGGCCATCGGAAAGTTCGTGCGGGATGACGTCGTAGAAATGACCGAGCCTCGCACCCTCGGCCGGCAGTTCGAGCGACGCATACCGACAGGCAGTGCCCAAGACATGTCCAGCGCGCCGCGCGGCGCCGGCCTCGACCAGCATTTGCAACTTTTTCCCGAGCAAGCTGACGTAGTATCGATCGCGCAGCCGCTCACCGAGCTCTGTCAGTTCTCTGCAGCGCGCCCCCTTCACTTCGGCCGAAACCTGGTCCGGCATCGTGGCCGCCGCGGTGGTTCGGCGCGGACTAAACGGAAAGACGTGGATCTTCGAAAAGCCGACTTGTTCGGCCACCCGCAGGGTTTCGGCGAATTCTCCGTCGGTTTCGCCCGGAAAGCCGACGATAATATCGGTCGACAGCGCGGCTTGGTCGAGCGCCTCGCGCACCAGCAGGCAACGATCGACAAATCGCTGCGCGCCCCAACGACGGCGCATTCGCCGCAGCACCGATTCCGATCCGCTTTGCATCGAAATGTGCAAGTGCGGGCAGACCCGCTGAGAATTTTCGGCCATGACGCGGATCAGTTCATGGGTGACCTCGGTCGCTTCGATGCTCGACAGCCGGATCCGGAAGTCGCCGTCGAGTTGCGCCAGCTCTTCGACCAGATCAGCCAGCCGGCGCCAGTCGGCCTTGGCGCGGCCGCGATTGAAGTCAACGCCATAGTGCCCCAGGTGGATTCCGGTGAGCACGATCTCGCGGAAGCCGCGCGCGACCAGTCCACGAACTTCGCTGACGATGTGGGCAGCAGGCCGGCTCAATAAATTTGGCCGAACCGTCGGGATAATGCAAAATGAACAGTTCAGCATGCAGCCGTCTTGGACCTTGACGAACGCACGCTGATGCCCAGGCAGGCCTGAGATGCCGGTTGGCGCCTCGCGAACGCCGTGCCGCGCCAGCCAGTCCGGCAGCTCGCGCTTATCGGTGACGACGTCGACTACGCCTGGTAGTGACGAGACTTCTTCTGGCGCCCGCGTGGCGTAGCAGCCCATTACGATGATCCGCGCGCCTGGATTGTGGCGAGCGAGCCGGCGAATCGCCTGGCGACTTTTCGCGTCTCCCTCGGCCGTGACCGTGCAGGTGTTCACGACGCACATATCGGCGAACTCGTCATCGACCGCGTCACGATAGCCGATCTGCGCCAACCCTTCGCGGACGTACTGCGTCTCGTATTGGTTGACCTTGCAGCCGAGAGTGACGGTGCGGAGAGTGGGCATGAGGGTCGTCTGGTGGCAATGTACGAGGCGCACGGCTGGGCAAGCCAGCAGTGGCACACAGGACGAAGGGTCGCAAGAGAACGCCGACAGCAAGCCGACGATTCTACCAGAACTGTTAATCGTCGCTGACGGGCTCGATCACGCTCGACATAGAGCCTTGGCAGCCGGCGATCAGATCATCTTTACCGAAGGCGTGGATCTGGTCCCGTTTCAGCTCGGCGTGTTCGCGCGTGGTGGTGAGGACAATCACGCGGCCGCTGGTGTCAACTTCCTCGGCCAGTTGAAATCCTTTTTCCAGCGGGTGGCCAAATAGCATCTGCAGCATGACCATCACGTAGGCGTACGAGTGATGGTCATCGTCGAGCAAGATGACGTTGTAGCGGGGCTGCCGCTTCGGTTTACGGTCCTGGTGGACAGACCGCCGGCGCGCAATCTCGACGAGCGGTTCTTCTTCGACAGTTGCGGCAGCTTGTTGCGACACGGCATCCTCCCTCAAGAAATCTACTGCGCCCTGGCTCAATCGGTAGCGGTCAGATTGAAGAGATCGCCCGCCGGTCCCGTTGGCGTCCCCGTAGCGGCACGGCCCGGAATCATTATATTGGACGCCTGATCACCGCCAAACTGTTCGCGCAAAAAAAGTTCGCTCCGGCGTCTCTTCGGGCGGGTTTTGGGCTCACCCCTCGGCCAATTCCGATCGTGGGGAATACTTCGCCCGGCGCCGGTCACTGCCGCCAGACACGTGGAAATACGCCGGACTCGCACACCGCCATTAGGAAACACGCGCATGCCAGCACTCGACGATTATCTGTCCGCGCACGCCAAGGATTTTGAGAACCAGCTTTTCGAGCTGTTGCGGATCCCAAGCGTCAGCGCGATGAGCGTCCACAAAAAGGACATCCGCGCCGCTGCCGAGTGGGTGCTGGGTCAGTTCCAGGCGCTGGGCTTTCAATCCGAGCTGGTCGAGACCCCTGGCCATCCGGTCGTCTACGCACAATCGGCTCAGATCCCCGGCGCGCCGACCGTGCTGGTCTATGGACACTACGACGTGCAGCCGCCTGATCCGCTGGGCGAGTGGATCACGCCCCCATTCGAGCCGACGGTCCGCAATGGCAACATCCACGCCCGCGGCGCCACCGACGACAAAGGCCAGATGTTCACTCACATCAAGAGCGCCGAGGCCTGGATCAAGACCGCCGGTAAGCTCCCTTTGAATCTCAAGTACTTGATCGAAGGCGAAGAAGAAGTTGGCAGCGCCCATCTCGAAGAATTCATTGACAAAAATCGTGAGCGGCTGGCCTGCGATGTGATTGTCATCAGCGACACCAGCCAGTACGCCCCCGGCCAACCAGCGATTACCTACGGTCTGAAAGGCTTGGCCTATTTCGAATTGAAATTGACCGGACCGAGTCAGGATCTTCATTCCGGCGTCTTTGGTGGCGCAGTGACCAACCCGGCGAATGCGCTGTGCCGGATGTTGTCAGCGCTGATCAACGAGCGCGGCCAGGTGCAATTGCCCGGCTTCTACGATGACGTGCTGCCAATCTCGGACACCGAACGCGCCGCGATGAAGAAGCTCCCCTTCGACGAAGCGGAGTATATGAAATCGCTCGGCGTCGAAGGCGTCACCGGCGAAGAAGGCTACACCACGCTCGAACGCCGCTGGGCTCGGCCGACATTCGATATCAACGGTTTGACGAGTGGCTACCAGGGCGAAGGCGCCAAGACGGTGCTGCCGGCGCGGGCCAGCGCCAAGTTCAGCTTCCGCTTGGTGCCGAATCAGGATCCCAAGAAAGTCGAAGTGGCGCTAGCCGCAATGCTCAAGAAGCTCTGCCCTCCCGGCATTCGGATGGAATTGCTCCCGCACCACGGGGCGCCCGGCGTGGTTGTGCCACTCGAAAGTCCCTACATGGCGGCGGCGTCCAAGGCCATCGAGCATGGCTTTGGAGTCAAGCCGGTTTTCATTCGCGAAGGGGGATCGATTCCCGTTGTCTCGACCTTTCACGAAAAGCTGGGAGTCGATACCCTGCTGTTGGGCTGGGGCCAAAACGACGACAACACGCATAGCCCCAACGAAAAATTCTGCATCGCAGACTTCCACCGCGGCATCAAAGCCAGCGCCAGCCTGTGGCAGGAGCTCAGCGAGATCAAAAAGAAATAAAGACGAAGAGTTAGCCACAGAGGGCACCGAGAACACAGAGAAATGCGATGTAGGGTACGCACTCCCTACGTACCCTGCATGGTAACTCGGCTCAGCAGTTCTGGTACGCACGGAGTGCATACCCTACTCGGTGCCCTCTGTGGCAAAAATCTCTTCCGGATCCTTTTCGTTCTCGCGCGATTCTGAAATTCAACACCTACCTCGTCCATATATAAAGTCGCCACTATGCTCGATCGCAAATTCATTGTTGAGAACGCCGAACAGGTCAAGCGTAACTGCGAGTTGCGTGGTTCGAAGGCCGATATCGACGCATTTGTTGCGCTCGATGTCCGCCGCCGCGAGAAGCAGGCCGAGCTCGACCAGTTGAATCGTCAGGCCAATGACGTTTCAAAATCGATCGGCAAGGCGAAAGACGCCGACGAGCGCGAAGCCCGCAAGGCCGAAGGCCGCGACCTGCGCGATAAAGCCACGGCAGCCCAAGCGGCGCTCGACGAAGTCTCGGCCGAGCTGGACCTGATTCATCGTTCGATCCCCAACATGTCGCACCCCAAGGCGCCGCTGGGGGCAGACGATCAGGCGAATCTCGAAATCCGCCGCGGCAAGCCGCCCATCCCCAAGTTCGACTTCAAGCCGCAGGATCATGTCGTGCTGGGTGAGAAACTCGACCTGATCGACTTCGAAGGGGGCGCCAAGGTCGCCGGGCACGGTTTTTATTTCCTCAAGAACGAAGCAGTGCTGCTCGAGCTGGCGCTACAGCGCTACGCTGTCGACATGCTGGTGGCCGAAGGCTTCACACCGACGATCACGCCAGACCTGGCTCGCAATGAAATTCTGCAAGGGACCGGTTACATTCCGCGCGGTCCGGAAACGCAGATCTACAGCATTGCCGATAGCGACCTCAGCCTGGTCGCCACGGCCGAGATCACGCTGGGCGGATTGCTCGCCGATCAGATTCTCGAAGCCGATGCCCTGCCGCTGAAGTTTTGCGGTATCAGCCACTGCTACCGCACCGAGGCCGGCGCTGGCGGACGGGCCTCGCGCGGGCTGTACCGCGTCCATCAATTCACCAAGATCGAAATGTTCGCGTTCACGTTGCCCGATCAAAGCGACGCGATGCTCGATTATTTTTGCGAGCTCGAATGCCGGCTGTTCGATGGTCTTGGCATTGCCTATCGCGTGGTCGACACCGCCACGGGCGATCTTGGGGGCCCGGCCTATCGCAAGTTCGATCTCGAAGCCTGGATGCCGGGCCGTGGCGAAGCGGGCGAGTTCGGCGAGGTGACCAGCACCTCGAACTGCACCGACTATCAATCCCGCCGGCTCGGGATCCGCTACCGCCCAAAGAACGAGCCGAAGGGAACGCAATTCGTCCACACGCTCAACGGCACGGCGATCGCCATCAGCCGCGCGATGATTGCGATCTTGGAAAACTATCAGCAAGCGGATGGTTCGATCCTGGTGCCGGAAGTGTTGCGCAAGCTGGTCGGCAAGGATCGCATTTCGCCGAAGTGATTGGCGCCGCGGACACGCTCCCGCATCATCGCAATAATGTTCGTCCAACTCGCTGCGCGGCTCAGCGGGAGCTTCGCCCTCCCGGAGCGTCTGGCGCCAAGTCATTCGCGAAGCATTGTTCCTCAAGCCCCAAGCCGCTTCTCTTGAAGCCCATCGCGGGGTGCGGTAGAACGGTTCGAGCCGCGGCGTCCGCTCGTGGCCTGCATTCCTTTCTCCCGCCCGCAGCCCGCCATGCCACGCATTCTGGTTACGCCGACGCTTGTGCAGCACGTCGATTGTTCCTGCCGTCGCGTCCTTGAAGCCGCGAATTTTGAGATCGTCTATCTGACAGTCCCCGAGTCACGGCTGACCGTCGCGGCCGACATGATCGGTCAGCTCGAAGGGATCGATGGCGTCGTCGCCGGGGCCGACCCTTATACCCGCGAAGTGCTTAAGGCCAGTCGTCTCAAGGCAATCGCCCGGGTTGGCGTTGGTTACGACGCAATCGACATGGCGACCGCGAACGAGCTGGGCATTGCCGTCACGATCACCCCTGGGACGAACGAGCATTCGGTCGCGGAATTGACGATCGCCCTGATGATGGGCGTGTACCGAGGATTTCCGGGCCGAGACCAGGAAGTCCGAGCCGGCGCCTGGAAACGCAAGCCGCTGCGGCGCCTGCAAGGGCGCACCATGGGCCTGATCGGCCTGGGGCGCATTGGCCGCGCGGTCGCCTGGCGCGCCCAAGGGCTCGGCCTGAAAGTGATCGCCTTCGATCCGTTTGCCGATCCGGAATACGCCGGCTCGCAGAATATCGACCTCGTCGGGTTCGAAGAGTTGCTTGTGCAATCGGACATCGTCAGCCTGCACGTTCCCTGTACGCCCGAGACGACCGACCTGATGAACGCCCGCGCGTTTAGCCTGATGCGCCAAGGCGCTGTGCTGATCAACACCGCGCGTGGCGGATTGGTCGACGAAGACGCGCTGGCCGCGGCGCTGGCCAGCGGGCATCTGGCCGGGGCCGGACTCGACGTCTTCAAAATTGAGCCGCTACCGCTCGAGAGTCCGCTACTCAAGGTCGATAACGTGCTGCTCGCGCCGCACATGGGCGGACTAGACGAAGACTCGCTCGACGCCATGACCCGCATGGCCGCCGAATGCCTGGCGAATCTGTTCACCGGCAAATGGCCCGAGGGCTGCGTGGTGAACGAACACTTGCGCAGCACGTGGACAGCGAACGGGCAAAAGTGAGCCGGCGCTGATTTGAATCCTTCTCCCGGTGGGAGAAGGTGGTGAGCGGTAGCTCACCGGATGAGGGCCCGAATCGCGCAAAGCCGGCGACCGGTGTGAAAACCCCACTCGCGTCGGCCCTCACCCCAACCCTCTCCCGGCGGGAGAGGGAGTCGTCGCGCGGCCTTCGACCATTGGGCGATTATCTGGCGGCTGAATCCGCGTTTATTCCGCGGTCGATTCTGCTTCGCTAACGCTGCGTTCTTTGGTCATCACCACGCTGTTGCCCTTGCCGTTGTATTCCACGCTCGACATAAAGCTGCGCATCAGCAGCACGCCGCGGCCGCCGGGCATCTCCAAGCGGTCTTCGTCGGTGCAATCCGGCACGGCCTCGGGATTGAAGCCCTGCCCTTCGTCGCGGACTTCGACAAAAAAGCGGCGGGGCGAGATGCGGCAGTCGATGTGGACGCGCTTCGAGGCGTCGCAGCGATTGCCATGCTTGATGGCGTTGACCACCGCCTCTTCCAGTGCGAGATGGACGCCGAACACGTCGCGCTCGTTCCAATGCAACATTTCAAGCTGACGGAGCACTTCCTCGAGAAACCGTTTGCCCGCGGCCGGTTCACTGAGAATCGTCTTCTCGAATTGCCAGGTCCAGCTCTCGTTTGGCCAGATCTCTTGTGACATATCGAATGGACCCTCTGACAAGCCGGCGTGCGCTCGCGAGCAAGCTGCTCAGCCTGGCAATTTCGTGTTGGGCTGCGGCAATGCGACGACAACAACAAACGTCTGGGCCAACGCTTGTTCTCGCGGGCGCGCTACTGGAACGCGGCCAGCGCTTCGGTCTCGTCATCCTTGATATCAAACAACTTGTTCAACTTCGTAATCGCGAAGACCTCGTAGATCTCCGGGCGAATGTTGCTCAGCTTGAGCTTGCCGCCGTTGGCTTTGACCTTCTTTTCGAGCGTGATCAACTTGCCAAGCGCGCTGCTCGACAGGAAGCCGACCGACGAAAAGTTCAACAGCAGGTTCTTCCGCTTATCTTCTTCGACCAGGCTGAACAATTCCTTGCCCAACTCCTGGATGTTCGTCTCGTCGACCACCTTGCGGTCGGTCAGACGCACAACCGTGACGTCGCCGACATCCGCGGTTTCGAAATGGTGGCGTGTGCTCATCGCGTTAATCTCCCTATGTCCGCGTCGTTCGCCGCAGCAAATCCGTGCGGTCGCGGTCCGGTCGTCCAATCAACTATCACGGCACTCAATCGGGGCTCTGCGCCCGATCCACACAGCGTAATCCATGCCTCGCTTCTGATTATGATCGAAAAACCGGCCAGTGCGCAGATTGCTGGTGTTTGCTTTCGAAATCATCAGGTAAAAATAGGCGTCTTCGCCCGCCTAAGACCTGACGCACTGACGTCGGCGAGAAGGGAGACGGGGCCCAGCCACTGGGGTGGACTCGACGCCTACCCCCCACCCGAGGCGACCCTCCCCACCACATAATCCCTAGCAATGTTATTCGTGCGAGGGGGGGTGTCAAGCGATCCTTCGGGCGCCGACCGCAATTCGTCAGCCCGCAGGAATCGAAACAGTGCTGCGTGGGCCCATCAAGTGACGCCCGAGGGCCCGGCGTTAGCCGCCGGGGCGTGGCATCGCCAGGCTGTGCAGGACCAGGACCGAGCCGACGGAAATGATCGCCCAGCCCAACCAGTCGGGCGGACGGATCGTCTTGCGAGGGCCTGAGTTTTCGTTCGAAACCAGGTTCGTAAACGTCGCGCCTTTGGCGTTCGGCATTCGCTGGGCCAAGAACCGAGTCGTATCGCTCGTCAAAACGAACGAATCAACCATCCGCACTTGCAGGCCCAACAGTAACACCACTACGCCGGCCATGAAGTAGTGGTTGCGATTAAATTCCATCGTTCGGTCTCCCGTTCAGTCCCGCGCTCGCAAGCTCGACACCAGTGGCGCCGAATAGCAGCATGACTGCCGGGCGCGGTACGTCATTCCACTTCACTCTATCGAGTGTCGCGGCGCCCGACTTCAACCGAGACCCGCGGCATGCGCTTATGCCGGGATGTTCGCGCATGACGGAATGCACGAACGCGCCGGGCATGACTTAGGCGCCGTCGCCACGACGGACGGTGGTAACGACAGCGACAGTTGCAGGGAAGAACGGCGCCGCGGATCTGAAGGCGCCAGGCACTTTAGATCGGACGTTGTCGTTTGGTTGTCGGTGGCGCCGTTTTGGGCGCTTGCGCGGCGGCCGTGCCGGGCGTCGCGGTCAAAAGGCCTTCCTTCTTCGCCCGCACGATGGCGGCTTGCAGCGTCTGGTGCTTTTCCCAGTCAGTTGCCTGGAAGCCGCGGATATCGACGTACGTTTCGGCCACGCTGGCGGAGATCTTAGGAATGAACTCAAAGCCGGTGTCCGTGCGCACGACATGAAACCGCTGACCAAAAAAGACCAGCGCTCCGCCGACCACCACTCCAAACACAAATGAGCTAATCCTATGCATCGATCGCTCTCCGGCGTGCCACCTGCTGCTTTCGCGGTAATGGAAAAGCATAGGTCGGAAGACCCACGCCGCAACCAAAGGCCTGCCTCACCGCAGAACTGACGTTCGCCAAGGAGGGATGTACCGATAAGTCCGTCCTTACCGAGTATTGTCCAGGCGGGCATTGTGGCCCAAAAACCTTTACGCCGAAGCACTGGCGGAGCCAGTGGCACACGAATGTTCGACTCCTAACCGATGTGGCGCGGTCGCACTACTTAGATGCGAATGAAGATCTTTTGGCGGTACATCCAGAAGCAGATGAGCCACATGACGAACAAGACAAGTCCGCGCTCGACGATCGGCTCGTAAATGAAGTCCTCGCTGAATCGGCCGGCGATGTTTTTAAAGAGTTCCTTGCCGAAGTGGGTTTGAAGCCGCCCTTCGATCCAGCCGTCGAGCATTTTCGACATGATATAAATTGCGATCGAGTTCATACCGACGACGAGCAGCGGGAAGCTCCAGCGACGGAGCCCGATGCAGTCAATCACGGCGTAGAAAGCCGAGAGGATCAGCAAGACCCAGCCTGCACTGAAGATCGCCCAAGACGGGGTCCAGATCACTTTGACGATCGGACAGACGCCGGCGACATCGATCAACTTGCCGATGGCGAGCGCAGCGACTCCGGCTCCCGCCATGAAGCCCAGCTTCTGCCACTTGCCGCGCGGTCCGCGGAGCAATTCGCCGGTCATCAGCCCGAAGATCATCGTGGCCAGCGACGGAATGAAGTTGAGCGTCGGGTAGCCGGAGCCTTCGAAGCGAAACTCATTCGCGCGCGGAAACTGGTTCAAGAACCAGACGTCGAATTTCGCCGCAGGATTCGTGCCTTTGTCCCAATGCTGAGCAAATCCTTCGAGGTGTTTCCAATTCGCGCTGACGCCGACGCTGCCGTAGTCGAAGTCCTCTGGCGGAAGCGCATGCACGGCGAAGAACGCCCAGTAGCCAATCAAAATCACCGCGGCCGTTGCGGCCTGCACCCAGCGTGGCCGGTTCCACATCAGGAACAAAAACGGATAGCCCAGGCCTATTTGGCTCACGACGTCCATGAACGTCCAGTTCGTCTGCGGTCCGCCGGAACGCAGGAAAACGCCGAGCAACACCAGGATGACCGAGCGCACCATCGCGTGCAGGAACAACCGCCAGTACGGCTGGCCTTTCGCTGCCCGCGCGGCGTACGAATACGCCATCGCAACGCCGACCATGAACATGAACGAGGGCTGAATCAGGTCCCAGAACGCGCAGCCCAACCATTGCACGTGGCTGAAGTGATAGCCGAGCCGCTGCCAGGTAGCGCTTTCTGGCAGTTTCTTGGCAACTTGCGGAAAGCCGAACCCTTCGGACGCCATCACCAGCATGATGAAACCACGATAGGCGTCGAGCGACAGCAACCGCGGCGGCAACCCTTTGGCCACGGGCACGGCGCCATCCGTCTGCGCGTCCGAAGGTGCTTTCGGCGCGGCCTTCGTCGCCTCGACAGGCTTGGGCGCCTTGGCCGGTTCCTTCTTCGGATTCTCCGCAGGGCGCGAGACGTCGTAGGTCGAACTCATGGCAAATCACCATCCATAGGCGTGCGTGTCACAGCCCGGCAGTTTACCGCAGCGGCCAGTAGGCGAGTAGCAGCATTTGATGCCCGTCGGGGGTGGGCGGAGTGAAAAGAGGGGGTAACCGCAGATTGCGCCGATGGCCGCAGATTTGAAAAAAGCGAACCTTGGTCCTTACTCCAAGCGTCCAATCAAGTGACTTGCACGCCGCGCGCGTAATCTACAAATGAAGTAACGATTCTCGTAGCTTCTCCGCGTCTTCGCGCCTCGGCGGTTCCGATTCTTTGTCCCTTGAAAAAAAGGGGACGAACCGCCGAGGCGCGGAGACGCAGAGGGGAGAATCGAGGCAGACGAAGGTCGGTGTTCGATGGTCTTGCATCGGCGATCCCCTGCCTGATGATTGCGGCCAGCAGCCGCGCCTCGGTCACGTGCCAAATCTCCGGATCACTTTGTTTCTCTTGGTCTAGCTTCCGGCCGCTGGACGACCGGCGGTTTCCTGCCAGAATAGCGACGTGCGGTTGCGCCGCTAACGCAATCGGCGGCAGCGTATTCCGAACGCTCCCTTCCTCGTTCGTCCTGCGCAGAGAAGAAACCATGGACGCTGAAATCCTTTCGATCGGCGATGAACTCACCAGCGGCCAACGACTCGACACCAACAGCCAATGGCTGGCTGAGCGGTTGGGCGAGATTGGCGTGCGGGCCCTCTATCACACGACCGTCGCTGACGACCTCGAAGCGAACATCAATGTCTTCCGCAACGCTTCGCAGCGGGCTGACGTCGTCATTGCCACCGGCGGTCTTGGCCCCACGGCAGATGATCTTACGCGCGAAGTCCTGGCCCAGCTCATCGGCGCCGAACTCGTGTTGCACGAAGACATCGTCGAGCACATTCGTGGCCTCTTTGCGCGCTTTGGCCGGACGATGCCTGAGAAGAATACCGTCCAGGCACTCTTCCCGGTTGGCAGCCAGGTCATCCCCAATCCTACCGGCACGGCCCCAGGCATTGCGCTCGAAGTGCCGCGCGCAGGAAAAACTCCGTCGCGAATCTTTGCGCTACCTGGCGTGCCGTCGGAAATGTTTCGCATGTGGAACGACACCGTTGGGCCAGAGCTCGCGCGGCTGTCGGGCTCGCCGCAAGTGATCCGGCATCGATTGATCCGCTGTTTTGGCGTCAGCGAGAGCGAACTCGAAGGGCGCTTGCCGGATCTAATTCGCCGGGGCCGCACGCCAAGCGTCGGCATCACGGTTAGCGCCGCCACGATTACACTCCGCATCATGGCCAAGGGCGCCAGCGACGCCGAATGCCAGGCGTTGATGGAGCCCACGGCGGCGACGATTTACGAGTGCCTGGGTAATGTCGTGTTTGGCGAAGGGGACGACGAGTTGGAGCAGGCCCTGGTACGTTTGCTGCTAGATCGCAAGCTAACGTTGTCGACTGCCGAATGGGGCACCGCCGGACTGGTAGCGCACAGGTTGCACGAAGCGGCGCCCTCGCCTGGTCCGTACGCTGGAGGGGTCGTAGCGACGAGTTCCGAAGCGCTCGACCGGTTACTGGGTGTTTCGCCTGAACTGGTGGCCGCACATACGACGACCAGTAGTGAAGTTGTCGCGGCCATGGCGCGCGGATGCCGCGAACGATTGGGAACGGACCTGGCGTTGGCGGTCAGTCAATTCCCCGATGTTTCGGAGCGTGGCAAGACGCCCGAGCGTTTGCACCTCGCCCTGGCGACGGCCAACGACGTGATTGTCCGCTCGGCGCCCCACTTCGGCAGCCCTGACATTTTGACCACCCGCGCTGCCAAACAGGCGATGAACCTGGCCCGGCTGGTGCTGCTGGATGACTCCGGCGTTAAATAAAACGCCAGAATTCGGACCAATAATTCGGGTTCCGAGGCGAATCTACGGCAGGACGAAGTTTTCGACGCGACAAGCGTTCCCCCTCTGGAGATTCCGGCCGTGGCTGCCAAATGGTACGTGCTAAGAGACGGCGTCACGCAGTTCGGCCCTTACGATGAAGAGCAACTGCACGAACTGGCCGACGAGGGACGCGTCGTCGTCACGGATTTGCTGTGGCAGGAAGGTACGGCCGATTGGGTACCCGCCTCGAGCGTTGCGGGTCTGTTTGCGTTTCAGCCTTTGCCGAACACCCCCCCTCCGCCCCCGCACGTCAACGCCATGGATGATTACGGCGCGACGAAAATCGTCGCCGGCATCATGGGCATCGTGCTGGGATGTCTGGGCGTTCATAAGTTCATCCTCGGCGCCACCAAGCCGGGTTTGATCATGGTCTTCTGCTCCATTCTCTCGTGCGGTTGTTTGGCGCTGCCGATGGCCTTCATCGGTATCGCCGAGGGGATCATCTACCTGACAATGTCCGACGAAGAGTTCTATCGCACGTACATCGTCGGCAAGAAGGAATGGTTTTGACGTGGCGGCCAGGCCACGCCAAATCACAGTCGAAGGCAATATGCGCCGCAAGCGCAATCGGTGGGAGTGCGAGGCTCCCGCCGAGCAAGACGCTTGCATCAGCGCCGCTAGAATGCAAGTCGCGAACGACGATTCGATTTCACATCGATTGTTAATTTTTCGCGTGGATGCGACTGCGTGTCCGCCTGCGAGCGCGTCAGGCCCAATTTACTCAACCGCCCTGTCCTTCGGACCCTAGCACGGCGCCGCGGATAAAAGCTATAGTCTGGTAGCGCCTGCCGAGCGTTCGCTCGGGCGCGCCCGCTCTCATCGGCCGGGCCCAAACTTCGCATCCTTCGCCCCGCTGATCCGTAATGGCCCGAGCCGAACAGAGAAACCCAGGCCACGCGGGCGATGGCCGGCCAGACTACCTGGTCCTGCTGGGCGTGATGCTCCCCTGCTCCGTCGCCGACGTCGAGCAGGCGTACCTCGAAAAGGTCAAATCGGCCCATCCCGACCGCGGCGGCACGCAACAGCAGTTCCTCGAATTGCAAACCGCCTACGAGCGGGCCAAGGCGTACGCCAGCTTTTCGGCCAGCCGACGTAATTGGCTCAGCGACTCGATTGAGCGCTATGCGCGACAGCGCGAGCTGTCCGAACGGATCGAAAGTCGTGGCGGGCGCGTCGAAGTCGTGTCGCTCGATTGGCTCGCCAGCGAGATCGGTGAAGACTTTGCGCAGGTCATGGAGCAGATCGAAGGGCTCAGCCTGACCGGACCCGAATTCGACGACACCACGATCGACGAGTTGATGGCCGATCGTGATCTACTCACGCAATTGCACTGGATCGATCTCTCCGGCAGCCTGGTGACTGACGCCGGCCTGCAAAAGCTCAAGGCGTTTCCGTACCTCAAACGGATCGACCTCTCAGGGACAAACGTCACCAATGCCTCGCTTCGCACGTTAACCAGCTTCGAGCCGTTGGTGTGGGTTGGCTTGCAGGGCGCCAGGATCAACAAGTTCGGTCGCTTTTGGCTGCGGATCGATCGGCCGAATCTGGAAGTCGCTGCGCGGCAAGCACGGCCGACGCGCGGCTTTCGCGGGTACGGTTTGCTGATCGCCGCGGTGATCGTCCTCTATTGGTGCAGCATGGCCATGGCCACGCACATCCCAATGGACCAGGCGAAGCTGCCGAAGTTTCGTTATTTTTCGATCGACAAGGTGTTCCATTTTTGCTCCTACGCCGGCCTGGCGTTTTTACTGTCGACCTTAGTGGCGGCCATATGGTCAACACACGGCCGCGGTTGGCGTGGCGCCGCGCGCTACGCGCCGGTGCTACTGGTAGTGGCTCTCTACGGCGCAATCGATGAACTGAGCCAACCGCCGGTCGGTCGCACGGCCGATCCCGTGGATTGGGTGGCCGACATGCTGGGCGCAACAACCGGTCTGCTCGTGTTCCTGCTGCTGCGCTGGATCTTGAAACAAATCGCCATTCGCCGCGCAGGCTGAAGCACAAGAACTAGAGGTCAACAACATGCCGCGACTTTTCTGCGCATTCGCGCATCATGCGATTTTGGTGTTGATCTGCGGAGCGTGCTTCGGCTTGGGAACAGTCCATCGCGCATTCGCCAAGCCGCCTGAACACCCGAATGTGCTGATAGTGGTCGCTGACGATCTGCGGGCCGATTGCGTCGGCGCGCTCGGCGATGGACGCGTCAAAACGCCCAATATCGATGGATTGTTTCAGCGCGGCTTCGCCTTTCGCAACGCTTACTGCCTGGGGGCGAATCAAGGCGCCGTCTGCACTCCCAGCCGCAACATGCTGATCTCAGGCCAGGCGTACTTTCGTTGGAAAGGCAAAATGGCCTCGGCCGACGGGCCCAGCCTGCCAGCCGCATTCAAAGCGGCCGGGTATGAGACCTATCGAGACGGCAAGGCCCACAATGTGGCCACCGCGATCAACGCGCTGTTCGATCACAATCAATCGCTGGCCAACGATGAACAGGAACGGACCAGTGGCGAGCCGGGCCACACCATCACGGATCGCGCGATCCGCTTTCTCGATCGCCGCTCCACGCAGGACGAATCATCACAGAAACCATTCTGCATGCTGCTCGAATACGAGGCGCCGCACGACCCTCGCGTGGCCGATCCCAAATACCTGGCGATGCACGAGCGAGACAAGATCGCGCTACCGAAGAACTATCGGCCGGTCCATCCGTTCGATAACGGCGAGATGACCGTCCGCGACGAGCAACTGGCGTCCTGGCCGCGGACTGAAGACGAGATTCGTCGCCACCTCCACGAATACTACGCAGTGATCTCTGGTTTCGATTCCCACGTCGGCCGGCTACTTGCCACGCTCGACCGGCTGAAATTGCGAGACGAGACGCTGATCGTGTTTCTCTCCGACCACGGCTTGGCGATCGGCAGCCATGGATTGATGGGGAAGCAAAACCTGTACGAAGTCGGCATGAAAGCGCCGCTCGTCTTCTGCGGGCCCGGCGTGCCTCACGGTGAGTCGCAAGCGCTCGTCTACCTGTACGACATTCTTCCCACGGTTTGCGATCTGGCCGGCGTAAAGATCCCGGCCGATGAAGATGGCAAGAGCCTTGCGTCGATCATCGCCGGGCGCGCCGATCGCGTGCGAAATTCCCTCTTTACCGCCTACCGTGACGTCCAACGCGCCGTCCGCGACGACCGCTGGAAATTGATCCGTTACCCCAAGATCAACCGCAGCCAACTCTTCGACCTGCAAAACGACCCCGACGAAATCCACGACCTGGCCGCCGAGCCCGCGCAGGCAGACCGCATCGCCCAACTCACGGCGCTGATGCAAAGATGGCAAAAGGAGTACGGCGACTCCGCGCCGCTGGTTGTCGAAAACCCCACGGACGGCAAATTTACGCCACCGACGCGAGTTGGCAAGCAATAGATGCTTGTCAGGTGTCCAATTGTGGCGCCGCTGCCAGCGATCAGTGCCTCAGCCACAACGCGCTCGCGAACCTCGCCTGCGGCTGACGTGTCCTCACCCGACATGTCACTCTCCAGTTATCAATCTGACATCGAGTATTGCCTTGAGCGGGCTGGCACACTGCTCTGTGGACCGGTGCGCGCGGTGTACTTTGAGTGGGAGCCATCCAAACTGTTGCGCAAACGGTTGAGGATCGAGACCCGCATTGGACTTTCCGGCCCTGATCCGCAGCTCACGTTGGGCGAGGAACGTCGCCCGGAAATGACAGTCGGCTTCGAGCTTTCCAGCCTGCGAATCGGCCAGCAGACCATCCCGCTGGTGCGAGTTGCTTTGCCTTACCTGCCGTATGCGAGCACTCCCGGCGACTTTTGGGTTGTGCAACAGCGTGACCTGGCGCTCGTCTCGCGTTACGTCCGCCGTTTGAGTCGCAACGCAGTGCGGACCGTGGCGCCGGTGATGGCCGAAGGCGATCGCCGCCGCCTGTGGCAGAACACGGTCGGATTTCTTCGGTCGCCGCGCGAGCCGTTCCGTCGCTTTCGCATCGCCAAAAAGCGCGGCGTGCTACTACTTGGGGCGCCAGGGAACGGCAAAACGATGGCCTGCCGCTGGCTCTCTGGCGAATGCGATAAGGCCGGGCTGATGTGGCGCAGCGTGACTTCGCAAGAGTATCGCTCCGCGCGCGAAGACAACTCGCTTGGCGAGCTATTTCATCTCGACCGTCCCGGCGTGGTGCTGTTCGACGATTTCGATCTCGGCATCCGCGATCGCGACCAGAGTGGCCCGAACGAAGATCACAGCACGTTCTTGTCCGAGCTCGATGGCATGGCGAGCCGCCGCGGCGTGGTGTTTCTGTTCACGTCGAACGCCCGCGTGGGGCAGCTCGATCCGGCGTTCCGCCGACCGGGCCGCATCGATGTAATCATGGAATTCCGCGCGCCGGATCTGGCCATGCGACGTCGCTATCTGGACGAATGTTGGCAGCAGGAAATCACGGCCCAGCTCGACGTCGGAGAGATCGCTGCGGTGACCGACGGTTTGAACTTCGCCGAACTCGAGGAGCTGCGCAAACTGCTCGTCCTCGATTATCTCGAGACCGAAGAGTGGAACTGGCCGCGCGCCTGGCAGTCGTTCAACACCGGTCGCGGACCGCGAAACGTCGCGAAAATCGGCTTCGGCAAACCAGCCGTAGAACCGGCGCAGATCGCAGCGCCCGAGCGCGAGCTGTTGGAAGTCAGCAGCAGTGCATGACCACGGCGCTACGCGGCCTTCAGCTCTGCTAAACGCCCTAGTGAAAACTTGCGCGAGCGCAGCAGATCGCGCAGTTCCACGCTTTCCAACAGCGCCAGTTCCGCCGGGCGATCGAAGGCCAGTGGATCGCGCCAGCCATCACGGTCGCAGTCGGACGTTGGTTTCGTCGGCGAGACGGCCGGGTGCATGCCAATTTCGATCAGCCCCGGCGGCCGAGCAGATTCTAGAAACCGCGCAATGACTGGCGCCGTGATTCGTCCGGCGTGCGCGGTGCCGAAGTATTGATTAGGCGAGCGCATCGCTGTCGACTTCAAACGATCGCGAAGCCGGCGCGCGAAGCGCCGTTTGACGAGGGCCAAAAGCCAAGCGTCGATACGGCCGTTCTGCCAGACCGTGCTCCGCGTCAGACCCGGCTCCTCCGCCACGCGCAAGACATGAATTCCGAATCGCTCCAGCAATTCTGGCACAAGCGCGGCCACATGTGGGATCATTTCGACATATTGATGCCCGTTGACATGCGTCGGGCGAATTCCGTTATCGACCAGCAGTGAAATCTGCGCCTCCAGTTCCACGTAGATCGCAGAGATCACATCCGAGGAAACGCGTCCGCGCAGTCGGCGAAAGACTCGGACTACCCCAGGAAAGCGCCCGGCGTCATCGAGCAGTAGCGCCGGATAGCGCTCGCCCGTCAGCGGTCGACCCTGCGTCAGGTTGAGATGCACGCCCAGATCGAACGGCGCCCAGACGTCGCCCAGTTGCGCGCGAGACTCGGCCGAGGCAATCATGCCGGCTTGTTGTCGGCGGACCAGCACGCGCCAAGCGTCGGTAGCCTGCAGCGCAGCCGGCCCATTCGCCAGTAACGATGTGCTGGTCAGCAAACCGCGGTCAAAGCCGCGCAGAATGCCGTCGTTGACCACCGCGCTTTGCCCAAAGTCGTCGGCGTGCAGCACAACTCGCATGACGAACAACGACTTTCTGTCGACAGAGTGATTCGACTATGCGACGCGTTGGCGCGATCCGGCCAGGCGACCCCAATTCGTGTGGTGAGTCGTGGCGATCCGGCCTGTCCCTAATCGCCAGCGAGCGCGGGCGACGTCTAGCGCCATCGGTAGCGAATGCCGCCACAGCGAAACCGTCGACGCCTGATCGCTGACCAGCGTGACCGGCAGGCAGGCATGCGTCAACCCAAGCCGGGCAGCCAGCATCACGACCTCGGTATCGAAGGCAAAGCCGTCGATCGTGGCGCGTGAGAAGATCTCGACAGCCGCGCGGCGGCTGAAAACCTTCAGCCCACATTGGCTGTCGCTGACGTCGCGCGAAATAAAACTACGCACCAGAAATTGAAAGGCGTGAGTGGCTGCGGTCCTGCCCCAGCGACGCGCGACGAGCTGCGCGCTTTGCGCCGCATGACGAGTGCCAAACGCGACTTCGCAGCGGCGCTCGGCAATCCACCGATACCCTTCCGTGAGTGACAGCAAGTTGAACGGCAAGTCGGCGTCGGTAAACGCCACGACTTCGCCGGTCGCTGCGAGCATGGCGCTCCGCACAGTGCACCCTTTGCCCCGATTCTCTGGCAGGCTGACAGTTGAGAATCGCCAACCCAGCCCTTGCGTCAGCGTGGGCGTGCGATCGGTGCTGCCATCGTCCGCAACTAAGACGCGATAATCCAACCGCGACGCGTCCAGAAATTTTGACAACTGCGCGAGTGTTTTGGGCAGGCGCCGTTCTTCATTGAACGCCGGAATGATCACCGTCAGCTCGTGGTCCGAGGGCGCAGGGTCTGCCACCCCTTCCGTCGTCGCGCGAAACGAAAGAATGTTGGGATCATCGGAGCACGAGTCGTGCGCTTCATCCACTGGCAAAGCACCATTCCACCTGGTCATGATCGGTCGCCAAGGTTTGTCGATCCATCTGCCGGCCCCCGTGCCGGGCAGGAATGCTGTGCCTCGCAGAAATGCTGCGTCGGGCGACAACACTGTGCCGATGGCGACTTGCCGTGGATTGCGCAACTGCGCCGTTCCGCTCTGCAAGCATGCTCTTCTGGCCTTGCGCGAGGTGGTTCACATCACACCAGCTTCAAAGCCTATCCAATCGGCATAGTCAATATCGGCATTACCCTCCGGCGTCAACAGAGACCGAAAGTCAGACACATTAATAACTCGTCAAGGTGGGTCTGCTAGCGCTAGCGAGCTAGCAAATACCGACAGCGAGACTGGCTTTAGAGCCACCAGCGCAAAACATAAGCAACCCGGTCGGCGATCCGCTGCCAGATGGTCCGTCGCGCAATGTCGGCCTCGGTCACCCGCCGGCTGGCTGCCAGCTCGTCATGATGAATCTGAGTGATCAACTCGGCCAACGCCGTCGAACGTATCACCGCGACGAACTCCAGATTGATCTCCAAGCTGCGCGGGTCGAGATTGCACGACCCGACAACGGACCACGTGCCATCGACGACCATCATTTTACTGTGCAGCATCCTCCGCTCGCGCTCGTACAATTCGATGCCGGCGCGGAGCAACCGCGGATAGAGATACCGACTCGCCCAGCGCACAAGTTTGACGTCGCTGTTGGCCGGCACAATCACTTGCACCGTGGCGCCGCGGCGGCGAGCAGCAAACAGGGCGCGCAACATTCGCCAGGTCGGCAAAAAATACGCCATCGAAATCAGCACGCTCTCTCTCGAGAGCTTGAACACGCGACGAAAAACGCGTTCGGCCCGCGAATTCTTCAGACCGGGCCCGCTATCGAAAAAGCGGATGAACTCCGTCGATCGCCCAGGCAGACGAGCACGACGATAGGCCCGCGTGCGGCGCTCGACTGGTAAGTGATGCGCTCGGCGCCAGGCACGGTCAAAGCTTTCCGCGATGTCGTTCGATCTTGAGCCGAGCATCCGCACATGCAAGTCTCGCCAGCCGCCAGCGTCTTCGGCGGCGACGCCCGGTCCGACCTCGGGCCGCACGGTCGGCAACGTGTCAGTCAGGTTCATTCCGCCGAAGTAACTGACCTCTTCGTCGATGACAAACAACTTGCGATGGTCGCGCCGATTAAAAATTGCCAGTGGCGACAGACGGCGCAGCGCGTACCAAAACGAGTGAAACGAGTGAACCTGTACGCCCGCCGCCGTCAGCGCGAGAAAAAAGCTCGACGGCGTCCCCTGGCTGCCTACCGCGTCGTACAGCACGCGGACGTCGAGCCCCTCGCGTGATTTTTGGGCCAGCAGATCGGCAATCCGCCGACCACCGGGGTCATTGGCAAAGGCGTAGACTTCGATCCAGACACGCCGCTCGGCCGCCGCGATATCAGCAGCCAATGCGTCGATCATCGCCGACGCCTCGACGAATAACGTCAATTCCTGTCCCGCGACCTGCACGCGTGGCGCAACGACTCCGCCCGAATCGGGCGGAGTCAGGCTTGGCGAGGCAGGTTCCATACTTCCATAGTGTACGTTATGCCGGCCGAGGAAGGCTTTGAGACTTTGAGGGGATGTGGTAATGAGGAAGAAGAAAACACGCCACGCTGGCAACGTCCTCAAGTCCTCAAGTCCTCGAAGCCTCCCCCTTCAATGCCGATGCACTGGCGACAGCGCGACATTCGGCGCCTGTTCGCTGTAAATCGAGTGCGGGTCCGCTAGCAGAAACGACAGGGCACAAACCCACAGCGTCGGCAGCAGCAGGTTGTAGTTGCCGGTCATCTCGCTCACCATCACGATCGTCGAAAATGGCGTCTTGGCCGCTGCGGCAAAAAAACCGGCCATCCCAACGATCACAAAGCAGGCCGGATGGGGCGTGATGCCCGGCGCTACGTGGTCGAGCAATAGCCCTAATGCCCCGCCGCAGCAACCGCCGATCACCATCGACGCGCCAAACACGCCGGCCGAGCCGCCGCTGCCAATCGTCAGCCCGGTCCCCAGCAGCTTGCCGAACGACACCACCAGCAACAGCGCGGCGAAATGCCAGGCTGATTCGCCGGCCGGATTCATCACCAGGGCCTCTTGGATCATTCCATATCCAAACGACAAAATGCTCAGCGCGCGCTCGTCTCCCTGCCCGTTGCGGGCCAGCGCGTAGTAGGCGCCCACGGCCAACAGCGCGGTCAGCGTGGCGCCGATCATCGGACGAAAGTGCGGCTTGATCGGCAAGCGATGAAAGGCTCGCGTCAGCGCATAAAACGAACGCACATAGACGGCCGCCAGCACGACCATTACGATCGCCAGTAGCAAATACGCGATCAGCTCCAGCGCGTTCTCGAAGACGAGGACATCCAGGATCTGCGGCGGAATATCGAACAGCGGCTTCCAACCCAGCGCCGTGCCAAACGTGCAATAGGCGGTCACACTGCCGAGTCCGGCCGGGATCAGCACGTCGGACTCCAGATCAGACTGGCTGTAGAGCACTTCGGCGGCAAACAGCGTGCCGGCCAACGGCGCGCGAAAGATCGCCGCGATGCCGGCCCCCATGCCGGCCGCCATCAGCAAGCGTCGCTCCCGCGCAGAAAGTCCCAACGCGCCGCCAAGGTACGATCCGAAGCCAGCCCCGATCTGCGCAATCGGTCCTTCGCGTCCTCCCGATCCGCCCGTCCCCAGCGTCAACGCGCTGGCGATCAGCTTGACGATCGGCACGCGCGGACGAATCACGCCGTCTCGATGATGGTACGCCTTGATCACGGCGTCGGTGCCGTGCCCTTCGGCTTCTGGCGCAAAGGTGTACACGATCAAGCCGCAAAGCAAACCGCCCGCGGCGGCGATCAACACAATCAGCCAGGGGCGCAGCGGCGTCAGGCCGGGATCGATTGGCGGAAAGAGCGGCGATTCACCCCCGGCCTGCAGCGGCGAATATCCACCCAGGTCAGTCAGCGCAAACCGAAACACGGCCTCGCCCGACAGATAGAACAAAATTGCGCCGACTCCGGCAAACACGCCCACGACCATCGAGAGCGTCGTCAAGCGGGTGTTCGGACGCAAATGCCGAACGAATCGCGACAGCCATTCGGCCCACTGGTTGGGCTGAGGTGTTTGCCCGGCGGATGATGGTTTGACGGCGGACATACCGAAGATTCATTCTGGTTGAGTCGCAACGCGGTCCGTGGCCGTGGCGCCATGAAATGCTGCGTTGCTGACTTGTAGGCGATTCGTGCTACGATTGTCGAGAGGAAGTCGGCCCCTTCCACTCGCAAGGCAATTTATTCTAAGCATTCCGAGCCGAATGATTCGGCCTCGCCTGACGACCGATCGGCCACCTCCAGCCGCCCACGGGACCGCAAACCATTGACTGCACACCACGCACATTCGCACGGCGCCGGCCATCATGGTCATAACCATCACGCCGCGCGCGAAGAGGCCTCGGGGCGGCTCGCCTGGACGCTCGTCCTGGTGCTGGGCTATATGGTGGTCGAACTTGTCGGCGGTTGGCTGAGCAACTCGTTAGCGCTCCTGGCCGACGCCGGGCATATGTTCTCAGACGCCGGCGCGCTGGTGTTGAGTTTGTTCGCCGCGTGGATCACTCGCCGCCCGGCGAACTCGCAACGCACTTACGGATACTATCGGGCGGAGATCCTGGCGGCACTGGCCAATGGCGCAGCGCTCGGCGCAATTTCGATCGGCATCATCTGGGAGGCGTACGTTCGATTGTGGGACGCGCCTGAGGTGCGGGGCCCGCTGATGATGACCGTCGCCGTCGGCGGCCTGCTGGTGAACGCCGTCGGACTGTGGCTGCTGCATCCCGGCGGATCGAACAACATCAATTTGCGCGGCGCCTGGCTCCACGTCGCCAGCGACCTGCTGGGCAGTCTGGCGGCGCTCGCCGGCGGCGCTCTGGTGTGGCTGTACGGCTGGAACTGGGCCGACCCACTCGCGTCGGCCCTGATCTCGATATTGATCGTTTACTCTTCGTGGGGACTGCTCAAAGAGGCGATCTCGATTCTGATGGAAAGCACGCCGGCGCATCTGGACCTGCAGCGCGTCAGCGCCGCAATTATCGCCGTCGATGGCGTGCTGGCCGTGCATGATCTCCACGCCTGGACAATCACCAGCGGAATGGACGCGCTGAGTGGTCATGTGACCGCCCGCGAGGATCACCCGCCCTACGCGCTATTGGCCGACGTGCGGCGCGTGTTGCACGACCAGTTCGGTCTAGACCATGTGACGATCCAAGTCGAGCCCGTTGATTTCGATGGCTGTGCGCCCCACTGCCCGACTTCGCCCACGCCGCGCTGATCTCTCCTGGCGCATAAAAAAACCTCGACGCCGTTTGACGGGCGCCGAGGTCTCGGTAAAGCAAAGCGTCGCAGCGAAGCTCAGTCCGGTATGGTCGCGATCAACTTGTCGTCGCGAATGCAGAGTCGCTTGAGCAACGGCAGATCCAATTCGTTCTTCAGCAATCGCGCCGAACCATCGCCCAACAGTACCATCGCGCCGGATGGATGCTGCGAGTTGATGGGGTTATTGAGGCCACCAATGCCGACGCCAACTGCAGATTGTGGTTGAGGAATCTGCGGATTGTTGGCCGCCTGGAGCGAGTTGAACTTGCGATTGGTGTACGCATTGATCGGAAAACGTACAGTCGTCAAGTTGTAGGCGGTTGTGCCGGTGGTATTGAAGCCGGTCTTGCCGTCTGGCGTGCCCGGACCCGTAGCGCCTGCAAACGCTCCGTACATTACGCTGGCGCGGACATCGGTTTGTTGGCCGATCATCATGCCGTTTGCATCAGCGGTCTGAGAGTTCTCGATCGGCCACTGAAACGCCCCTTGCTCCGCGACGCAGATCGTAGACGACGAGCCATCCGTGAGGCCCGCGAGTCCGATCGACTTGTTGGGAACGAATACGCCACTGCCACCAAGGAAGCCGAAGCCGGCGGTGGGGGTAGTTCCGTTTCGCTGAGCGACGCGGGTCTCTAGCACGCGAGGATCTGACGACGACGGAAACACGGTAGCTCCCGGTGGCATTCCCAAAACCATGCCACCAACCAAGGAACCGTTGGTGGTTTTCGAGAAATCAATAGCACGGGCTACGGCGCCGGCAACTCCCGCATAGGTCGCCTGAACGACCTGGGCGTCACCAGTAGGTAACGTCACCGTGAGGAACGCTGGCAGAGGACTCGACGGACAAAGCATGCTGGCCGGCTTATAGCCACCAGCGCCACCGGTGCCGCTGCCGCTGGTTCCCACGACCGGGAGGTTGACTGGGACTGGCGACGGCAGCGCCCAACTCGGCGCGGAGATCGTTCCGGTGTAATTCACCAGCATTGCGTTGTTAGGAAGAACTTGATTCCACGCCTGATAAACGGGACCACCCTCCAGGAACGGCATCAGGCCGACCCAGAACGAGTTCCCCATCGAGATCGTGCCACTCATGGGATCCGTCTGGCATTTGGCGCCGATCGGAAACTTCTGGTTCGTGTCGTGATAGGTGTGCATCGCTAAGCCAATTTGCTTCAAATTATTGGCGCATTGGGCACGGCGAGCCGCTTCGCGGGCCATTTGCACGGCCGGCAGCAGCAGACCAATCAAAATACCGATGATGGCGATCACCACTAGCAGTTCGACTAGCGTGAACGCCCCGCGACGACCGCGGGATGTAGAGCGAGAACAACTCATGACTCGACCCTCCAAACAAGAAGAAATGAATAAAGCAACACACTGACGCCACACCAACTCGGCTGAAAATAAAAATAAGCCGAGCATGAAAACCGCATTCTAGCTAGCCACTCGGGGCCCGCGCGCTCAGCGGCTGAGCCATCTGGCGTCGCTGGACGTGTTACGCTACGAAGGTTCCGCAACGTAAAGTGAAAACAAGAAGCAAGCACAGGACTTGCGATCAGCTGAACCGTAGAGGGGAACCCCTCCCAGACCGCCTTCGCCTATCGGCCGCCATTATCTACGAAACTGAGGGGTTCTTGCAAGCGTTTTCCGCGTTTTTTTGCGCACCCCCCCTTCGGCACAGGCCGCCTTAGGGGACGATTTCAATGTCCGGCAGCGCCCTCGCGAGCGACGACCGCCCGGCGGGGGTCGTCTTCGAGCGCCGCAGAAGCAACTCGCGCAGGCCGGACAAACCGCGCAAGGCTTCGAGCCCTTGATCTGTGACCGAGGTCTCGCGAAGGTCGAGCAGCGCGAGGTTCTTAACGCGGGCCACCCCGGCCAATCCCTTGTCGTTTATCGAGGATCCGGCCAGCCCCAGCAGGTCAAGCCGGGCGGTTGCCGCCAGTGAGCCCAGCCCTGGCCCTTCGACTAGCGTGCCGTCGAGCATCAATCGCTGCAATCGCACCAATGGCTTCAGGGCCGGCAGTCCAGCGTCAGTAACCCGATCATTGGCTAGCGACAGGATTTCCAGCCGAGTCAGTGGCGCGAGCGCCGCCAACCCCCGGTCGGTCGCTCCCGTGTCGTCGAGAAACAGCACTTCCAGCGCCGTCAGTCGGCCGAGCGACGCCAGTCCGGCGTCGCTGATATTGGTCCCCGAGAGCCACAGCGAGTTCAATCCGCTGATCTGCGCAATGTCCTTCAACCCGGCGTCGGTAATTCCGGTCCGCTCGAGTCGGAGCGATTGCAATTGCTTGAGAGTCGCCAAAGGCGCCAGGCCCGCGTCGTCGACTTTGGCGCCAGCAAGCCACAGCCCACGCAACTCGGCACACGTTTTCAGTTCGGCCAGCGCAGCGCTTTCGACTTGCGTGTGGGCGAGATTGAGCCAGTGGAGTTTCTTGAACTGCGACACGCTGCGCATACCGGCCGACGTCACCGAAGTTCCGGCTAAGAACAATCCGCGAAGTTTGACCAATTGCGCAAGTTGTGCCAGGCCGGCGTCGCCGACTTTCGTGCTGGTCAGGTACAGCATTTCGAGTTCAGGCAACTGCGCTACTTGCGCCATCGCGACGTCGGTCACTTTCGAGTTGCTCAGATCGAGCCACCGCACGTGGGGCAATCGCGATAACTCCGCGAGCCCACGGTCGCCCCCAGTCCAGCGTACGGCCAATTGGGTTTTGCCGTCAGACGATAGTAGCTCGTCAACTTCGCCGCCGGCGTTTTCGATGCGCCGCCGCGCGAGTTGCGCTTCGTCAACCGCTGGGGCCAGCGCAGCGCATAGCACAAGCGCGACACAGCAGCAGCAACCCGTGGCCACCGCGCGGCGAGTGAGCGGAGAGATGCGCATGCTCAAAAGCGGTAATCGACCCCCAGGTTCATACCTTGAGCCCAGAAACCGCTTTGCTTGAAGTGGAATGTCGGTTGATTGCCCGGCAGTCCGAACAATTGATTCTCATCGATGCTGGTGTTGATCTGCCGACCTGATTCGGCGACGCGATTGATCCACAAGTAAGTGTATCCCAGGTTCACGCGCAGCCGCTGCGTCACCTGGTAGCCAAGGTTGAAATTGACTTCCGGCACAAAACCAAACGCGTCGTTGGCATAGCGACCAATATTGCTGGGCTGCGTCAACAAGCTGCCGGCGCGCGTGACCGAGTCAGCGCCTGGCACCTGCACTGTGTTGCGCCCGGCGATCTTGACCACCTGGTGGATATTGCCGATGCCGATCTTGGCGCCTCCGCCAAAAGTGAAGCGGCCAGACACTTGCTCGCCGAGGAACCCAAACTGCCAACCATGAAATTGATTACGGGCCGTGAACTGGTCCTGACCGGTGATCGTCGTCCCCAGCGGGATGGCGCCGCTCTGATCGGTCGAGACGATTTTGTCGTAGACGTTGATCGAGTCATTGATTTGCAAGTAGCGATAGCCGTGCACGAAGTCGAGCATTCGACCGTTGCCACGCTTGATCGCCATGCGCATGAAAGCGTCGGCGCCTAACAAGTCGCTGGTGGTTCGCGCGTAAACGTTGCCCGACGCGACTCCGGTCCGCGCGACGACTTGCGTCTCCGCTGATTGCGTCGTCGTATCGAAGAAGGGGCGGGCCAATAGAGGGTCGCCATTCGAACCCGCGTTGTAGTTGGTCGCCGCGCGTTGTAGATCAAAGAAGGCGCCGCCGAAGCCGATGGTGCGCTCGCAATCGATCCACGTGCCGATGTTCAACCGGCCACCGGCCCGGACATCGTTATCGACCAGCGTGCCGCCGAACAGGATCGTCGTGGTCGGCTGGTTGAGCGCGCCGGCGAAGCGTTCCGGACCGGTCGTCACAAGCGCCGGAATCGGCATCCCTTGCGTCCACCACATCAAAGCGTCGAACGTGGCCCACGTGCCGCCGGGTAGTTGACACTTGTTGCATTCGTCAAAGCAAGCAGGTGGTGGGCAAGACCGATCATAGTAGCCGTTGAACGGCGCTCGGCCGGGCAGGACGCTCGTGACATTCGAGAACATGCCGTCGTCGTCACCATCAAAGACATAGTCGCCCGTTTCCGGTATTGGCTGCGGCGCCACTGATGGCGGACCTAACGAACCTGGCGCTCGCGTTGCCGGCGATGGGGCGCCCGGGTTTGTTTTGGGCGTTGCCCGCGGCGCGTTTCCGCCGCGCGGCTCAGGGAGTGACTCCATCGTCGGAGGCGTTGCTCTGCGCGGACCAGTCGGCGGCAGCGGATCCGTGGACGGTGGTTCGGTCGCAGGTGGCTCAGCAAACGGCGGCGGCTCTTCGCTCGGCATTGTCTCGGCAGGCGCCGCTTCCGGCATTACTTCGGCTGGCGCCTCGGCCGGGGGATCAACGACCGGATCAGGAGGCGCGTCAGCCGGCTGCGCGGGCGCCCGCTCTCCTGGCGGCACGATGACCTGTGGTCTTCCGCCGGCGGGTGCATCGCCAAACGGATCTCCAGGCGGAGTCTGAGGAATGGTCTCGTCGAGTGGGTGCGGCGCTTTGGCGCCTGGCCCAGTTCCGCCTGGCGCAGGTCCGCCCGGCGGCGCCTTTCGGCCAGCGCCGGCTTGCATAGCGCTCGGCGTATAGCGAGGCGCTGGCGGAATCGGTCGTTGGCCCGCATCGCTCGGATCGAACACGGGTCCGGAGGGCGCTTTGATCGTTGCGCCTGGCGCCTTGACCAGGCCAGGTGAAGACGGAGAAGGCGCCAGCGACGGCGACATGAGCGACGGACGCGGCGGCGCTAGTTCGGGCTCGGGAAGTTCTTCCGCTTGCGCGGCGGCGGCAGCCTCGGCGGCGCGCTGAACCAGCTGCGACGCCGAATTCGACGGCGCGCGGACTGGCCCGGCGAGTTGACGGGCGCGCTGTTGGAGAGGCAATGGCGCCGGCTGTTGGGCCGAGACCACCTCCGTCAGCAACAACACTGCGACGATCGCAAGAGCGCGTGGAAACATTGCCTTTACATTCCCCCTCAAGACCCAACTCACCGCCTGTTGGCCTGTGCTGGACCCGCCGCGCGGCTTTTCCAGCCCGGCAAACTTTGCGGGTTACATCAGGATGATCGGTTGTAGGGGTCGTGCGGCTGGAGTCAGAGGGGGAGAAATTGCGTAGTTAGCGCCCGATTTTGCCGGTTCGGCGCCCCCCTGCCCCGCTCGCAGTCGCTCGCGCAGAAATCCGTGACTTCGCCCAGCGGATCTGCTACAAACAAGGCACGCGACAGCAGTTACGCCTGTCCGCCCCACCCTGCCCTCTCGCCTGACCTCACGCCAATAACCGACTGCAAGCCCAAGCGGATCAAGACACAATGATGCGTCGAGCTTCTAAAGCACCGTCATCGCTGCTGGCGATCCTATTCGTTGGCGCGCTGGCCATGCTGGCAGCGCAACCTGGCAACGCGGCCGACCCGCCGCCGGCGCCGGCCGGAGCAGCTTCGGACGACATCGACTATCTGCGCGACGTGAAGCCGATCTTGTCACGGCACTGCTATCGCTGCCACGGCGCGATCGAGCAGGAGTCTGACCTGCGGCTCGATACGGCGGCGGCGATGCTTCAGGGGGGCGTCAGCGGTCCAGCCATCAAACCGAAACAGAGTGGCGACAGTTTGCTGTTCACGGCCGTGACGCGGACTGAGAACCGCATGCCGGTCGAAGCCGAGCCATTGGCCGAGGCTGAGATTGCGCTGCTGAAACGCTGGATCGACGCCGGGGCCGTGGCGCCGGCCGAACCACCGCCGGTCGATCCCAAGCAGCATTGGTCGTTTCAAAAACCAAAGCGCGCCGCGATCCCGGCCAGCGGTCAAGCGGTTGGCGCCGTGAACCCGATCGACGCGTTTCTATCTTCTGCGCGCGAAGCGCACGGCCTTACGCCGGCGCCCGCGGCCGATAAGCGCGTGCTGTTACGGCGCGTCTACTTAGACCTGATTGGACTGCCACCAACGCGCGCCGAGCTGAACGCGTTTCTGACGGACAACTCGCCCGGCGCATACTTGCGCGTTGTCGACCGGCTGCTGGCCAGCCCGCAATACGGTGAGCGCTGGGGTCGCCACTGGATGGACGTTTGGCGCTACAGCGACTGGTCGGGCTATGGCAAGGAAGTCCGTGACAGCCAGCGGCACATCTGGCACTGGCGTGAGTGGATCGTCGAGTCGTTGAATACGGATCGCGGATACGATCGGATGGTCGTCGACATGCTCGCCGGCGACGAAGCAGCGCCCGAAGACCCGGACACGGTTCGCGCGACCGGTTTCCTCGCCCGCAATTGGTATCTCTTCAATCGCAACTCCTGGCTCGATAACACCGTCGAGCACACCTCGAAGGCCTTCCTGGGCCTGACGATGAATTGCGCGCGATGCCACAACCACATGTACGATCCCATCGCGCAGACAGACTACTACCGGATGCGGGCATTTTTTGAACCGCACGACGTGCGCATTGATCGGCTACCAGGCGAAGCGGACATCAACGTCGATGGCATTCCACGCGTCTACGATGCGCACGCTGATCGCAAGACGTTCCTGTTCGTGCGCGGCCAGGAAAGCCAGCCCAAGGAAGACGCGCCCCTGGCGCCTGGCCTGCCAGAAGTCCTCGGTGGCAATTTGTCGATCGAGCCGATCCACCTGGCCTCGACAAGCTTCAACCCCGGCTTGCAAAGTCTTGTTCGCGAAACGGCGCTGAAGACGGCGCGCAGCGCTGTCGACAAGGCAACGGCTGATCTGAGCGAGGCTCGCGCGGAACAAGCCAAGACAGAGCAATCGATCGCCACCGCGCAAGCGCACATTCGCTGGATCGCGCAGCACATCTGGCCTAATGGAAAAACCGCGAAGCCTGCTAGCGACAAGCAACCTCGCCCCCTGCCACTTGAGCTGCAACTCGCCAATCGCGCTGCGCTGATTGCCGAGAAGCGTTTGAACGTCGCTCAGTTGGATCTGGCGAGCCTCGAGTGCCGGATCAAGGCCGACGACGCCCGCTACGCAACGCCACAGTCGGCCAACGCCACGGCGCTCATCGCGCAGGCGCTGGCCACGGCCAATCACGCCAACATTAGCGCCGAGGAAGTGGCAGTCGCGATTGCCGAAATCGACGCCGCCCTCCCGCCAGGCGCGATCGCCACCAAGAAGAAGAAAAAAGGCGCCAAAACTCCCGACGCGTCCGTCGCGGTCGACGAAGCCCGCAAGAAGCTGGAAGAAACTCGCAAGAAAGTAGCCGAGCGAACGGACTATCCGCCGGTCGATCAACTTTACCCCGCGACCAGCACCGGCCGCCGGCTGGCGCTCGCGCGGTGGATTGCGTCGAGCGAGAATCCGCTGACGGCGCGCGTGGCGATGAACCACATCTGGATGCGCCACTTCGGCGAGCCGCTCGTATCGACCGTCTTCGATTTTGGGCTGAACGGCAAGGCGCCCACGCATCCGGAACTGCTTGACTGGCTGGCCGTAGAGTTCATGGATCGCGGCTGGAGCATGAAGGCCATGCACCGGTTGATCGTCACTTCGCAGGCCTACGCTTTGCAGTCAACCGCCGCGGCGGACGACCCGCGACGCAAGCTGGATCCTGACAATGTTTATCTCTGGCGAGCAAACACTCGCCGCATGGAAGCGGAGATCGTGCGCGACAGCTTGCTGTTCGTTGGCGGCAAGCTCGACCTGACCCTGGGCGGACCGGATCTCGATCACGAGGCGGGCCTCTCTACGCCGCGTCGCAGCATTTATTTCCGCCACGCCAACGAAAAGCAGATGACGTTTTTGAAGTTGTTCGATTTGGCCAGCGTCAACGAATGTTATCGCCGCAGCGAAAGCGTCGTGCCGCAACAGGCGTTAGCGCTCGCGAACAGCCCGCTCGCCATTGCGCAAGCCCGCCTGCTGGCCGGCACACTGTGGGAAGAAGCCAACGGCGCTGCCCCGCAAGTCGCGGCCACCGAAGCAGGCGCCGCGGGCAACGCCGCGACAGAGTCAATGAAACAGGGGGCGCCAACAGACCAGGCCGCCGAGGCTCGGTTCGTGGCGCTCGCGTTCGAGCAGGTCTTGGGCCGGAAACCGGTCGAACAGGAAAAAACGCTCTGCGCAGAATTTCTAACGACACAAACGAAGCGACTCGCAAACGCCACGAGCCTGACGGCATTCGACGGCGGCGACGCGGCCTCGGTCAAGCCGTCCGCAGACCCGCGCCAACGCGCCCGCGAGGATTTAGTGCACGTGATCTTGAACCACAACGACTTCGTGACGATTCACTGATATACGATTGCGATGAATCCTTCTCCCGCCGGGAGAAGGTGGTTTGCGATAGCAAACCGGATGAGGGCAGAGCACCAGTATTGACGATCCTAATGTGAAAATACAAAGCCGCTGCTCTGCCCTCACCCCAGCCCTCTCCCGGAGGGAGAGGGAGTTACGGAAGCCAACGCTTCTCAACACGCAAAAGTAAAATGAAAAAACCAACGCACAACGGCTGCCGTGGCATGCATCGGCGCACGTTTTTGTCAGACGTCGGGATGGGCTTCACCGGCTTGGCCCTCGGCGCCATGCTCCAGCGAGATGGCGTCTCGCGCAGCGCGCTGGCCGCTCACACGTCGAACGCCGCGAATAGCGCCTGGCAACCGCCCAATGGCGTGCCGCACTTCGCCCCCAAGGCGAAGAGCGTGATCTGGTTGTTCATGATTGGCGGAACGAGCCACATGGAGAGCTTTGATCCCAAGCCTGCGCTGACGAAGTACGCCGGCAAGTCGATCGCCGAAACGCCGTTCGCTGACCCGCTCGCCTCGCCCTACGTGAAAAAGAACCTCCGTGAGTTCGTCGCCGGGTTGCACCACCCCCATCCGCAGCTCTATCCGCTACAGGTCGGCTATCAGAAGCGCGGGCAATCGGGCGTTGAGATCAGCGACTGGTGGCCGCACTTGGGCGAATGCGTGGATGATCTGGCGATCGTCCGCAGCATGTGGACCACGGATAACAACCACGGCGCGCAACTACAGTTCCATACCGGCCGGCACGCGCTCGAAGGTTTTTCGCCCACCATCGGTTCCTGGGTCCACTACGGGCTTGGCTCGCTCAACGATGACTTGCCGCAGTTCGTCGTGATGGGAACCCCGATCGCTGATTGCTGCGGCGGCGTAGGCGGCCACGGCGCCAGCTATTTGGGACCAGAGCATAACGGCGTGCAGCTGGCGGTCGATCCCAAAAAGCCCCTCCCCTTCGCAGCGCCTGGCCCGGAAGTCTTTCGCGAAGAGCAGGCCGGCAATTTCGAATTGATGGCCCGGCTCAATCGCCTGTCCGAAATCGACTACCCCGACGATCCGGCGCTGCGAGCGCGCGTCAAATCGTACGAGTTGGCCTATCGCATGCAGATGGCCGTCCCCGAGTTGCTCCGCTTCGACGCCGAGACGCAGCGCACGCACAGCCTGTACGGTCTCGATCAAAAAGAGACGTCGACCTTTGGTCAGCAGTGCCTGACCGCCCGGCGGCTGGTCGAGCAAGGCGTTCGCTTCGTGCAAATCTTTCACGGCTCCAACGGCGGCGCCG
>Ga0070665_100000298_pt1 | contig 77675 bp, 77 predicted proteins | sample KBSS13metaG_FD_65862 | JGI IMG/M metagenome (GOLD analysis project Ga0070665, IMG submission 65862) | Switchgrass rhizosphere microbial communities from Kellogg Biological Station, Michigan, USA - KBS S1-3 metaG | ecosystem: Host-associated > Plants > Roots > Rhizosphere > Soil ... | reverse complement strand
GTCCATACGCCCCTTCTGTGAGCAGGCCTGAGATATCCTGCGCAATGTCCAGCGTCAATCATTAATTGTGGTACGCGGCCGATCAGGCTCGCGGGGCGCGTTTCAGATGCTTCTCGTACTCCGGCACGAACGCCGCTGAGTCGTAATAAGCTTTGAACGATTTGATCTGCGTGCCGTCCCAGCCGAGCAATGTGATGCCGCGGTAGTGGATCGGCGTACCGTCGGCCAGCGCGCCGTCACTGTGCCATTCAACGATGGTGATGGCGGGGGTGTCGATCGCGTGGTTGAACGACGTGGCGATCTGTTTGAAGTGGCTGAGGTAATCTTTCCAGAACTGCTCAATCGGCCCAAGGCCAACGAGCGGCGACGGCAGCGCGACGGTGTCGAGCCTGGCGTCCTGCACGAACAGCTTCATGATCGATTCGGTCGAGCGGCTGCGTTCAAGCTCCCAGACGGCTTTCATGAACGCACGGGCGGGCGGGTGACTCGAGGGCATGACGTCGCTCCTTTTCAGATCAGCGAGAACTTAACTTTTCCAATCGGGCAGCACTGTCGTCCAGCCCGCCGGGGCGGTTGCGCGCCAGCCACAGACGGCGGTGCTCGTTGATGACCGATTGTAGGTCCCCGGCCGACGGTTTTTCACCGCGGCCCAGTCGGCAGCCAAGCTTGAGGATCGCGGCGGCGTTGTGGAACTCGGCGGCGATGAGGGCGGCATCGTCGCCGGGCATTTCGACTTGATCGAGCGACGTAAGCACGCGGTCGATCGCGGCGTTAGCGGCGTCGTACCCTTCGCGCGTCGGCTCATTGGCGGGATCGGGCTTGTGCTGCGGCGGCACGAGCTGGCGGAAGAGCATCGACGCGTTGGGCGTCAGCTTGCCGACGGCCTGGTAGACGTTGCCGAAGTCGTACGCGACGCAGCCCATGCGGCCCGTCGGATCGTTGAACGCAAAAAGGCTCGTCGCCTGCGTGAAATCGCTCTTGTTGTTGGCGGCCTCGCACCAGCTCAGCGCCGCACCCGCGGCGAATGGGAGATAGCTGATTGGCAAGTACTGCAGGTGGCCGTGATCGCCCCAGTCGGTATTGAGGTATCCGATCGCGCCGTGCTTCAATCCCGCGGCGGCGGCGTTGCGGAGATTGCCGAGCGCGTTGTCGGTTCGCCCGGCGATGCTGCACCAACTGCTCGTGCCCGGGCAGACATAAAACGGCACGCCGGCGGCGGCGAAGTGCTGGCCATCCGCATCAAACGGGTGATTCGCCTCGTAGCCCCATTCCATCGCGATCACGTTGCTGGGCAGTTCGGGGATGAGCTCCGGGTGCTTCATGATGATGTCGCCCCAGAACTGCATCGTGCGGCCGTGGCTGCGGACCAGCGTGTTCACCTGCTTGAGGAAATCGAGGTACACGGGCGTCACGCCGCGCTGATCGCACTCGGCCTTGCTGCGGCCGGCGCCGATGTCGAACGTCTCGTCGCAGCCGACGTTAAACAGCTTGCTCGAAAAGTTCGGCAGTAGCTCGGCGTACAGCTCCTTCAGTAGCTCCAGCGATTTTGGATCGGTCGGACACAGGCTGAAGGGGCCTTCCCAGCGGAAACCCCACGGCGTCTCCGCGCCGTCCGGCGCCTCGGCTAGCGGCTTGTACTTAGCTTGCTTCAGCCAACGCTCCATGTGGCCAAACGAATTTTGGTTCGGCACGAGGTCGATGAATCGCTGGCGGCAGTACGCGTCGATCGTTTTGATTTCATCGGCCGTGAAGGGGCTGGCGTGTTCCCACACTTCGCGGTGGTTGGCGTACGCGAAGGTGTGCTCGATGTAGAGTTGAAGCTGGTTGATCTTCCAAGATGCGAGCAGGTCGATGAGGCCGAGCAGCGTCTTCATCGTCGGCACTTTGTCGCGGCTCACGTCGAGCATCACGCCGCGAACGGGATAGTCCGGCCAGTCCTCGATCGACACGAACGGCAGCTCTCGCGGGTTGCGCTTGAGGAGTTGTGCGAGCGTGCAGGCGCCGTAGAACAGCCCGGCCTCATCGTGGGCGATCAGATCGATGCCGGTGAGCGACATGTGCAGGACGTACCCTTGCGGTCGGGCGATGCGCGGGTCGATCTTGAGATGCAGGCGGATGTTCGAAAGGTCGCGCTCCACGCCGCTATACAAATACGGCCGCAGCATGAGCAGGGCGCGATCGGCCACCTCAGGCACGTCGCCGGTGATGGCGATGCGGCTCAGCGGCACCGGCCGCTCGGAGGTGCAGGTGATCCGGCGGGGCGTGGGCAGTAATAGCAGGGAAGCTCCGTCCATGGGTGCGAGTGCTTACGTGCCCGGCGGCTTCAGGCGAGAAGCGTACTGCAAGTACGCGCCTTCAAGTGTGCTAAGGAATCGCGGTACGACCGGCACGGCCAAAAACACACGGGCCGACACGCACGCGGTGGGGAAAAAACCGGTGATGAAGTCGAAGAAGAACTCTGTCGGCGAATGCCCGATCAGCACCGAGTTGGCGTACGCGCCGGCGAGCATGTCGTCGGAGATCTTGAAGTTGTCGTAAATTTCCTGAATGCCCAGCCGCCGTTCGTTAGGCGGCCGCGGCGGCGCCGGCGGCGGCGCGCCGAACGTGTCCTGGTACTTCTGCAGGTTGTCCTTCAGCGCCGCGATCAGTTCCGTCATGGTGGCCGGGGCGACCACGACGCGGGCGTTCACGCGGTACGGGCGGGTGAGTCCCTGCAGGAAGTCGATGATGAATTCCTTGGGGCTGTCCAGCACCACCTGGCCGGTGGAGTAAACGCCGGCGCCGATGCGGTCCGGCACGCGTGCCCCCACGGGCGAATGCGCCAGTTTTTCAGAGATCGGTGCGTTCGGATCGGACGGCTGCTCGGGCTGTTGGCCGGGCGAGGGATTGTTCGGTGTTTCGCTCACGACTCAATCGTAACAGGCGGCCGCTCGCTCACAAAGCCGTGCGAGCGCCAGGCAAATTCAATTCCGCCGGTCGACTTTTCAGCCAATCCGTGATCAGACGGTTCACCTCGGCCGCATGGGTGACATTCACCGTATGCCCCGCGCCGGCGACCGTGTGGTCCGCGCGGGCGAGCCGGCGGGGCACGATCAGGTCGCGTTCGGCGGCGATCGTTAGAACAGGCACCGTCGGCGGCAGCGTCGCGCCCGGCCATCGCAGGACTGCGCCGAGTGACCATTTGAGGAAATGCACGTCCGCGTCTTTGAGCATGGCCTGGAATCGCTGCGTCTGTTCCTTGGTGCTGATGCCGAAGAGCTTGCGAATCGCCGGCACGACCGATTTGCCAATCCGCATCGTAAACGCCGGCATGAGTGCGACAAACCGTCCGATAGAACGGTACAGCCGCGGGATGCCCTGGTTCGACGTGCAGGCGACGATGACGATCAGCCCCCGCAGATTCGGCCCGAGCAGCGGCGCCATCTCGTACGCAAGCATCCCGCCGAGCGAAATGCCGCCGAGAAAGAACGGCTGCGAGGTGTCGATTGTTTTCGCGAGCCGCACCGCGTAGGTCGCGAGCGTGTCGTCCGGCTCTGCGGGGATCCACGGGGCAACGATGATCTCCGCGTCGAGCGCGTGCTGCGGCTCGAGCAGGCGTTCGTCGGCGCCCATGCCGGAGAGGAAGATGATGCGAGGACGTGACATGGTCTCTGATGTCGACCACCTTACATTGCTATCGTCTGGGTGTGTAGAGGAACAGGTACATCAAGACGTACGAACAGAACGTGAGGTTGGCGATAAACAGTGCGACTGCCGTCCAGGTGTATTGTCGAACGTCTCCCGCTTGCTCAAGTACGCGGCGTGCGATGATCGCGACAACCATCGCCGCCACACCCATCACCACGCCGAGCACTATCGCCGTGATGACTGAGTCGGTGTCCGCGGAGCCGAAGTATATGTCCATCGCCACGCGTGCCGCCGGCAGCGGGCCTCCGATCGCTAATCCGAGTGCAAAGCGCGGTAGGCGAGATGGCGGCGGCTGGTTCAACAAGGCTCCGAAGAGATTCCAAAAAGAGACCGGCGTACCTAGGTACGCCGGTCTCGGGGATTAGATTCGATAGGACACTTACCGCGTTACGCCGCCCGGCAGGAAGCCTTCGAGCTTTCTTGCACGGACCGGGTGCTGCAGTTTGCGTATGGCCTTGGCTTCAACCTGTCGCACGCGTTCGCGGGTGACTTTGAAGATTCGGCCGACTTCTTCGAGCGTGTAGGTGTAGCCGTCGCCGATGCCGTAGCGGAGCTTGATGATTTCTCGCTCGCGGTACGTCAGGGTCTTCAGCACCTGCTCGATCTTGTCCTTCAGCATTTCCTGCGTGGCACTTTCCACAGGATTATCTGCCTTCTCGTCTTCGATGAAGTCGCCGAAGTAGCTGTCTTCGCTCTCACCGACCGGGCGGTCGAGGGAGATCGGGTGACGGCTGATCTTCAGCACGCGGCGCGTTTCGCTGACCGACATCTTCGCGCGCTTGGCGATTTCTTCGATGGTCGGCTCGCGGCCGCATTCCTGCATGAGCTGCTTGCTAATGTTGCGCAGCTTGCTCATCGTTTCGATCATGTGCACCGGGATTCGGATGGTGCGGGCATGGTCGGCGATCGCGCGGGTGATCGCCTGGCGAATCCACCACGTGGCGTATGTGCTGAACTTGTAGCCGCGGCGGTACTCGTACTTGTCGACGGCTCGCATCAGGCCGGTGTTGCCTTCCTGGATGATGTCGAGGAACGACAAACCGCGGTTGCGGTACTTCTTGGCGATCGACACGACCAAGCGAAGGTTGCCGCCGCTGAGTTTGCGCTTAGCGTCTTCGTACTTGTTGTAGATCTTGCGGATCTGCACCACGCGCTTGTGAAGGTCGAGGGCGCCTTCGAGCACGAGGTCTTCCAACCCGGCCAGTTCTTCCTGGCAGACTTCCAGGTCTTCGCCCGGGTCCTTCATCTTCTTGAGTTCTTCAATCCGCTGCTCGAGCTCGACCATCTTGGTCGAAATCGAAGCCAGCTTCTTCATCAGCGGCGTAACCTTGCTCGTGCGGAGCGAGAGCTCTTCGAGCAGCTTCACGCTACGGCGACGGCGACGGCGGATGGCCATGTGCAGCTCATCCTCTTTGGCCTTGCCGGCACTGCGAAGGGCATCCCAGTCGTCGCGGTTGCGGACGAGCATCGCTCGCACGCTGCCGAGGTTGAGCGGAATGCGCTGGCCGATCGTGCCCTTGTCGGCTTGATCTTCGGCCGTGCTGATCTTCATCGTGCGGTCGAACGGCAGGTCGCCGTCGTCCACCTGCTGCAGAATCTCTACGGCGCTCTGAAGGCAGTAGTCGGATTCCAGCACTTTGCTGCGGAAAATCTTGCGGGTGATTTCGATCTTCTTCGCCAGCGCGATTTCCTGTTCGCGGGTGAGCAGGGGGATTTCGCCCATCTGCGTCAGGTACATGCGAACGGGATCGTCGATGCGCTTGGTGGAAGCTTCCTGGAGTTCTTTCTCCAGGTTCATGTCGATTTCTTCTTCGTCATCGTCTTCGTCGATGACGGGTTCGTCTTCGCTGCCGGCGGCTTTTTCTTCGGCCGTCTTGGGGGCCTTGGCTTTGGCGGGGGTGACTGCCGGGCCGGCGGTCATGCTCGAGAGCGAGACGCTGGCGATGATCGCCTTGCGGCCGCCCTTGGGCTTAGCGAGGAAGTCGGCGATATCGGTCTCGTCGATGAGCTTAATGCCCATTTCGTCGATCATCATGAGCAAGCTATCCAGCTTGTCAGGCGAGACGACTTCGTCGGGCAGTTTGGTGTTGAGTTCTTCGTACGTGAGGTAGCCGCGACTCGTGCCCATATCGAGCAGAATCTTGACGCGATTGTCGGCCTCTTCCTGAGAGCCGGAACCGATGAGCGGACTTTCGATGCTTGTGGAAGTTTCCTTCATTGTGACGCTAATCCCATTCCCCGCATGAAGCGGGCGCCGGCAGACCATCTGCCAGGCTATCCGACCAACATTAATCTCCGGGGCCAAGGCCGTCGGGGACATTCCCGACCCCTGTAACGCGGGGCGATCAAGGCTGCAACGCTATTCAATTGTAGGTCAGCGTTTCACTCTGAGTGAACGCACTGACGAGTTGTCTCTTCTCCTCAAGCCCATCGCTTTGCGGCGGGCACTTCGCACACAGTCAAACCCGTTTTAAATCAGGCTTGCGGGCGCGTTCCTGCAACTGTCGGAGCAGGTCGACTTCGTCAACCTTCTCCCCGGGCTGGTCGGGCGACCGTCGCAAATCGGCGACGAGTTGGCGCTCTTCCAGCTTGTTCTGTGCTCGCTTGAGGTGCTCGGTGGCATCCTTCAGCGTTTGCTCGATTTCGGTTAACTGTTCAGCCTGCTGCGATAGGTCGATCGCAAGTTCTACCAGTTCAGGCCGTTCGAGGAAACCAAGGAATTCATTCAATACCGTTTCGCCCTCGTGTCGTTGATGGTCCCACAGGCGAACCGCAAGTTCCCGACGGTCGGCGTCCTGAAAATCACCCAGCCGAACGTCCTGCTGCACCTTTTGCCAGCGATTGGGTTCGTTTAGCAGAATCCCAAGAATCCACTGCTCGGCTCGATCCTGCGCGTTCGGCGGGCCTTTTCGGCGGACCGGCTGGCTCGGCTCGTCGGCTGCAACCTCTGCTGGCGTACGGGGTTGGCCGAATTTTGGCTTCGTTTGTTCTTTTCTGAAGCGCTGGTTGATCTCATTGGCCGTCAGACCCGTATGTTTCTCCATTCGCAGCCGGATGGCTCCCCAGCGGATCGAATCGACCTTTCCGCTCTTGGTCGCCGCGGCGATTGGGGCGAAATAATTTTCGACCGCTTCCTGCCGGGCGGTCAGCCCTTCGTTGTCTTTAAGGCGACTCATCACCTGCTTCCACTTGTACGTCAACGCGTCGGCGGCGTTCGCGAGTAGGGCGTCAAATGCGTCGGCCCCGAACTTCATCAAAAACTCGTCCGGATCCAACCCGTCCGGCATGGTCGCAATCGCGATCTCGACCGGATGGATCAAGAACAGCTCAACCGCGCGATCGACTGCTGAATCACCGGCCGCGTCTGCATCGAATAGCAGCACGATCCGGTCGGCAAAACGTCGCAGCACGGTGAGGTGCTGTTCCTTCATCGCCGTGCCCAAAGTCGCGACGACATTGGTGCAGCCGTACTGATGGGCCATCACCACGTCGGTGTACCCTTCGACGATCGCTACGGTCCGCGTTTCCACGATCCGCTTACGCGCCAGATCGAGCCCGAACACGCAGCGGCTCTTGCTGAACAGCGGCGTTTCCGGGCTGTTCAGGTACTTCGGGTTGTCCTCTTCCCGCATCTTCCGGCCGCCGAACGCGATGATTCGCGCGTTTTCGTCGCGGATCGGGAAGATCAGCCGATTGCGGAAGACGTCGTAGTGCCCGTCGCCCGTGTCGCGCGTTTTCGCCAGGCCTGCAGTCGCCAGCAGCGCGGGCGGATATTTCTTCATCAGCGGGTGACGGATCAGGTTGTCCCACCCGTCCGGCACAAGGCCGATCTGAAACGCCTGGATCGCCGACGCCTCAAACCCGCGTTTTTCGAGATACTCCCGAGCCGCCGCTCCGATTTGCGGGTCGGCCAAGTACTTTTCAAACACCGACGCCGCGGCCGAGTGCGCTTCGAGCAGCAATTGCTTCTCGCCGGTCTTTTCCTTCGACACCCCGTGTCGAGGCAGCTCGATATTCGCCGCAGCCGCGAGGGTTTTCATCGCGTCGATAAACTCGACCCGATCGCGCAGCATGACAAAGTCGAACGCCGTCCCGCTCGCCTTGCAGCCGAAGCAGCGGAAGTACTGCTTCGACGGGTTCACATTGAAGGACGGCGTCTTTTCCTGGTGGAATGGACACAGCCCGATGTAATTGCGCCCGGCCCGCTTCAGGGCCACCGTTTGGCTGATCAGTTGCACGATATCGGTCGCCTGCAGCACGCGGCTTCGCGCGTCGCCGAAGGAGGGTTCCGAACTTCGTGACGACTCAGCCAAACACACCTCGATCCAGTTCGACGACACTGGGGACGAAAAAAAACAGTCCCCTCATTATCTTGGGCAGCGCGCGCTGGCGCGTCGCGGAGGCCCAAATCGAAGACGACACAACACCGCGGACTCAGAGTCGAAACTCCTTGCCCTTGCACACGCGTCTTCAGACCTCAATTTTTTCTATAAGTCCCGTCTCTGCAAGATATAACAACAGGTCCGGTCGAACCATGCAAATATACCACGGATTCAAAACACGGTCAAATAATATTAAGCAACCTTGCGACAAGGCTACCCATGTGGAGAGAAGTGCATAAGTGCCTATTTGCGGATGATTTAATGAAATTCGCGCCGGTGCGAACCACAGATTCCTGACCGGCGTTTAACTTGGGTAGGATATGCGTAGCCACGAAGGCAAGTTCGTGGTCCGGTCAGAAAAAGGAGTCCCCATGACCCGCCAATTCCACCTCGACGTAGAAACCACCGGCGACAACGACATCCAAAACCTAAGCCCGCTCCTGACCGAACAACTCAAAGCCGACCGTGGCGTAGGCGTCGTCAACGTCTTCGTCCGAGGCAGCACGGCAGGCGTGACCACGCTCGAATTCGAGCCCGGCCTTGTCAAACACGACGTCGCCAAGCTGATGCAGCGATTGGCCCCCGACGACGCTGACTACTTTCACGAAGCCACCTGGAACGACGACAACGGCCACAGCCATCTCCGCGCGTCGCTCGTCGGCCCCTCGGTAACGGTCCCGTTCAAAGACGGCAAACTACTTTGCGGCGAATATCAGCAGGTGGTTCTGTGCGAGTTCGACACGAGGCCGCGCAAGCGCGTGTTGATTGTGACCGTGATGAGCTGAGCTAATTCTTAAAACAAAATCGGCTTCCCCAGCACCCGGCGGATCACCTGGATCTGGCCCAGATGCAGCGACCCATGTAGCGACGGCATCATGAGCATGAACATCACCGTCGTCATCGATCCCTTATTGAACGGCGACGGCACTTGCTTCAGCAGCGCCTCTTCGCCGGCGGCTTTGACGAACGCGATCGTTCGGCCACGCACCTTGGTGAACAGATCGATCAACGCTTGCTTGCCCAGCGGATTCGCGACCTCGGGAAGCTGGCCTTTCACCTGTGGATAGCAGTCGGCAAAGCCGGCCGGGAGCAGGTCGGCCGTGTCGCCGCCGCACGCGCCGAGCATGAAGCTTTCGCTCTTACAGAGATGGCCGATCATCCACTCCGCGTGGTTGGCCGTCGGCGTGGGGCGGACGAGCATGTCGGCGTCGCTGAAGTCGGTCAATGCCTTCTGCAGCATAGCCAGGCTTCGTTCGAGAATTTCTACGATGACGTCACTGTGGGTCATGATTCACTTTCGTTTATTTTCCATCGCTTCGCCCGGGCCTCGCCGGCGTCGATGCCGAGACGCTTCGCGAGCGTGATTGCGTTCGCTGGCGCCTTCACTTTAAACGTATTGTCGAAGGTGAGAAAGATGTCGCGGGATTTCGGTTTACTGCTCATCGGCTTTGCGACAAGCTGCACGTCGGCCGGCGATCTACCCGACTGCCAAAGCTTGATCCGTTTCGACCAGATGTCGAAATCCTTCTTCTGATACCCGCTCACGTAAAGCTCCTCGGCCCCGTGCAGGCGGATGTAGCAAAAGTCAGCCGTGAGATCGTGCATCACGGGCCACTCGCCGGCGGCATCCACAAACACCAACGCGATCTTGTGCTTGCGCAGCAGCTTGATGAACGCTTCGTCCTTGAACGTCTCATTCCGCACCTCGACCGCATACCGTATCTTTCCAACCCCATCCGCCTTCAGGTACGCCTCAGTCTTGAGCTTATCATCATGCCGCCCGGCCAACTTCGCCGCAGCTTTCCCATCCCGTGGCAGCAGCGAGAAAAACGCGTCGAGCTTCGCCTCGTCGAACTTAAAGTTAGGAGGAAATTGCCAAAGGATCGGCCCGAGTTTCTTGCCGAGCGCCAACCCGCCTGACGCGAAATAATTCGCCAGCGGCGTGTTGATATTGTTCAGCCGCTTCATGTGCGTGATGTACTGCGCCCCTTTGACCGCAAAGACGAAATCCTCCGGCGTTTGCTCATACCACTCCTGAAAACTGCTCGGCCGCTGCAGCGAGTAGAAGGTGCCGTTGATCTCGATGAAGTTCAGTTGTCGCGAAGCGAAGGAAAGCTCATCCGCCTGCCGCAGCTTTTTGGGATAAAATGCGCCGCGCCAAGGCTCGTACCGCCAGCCCGAAATGCCGATCCGCAGTTCGCCTGATTTAATCGGCAACGGTACCTCCTGCAAGACGTAATCGCCGCCCGATCCTACGCACGCGCAGGCCTAAAAAAGAAATGGATTACAAAATAGATGCGATGCCTAGGCGTCCGCCATCTCCGCATCCAATGCGGCGGCGATGGACTCATCGGACGTGAACGCGATCGGCGCGTCGATCGGCTCGGCCGCTTCATCGTTCTTGAACAGCTTCGCCTGCTCAAGTCGCTTGATGCGTTTGGTGCCGGCGCCGATGAGCTGGACGGCGTCGTTGCCTAGCAACATCTGCAGGTCTTCTTCCATCAGCTTGGTGGGGCGGACGCCGATGCTGCGGTCGAGGCGGATCGACACCACGCCCGTACTGCCGGCCACCTGGCAGAAGACGTCCATTTTGCCCTTGTGCTTCTCGAGCAACGGCTTGATCTGCGGCAGCGTCTCTGACGAATGCCGCGTGGGATCGAGCTTGATCATCACGCCAGTGGTCAGGCGGTTGATCGCGTCTTCTACCGGGATCACTTCATTCACCATAATGCTCGGTGTTTCGCGCTTACGATCGATCTTGCCTTTCACGAACACGATGCTCTCGTTCGCGACGGCCGTGGGGTACTTCGCACAGATTTCGGCGTACGTCTCGGCGAACATCGTGCCGTCGATCGTGCCCTCTAAATCTTCCAGCGTGATGATCGCCATCGGCATGCCGGCGGAGCGACCGTTCTTGGTGATGATCTTTTTCACGCGGCTGATCATGCCGCCGATCATCACTTCGCTGCCTTCGGCGCGGTTCATGGCCTCGCGGCTGCTTTCGGTGGTGTAGCGGTCGATGGCGACTTGGTGTTCGTTCAGCGGGTGGCTGGTGATGTAGAAGCCGAGCAGTTCCTTCTCAAACTTCAGCAACTCGGCCGGGAGAAACTCCTCAACGTCGGGCAGGCCGGTATTGGTGGTGCGAGTAGGGGAGGCAGTTGCTGCGCCGCCGCCGAACATCGCCATCTGGCCGGAGCGCTTGTCGTTCTGCACCTGCTGGCCGGCTTCTACGGCGCTGTCGAGCACCGCGAGGAGTTGCGACCGCCGAGCGTTCATGCTGCTAAAGGCCCCGCACTTGATGAGGGCTTCGATCGTGCCCTTGGTCATCGTGCGCAGGTCGACGCGCTCGCAGAAGTCGAAAAGGTTCGGAAATTCGCCCTTTTTCTGGCGTTCTTCGATAACGGCCTCTACCGCCTTCTCGCCCACGCCGCGCACTGCCATCATGCCGAAACGGATGACGCCGATCGTCTTCGGCGGGGCTTTACGTTTGCCCTTGGGCGCGTCCTCGGTCATGTAAACCGGCGTAAAATCCTTCTCAGATACGTTGATGTCCGGCGGCAGCACCTTCAACCCGCGCGAGCCGTCCGGCAATGTCAGCCGTTTGCACTCTTCGATGTACTCGACGACTTTTTCCGTCGATCCCATTTCAAACGTGAGCACGGCCGACATGTATTCGACGGGGTGATACGCCTTCATAAACGCGGTTTGGAACGCGATGATCGCGTAGCGCGTGGAGTGCGATTTGTTAAAGCCGTAGCCGCCGAACTTCAGGATGAGGTCGAAAATTTCCTCGGCCTTTTCCTTCGGCACGCCTTTCTCCATCGTGCCCTTGATGAATTCAGGCTTGAACTTGGCGATCACGTCCGTGGTCTTCTTACTGATCGCCTTAATCAGCTTGTACGCGTTGGCCAGCTCGATCCCGCCGAGCTGGTTGAAGATCTGCATGACCTGTTCCTGGTAGACCATGATGCCGTAGGTCTCTTTCAGGATGTTGTCCATGATCGGGTGGACCTTGGGCACTTCCTCGCGGCCGTGCTTGCGGTTGCAGTAGCTGGGGATCAGTTCCATTGGGCCCGGCCGGTAGAGCGCGTTGGCGGCGATGAGGTCTTCCAGGCGGTCGGGCTGCATCTTCATCAGCAGATCCTGCATGCCGCCGGATTCGAACTGGAAAATGCCCTTGGTTTCGCCGCGGCAGAACAGGCCGAGCACGTGCTTGTCGGAGTAGTCGATTTTCTCCACATCGACTTCGATGTTTTTCGTCTGCTTCACCAGGTCGACGGAGCGCGTGAGCGTGGTGAGCGTTCGCAGGCCGAGGAAGTCCATCTTCAGCAGGCCGCACTTTTCGCTGATCGGGCCTTCGAATTGCGTGAGGACGTTCTCTTCCTTATCGCGGCAGAGCGGGATGACGTCGTCGAGCGGCTGATCGGCAATGATCACACCGGCCGCGTGCACGCCGGCGTTGCGGCAGAGGCCTTCCAGTCGCTTGGCGATGTCGATCACGTTTTTGATGATCGAGTTACTCTTGTACAGCTCGGCCAGCTCGGGCGTTTGCTTCATCGCCTTATCGAGCGTCATGCCCGGCACGCCGGGGATGAGCTTTGTCAGCTTGTCGACTTCCGCCAGCGGTACGCCCATCACCCGGCCGACGTCTTTGCACGCCGCTTTCGCCGCCAAGGTGCCGAACGTGATGATCTGCGCGACGTGGCCGTACTTTTTGCGCACGTACTCAATGACTTTGCCGCGGCCGTTCTGGCAGATGTCGATATCGATATCGGGCATCTCGTTACGGCTCGGGTCCATGAATCGTTCGAAGAGCAGTCCATACTTGATCGGGTCGACGTTACACAGGCCGAGCAGGTAGCCGACCATCGTCCCGACGCCTGAACCTCTCGCGCCGACCGGGATGCCGTTGTCGCGGGCGTAGTTGCAGAAGTCCCACACGATGAGGAAGTAACTGCAGAAGCCCTTCATCGCGATGATCTTCACCTCGTACTCGAGACGGTCGCGGACTTCCTTGCTGACCTCCGTTGTGCCGTAACGCCAGATCAAGCCTTCTTCGCAAAGCTGGCGGAGGTATTTCTCGTCGTCTTTCTGATCGGCTTTGCTGGGTTTCAGCTTCTCTGCTGGAACCTTATAGACGGGCGCGTAGCGTTTCGAGAAATCCAGATCGAGGTCGATCATCTTTGCGATGCGCACGGTGTTGTCGGCCGCCTCTTCAAAGCCGCAGAGAGCGTCGTGCATTTCCTGCGGGCTCTTGAGGTACAGCTCCGTCGGATATTTGAGACGACCTTCATCCGCTACCAGCCGGCCCATGCTGATGCAGCAGAGGCAGTCGTGGGCGTGATGATCTTCCTTGGTGAGAAAGTGCACGTCGTTCGTGCCGACGAGGCCAACACCCAGCCGCTTGGCGAGTTCCGCCAGCTCCGGATTCACCGCGTCCTGCTCTTTGATGTGCTTCTGCACTTCGATGAAGAATTTGTCTGGCCCGAAAATGTCGAGGTACGTTTCAGCCGCCAGCTTGGCGTGCTTCATGTCGCGCTTCGTGAGCGAGCTGGCGACTTCGCCGCCCAGGCAGGCGCTGGTGGCGATGATTCCCTTGCTGTACTGGCGGAGGATTTCCTTATCGATACGCGGCTTGTAGTAAAACCCTTCGCGGAACGAGAGCGAGGAAAGCTTGATGAGGTTCTGGTATCCCTCGCGGTTCTGCGCCAGCAACACCAAGTGAAACGCCGCTTCGCCCGCGTTGCCGCCGGGGGTGGATCGCTCGCGGCGGTCGCCGGGCGCCATGTACGCCTCGATCCCGACGATCGGCTTGATGCCCCCTTTTTTGCACTCGTTGTAAAACTCCACCGCGCCGTACATGGCGCCGTGGTCGGTGATGGCCAGTGAATCCATTCCGAGCTGCTTGGTGCGGGCCACCAGGTCCGGAATTCGGCACGCACCGTCCAATAGTGAATAGTGCGTGTGGACGTGGAGGTGAACGAAAGATGGGGAAGCCATAACGATTCTCCGGCCGATTGCGTTATACGCTGCAACTTTCTTGCGTCAACCGTGTTGAATTTCAGGGCAAAAGTAGCGATCGAGAACCGCCGATAAATAGTATACGTAGCATAGGTTAACGCCTTTGCTTTTTTCTGAATCCGTTAGCTCCCGTCCGGCAGACGTAAGGACTTCGATTTGGCCACCCCGATTTCGATCCAGCCTTCTGAACGCTCAGTGAGCGACAAGTTGTCGCGCGCGTGGGCGTATCTTGGTTACGGGCTGCAGATGATCCCGCCGCTCGTGCTGCCGATTTTGCCGAACCGAAATGCTTCGCAGCAAACGGTCGTCGGCGACCGCACGATTCGCTATTACCGCCATTGGCCGGCCTGCCCGAAGTTGATCGCTGATTGGGACGCGCTGTCGCTCACGGTTCCCGGCGCCACGGCTTTCCAATCGCCGGCGTGGCAACGGGCGATCGCGCGGCTGGGCGACAGCCTGGGCACGCTGCGACTGGTCACCGTGCATCAGAATGACAAACTCATCGCCGTCGTCCCGCTCGAGCGTAACGGCCGCGGCCGTTGGCGCGCACCGGGGCGCATGACCACCGATTACCTCGAGCCGCTCGTCATGCCCGACAACGCCGCGATGACCTGGCGCGCCATCCTGCAGGCCGTACGTGAATTCACCGGCGATTCGGTGCAGGAAATTTCGTTCGATTTAGTTGCGCCTGATTCGCCCATCCGCGAACAACTGGCCGGCTTGCCGGCCTCCACGGGTTATGTCGCTCGCGAGGAAGTCGTCAGCGTCGCCACGACTATTCCGCTCGCGGCCACGTGGGATGAGTATCTCGCCAAGCTCGATTCGCACGATCGCAAGGAACTGCGTCGCAAGATCCGCAAGGCCGAGGAGCGTGGCGGGGCGCAACTGGTCGTCAGCGACACGGCCCTGTCTGCTGAACACGCGCTGCGTGACGTTTTCGCACTTATGGAAACCAGCGGCGGCGGCAAGGGTCGAAAGGCCAAGTGGCTGTTCCGTCCGCACTTCCGCGTGGCGGCGCCGCGGCTCGCCCAGACGGGCAGGCTGATCGTGTATCAGCTATTCCTCAATCACCGGCTGGCCGCCAGCGTGATCGCTCTGCCGTGCGCGACTCACCAGATTTTGTGGTGCGGAGCGATCGATCACGAACTGAGCCAGTGGAGCCCGGGCATCGTGCTGTTCGGCATGGTCTTCCGCCACGCGATTGGCTTGGGGCATGCGAAGATCGACCTGCTGCGGGGGCAGTATCCGTACAAGTATTCGCTCGGCGCGGTGGATCGGCCGCTGAGTCGGATTACGTTGGTGAATCAGAAGACCTGATAGCAACAGCCAATCACCGAATTACGCGCGTCTATCCAAGTTGTCATCCTGAGCGTACTCGCGAAGGAACTGGCATCGCTCGACGGTTGACGCAGATCCTTCACGAGTACGTTCAGGATGACGGCTTTGGCCTAATGCGGCTACTAAGCGCTGAACTCCTGCGGTCCGGCGAGTAGGGTGCGCGTTTCGCCACTGGGGGCGACGAACTCCGCCTTGATTCCGGCCGGTAGATCGACTCTCACCGCCAGCACGTCGTCGCCGCCGTGTTCCCACTCTACTTTAATCAGGCCGAACGGCGTGGGCACTACGCCGCGGGCAAATTCCAAGTCGCAGACCGCCGGGGCGATGCGGATTTTCGTCCAGCCGGGCGCAAGTCGCTGCACGCCCAGCACCTGTTCGCTCAGGTGATACAGCGGATGCGCCGACCACGCGTGGCAGCGGCTCTGGCCGCCATCGAAGCCTTCCCAGAACGCGACGGCGCCGCCGTCGAGCATTTCCTTCCATCGCTTGCGGATGACGGCCACCGCGTCGCTCCGCAAGCCGACCTTGTTCAGCGCCTCGATCACGTACGCGTGGAAGAACGACGAGGCCGGCGTGACGTCCGATCGCTTTTTCAGCGACGCCTTCAGCAGCACCGACTTGGCCAGCTCTTCATGGTGGTCCGGCTGCAGATCGAGCAGGATCGCGAGCGTGGCCGCGTGCTGCGAGAGCTTGGCGACGGGCTCGTTCTTCTCAACGTCAAAGCCCTCGTTCCATTGAAAGGTTTTCGGATCGAAGAAGTGTTTCTCGATCGTCTTGGCGAGCGCGGCCGCCTTGGTTTCGTACTGCACTGCCTTGCGATCGCCGGTGAGCTTGCACAGCTTAGCCGCCGTTCGCAGGGTGCGAAGGTAGTACAGATTCAACACGCTGCTGACGTTTCCCTTGAACAGCCCGGCCCAGTCGAGGAAGAGCCAGAACCCGTCGAAGCGATCGACGAGCCCGTCCTTGATTTCGTGTTTCGCGAAAAATTCCAGCACGCGATGGACGGCCGGCATGCATTCCTGCGGCACATCTTTGCGGCCGGTGTACTCGTAAAAATCCCAGACCGAATCGACCCACGTGAGCGAAAAGTCCGGCAGCCAGTGCGGGCAATCGCTCGGCGGGTGTGAATGCGTCGCGCCGTCTGATCCCTGCGACTGCCGCACCTGTCGGATGCCGCGCTCGAGCAACGTGGTGTCGCCGAACGCGGTCATGGTAACGCGCGCTTGCACGCGGGCGTCTCCCCACCACTGGGCCTGCTCGCGGAGGGGGCAGTCGACGAAGCTGTCGAAGATGCAGTTCCGCTGCGTCTCGCGGCTGACGTTCCAGATGCGGTTGAGGATCTTGTCGCTGCATTCGAACGACCCGACATCAGGTACGTCGGTCTGCACCTGCCGCAGGCCGACGAATCGCACTTTCAGAGGCTTAGTAACGTTGCGGAAGATCAGCGTCGCGAACTGCATGCCGCTGTACTGGAACGTTTCCCATTTCTGCGGCCCCGGCCGGCAGCGGTAGCGGTCGGCGGCGGCGAGATGGCTCTCCGCACCGCCGGGCGGCCAGATGTGCACGAACTTCTTGTCGTCGATCCGCTCGCCGTAAAGCACGTCGATGATCTCGTCACCCGCGGCGTCGGCGATGTCGAGCATGAAATGGCCGGTGCGGTAGGTTTCCAGGTCGAGCGTGAGCGCGATGAAGTCGCCGTCCGTCGGCGGGGCGATGGTCGTTGTCGCGTCGTTTGATTGCAGCATCGCGTCTTCGTCGGGCAGCGGCGGATGCTTCTTCCGCTTTTCGCTCATCGGCAGGTGATAGACGTCGTCGACGATCTTGTACCCGCGGCCGCTCTCGCCGGCGTAGGTGGAGATGACCTTCGCAAACCGCTCCACCCGGTCGGCCAATAGCGGCACGAGGCGCGATTCCATCGTCAGCCACGGATGAGCACCCATTGGCAGTTTGTACGACGGCTCTTTCCATCCGCCGTCGGCGCTCGCGACAAAGTCAGGCAGCATCCAGTCAGCGGGGTCTTCGCCGGCGTCGAAATGTTCTTGAAAGCCGAGTTGCAACGATCGCCGCACGGTGGTTTTCTTCCATCCCTTCGCGGCGAGGGAAAGCCAGCCGTTCGGCGTGTGCAGCGGAACGGTCGCGTCGCCGCAGTCGATTTCGCCATCGAGCAGAAAGCCGGCCTGATCGCGGTATTGAGCGATGAACGTCGGCACGCCGAACTGGTGAGCGATCGCGCAAATCGCGTTCTTCCCCGGCCTCAGCAGCGGGGCGAGGTCGAGCGTGTCGTACGAAGGATGCTCCGGATGAAACCGCGCCGGCCCCTGGTGTACGCGAACGCCGTTGACGTAAAGCGTGTACCGCGCGTCGGCCGACACACGCACCACCGCCCGCCGCGGCGTGGCCGGCAGGTCCACTTCACGCCGGAAGTAGACGTACGTATTCCACGGCAGCAGCAGATGCTTGCCCACCCAGCACCACTGGCCGGTCCACTTGTGTTTCGATTCTGTATTCGGCATCGCTCTGATAAAGTACAGGCATGTCCCTCAATAGTGAACTCAGCAATCTGTTCAAAGCCTTCGCGTCGATTTTTGAAATTCGCGGCGAGAGCGTCTTTAAAAGTATCGCCTTCTCGAAGGTGAGCCGCATTCTCAAGGACATGACGTTCGACATCCGCAAAGCCGTGGAAGACGGCACGCTCGATCAGATCGAAGGTATCGGCGCGTCGAGCCGGAAGATCATTGAAGAGTTTGTGAAGACCGGCAAGAGCAAGGATTTTGAGGAAGTGGCCGCCAGCGTGCCGGCGGGGCTGATTCCGATGCTGGAGATTCCGGGGCTGGGGCCTAAGACGATCGCGCTGCTGTGGAAAGAGCGGGAGATCACCAACATCGATCAACTGAAGGCGGCCCTTTCGCTCGGCATGCTCAAGGGCCTGAAGGGGATGGGCGACAAGAAGATCACCGCCATTCAGGAAGGCCTGGTGCTGCTCGAATCCAGCGGCGGACGCGTGGGGCTGCCCATCGCGCTGCGGATTGGCGCGGCGTTTCTCGAATCGGTGCGAAAACTGCCCGGCGTGAAACGGGCGGAACTGGCCGGCAGTTTGCGGCGCGGCAAGGAAACGATCGGCGACATCGACATTATCTGCTCCACCACCGGCGCGGCGACGACCGGCAAATCGGTGACGGCCGCTTTCGCGGCGCTGCCGGGCGTGGTGAAGATTCTCGGGCAGGGCGATACCAAGTCGAGCGTGCTCACCGCCGACAATGTGCAGGTGGATTTGCGCGTGGTGCCGGATGAAAACTTCGGCGCGGCGCTGCTCTACTTCACCGGATCGAAAGAACACAACGTGGTGCTGCGCGGCCGGGCGCAGGACAAGGGGCTCACGCTCAACGAGTGGGGGCTGTACGAAGTCGAGGCGTACGAAAAGGCCGGCAAAAAAACCGGCGAGGCGCCCAAGGCCAAGCCGATCGCGAGCAAGAGTGAGCCGGACGTTTACAAGTCGCTTGGTCTCCCGTACATCGAGCCGGAACTGCGAGAAGACCGAGGTGAGGTTGCAGCGGCTGAGGCAAAGAAGCTGCCGAAGCTGATCACGCTGGCGGATATCAAAGGCGATCTCCACACGCACACCACCGCATCCGACGGCACGGCGAGCATCGAGGAAATGGCCGCCGCCGCCAAAGCAAAAGGGTACGCGTTTCTGGCGATCACCGATCACTCCAAGAGCCAGGTCATCGCCAATGGATTGACTGCCGAGCGGCTGCTCAAGCACGTCGAGGCGATTCACAAAATCGGCGCGAAGTTGAAGGGCATTACGTTACTGGCCGGTTGCGAGGTGGACATTCTCGCGGACGGCCGGCTCGATTTTGAAGACGATGTGCTTAAGGAGCTGGACGTAGTGGTCGCGTCGCCGCACATCGCACTGAAGCAAGATCCGGTTAAAGCGACGGATCGGATTCTGCGGGCGATCGACAACAAATACGTGCACATCATCGGCCACCCGACCGGCAGGCTCATCGGCGCACGCGACGGCCTGCCGCTCGATTTCGAACGCGTTTTTAAAGCCGCGGCCGCTACAGGCGTGGCGCTGGAGATCAATTCCGGCTATCCGCGTCTCGATTTGAACGACGTTCACACCCGGGCCGCCATCCAAGCGGGGTGCCGTATTTCGATCAATACTGACGCCCATAGTGTCGATGGACTAGATTGGATGCATCTCGGCGTCGCTGTCGCTCGGCGCGGCTGGGCGGAAAAAGAAAATGTCATCAATTGCTTCACGGCGGAAACTTTGCTCGCGTTTCTGCGTCAGAAACGCGGCTGAACGCTAGAGAACCCACATTTGTGTAAAATAATGTGGTCTGGGTTCAACAAAAGCCCTCGTTCCGGTACAAATAAGTGTCAGGCTGGCACGTTGGATTCATGTCGGCGTTTAAGGGGACACTGGGTGAACATGCGCAAAACTGTCGTCGTTATTGGTTGCGGTCTGTTTCAGTTAAGCGTGCTCGCGGTCCCGTCATTGACGGCGCCGACGACCGTCCCCGCTGCGCCGGGCGCGAAGAAGGTCGACCCACGCATGGTCGATGCACTCATTCAGCAAGGCTCCGACGCGCTCACCGTTGGCGACGCCAAGGTCGCCCGCGATGCGTTCGCCGATGCCGTCCAACTCGATAAGAAAAATGTGAAGGCGCTGCATGGCCTGGGGATCGCGTACTACCAGTTGCGCGACCTGACCAAGGCGTCGGCCGCGTTCGAAGGCGCGCTGGCGGTGCCGGGATCGCTCGATCACGCGCTGGTTTACAACTCGGGCATCGTCTTCCTGCAGAACAAGGTTCCGATGCGGGCCGCCAAAATCGCCCGCGACTTTCTGAACAGCAATCCCAATCCAATCGACGAGCCGGTGGCCAACGTCATCGGTCTCGCGCTCGAACGGGCTGACACCACCACGCAGAAGAACGAGTTCTACGCGGGCATCAAAACATTCTACGACCGGTACGTGAAGCGAATGGAGACGGCCAACGTCGGCTACCTCCGCTGGGGCCCGGATTGGCTGCCCGCTGAAGACGTGAAGACCAAGCAAAAGATCAACGCCGATCTTCAGCCGACGATCACCGGGCTGCAGAAGGAATACGCCGATCTCGACAAGCGACTGACCGACAGCCGCAAGAAACTCGCCACGCTGGAAATGCAGATTTCGCGGGCGATGATCGAGCAATGGGCCGCCGACCCGGTGAAGGAAGAAGTGCGATCGCTCGAAGAACGTCGCGACCGGAAGAAAGTGGATCTGGACACCGCCTTGGGTCAGCTGATCAAGCCCGACCCGCTGCCCGACCTGACAGCCACCGTGCCGATGGATTCGACCGCGCCAGCCTTGAAGGCGCCGGCTTCCAAGGTGGTGGCGGTTGCCAAGGCAGACAACACCGTTACTGAACCCGGCGATGATGGTGGCTCTACGCCGAAACCGCGATCGACTTACGCCACTCGCAAGCTGAAGAAGCCGAAGCCCGTAGAAGGGACCGACCCGGCGAACCCGAACGACCCGGCCCAGAAGCCGGCGGAAAAACCCATCGAGCCTCCCGTGGCTGAACAGCCCGCGGAAGTTCCGCCGGTTGCCGAGACGCCCGCGCCGCGGAAGAAAATCCGCCTGACGATGTACGCCGCCGCCTTCCCGGTTGCGAGTGACCTGGTCATCACGTCGGCCGCCGCGGTGGATTCAACGCACGACATCTCGCTGCAGGTTCGCGACGGCACGGTGCTCACCGGCACCTTGGTTCGCAGCGACGCCAAGTCGGGCCTGGCACTGGTACGCGTGAAGGGCGTGAAGCTCTTGTTCTTCAACATCGGCGATGCCGCCGCGGGCGCAGTCTCGTGCGCCGCGTTCCCTGAAGTGAATCTCTTCGCCCCTGAAGGTGAACTCATCGCCGGCACGGCCCCCGCGCCGTCAGGCACGTGGACAGTCAATCTCAAGAAGCACCCGCGACTGGCCGGCGCGCCGCTGATCCAGAACGGCAAAGTCGTCGGCGTGGAACTCGGCAGCCGCGACAACGACAAGGCGTCGATCCCCGCAGCCACCGCGGCGGCGATCAAAGAACTTCTTGGCGCCGACCAACCCGCCAGCGCAACGGCCAACCCCGATCCGATCTATTCCATTCTGCAGTTGTCAGCGGTGAAGGATCGCGAGTAAGCAAATCATCATTCGGCGGGAAAAGAAAAACGGACCGAAAGGGAGCCACCACTTCCGGTCCGTCATTCCATTACGCTTATTAAGATAATCGATGTTCTTTGCGCGTCAACGATGCGGCGCGCATTTTTTCATTTTCACTTTTCACGTTTTCACATCAGCGATTGAACGTGCGGTTTGATCTGCGACCACAACGCCGCGTCGCGCGATGCGAAAAGCAGATTCGTTTTCAACCAGTCGACCGGGTTGCCGATGTCGTGTCGTTTTGATTTCAGCACGATGCCGTGCACCGGCTCGCGCTGCACGAGAAGCTTGAGCGCGTCGGTGAGCTGAATCTCATTTCCCTTGCCCGGCTTGGTTTCATCGAGGCACGCAAACACGGTCGGCGTGAGCACGTAACGCGCCGCGATCGCGAGACGCGATGGGGCCGATTCTTTCGACGGCTTCTCCACCAGCGTGTCGATCTTAATCACGCCGGGCTCGATCATCTTTCCGCCGACGACGCCGTAGCGTTCAACCTTTTCCGCCGGCACTTCTTCAAGCCCGATGACGGCCGTCCCGTATTTTTTCGCGGCGGCCGTGAGCTGGTGGGTGGGGAGTTCGTCGCCGGAGAAAATCGTATCCCCCAGCAAACACATGAACGGGTTGTTGCCGACGTGATGCTTCGCCTGCGCGACGGCGTCGCCCAGCCCGCGCTGATCCGGCTGCCGCACGGCGTGGATCTTTACCTGCTTCATCAGCGTGACGAGCGACTCGAGCAGCTTCTCTTTGCCGCCGGCCTTCAGGCGGTCTTCGAGCTCGCCGTAGCGATCGAAGTGATCTTCAATCGCCTGCTTGCCGCGACCGGTGACGAGCAGCACGTCGTTGATCCCGCCCGCGGCGGCCTCTTCCACCACGTACTGAATCGTCGGCCGATCCAGGATCGGCAGCAATTCCTTCGGCACTGCCTTTGCGGCGGGCAGCATTCGCGTTCCGAAACCAGCGGCGGGGATTACTGCTTTATTGATCTGCATCGTTGCTCCATATTCTTCACAAATCGCTCCACCTCCGCCGGTGTTCGCAGCGGCAGGAGCTTGTGTTCGCACTGTACTTTTTTGGCCCGCGAAAAAATCTTCGGCCGGCTCACGGCTCCAAAATTCCAGACGAACTCGAGGAACTCAAAATCCAGCCGTTCCGGGCAGCCTTGATTCATGTCCGGTCGTGGTCGGCCGGCGTGAGTGATGCTGCGCTTGAAGACACGCGTCATGCACAGCCATCGTGGAAAGTCGAGAAACAGAACCGTGTCGGCCGCCTGCATGGTGAGTTCCTGGACGTGTCCGAAGTTGCCGTCGATGATCCATCGCTCGCCGGATAGCAGGTTGCGGACTTTTTCCTTCCAGATCGGTCGCGGCGTTTCAACCCAGCCCGGGTTCCAGAATTCTGCATCGAGGTGAATCAACGGCAAGCCCATGATCGGGGCGAGTTGCCGGGCGAGCGTGCTCTTGCCCGCGCCGCTACAGCCGATGATCGCCAGTCGGTTCGGAAGCGTCATTCCCAGATCTGCGGCTTGACCGTCGTGCAGCCGATCGCTTTCAGCGCCGCGGCCAGCTTGGTGAATTGTTCTTCGCCGTGGAACACGCCGCAGATCGCGCCGCCGCTGCCGGCGAACTTGGCGCTGGCGCCTGCGCCGCGGGCCACGTCGATCATTCGCTGATTTTCCGGCGCGATCGGCATGATCGTTTTGCGGATGTCGAAGTTCTCGTTGGTGACCTTGTGCAGTTCGTCCCAGTCGCCATTCATGACGGCTGATCGGCCGCGATCGGTGAGCTTGCGGAGCTTGTCCATGGCGCCAACGACCGTTGCATCACCTGCATCGTACATCGCTCGCAGGTTGCGGTGCGTTACGTCGCTCACTTCCGCTCGATCGGGGTCGAACGCCACATACAACGGCGGCGCCTTGGGCGGATCGAGCGGCACGTACTCGCCGTAGCCGCGCTCGGCGAACAGCTTTTTGTCGAAGTCCATGTAGGTCAGGCCTTCGTACGTCTGAATTACGCGATCCTGCAGCCCGGCCGAGATGTTGAGCTCTTCCTTCTCGGCGGACAGGATCAGATTCGGGATCAACGGCTTGAGCACGTCGACCTTGTAGAACGCCATCATCGCCTTAAAGGCCGCACACACGATCGCGCTGCTGCCGCTCATGCCGACCAGGCGCGGGATGTCGGTCTCAAAGCTCAGCGTAAAGTTCTTGTCCATCGGCAGCTTGAGATTCTGCTTGGCGGCGTAGTCATGAAACTTTTTGACAATTGCCTTGAGCAGCCGCATGCCGCCGTAGTAGCCGTTGAGTTTTACATCGCGCAGGAACGCGCCGACGGAGTCGAAGTTGGTCAGATCGCCGCTGCCAGGGAGGATTTCGAAGCGTTCAGATTCGCGCAAGGTGACGGTGGCCTTGTACTGCCGGATGACGAACGAGATCGTCTTGCCGTTGTAGCCGTCCGACGGATTCCCGACGAGACCGGCGCGGGCGTATGCGTGGGTGACAATGTTCATGAGCAACTCAAAAAAGATTTAGCCACAGATGGGGCACAGATGAACACAGAAAAGAAACTGCACTGGCATTTATCTGTGAAAATCTGTGCCCCATCCGTGGCAAAAATGTTTTCAGGCAACCGCTGCCGTGATCTTCTTCGCCGCGTCGGTCAGGTCCGTGGCGGCCACCAGCGTCGGCAGGTCCGCCTTGGCGTTTTTCAGGATTTCGCGGGCGCGTTCCACGTTCGTGCCTTCAAGGCGAACAACGATCGGCACTTTAAAGCCGATTTTCTTGCCGGCCTCCACGAGCGCCTCGGCGATCAGGTCGCACTTGGCGATGCCGCCGAAGATGTTGACGAGGATGCCTTTCACGTTGGGGTCCGAGAGGATGATCTCAAACGCTTCAACGGCCGCCTCGCTGGTGACCGATCCGCCGACGTCGAGGAAGTTCGCCGGCGACGAGCCGTGCAGCTTGATGATGTCCATGGTCGCCATCGCCAGGCCGGCGCCGTTCACCAGGCAGCCGATTTTGCCGTCGAGGGCGATGTAGTTGAGATTCGCCTTTTTCGCCCGCACATCGAGCGGTTTCTCCTGCGACTCGTCGGCCATCGCGAGCAAATCGTTGTGGCGGAACATGGCGTTGTCGTCGAAGTTGAACTTCGCATCCAGCGCCACCAGCTTGCCTTGGCGCTGGCCTTCCTTGGTGATGACGAGCGGGTTGATCTCCGCCAGCGACGCGTCGGTCTGGAAGAAGACCTTGGCGAGGTTCATCATGATCTTCGCCGCTTCGCCGGCCATCTTGTCGCGGAAGCCGAGCTTGAACGCGAGTTCGCGGGCTTGGTAACCCTGCAGGCCGAGCATCGGGTGGAGCGTTTGCTTCAGCACCTTCTCGGGCGAGTGCTTGGCGACTTCTTCGATCTCCACGCCGCCTTCGGCGCTGGCGATCATCGTCACCGTGTTTTGCGAGCGGTCGACCGTGATGCCGAGGTAAAATTCTTTGTCGATGTCGACGCCAGGCGCCACGATCAACACGCTGACCGGCACGCCTTCAGGCCCGGTCTGATTGCTCACCATGCGGCGGGTCAGCATGAACTTGGCCGCTTCACGCGCCTCGTCGGCCGACTTCACCAGCTTCACAAACCCTGCCTTACCGCGACCGCCGGCGTAAACCTGGGCCTTCACCACGCACATCGGCGACTTGAACGTCTTGAACGCCTCGGCCGCCTCATCAGGCGTGCGAACGACCTCGGCCGGCGGAACCGGAATTCCAGCGGCGGACAGGAGTTGACGGGATTGGTATTCGTGAATTTTCATAGGTCCGTCGAGCATAGCGGAAAAAGTTTTATTGGTCGATACAATCGCCGCCATGCCTGAACGCGCTGCGATTGTTCTGCTGTCCGGGGGCCTCGACAGCACCACCTGCCTTGCGATGGCCAAAGATCAGGGGTTTTCGCCCCTCTACACGCTCGCATTTGACTACGGCCAGCGCCATCGCCACGAACTCACGGCCGCCGAGAAATTGTCCAGATCGTTCGGTGCCAAAGAGCACCGCGTGATGAAGATCGACCTCCGCCAGTTCGGCGGCTCGAGCCTGACGGCCGACATCGCCGTGCCCAAAGACCGCAGCGACGCGCAAATGGGCGCCGGCGTGCCGATCACCTACGTGCCGGCCCGCAACACCATCTTCCTCAGCTACGCCCTCGCCTGGGCCGAGGTGCGGAACTGCGACCACGTCTACATCGGCGTGAACGCTCTCGACTACAGCGGCTACCCTGACTGCCGGCCGGAGTTCGTCGAAAGCTTCCAGCGCACGGCAAGGCTCGGCACGACACGCAGCGAGTTCACCATCCACGCGCCGCTGGTGCATCTCACCAAGGCCCAGATCATCCGGCTTGGCGTGAGTCTCAACGTCGACTACGGGCAAACGCACAGTTGCTACGATCCGTCGCCTGAGGGGCTGGCGTGTGGGCATTGCGATTCGTGCCTGCTTCGTAAGAAGGGTTTCGCCGAGGCGGGCGTCGCCGATCCTACACGGTACGTCTAACGAGGGCTGATCATGCGTTTTCGAAACGTTCTGATCGCGGTTCTTCTTCTCGTCTCCACTGCAACGGCCTGCATCTGGGACAATGACACTCTCCGCGACGAACAGCGCGGTCTGCCCGGCGTGTTCGAGGTATTGGTAGGCCAGTACGAACGCCGATCCGATTTCTTCTATCACGACCGTATCGACAAGATGAAGGCGCTCCTCGCCCGCGATGCGAACAATGAGTCGGCGTACGACAATCTGGCCGTCGCGCTCTTCCGCGTCGGCCAGCACGACCAGGCCATCGCGACGCTGGCCGAGAAGGAAAAGCGATTTCCCGATCGCTACACGACCGCATCGAACCTCGCCACGTTCCACATGCTCAGCGGCGACAGCGCGTCGGCCATCCCGCTGCTGGAGAAGGCGCTGAAGGTGAATCCGGACGCGCACTTCGGCCGTGAGAAGTATCAACTGATGCTGGCGAAGTATTTGGTCGCGGCGAAAGACGCGGAGGAGTATTCGACGGAGGATTTCCTGGGAAATCAGCCGTTCCGAACTCTGCCAAGCACCAATCCAGCAACCCCAAGTGAAACCAAGCTGGCGCCGAATTACAAATTTGCGTTCGCCAACTGGCATGAGGCAGAGCCTCTGGGTGATGAAGATGCCGCGGCGATGAAAGGCATCTTGGGCATGATCCGCTTCGGCACCGACAAATCGCCCGACCTCTACTATGCGCTGGGCAACCTGCTGACGAAGAGGGGCGATCGTAACTTGGCCGTCCGTGCGTACGCTCGGGCGATCGATCTGATGCATCCAAGGAGTGCGGACATTAAGGATTTGAGCAGGCTGGTCGGTGGGATCATTAGCGGCGAGAAGCCGACGCTCGAGGTGATGCAAAAGGAGCGGGACGCCGGCCAGGCGTGGGCCAAGAAGTACATGGACTACACGGACGACCTGATCCGTGCCCGGAAAGACCCCGAGGATGAAAAGAACTTCGACAAGTTCTATCAACGAGCCGGGGTGAGTATGCCGGGCATGGGATTTTCCCTGTCTGATTGGATTCCGAATCGAGCATCAGGCGTGGCGATGGGAATCATCGTGGTGTCGGCCTTGGGAATGACGCTAACCACCTCGTGGCTCATTCGTCGCTGGCGGCGATGGCGTGCCGCCGGCTCGCTCTCCCCGCAGGGGAGAGGGTTGGGGTGAGGGGGGAGACGTCCCATGTCGAACGGCTTTGATTTGTCGAAGAATGTTCGATCACGATCGTTGAGAATTCGGCGACAACCCGACGCACCGCGTTTCTCCCCTCACCTAACCTCTCCCCTCCGGGGAGAGGGACCGGAATTCATCCCCACAGTCCGGCGATCTTCTTGCGAATGTCGGCAATCGGCTTCACGTTCGTGGTCACGTCGACAGTGGCAGGTTGGCCGACCGTCACGCGCTCGAAGCGATCGAGAATGCTGTCCGGCAGGAACCGTGTGAGCTGGGCCATGGTGTGGCGGTCGGTGTTTCGCACCTTGGTGTGGTAGTAGCGCAGCGGGAAGCAGACTTCCAGAAAATCCTTGGCCCGCGTGAGGGCGACGTAGAACAGCCGGCGCTCTTCCTCGATCTGCTCGTCGTTGCCGGTGGACATGTCGCTCGGGATATTCCCGTCGGCGGCGTGGATGACGTAGACGGCGTTCCACTCACAGCCCTTGGCGCTGTGGATGGTCGACAGGATCAGATAGTCCTCATCCAGCAGCGGCGGGCCGGCGAGGTCTTGCGTGCTTGCCGGGGGATCGAGCGTGAGCTCGGCCAGCATCTGGCTGCGGCTGCGGAAGTTGCTGCTGACCTGTTCGAGCTGGTCGAGATCGCGCTTGCGCATCTCGGCTTGGTCGTAGCGACGCTCCAGGATCGGCACGTAGAACTTTTTCACCTCCGAAACCTGATCGGGTAGCGGCAGGCGGTTGGTGGCGAGTCCCTCGAGCAGCGTGACAAACGCCGGCCACTGCACGGCGGCAGCGGGTGGGGCAAGGAAGGTGTCCCATGCTCGCAGGTCGTACTTCCGCTCCATCAAGTGCGAGATCGCCCGCTTGGCGACGGCCGGGCCGATGCCATCGATCAGTTGCAGCACCCGGAACGCCGCGATCGCATCGCGCGGGTTCTCGGCCAGTCGCAGGACGGAGAGCGCGTCTTTCACATGAGCGGCTTCGAGGAACTTCAGCCCACCGAACTTCACGAACGGCACGTTGCGGCGGGCGAGTTCGACTTCGAGCGCGTCACTGTGATGTGCGGTTCGGAACAACACGGCCTGCTTCTTCAGCGGGATGCCCGCCTCCAAATGCTGCAGGATTCGGCCGACCACGTACTGGCACTGCTGCGATTCATCTGCGAGCGTGATCAGCCGTGGTTTCTGATTACTCTGGCGCGAGGAGAACAAATCCTTGTTGTATCGCTGCGGGGCCTGCGCGATTACGCCGTTGGTGGCGTCGAGGATCGGCTGCACGCTGCGGTAGTTCTGCTCGAGCTTCAGGACGGCCGCGCCCGGGAACGTCTTGGGGAAATCGAGAATGTTGTGCACCGTGGCCGCGCGGAAGGAGTAGATGCTCTGCGCGTCGTCGCCCACCACCGTAAGGCCTTGGCCGGTGGGGCAGAGGCCTTTCAGGATCGCCGCCTGCAGCAGGTTGGTGTCCTGGTATTCGTCGACGAGCACCGCATCAAACCGCGATCGCACGTCGGCGGCCAGCGTCTCGTCCTGCATCAGGTGGTACCAGTAGAGCAGCAGGTCGTCGTAGTCGAGCGTGTTCTGTTCCTGCTTCTGCTGCGTGTAGGCGCGAAAGAGATTCTTCAGCGGCTCGGCGTGATCGCCGCACCACGGAAAATGCGTTTTCAATACCGGCTCGATCGCCTCCTGCGCGTTCACGCAGCGGCTGTAGATCGCCAGGCAAGTGCCCTTGCGCGGAAAGCGGCTCTCGCTGCGATTAAACCCCAGATCGGCCCGCACGTTGTTGAGCAGGTCTTCGGCGTCGGAGCGATCGATGACGGTGAAACTGTCGGTCAAGCCAAGACCGCTCGCGTGCACGCGGAGCATGCGGTGAGCAATGGCGTGGAACGTCCCGCCCCAGATCTGTGACGACGCGGCCGCCTGCTGGCCGGGGCGTTTGTTGCTCGCGGCGAGGAGGGCATCGACGCGACGCGTCATCTCCGCGGCGGCGCGTCGGCTGAAGGTGAGCAGCAGCATGCGGCTCGGATCGACGCCGGTGCGAAGCAGGTGGGCGACGCGATGGGCGAGCGCGTTGGTCTTTCCCGTGCCGGCCCCGGCGATGATTAGCAGCGGGCCGTTGCCGTAGCCGGCGGCGGCGCGCTGGGCGTCGTTGAGGCCTTTCATGAAGTCGGGATTTGTGGGTTGCGTGTCCATCCGTGTCCACGTGCGAGGCAAAATCCGTTAAGGGGCTGTTCGGACGACGTTTTGTAACGCGCCGACTCTTCCATTGGAAGAGAAATGAACGCCAAGACGCCAAGATCGCCAAGTTAGAGACGCCAAGGAAGCAATGTCCTATCTCTTCTGGATAACTTGGCGTTCTTGACGTCTTGGCGTTCACATTTCTTATATCTGCGGGAAGACCAGCGTAGCGCCGTCGTGATCGACGGTCGTCATCGGCAGGCCGTACACCTTTTGCAGGAGGTCGGGCGAGAGAACGGTTTTCGCGTCGCCACGGGCGGCGATGGTGCCGTCATGCAGGAGGAGCAGTTCATCCGCGAACGCGGCGGCCATGTTCAGGTCGTGGCTGGCCATCAAAATGCCGAGTTGCCGCTCGCGGGCGAGGCGTTGCAGGAGTTGAAAGAGTTCGACCTGGAATTTCAGGTCGAGGTGCGTGCCGGGTTCGTCGAGGAGCAGGGCTCTTGGTTCCTGCACTAAGCAGCGGCCGACGAAGACGCGCTGGCGCTGGCCGCCGGAAAGGGTGTCGAGCGGGCGGGTGAGCAGGTCTTGCAACGCGAGCAGTTCGATGGTTTCGTTGACGACGTTGGCGTCCAGCACGCTTTCGATGCCGAACGCGCCCCAGTGCGCCACCCGGCCCAGGCTCAGCACGTCGATCACGCGGCTGTTCGGGTCGGCCGTCGGCGATTGGGGGAGGTAGGCGATTTGCTTGGCGAGTTCGCGGCGCGACCAACTCGCGATCGGCCGATCCTGCCAGACGATCTGCCCGGCGGGGCGGAGGTCGCCGAGGAGGCATTTGATGAGCGTGCTCTTCCCGCCGCCGTTGGGGCCAAGCAGGGCGACGACTTTTCCCGCGTCGAGCGAAAGCGAGACGTCGCCGAGCACGGGTTTGATGCCGTAGGCGAAGGAGAGGTTGGTAGCGGTGAGGAGCATTCTATTTTTGCCACAGATGGGGCACGGATGAACACAGATGAGAGAAATGAGCGCGGAGACGCGGAGGTGCGGAGGAAAAACAAGAAGAGCGATGCAAAGAATTCTTCTCTGGTTCTTCTCTGCGACTCCGCTCCGCGTTCATGATTATTCTGATTGCCATCTTATCTGTGTTCATCTGTGCCCCATCTGTGGCTAAATTTTTCTTCGCATGTTCCAAAGCAGCACAAGGAAGAACGGCCCGCCGAGCAATCCGGTCAGCACGCCGACGGGAAGCCATTGTCCGGCCATCGAACTGCGGGCGAGATATCGGCCGGCGGTGTCAGCGAGGCAGAGCAGCACCGCGCCAAACGCGGTGGCGAGGGGCAGGAGCTTGCGCTGGTCGGAGCCGACGAACAGTCTCGCCACGTGCGGGGCAACCAAGCCGACGAAACCGATCGGCCCGCTGATCGCGACGGCGGACGCAGTGATCAAGCTGGCGACGATGAGCGCGCCCCAGCGCAGCAAGTGGATGCGAACGCCCAGCGACGCGGCCTCTTCATCTGAGAGCGCGGCAACGTTCAGTGACCCCGCGAAATAAAGCAGAATCACCCAGCCGACCAGGACAACCGCCGCGGCCGCCACCATCTGTTCGGTCAGCAGCGACGTTTGCAGCCCGCCGACGAGTAGCGACGTCTCGCTGCCCGCGCCGGCTAATCCCTTGTATAGCTCATTCACCAGCAGGTAGATTGACCCGCAGACCGCGTTCACGATCACGCCGACCAGCAACAGCGTGATCGGCTCGATCCGCCCGCGCCGGCTGGCGAGGAAGAAGACGACGGCAACGGCGATCAGGGCACCGCAAAACCCGAACGCCTGCTGACTCATCGCCCGGCCTGAGAAGCTGATGAGTGTGGCCAGCGACGACAGTCGCCAGAGATACGCCGCCAGCGACGCGCCGCTGCTCACGCCGAGCAGGTACGGGTCGGCCAGCGGGTTGCGGAGAATCGCCTGGTACACGCAACCGGTAGCGGCGAGCGCCGCGCCGATGAGTGATGCGAGCAGAACGGGTTCGAGGCGGAAGCGCATCGCGGACGAGAGGTGGCCGTCGACAAAAACCGGGCGTGGCCAGCTGATCGTGCCGGTGGAGCCAACGGTCATGCACGCGGCCGCGATGACGAGCCAGACGAGCAGGCCGATCGCGAGCGTCTTGAGAAGTTGGGCGGGGGTGAAGGGTTTCACGGTTTGCGTGCGGAGGTTTTACCACGAAGTCACGAAGAGCACGAAGCGGGCGTATCGGGTCGGGATGGTTGCCTTTGTAGAGTGGGTTTCGTCCTCACCATGGGTTGGAAAAAGGTGGGGATGAACCACACCCTACAAGATTGAAGAATGTGTCGTAAATCCTGTGCGCCGCTTTTGCGCAGGCTGGCGCGACACGCGCAAAATGGGAAATCCGGGAGAATTTATTGCCTTCTTGAAGGTGAAACCGCGATTTGATCGTCGGCGGTGCGCGCCAGCGTCGCCGTTGGCGCACCGCCGCCAGGGATGATAGATGCGGTCCTTGTGATCGCGTCGATCGCTGCGCGCTGTACTGCGCGGCGGTCGCTCTTTGACAATTGAATAGACTGTGAAGGTACGGGATGCTCGAACCTATACCCGTCCCTAACCGGTACTTTTCCGTCCCTAAACGACCCTAAACGTCCCTGGACGGACGTGAGCAATAAGGGCCAACACTCGGCCCGGCCGGTGGTTACGCGGCCGGGCGGTCGGGCAGATGTATTTTGTTCGGCGATGACGGGGTTTGCGAACGTCTCAAGCGTCTCCGTGACTTCGTGTTTCAATTTTGCGGATGCAGTCGATCGGCGAAACTGGACGCTGCCTGTCCGACGTGCGCGCCGGGCTGCAGCAGATACCAGTCGGTGATTTGGTAAACCCGGCCGTTCTTTACCGCCGGCAGGTCGGCCAGCTTTGTCCAGTTACCCTTGGCCTGTTCGAGCACCTGCGGCGAGGCCTTGGGCAGCAGTTGCAGGATGACGTCGGGCTTGAGGGACATCAGGGTTTCCTGGTCGATCGCCGGCCAGTGTGGCAGGGTGGCGGGGAGGACGTTTTCGCCGCCGGCGATTTCGAGTTCGTCGTTAAGGAACGTGCCGTGGCCGGCGACGACTTTGGGGTCGGCGTCGATCACGATCAGCGTTCGCACCCGGGTTTTGTCGGCGACGCGATCACGGATGGCCTGCAGTTCGCCTTTCAGCGACGCGTTCAGCGTGCCGGCCGCCTTAGGTTGACCGGCGGCGTCTGCGAGCGCGGCGGTGGCAGCGAAAATGTCATCGATCTGCTCGATCTGGATGTTCACCAGCTTCATGCCGAGCGAATCCGCCCGCTGCACCAGGCCGGGAGGCATGTGGTCGGGACGCATCTGAACGATCATCGCGGTCGGGCGTAGTCCGGCCAGCTTTTCCCAGTCGATCTGCTGGTAATCGCCCACCCGCGGGAGGTGCTGAACGGTCGGCTGGGTGTCGTAATTGCTTACGGCGATGAGTTGCTCGTCGGCATGCATGGCCAGCAGCAGATCGGTCGCGGCCGGGACGAGCGACGCGACGCGCGGCGGCCCGGCGGGGGCGGTGGTGGGCAAGCGTGCGGAGTCAGACCGATCGCACCCCATGGCCGGCAAGATCGCGATCATTGCGAGCAAAAAAATCGCAAAAATCTGTTGGCGGCGGCTGCTTCTCGATTGACCCATTGTCGGCGGATGCTAGATTTGCTGCATCACAGAGTCAATCGTCTCGGGCCACCTCTTCATGGCAAGGATGCACACATGAGCGACAACACTTTTCTGGGGAAGATCGGGAACTGGTTTAAGCGCGGCGAACACGGCGATCTGCCGCTGGTCGACCAGAGCGGCAACGGCAACGCGCTCGATCATCGTTCGCTGAACGAGCCGCGCAGCACGTTTCTCCGTCCGTGGGCCAAGCGCGATCAAGCCATCGCCAACCTGCAGGAGGGGTTCGGCACCCTCACCGGGTTGATGGCCAGCATCCGCGACAATCTTGAAACGCAGAACAATCGCCAGCAGGAGCTCATGGGGCTTCTGTCGCGGCTGCCCGAGTCGCTGGAAAGCCTGCCGGAGAACAGCCGTGTGCAGAGCGAAACTCTGAAGGCGATCCACACGCAGCTCGCCACGCAGAACGGCCACCAGACCAAGCTCGGCGACATCCTCGAGCGCATCAGCCAGGCCAGCAACGACCAGCGCAAAACGCTCGACGCGCTCGATGAACGTTTCGAAACGATGACCGAGCACGACGCGGCCATCAGCCAGAACCTGTCGTCGGTCGGCTCGGCGATGCAAACCGTCAGCCGCAACTCGACGGCCAGCGCGGAAGTGCTGCAGTCGATGAAAGACAACATCACCGCCCGCGACGGCGAACTCGAACGCATCCTGCACCGGCAGGGGGCGCGGTTCACATCGATGCTGGCGGTGGCGATCTTCCTGTCGATCGCTGCGTTGGTGGCGTGCAGCGTGATCGGCTATCTGGGGTATGAAGCGCTCAGCAAGATGAAGTGAACAAATAAGTCAGAACGCAAAATGCAGAATGCAGAATGAAGCGAGTTCATTCTGCATTCTGCATTTTAGATTCTGATTTAGCGTGTTAGCAGAACTCGGCGCCCACTTCGAACAAACCTGATTCGGTCTTACGGCAGGAAACGATTCGCACCTCGGAGATCATGCGTTGATCGCCGAAGCCGATTTCGATCACCCAGAACGAGCCGGTGGCGACGTTTTGCTTGATGTCGAACGCCACGCCGTGGCGGGAGAGGTTGACGGAGCAGACTTCCATCTGCTGGGTCTTGTCAAAGTCGGTGGGGGACGAGATCCACGCCTCCACGACGTGCGGCACGCGGATGCTGCGACGACGGTCACTCTCATCAGGCTTACGACGGGTAATTAGCGGCAGAGATTGGGTGCTCATATCTTCAGCATCGGCTGAATTGGCCGCACGAATAATGTAATCGCCAGGCGCGGGCTCAAGTTTATCGGACACGCGGGGCGTTATTTGCCGGCCGTCGGCTTTAGCTTCCACTTGGGCGACTGTCCAAAGAAACGGCAGGGGTTGTCATAAAAGACGCCGGCCAGCTCCGCCTCGGTGTGGCCGCGGCGGCGGAACTCTAGTGCGGTGTCGATCAACATGCTCGGGGAGCTTTCGCCCCAGTCGCTGGCGCTGTTGACGCAGATCATGCTCGGGCCGAACTGTTCGAGGATGTCGCAGCCGCGGGTGGGGGTGACTTTCGTGACGGGGTAAATCGTCAGGCCGGCCCAGAAGCCGTTTTCCCTGGCGATGCGGATCGTGTGCTCTTCGCAGTGGTCGATCAGCACGCGCTCGGGCCTGATGCGTTTGTCGTTCTTCAGGATCGACGTGATGATCGCCGTTCCCTTGTGCTTGTCCTCCAGGTGCGGCGTGTGAATGAGGATGAGTTGGTTGTGCTTGGCTGCGATCTCCACTTGTTCTTCAAACACTGTGATCTCGTTCCGCGTGTTCTTGTTCAGGCCGATCTCGCCGATGCCCAGCACTCGCGGGTGGTCGAGCAGCGGCGGGATGAGCTTGATCACTTCGCGCGACAGTTCGACGTTCTCCGCTTCCTTCGCATTGATGCACAGCCAACTGTAATGATCGATGCCGTACTTCGCGGCCCGCTTGGGTTCGATATCGAGCAAGTGGCGGAAGTAATCGCCAAAGCTGGCGGCGGAAGAGCGGTCGTATCCGGCCCAGAAGGCGGGTTCGCTCACCGCCACCACGCCGGCGCGGGCCATGAAGAGGTAATCGTCGGTAGTGCGGCTGACGCAGTGGATGTGGGGGTCGATGAATTTCATGGATGTTCTGCGTAGGGCAGGCTATTGCCTGCCGCGGCGATACGACGGCAGGCAATAGCCTGCCCTACATAAATAGGAAATCTACTCCGGCCACGGCGTGGCGTCGCTGAGGATCATCTGCACCTGCTCGGCACGGTCGTGTGCGTCGCTGAGCAACAGTTCAAACACACGGCGGAGCTTCACCATCCGTGGGTCGTCGCGGATCACTTCCGCTCCGCCGGCGGCGCGTTGGATACGGTCGAGATCGGCCGCCAGCGAGAGCGCTCGCCATCGCATTTCAAGGTACTGATGGTCCAGAACGGATTCGGCGTTGGGCATGGTTTTCAATTCTAGCATCTACGGCAGAATTTGGTTGAACCGCGCAAAAACCGAAATAAGATATTCACGTCGATCGGACCATCCGGTCGGCCGATGGGTCGGCGTTCTCCGACGACTTCATCGTGTGCTCGCGAAGGCGTTCGCGAGCGAAAGAGCCCGGCGGCGGGCCAGTAGGGGCGGAGCCCAAGGGCTCCTCAACTAAGACGGGCGTCCCAGTCTCGCGTGAGCGATCCTGAATCCCGTCAGCAGTCACCCCGAAGACGGCCCGCGACGGCTTGGCATGGCCACGAGTCTCCGCATCGACCTGTTCGATGTCGCAGCTCGTCCTGAAATGGAGGTGATCCGTGAACCATTCTGACTGTACGTGTGGGCTGCTGTAAGCAGCTCTCGGCGGGTGAGATTCCCCCGAGCACGCGGCTGCTTGAGCAGCCCGTTGATTCAGTGACCCTGAATCAGCAACAGCAGGAAGCACACTGCGAAGGCCCGGGACCAGATCGGTTCCCGGGCCTTTCTTTTTTCAAACCGAAGAGGTCGGGTCGCGCCGTACTAACTGTCTCCGGGCGATCTGGTACATGACCCGGGTTGCGAATGCGACGGCTAAACTCGCGGGTAGCGCGCCGAGTATTCCGCCTATTCGTTCATCGGACTTCCCGCTGCAAATCAAGACAACGCTCATGACCAGGAACAGAATTGCCATGAGCGCGCAGAACACGGTCAACGTGCCGAAGAAAACGGCGACCATTACTCGAAAGAAACCGGCCTTGACGGGCTCGTCACGGGGACTGCGGTATTCGAGCCTTAGATCGCTGACGCTGGCGCGGTTTTGCGCCTCGCTCTGGTTGCCGGATGAGTCGGCGCTGGACATGGATCATTTCTTGGCAGGGGCAGACAGCGCCACCGACGTGTTCGGCGCGTCGAGGACCATCGTGCCCCAGGTGTTCGGGCGGAGTTGCGTGATCGCTTCCTTCGGGGCCGACCAGTAGTACTCGGTGGCGTGCTGGAAGTTCTTCACGTGGATGTTCATCGCCATCTGCTGGTGGGGGTCCCATTCGTACATGGCTTCTTTCGGGATGAACATTTCCAGCACGTAGCGATCAGGCCGAATGCGGACGGCGGATTTGATCAGCGGGTGGGGGATGAGCGAGTCAGCCAGCGCGTCGCCGGCGCGGTGCCATTGGCCGATTACGCCGGTGCTGCCGTCGTTATCGGGGAATGGATTCGGCACGAAGAAGAAGCTGTGGCTGTTCTTGCTGTAGGTGATCTGCTCCGGCAGCGGCGGGCGGGTGTTGATCCAGATCTCGGCGCAGTCGCGCGTCCACCACCAGCCCTTGGCCGGGGCGCTGAGGATGTCGTCGTCGAACACTTCCATGCCGACGTAAATGCCTTTGTCGGTCCAGCCCAAGTAGACGTTGGGCAGCGGGAGCTTGCTGCGCTCCAGGCCGATGGTCTGGCTGTGGCGGATGCCCTGCAGCTTGCACTGCGGCGCCCAGTCTGAGAGCTCTCCATTCAGGCTCACCGGCTTGGTCAGATACGGCACGTGCATGACGGGCTTGCTGGCGAAGCTTTCGCGCCACACGTCTTTGCCGTCATCGCTGTGGCTATCCAAGTGAAGCGAATTGAGTTCGCCCGAGGTTTCGCGAATGGCGCTGGCAAGCGATTCGTAGGGTCGGTCATCGATATCGACGACGCCGAAGTTCACGTCTTCGCCATCCAGCGTGCGGCCACTGGGCGGTTCGTCCATCCACTGGAACCAGTCGGCGGACACGATGTAAGGTACGCGGGCAAGCCGGCTGGTGAAGAGGCGGTAGCCTTCCGCGCGGGCCTGCTGGTCGAGCACTTGGGCCGCGAAGCCGACGGTGTTGCGGTCGCCGCTGCGGCCGTCGAGTGCGTGGAAGCTGTATTCGCTGATGATGATCGGCTGCTCGCCCGAGTCCTCGTACATCATCTTGAACATGTCCAGGTCGAGCCGGGCGTCGCCGACGTAGTAGTTGATCGACTGGGCGTCGGTGAGTCCCTTGCTCGCACGAACCACTTCAGGCGGGGCGTACCCGCGGAAGCGAACGCCGAGGATCAGATGGTTCGGATCGTACTTGCGGATGAGCGCGGTGGTGGTCTTGAAGTAGTCGGTGGCCAGGTGCTGAATCCACGCGTTGAACAGGCGCGTGTAGGCGGCCTGCGGGTCGTGCGGCAGACGCTCCCACGTGTAGAGATCGTCGAGGCTCTTGATCTGCACGCCCCAGTCGCGGTTGAATTCTTCGACGGTCGGCCAGAGCTGCTTGATGACGTTGACGACTTGGTCGCGGTTGGTGTCGTTGGCAGGACGGAAATCGAAGTACACGCCCGGGCCGGAGAAGCCGTCGCCCCATTCGAGTTCGTTATCAATGAAGTAGCCGATGAGGTTTTTGTTGTCTTTCAGCAGTTCGACCTGCGACTTGATCGCCTGCTCGGCCACCGTGGCCCATTGGGGGGAGTAGAAACGCTTGGAAGCGCTCGGCTGCCAGGTCCAGACGTTGAGGTCGCGCGTCATGGGGACGTCGCAGTTGTGAAAGATCGGATTGCACCAGGCGCCGAGACCTTTGAAGCCCATCTCTTTAACCCGGGCGAGGGTGGCCTTGGCCCAGGAATCGAGATTGGGTTGGCCGTCCTGGGCGTTGTAGTCGCGGCTGACGAATTCGGGGCCTTCGGTATCGCGGCCCTTCTGGAACGGCTGGACGGTGGTGACGGCGTTGATGAATTCGGGCTGGCCGGTGGGGTCGAGCATCCACCAGACGCCGTTGAGGTCTTGGCCGAGTCGCCAGAAGCCATCTTTGCCGCGGATCTTCTGGAACTGGGTGACGTGGGCCATGTCTGTCGGACCGGCCTGAACCGAAGTCGGCAGGACAACCACTCGGTCAGGATTCCCGCGACCCGGCGACTGGCGGGCACTGGAAAGCAACGGCCTGATCGACAAGGCGACCAGCCCTAATGCTGCCAGGATGTAAGCCACGCGGTTCATCTCTAGTATTTCTCAATACCTATACGTCGCAGGCCGGTGTAAAGGCCGATTTGTTTAATATCGGTCCATCACTAGTTAATGCTTAGCCCAACTTTGAGGTCTGTCAAACCGCCTAAACTGTTATTCTGTAAGACTTTGTGCCGCATTTCACGATGTTGAGCCCGCTAAAAAAATTTTCGGACGATGTGCCAACCGCATTTTCATCGGGTTTGAGCGCGACGGGATGAAGATTATTTTGCAGCCGGACGCGCTTCAGCAAGACCATCCAAATCGAAGAGGCCGCTGTCCACTCCGAAGCGGGACGGCCCGAATTCAACCGGCCAAACTTGATTCCCCGAACAAGCCCGTTACATTACTTCCCCTCGTTCGGAAGGTCGATGGCGATGTTGCGACAACGCCAAACCATTTTTCGGGCGAACGTCTCCGACAAGGAGTGACCGTGAAGATTGAGCCAAATTAGTGCTCAGGCTGACCGTTTTGCCGCGGGGTCAGTATGAGCGATGACCCTGCTCCGAGAGCTGAACCCTCTCGATTGACTATTCGTCATCGCTCATCCTTCCTGCCGCATCTTCCGACCGTAAAAATTGATTTCGACTTCTGCTCCCCGAAAGGATTCTTTCCATGGCCCGCGACCTGACCAAAATTCGTAACATCGGCATTGCCGCTCACATCGACGCAGGTAAGACCACGACGTCCGAGCGCATCCTGTACTACACGGGTCGTATTCACAAAGTCGGCGAAGTGCACGAAGGCACCGCCGTCATGGACTTCGATCCGGAAGAACAGAAGCGCGGCATCACGATCAACTCGGCCGCCACGTACTGTAAGTGGAAGCCGGGCGGCTGGATCAACAAGGGCTCCGACGCCGCGATGTACGACATCAACCTGATCGACACCCCCGGCCACGTGGACTTCACGGTGGAAGTGGAGCGCTCGCTCCGCGTGCTCGACGGCGCGGTCGCGGTGTTTGACGGTAAAGAAGGCGTGGAAGCGCAGTCCGAAACCGTTTGGCGCCAGGCCACCAAGTACAACGTGCCGCGTATCTGCTTCATCAACAAGATGGACAAGGTCGGCGCGGACTACGACTACTGTTACCAGAGCATCCTCGATCGCCTGGGCGCACCGGCCATCCCGGTCGTCATCCCCGACGGCCAGGCCGACACGTTCAAAGGCGTGATCGATATCATCGATCAGGTCGGCTACTACACCGATTTGAACGACGAAAAAGACAAGGGCAACACCGTCGTCATGAAGCCGGTCCCCGAGCATATGAAGGAAAAGGTTGCTCACTACCGCGCGATCATGCTCGAGAAGATCGCCGAGCTTGATGACGCCCTCATGGACAAGTACCTGACCGACCCCGAGTCGCTGCAGCCGGCCGAACTTCGCGCCGCTTTGCGTAAGGGCACGATCGCGTTCAAGGCTCACCCGCTGTATTGCGGTTCGGCCTACAAGTACATCGGCGTGCAGTTGGTGCTCGACGGCGTTATCGCCTACCTGCCGTGCCCGGTCGACATGCCGGCTGTTAAGGGAACCAACCCGCGCGACAAGGAAAAGGTTGAGATCCGCGAGCGTCAGCCCGACCAGCCGTTCTGCGGCTTGGCGTTCAAGATCGTCGACGACAAGTTCGGCACGCTCACCTACGTCCGCGTCTACAGCGGCACGCTGCTCAAGGGCACGCGTATCCTGAACGCGAACAAGGACAGCAAAGAAAACATCAGCCGCATGTTCCAGATGAGCGCCGATGACCGCGAAGCCCGCGACTCGGCCGAGGCCGGCGACATCATCGCCGTCATCGGTATCGACGAAGCCAACACCGGCGACACGCTGTGCGACCCGGATCATCCGATCATCCTGGAACGTCCGAGCTTCCCGGAACCGGTTATCTCGATGTCGATCGAGCCCAAGAGCGGCGCTGACAAGCAGAAGCTTGGCGACGCCCTCACCAAGCTCCGTCGCCAGGATCCGACGTTCCGGACGAAGTACGACGAAGAAACCGGTGAAACGGTGATCGCCGGCATGGGCGAGTTGCACTTGGAAATTCTCAAAATGCGTCTGACCCGTGACTACAAGGTCGACGTGATCGTCGGTAAACCCAAGGTTGCGTACAAGGAAGCCATCACCAAGAAGGCCGACGCCCGCGGCAAGCACGTCAAACAGTCCGGCGGTCGCGGTCAGTTCGGCGACTGCTCGATCACCATCGAGCCGTTCGACGGCATGGACCATGCCACCGGCCTGCCGCTGGACGCGGCTGCGCTCAAGAAGGTTGCGTGGGAAGACGGCGTAGCGTTTGAAAACAAGATCTTCGGCGGCAGCATTCCAAAGGAATTCATTCCGTCGATCGAGTATGGCATTCGCATGGCGTGCAAGACGGGCGTTCTCGCGAACTTCCCGCTGCTCAACATCAAGGCCACCCTCACCGACGGTTCGTACCACCAGGTCGACTCGTCGCAGATCGCGTTCGAACTCGCCGGCCAGATTGCTCTCAAGGAAGCCGCCGCCAAGGCCGGACTCACCTTGATGGAACCGATCATGAAGGTCGTCGTCACTACGCCGAAGGATTTCGTCGGTAACGTGACGGGCGACTTGAACCGCCGTCGCGGCCTGATCGTGAACAGCGAAGAACGCGGCAACACTTCGGTGATCGAAGCCGAAGTGCCGCTCTCTGAAATGTTCGGCTACACGACCGAACTGCGTTCAATGAGCACCGGCCGAGCCGCCAGTGCCATGGAGCCGCTGAAGTACGCGGAAGTTCCGACGAACGTGAAGAAGGCGATCCTGGAAGAAGCCGGGAAGTAGCCAGTAATAATGCAGAATGATGAATGCAGAATGCAGAATGAATTCAACTTCATTCTGCATTCTGCATTTTGCATTCATCATTCTGCTTCCCTATGCAACTTTCCACATCGCCCGCTATGATCCCAAGCAAAGGAGTGCACTGGCATGAATCGAAGTCTCTTGCTGTTGTCGTTCGCGGGGATTCTGCTCGCCGCGTCGTTCGCTCCCGCCGCTCCTGCCACCAAACCCAGTACCAAGCCTGATGATGCCGAATCGATGGTGAAGGTTGTTCGCGGCTCGCTGCCGTTGCGGATCGACGGGGAGGGCGTGCTGGAGCCGGTCGATGCGGTCGAGATCCGCCTGAAGCCCAAAGTGTTCACCGGCGAGATGACGATCAAATCAGTCGTCGCGACCGGCACGCGCGTGAAGAGCGGCGATCTGCTGCTCGAGATCGATGACAAGCCGATCAAGAAGGAAATCAGCACCGCCGAGAACGAGTTGGAGACGGCCCGGGCGAATCTGACCAAGGCGCAGTCGGACAGCGATTTACTTCAACTGGCCGACGAGCTGGCGATGAAGATGGCGCAGGACGACGTGAAGAACGCCACAGAAGCCCTCAAGTGGTTCGACGAAGTTGACGGCCCGCAGATGTTGCAGCAGTCGGAGCTCTCCGTCCGGCAGGCGAAGTTTTCCCTCGAAGATCAGAACGACGAGCTCGATCAGCTCAGGAAAATGTACAGGACCGAAGACCTGACAGCCGCGACGGCCGACATCGTCATCAAGCGTGCGCTGCGACAGGTCGACCTGACCAAAACGATGGTGAAGCGCGAAGAAGACGAATCGCGCAAACTCAAAGCCACCACGCACCCCGAGGCGCGGCTCAGGCTCACCTTCACGCTTGAGCAGCAGAACAACAACCTCAATCAACTGAAGGCTACGCAGGCCCAGAGCGCGGTGACACGGAAAATCGCTCTCGCGACCGCTAAACAGGCGCAGACCGACGCTGAGCAGAAGGTGGCGGATCTGAAAGCCGACGCCGCGCAGTTCAAGCAGACGGCGACTGTCGACGGCGTGGCGTATTTCGGACAATTCACCGCCCGCGCGTGGGCGAACAACGAGGCCAAGTCGTTCCTCGCCGGCGAAAAAGTGACCAGCGGGCAGGTGCTGCTCACCGTCGTTCAGCCCGGCAAAATGCGAGTGGCGATGGACCTGCCGGAAGCGAAATTCCCCGCTGCCAAACCCGGCCTTGCGGCGACCGTCGTGCCGGCAGTGACTGGGACGAAAGTCACAGGCAAAACGCTCTCGCCGACGTCGATCGGCAAGGCAAGCGGTTTGGAACTGGTGATCGAGCTGCCTGATGTCGACGCGGTCCTCACCCCGGGCATGAAGGCGGCCGTCTACATCGACGCCGGTAAGGCCGACGGCGTGCTGCTCGTGCCGAGTACGGCGATTGCGGACTCCAAGGTATGGGTGAAGGGGGCCGACGACGAGGCGACGCCGAAACACGTCATCACCGGGCGAACGGGGGATGAGCAGACGGAAATCATCGACGGGCTGAACGAAGGGGACGAGATCTTCGAGCAAGCACAGAAATGATGCGCCGGTCGACGAACCTATCTTCATCGGCGCGCGACGTATCGCACGCGGTTACGATTCGAGTCGTATCGGTGGTGTTGCTGTCACTTCTTTTCGTCGGCTGCAAGACAAACAACTTAAAACCAATCGAAGCAACGACGCGGTCTGTGGATTTGCACGAACCACAGGTGTTCGCTCGCTCGCTCCCCGACGCGATTGCCGCGGGGGTGAAATTCCTTCAACAGTCGCAGAACCCCGACGGCTCCTGGGGCACCGGCACCGTCACGCGCGGGTTTGAAGTCACCGCCTCCGTTCCCGGCTCGTACGAAGGGTTCCAGTTCGCCACCACGTCGCTGGCAGTGATGGCGCTCAAGCAGGCCGGTGAGACGACGGCGCACGACAAGGGGCTCGAGTTTCTCCTCACGCACGGTGATATCCGCCGGGCGACGGGGGATTTGATCTACAACGTCTGGGCGCACTTTTACGGCCTGCAGTGTTTCGCGATGGAGATGCGGAACAATCCCGACCCGCGACTCCGCACGGCGGCCCTCGGGCAGATTGAGAAGCTCAAGCGGTACCAGACCTACATGGGCGGCTGGAACTATTACGATTTCGAAAACCACACGCAGTCGCCGTCGATGGGCCCAACCAGTTTTGGCACGGCGGCGGGGCTAGTGGCACTTTGTGAGGCCAAGCGATCAGGAATCGATACCGACCCGGGATTCGTCGAGCGGTCGATCCGTCGGCTGGAAGAGATGCGGCTGCCGGACGGGGCGTATTTATACAGCCAGGGCCTGCGGTATATGCCGCGTCATCCGGCCAACACGCCACGGGGGAGTATCGGGCGGACGCAGGCGGGGAACGATGCGCTGATCGAGTGGGGGTCGAAGAAGATCAACGCCGAGCTCGTCCGGGCAGACTTGGCGACGTTTTTCGAACTGCACAATTATATCGAGATGGGTCGCAAGCGGCCGATGCCGCATGAGAGCTGGTATTACACGGCCCCGTACTACTATTACTTCGGTCACTATTACGCGAGCCGGCTGCTGCAATTCATGGGACCGGTCGACCGGGTGAGCTTTGCCAAGGAGCTGGAGGGGACGATCCTGCCGCACCAAGAGCCGGACGGCAGCTGGTGGGATTACGCCATGTGGGACTACCACAAGCCGTACGGGACGGCCTATTCGATTATGATCCTGCTGAACTGCCGGGATGCCGCCAAAATCCCTGTGGAAGACGCGGATACTCCTCGCAGCGGTCCCACGATGGAGTTGCCAGAGCCGAAGGAGGCCGAACCGCTACCGACGACCGACCGTTTCAGGAGATTTCCCGATAAATGACGTCCGATCAGTGCTTGAAACGCCATTTCCGCAATTTCCGCCTTCATCATGGCTTGACTTACCGTGAACAGTCGGTATCTTCTGCCCCTCACTCATCTGGGAGTGACCATGCCCTTTTGGGGCGTGAATTCGAACGAGTTTTAGCAGTCAGCAGGTTGAAACGATGACGGGTGATCGAATCAGAATCCGAATGGAAGCGTACGACCACCGGGCCCTTGACGCGTCGGCGAAGGAAATCGTCGATCACGCCAAGCGGACCAATGCCCGCGTATGCGGCCCGATTCCGGTTCCGACCCGTATCGAGCGGTACACCGTTCTCCGCAGCCCGCACATTGATAAAAAGAGCCGCGAACAGTTCGAAATGCGCACGCACAAGCGCGTGATCGACATTTTCGAACCCACCGCCCGCACGGTTGAAGCCCTCAACCGCCTGGTCGTACCGGCTGGCGTTTTCGTTAAGATCAAGGCGTAATTACTTCGCCATACACATGCCCCTGCTTTAAGGGGCATTATTAATTGTCCGACCGTGGGGTTCATCCAAGAACCCAGTTGCCCTGTGGGCCACGAGTTTGTCGGAGTTTTGTCGTCTGGTTTGGAAGAGTCCATTTAGGACGGATTTACTGAGTGCGGATCGACGTTTGATCTGTACTCCTCTGATCCGAAAGTTATGACACCAGCATTGCTTGGCAAGAAAGTCGGGATGACCCGCATCTACGACGAAAAGGGAACCATCGTTCCTGTCACCGTCGTTCAGTGTGAACCGAACGCTGTATCGCAGATCAAGACCGTCGAAAACGACGGCTATCACGGCGTTCAGCTCGCGTACCGTGAGATCAAACCCAAATTCAGCAATCAGCCGAAGATGGGGCATCTCGCCAAAGCCGGTCTCGCTCCCCGTAAATTCCTCAAAGAAGTAAAACTCAAAGAAGCGACCGACCTCGCTCTGGGTTCCGACGTGAAGGTCGACATCTTCAACGAAGTGAAGTTTGTCGACGTGATCGGCGTGAGCAAGGGCAAGGGCTTCGCAGGCGTGATGAAGCGTCACCACTTCGGTGGTCAGCCCGCTTCGCACGGCACCGAGCGTAAGCACCGCTCGCCGGGTTCGATCGCGTCGCACGCGACCAACCGCGGTAACTGCGGTAAGCCGAAGAAGGGCCTCCGCATGGGCGGCCACATGGGTGACGAGCAAGTCACCACTCGCAATCATCCCCTCGTCAAAGTCGACTCCGCCAACAACCTGCTGCTCATCAAAGGTTCCCTCCCGGGCGCCAATGGTGCACTCGTGTTCATCCGCAAGTCGATCACGGCCAAAGTAGCGAAGGTGGAGGCTTAATCACATGATCGAAGTACCCGTATACAACCAGGCTGGCAAAGAACTCAGCAAGTTCCAAGTCGACGAAGCCAAGCTCGGCGGCGAAGTGAAGAAGGCTCTGCTCAAGCAGGCGATGGTTCACTACCACGCCAACCAGCGGCAGGGCACCGTTCGCACGCAGGCCCGCGGCGAAGTTGCCGGTTCGACCCGCAAGCTCTTCCGCCAAAAAGGTACCGGCAACGCCCGTACCGGCGGCATCCGCAACCCGATCAAGGTCGGTGGCGGTCACGCGAAGCAGAAGCGTCCGAAGGAATGGCGTCAGGCGTTGCCGAAGAAGGCTCGCCGGGCTGCCACCAACTCGGCGATTCTCGCCAAGCTGCAGAGCGGAGATGTGAAAGTGCTCGACGCGATTTCGTTCGACGCCGTGAAGACCAAGAACGTCGTCGCGATGTTCAAGGTGCTCGGCCTCGATCGCAGCGTGCTCTTCGCCCTCACAGGCCGGAACGATGTGCTCGAGAAGTCGGCCCGTAACGTCGATCGCACGACGCTGACCACCGTGTCGCAGCTCAACGCATGGGAAATCATGCGGAACCGTACGCTGCTTCTGACCAAAGACGGCCTGGAGCAGATTCTGGCTTGATCGCTAGTCAAGAGGAAGTCATGGAAAAAACAACTGTCATCATCAAGCCGCTGATCACGGAAAAGACCACGCACCAGCAGAACTCGCGCAACACGTATGCGTTTGAAGTTCGACTGGACGCGAACAAGAACCAGATCAAGAACGCTGTTGAATCGCTGTACAACGTGAAGGTGGAAGACGTTCGCACGGCCGTCCGCAAGGGCAAGCCGCGTCGGTCGAAGTTCAAGATCCTTCACACCAGCAAGTTCAAACGAGCGATCGTGTTGTTGGCGGAAGATTCGAAGATTGAACTGTTCTAAGGATTTGGCCCATGCCGATTAAATTCTACAACCCGACCTCGCCCGGCCGTCGCGCCGGTAGCGTGATTGATTTCAAGTCCGTGCTCACGGCGACCGAACCGCAAAAGTCGCTTACCAAGGGCAAGCGCGGCGCTCACGGCCGTAACCATCACGGCGTGATCACCGCGAAGCACCGCGGCGGCGGTCACAAGAAGCTCTACCGCATCATCGATTTCAAGCGGAACAAGGACGGCATCCCGGCCACCATCAAGACGGTTGAGTACGATCCGAACCGTTCGGTTCACATCGCCCTCATCGAATACACCGATGGCGTGCTGGCTTACATCCTGGCTCCGAACGGCATTAAGGTCGGCCAGACGATCATCAGCGGTCCCGATGCTCCGCCCGAAGTCGGCAACACGTTGCCGCTGGCGAACATCCCGACCGGCCTCGAGATTCACAACATCGAAATGAACCCCGGCCAGGGCGGCAAGCTGGTTCGCTCCGCCGGCGGCGTGGGTCGTCTCGGTGCGAAGGAAGGCGAATGGTCCGTGATCATTCTGCCGAGCAACGAAATGCGTCGCGTGAAGTCGGCCTGCCGTGCAACCATCGGGCAGCTCGGCAACCTCGACTGGATCAACGTCAGCATCGGCAAGGCCGGCCGTAATCGCCACCGCGGCGTTCGCCCGCACACCCGTGCCAAGGCGATGAACCCGATCGATCACCCGCTGGGTGGTGGTGAAGGTCGCTCGAACGGCGGTCGTCACCCGGTCAGCAAGACGGGCGTTCCCTCCAAGGGCGGCATTACGCGTGACAAGAACAAGCACAGCGAGAAGCTGATCCTCCGTCGCCGCAAGTTCGGCCTGTTCCAACAGCGTCCGCAGACGGTCAGCCATTAAGGATTAACGACCATGAGCAGAAGCGCAAAAAAAGGTCCGTTCGTCGACGAGAAGCTTTACAAGAAAGTTTCGAAGTTGAACGAGAATCGCGCCAAGGCCCCGATCAAAACCTGGGCTCGCGCGTGCACCATCATTCCGGAATTCGTCGGGCACACGTTTGAAGTGCACAACGGAAACAAGTTCCTGAAGGTGTTCGTCCAGGAAGACATGGTCGGCCACAAGCTCGGCGAGTTTTCGTCGACGCGGCAGTTCAAGGGTCACAGCGGCAAGAAGGCTGCTGCCCCCGGCGCTCCGGCCTAATGACAGTGTGATTTGAGTAGAGGTACTACGATGCCATTTACAGCTAAACACCGATTCGCCCGCATCGCTCCGCGAAAGGCTCGTCTTTTGATGAACCTCGTCCGCGGCCGCGACGTCGACGATGCGATCACCATCCTGAAGTTCGCCAAGCAGCGCGCCAGCGGCATGGTTGAAAAAGTCATTCGCTCGGCCGTTGCCAATGCGAACGAACAGGAAGTTTCCACCAGCCGCAACGCGTTGTACGTGGCGGCGGCATGGGTTGATCCGGGTCCGGTCATCAAGCGCTTTCAGCCGAAGGATCGCGGCAAGGCGTATTCGATCAAGAAGCGCACCAGCCATCTGGTTGTGACGCTGGACGAGCGGGCGGCTAAATAACGAGACATCACTATGGGTCAAAAAGTAAATCCAACTGGTTTCCGCACCGGCATCACCGAAGACTGGAAGAGCCGCTGGTATGCTCCCAAGCATGCGTACGGCGATTTCCTCGGCGAGGACTTCAAGGTCCGCAAGCTGATCGATGACAAGCTGAACCGCCGCCCGCCGTTCGCGGCCGTCAGCGACATCCTCATCGAACGCACGCGTGAAGAAGTCACGGTCACGATCAAGACCGCCCGTCCGGGCCTGGTCATCGGGCCCAAGGGTGCTGAAGTCGACAAGCTTCGCGAAGAACTCGAAGACATGATCAAGCGTAAAGTCGCTCCGATCAAAGTCATCGAGATCAAGAACCCGGATCTGAATGCCCAGCTGGTGGCGGAAGCCGTCGCTGAGCAGTTGAAGAAGCGAGCCAGCTTCCGCCGCGTGCTGAAGCAGCGGATGGAAGCCACGATGCAGGCCGGTGCCAAAGGCATCAAGTTCTGCATCAGCGGCCGACTGGGTGGGGCGGAAATCGCCCGCCAGGAAAAGGCCGGCATGGGCAGCGTTCCGCTGACCACGCTGCAGGCCGACATCAACTACGGTTACGCGATCGCGTTCACGACGTTCGGAACGATCGGCGTGAAGTGCTGGATCTACCGTGGCATGTACGGTGAAGAAGTGCTCGAGACTGATGTTCGTCCGGGCGGTGGCCCGCGTCGTGGTCGTCGATAAATCGAATTTTGTACGTCTGACAGAGATAGGTGATTTATGCCAATGATGCCCAAGCGGGTGAAGTTCCGCAAAAGCCAGCGCGGCAAGATGAAAGGCAACGCTACACGCGGCAATTTCGTCGCGTTCGGCGAGTACGGCCTGCAGTCGCTCGAAGCCTGCTGGGTGACCGCCCGGCAGATCGAAGCCGGCCGCGTCGCCGCGTCGCACTTCCTGCGTCGTGAAGGCCGCCTCTTCATCCGCATTTTCCCGCACAAGCCGGTCTCCGGTAAGCCGTTGGAAACGCGTATGGGTAAAGGCAAAGGCGAACCCGAATACTGGTGCGCCGTGGTGAAGCCCGGCACGATGTTGTTCGAAGTCGTCGGCGTTGATGAGCCGACCGCCAAGCGAGCCCTGGCCCGCGTGGCGCACAAGATGCCCGTCAGCACCCGCTTCGTCACCCGTAAACACGCTGTGGCGTAGCCCCAAGGGCAAGGAGCAGTCATGACCGCGAAAGAAATGAAGGAAAAAGAAACCGACGTGCTCACCGGCGAGTTGACCTCGCGGACCAAGCACCTGTTCGACCTGCGTACGCAGGCCGTCACGGAGAAGCTCGAGGACCCGACCCAGATCCGCAAGACGCGTCGCGAGATCGCCCGGATTAAAACGATCCTGCATCAGCGTCAGACCGCAGCAAAGACCGAGTCGGCTAAGAAATAGAGAAAATTATGGCAACCGGAACCCCAAAATCCACCGAGGAACGTTCGCTCCAGCGGACCATCACCGGCGTCGTGGCATCTGACAAGGGCGACAAGACCATCAAGGTCGTCGTCAACTACCAGACCAAGCACCCGAAGTACGGCAAGTACCTGAAGCGCCGCACCACGCTGCACGCTCACGACGAGAAGAACGAAGCCAAGCTCGGCGACACGGTGGAAATCGCCGAATGCCGTCCGATGAGCAAGACCAAGCACCATCGCCTGCTGAAGGTTGTTCAGCGCGGTGCAGAAGTCGCCGTCCAGCTGTCGGCCGAAGAAGTAATGACCGGCAAGGCGCCGGAAGCTCGATAAGGCGTCCGCTTAGATTTGTTAACGAGTGAGATTGACATGATTCAGCAACAGACCGAAGTCGACATCTGCGACAACACCGGCGCGAAGCGCGGGATGTGCATCAAGGTGCTCCGCGGCAGCAGCAGCAAGGGCAAGTTCAAGCGTCGTATCGCCACGATCGGCGATGTGATCATCTGTGCTGTCAAAAAGACCCAGCCCGGTGGCGACGTGAAGCAGGGCGCGATCATCCGTTGCGTCGTGGTTCGCACCAAGCAGCCGACGCTCCGCAAGGACGGCAGCTACGTTCGTTTCGACCACAATGCGGCCGTTACGATCGACAAGGAAAACAATCCGGTCGGCACGCGCATCTTTGGTGCGGTCGCCCGTGAACTTCGCGACAAGGATTTCATGAAGATCGTGTCGCTGGCGTCGGAAGTCGTCTGATAGTTGATCGACTGTGAGAAGGTGATTTATGGCAAGACACATTAAACAAGGCGACACGGTGATGGTCACCACGGGCGCCGACAAGGGCAAGACCGGCCGAGTGCTCCGCATTCTTCCGGACAAGGACCGCGTCGTCGTCGAAGGCATCGCGCGCGTGTGGAAACACGTGCGGCCGTCGCAGCGTTACCCGCAAGGCGGGCGCATTCAGAAGGATGCTCCGATCCACATCAGCAACGTAATGCCGGTGGATCCGTCGACGGGCAAGGGCACGCGAGTGCACTTTGAAACCCGCGAAGGCAAGAAGGTCCGGGTCGCCAAGAGCGGCACGGTTTTGTCGACACTGACCAAGTAATTGGCGTTAGAAAGTTGACACGAAAGTAAGAGGCAGATCATGGCCAAAGATGAAAAGAAGTCCGGCAAACCAAGTGCCGAAGAGATCGCGGCGAAGAAGGCCGCCAAGAAAGCGGCCGCAGCCGCCGCGAGCGAGGACACGGGCGCCGATGAGGTGGCCGCTGAACCGGCTCCGACTCCGCGTCTGATCGCCCACTATCGTGAGAAGGTCGTACCGGCGCTCAAGCAGAAGTTCGGTTACACGAACCTGTACGCCGTGCCCCGCCTGGAGAAGATCGTGATCTCCATGGGCCTGGGCAAGTTCGCCACCGAAGGCGGCGACGGCAAGGCGAAGTTCCAGCAGGCTGAAAAAGAGCTGGGCATCATCGCCGGCCAAAAGCCGGTTCGCTGCAAGGCGAAGAAGTCGGTCGCGAACTTCAAGGTTCGTGAAGGCATGGAAACCGGCCTGAAGGTCACGCTTCGCGGGAACCGCATGTACGAGTTCCTCGACCGCTTGATCTCGCTGGCGATCCCCCGCGTGAAGGACTTCCGCGGCCTGTCGCCCAAGGGTTTCGACAAGAGCGGCAACTATAATTTTGGTTTCAACGAACAGACGGTGTTCCCGGAAATCGACGGCCCCGCGGTGACGTTTCAGCAGGGCATGAACATCACGATCGTCAGCAGCGCTCCGTCGGCCGAACAGGGCCGCGAACTGCTGGTCGGATTCGGGTTTCCGTTCAAGACCGAAGACGACAAGGGCAACAAACAGTAATCACACGGTTGATTAACAAGGACGAACGATGGCCACCACAGCCTGGGTAGTAAAAGAAAAGCGTCGCGCGGCGCTGGTTAAGAAATACGCCGATCTCCGTCGGAAGCTGAAGAAGGAAAAGAACTTCTCCGCTCTGGCGAAGCTCCCGCGGGACAGCAGCGCGACCCGGCAGCACAACCGCTGCCAGTTGACGGGCCGCAGCAAAGGCACGCTCCGCAAGTTCAAGATCAGCCGCATTATGCTGCGTGAACTTGCCCTCGCAGGCAAGATCCCGGGTTTGAAGAAGGCCAGCTGGTAAGCACGAGTTTCCGAAGGAAAGACGATGAACAATCAAGATCCCATCGCTGATATGCTGACGCGGATTCGCAACGCCAACCGGGTAGGCCGGCGGCTGGTGCTGATCCCCAAGAGCAAAATCTGCACCGGTATTGCCCAGGTGCTCAAGGACGAAGGTTACATCGAAGAATACGATGTGATCGACGACACTCAGCAAGGGCAGATCCGTGTGAAGCTCAAGTACTCGCTCACCGGTCAGAAGGTCATTCACGTGATCGACCGCACGAGCAAGCCCGGCTGCCGCGTCTACCGCAAGGTGGAAGAGCTGCCGCAGGTCTTGAACGGCATGGGCATCGCGGTCGTCAGCACCAGCAAGGGTGTGATGAGCGATCGCAAGGCGCGCGAACAAAACGTCGGCGGCGAATTGCTGTGCGTCGTAAGCTAAGGTGAAATCATGAGCAGAATTGGCAAAAAACCTGTTCCGATCGGCAAGGCGAAAGTCGCCGTCAACGGTCAGAAGATCAACGTCGAGGGCGCCAAAGGCAAACTCGAATTGAACGTTCATCCGACCATCAAGGTCAAACTTGAAGGCACGGACCTGGTCGTGACTCGTCCTGACGACGAGAAGCCCAGCAAGGCGCTGCACGGCCTGACGCGGGCGCTGCTCGCGAACATGATCGAAGGCGTGACCAACGGCTACAAGAAGACGATCGAAGTGCAGGGCGTCGGCTACAAGGCCGAGCAGAAGGGCAAGAACATCGTCTTGTCCGTCGGCTACGCTCACCCGATCAGCAAGACCATCCCCAGCAACGTCACCGTTGCCCTGGAAGGCACGTCGAAGATTCACATCTCCGGCGTCGACAAGCAGGCCGTTGGCCAGTTTGCCGCTGAGCTTCGCGAAGTCCGCAAGCCGGAACCGTACAAGGGCAAGGGCCTGCGTTACGAGGGCGAAGTGGTCAAGATCAAGGCCGGCAAGGCGTTCGCCGGTGCGGGTTCGAAGTAAACGAATTTTACAGATTCAACTGAGGGTTCGATCCGAAGCGAACCTTCCAAAGGTTGAGAGGCAAACATGGCAGACAAGAACAAAAAGAAACAGATCCGGTTGCAACGCCGGCAGTGGAGCGGTCGAACGAACCTGTTCGGCACGGCTGAGAGGCCGCGTCTTTCGGTGTTCCGTTCGGACAAGCACATTTACGCCCAGGTGGTCGACGACTACACGGGTAAGACGATCGTCGCCGCATCGAGCACGATCGATGAAGTGCGCGGCGAGCTGAAGAACGGCGGCAACATTGCTGCCGCCAAGGCTGTCGGCAAGGCGATCGCGGAACGCGCGAAGTCGGTCGGCGTAAACAAGGTTTGTTTCGACCGTGGCGGCCGGATGTACCACGGCCGGATCAAGGCACTGGCTGACGCGGCGCGTGAAGGCGGCCTGCAGTTCTAACTTTTAAGAGCACACGACTATGTCAGAAGAAACTCCCAAGCCCGTAGAAGCAGCCCCCGAAGCTCCCGCAGCCAGCGCGCCTGACCATGCGGCCGCTCCCCAGCAGTCCGCTCCTCGCCAAGGCGGCGGCGGTCAGCGTCAGGGCGGCGGCGGTGGTGGTCGCCAGGGCGGCGGCCAAGGCGGACAGCGCGGCGGTCAACGCGGCGGTGGTCGCGGCGGACAAAACCGCGATCGCGACGAATCCGGCATGGAATCGGCCGTCGTTCGCATCTACCGCTGCTCCAAGGTCGTCAAGGGCGGCCGAACGTTCTCGTTCGGTGCACTCGTTGTCGCCGGCGACCGCAAGGGCAACATCGGCATCGGTTACGGCAAGGCGAACGAAGTTCCGCCGGCCGTTGAAAAAGCGACTAAAGACGCTCGCAAGACCATGTTCAAGGTGAACCTTAAGGGCACCACCATCCCGCACCAGGTCAAAGGCACCAGCGGGGCCAGCACGGTCATCCTGGTTCCGGCTCGTCCGGGTACCGGCGTGACGGCAGGCAAGAGCGTTCGCCCGTGCATGGAACTGGCGGGCATCACCGACATCCTCACCAAGGCCTACGGCTCCACGAGCCCGAAGAACCTGGTGAAGGCAACCATCGCCGCACTGCAACAACTGCAGAGCCGCGAGATGGTGGAAAACATCCGTGGCGTGAAACTCGTCAAGGGTGCTGGCGAACTCGTATCGGCTTAAAGATTAAAGATTGGTGTTCTCATGAGCATGCAGCACGACATCACGACCGGCCTCCTCAAGAACAAGCGCACCAAGCGCAAGGGTCGCGGCGAATCCAGCGGTCACGGCAAGACCTCGGGCCGTGGTAACAAGGGTTCGGGCGCTCGTAACGGCAAGTACATCCGCCGCGGCTATGAAGGCGGTCAGACTGAAATCCACAAGCGCATGCCCAAGCGCGGTTTCAGCAACGAGAACTTCGAACGCCGGTTCTACATCGTGAACCTGGCCGACCTGGCCGTGCTGGAAGACGGCGCGACGGTCGATGCCGCTTCGCTGATCGATGCCGGGCTCGTTCCCGACACCAAGCAGCCGGTGAAGATCCTCGGCGACGGGGAATTCTCCAAGAAGCTCACCATCACCGCCGGCTGGTACACCAAAGGCGCGCTCGCCAAGATCAACGGCGCCGGCGGCAAGGCGTTGAACATGAAGGGTGAAGAGTTCACCACGCCCAAGCCCAAGGCGATCTTCGTCAAGCGTGACAAGAAGAAGCCCGTCTTCGTAGAAGAAGCGGCAGCTCCCGCGGCTGCGGCCCCGGCTGCTGAAAAGGCTGAAAAGGCTGAGAAGCCCGAGAAGGCTGACAAGAAGGCTGAGTAAGTTTCTAGACGCCGCGGCGGAAGTCGCGGAACCCAAAAACCAGTAAAGTAACCGCATGTTCAAAACGCTGATCAATATCTTCCGCGTCCCTGAGCTGCGGAACAAAGTCCTCTTCACTTTGTTCATGCTCGCGATCTACCGCATCGGCTACCACGTGCCGCTGCCGGGTGTCGACCAGGACGCGTTCAAGAAAATCGCCGACGCTCAGAAGCAGTCGGGCGATGACTCGGCCGCCAGCCGAATCGCGCAGTACGTTTCGCTCTTCTCCGGCGGTACGCTCAGCCAGAGCACGATCTTCGGGCTCGGCGTCATGCCGTTCATCTCCGCCTCGATTATCTTTCAGCTCTTAGGCACGGTCGTTCCTTCGCTGGAAAAGTTGCAGAAGGAAGGCGAAACCGGCCGCAAGAAGATCCAGGAGTGGACGCGCTACGCGACCATTCCGCTGTGCATCATCCAGGCGGCGTTCTGGATCACGTACATGAGGAGTACGCGCCCTCCGTTAGTACAGACCGAATTCATGTACAACTCGCCAACGCTGTTCTGGGTGATGAGCGTCTTCTCGCTTACCGCCGGCTGCGTGTTTCTCATGTGGCTGGGCGAACAGATCGACGAGTACGGCCTGGGTAACGGCGTGTCGCTGATCATTCTGGCGGGCATCGTCGGCCGTATGCCGTCGGCGATCTTCATGCTGTGGCAGCAGACCAGCGTGTCTGGCGACGCCTCGCGGCCGATCACGCCGGGGCGCATCGCGATCCTGATCGCTTCGTTCATCTTCATCGTCGCCGGCTCGATCCTGATCACGCAGGCCCAGCGGCGAATCCCCGTTCAGCAGGCCAAGCTCACCCGCGGCCGTCGCGTGTACGGCGGGACCAAGCAGTTCCTTCCGCTCCGCGTCAACCACGGCGGCGTAATGCCGATCATCTTCGCCCAGTCGCTCATGCTCTTCCCGGGCGTGGCGTTCGGCTGGCTGAGCACACAGTTTCCCAATACTGAAATCTTCCGGTTCCTCAACGACGAATTCAAACGCGGCGCCCTGATCTACATCCTCACGGAAGTGGTCATGATCTACTTCTTCGCCTACTTCTGGACCACGGTTCAGTTCCAGCCGAAGGAAATGGCCAACCAGCTCCGCGACTACGGCAGCTTCATCCCGGGCCTGCGTCCGGGCAAGCGAACGGCCGACTATCTCGAGAAGGTGATGATGCGCATCACCTACGTCGGTGCTGCATTCCTGTGCATCATCGCCGTCATCCCGACCGCGCTGAATACCTGGCTGAATATTCCGTTCCAGATCACCGCGTTCCTCGGCGGCACAGGCCTGCTGATTGTGGTGAGCGTGGCGCTGGATATGGTTCAGCGAATAGAAGCCAACCTGCTCATGCGTAACTACAGCGGCTTCCTCAGCGGCGAGGGCGGGAGCAAGCGGATCAAAGGTCGTCAGTATTGAGGAAATGATGAATGATGAATGATGAATGCAGAATGGAATTCATTCTGCATTCTGCATTCTGACTTCTGCATTACGTCGTCATGCCCATCGTACTCAAAAGTCGTCGCGAGATTGAGTTGATGCGGCGGGCGGGGCAGGTCGCCTGTGAAGTGCTCGGCCAGATGCGCGAAGCCGCCAAGCCGGGCGTGCTGACCGTGCAGCTCGATGAGTTGGCCCGGCGATCGCTTGAACGGGCTGGCGCCACGGCGCTCTCGAAAAACTATCCGACGTACAAGCCGGGCGAGGGATTTCCCGGATACACCTGTATCAGCGTGAACGAAGAAGTCGTGCACGGCGTGCCCGGCGAACGGCAACTCAAGGAAGGGGACTTAGTCACCCTCGACTTGGCGTTGTCGATCGAAGGCTTCTGTGCCGACACGGCCACCACGGTTGCGATCGGCAAGATCTCGCCCGAGCGGCAGAAGCTGATGGACGTCACCAAGGCCACGCTGGTCTTGGCGATCCAGCACATGAAGCCCGGCCGCAAGTGGTCTGACATCGCCCGGCTCATGCAGCATCACGTGGAGAGCAACGGCTACTCCGTGGTGCGCGAGTTCGTCGGTCACGGCATCGGCCGGTTGATGCACGAAGACCCGAAGGTGGCGAATTTCGTCACCGCCGAGCAACTCAGGGGCGATTTCCGGCTTCGGCCGGGCATGACCTTGGCGGTCGAGCCCATGGTTGTGGCCGGTAAACGCGATGTGGAGCTCATGCCCGACGGCTGGACCGTGATCACCGCCGATCACCAGCCAGCGGCCCATTTTGAGCATACGGTGGCAATTACCGAGGTCGGAGTCGACATTTTGACCGATGGCCGGGCCACGTTTCAGTTGTAATTAATGGGCGATCGGTCCGGTACTTGAGTAATTCCGAGGTTTCAGTATACTTGACGATTCGCCAGTCAGTTTGCGCGTTATAGAAGGTGAAACATGAAAGTCCGAACAAGCGTCCGAAGAATCTGTGAAAACTGCAAGATCGTGCGACGAAAAGGAATCGTCCGCGTGATCTGCACCAACGTTAAACATAAGCAGAAGCAAGGTTAAGGAGCCGCCATGCCACGTATCGCCGGTGTCGACATTCCGAATGACAAGAAGATCAAGATCAGCCTACGCTACATCTATGGCGTGGGTCCGACCAACGCCATGGCGATCCTCAAGGAACTGGGTATCGACCCGGAGCGCAAGGCCAAGGAACTGACCGAAGACGAACTCGCCAAGATCATCGGCGTGCTCGATCGCGGCATCGTGGTCGAAGGCGCCCTGCGCCGGCAGATCGGCCAGAACATTCAGCGCCTGCGTGAAATCGGCAGCTACCGCGGCACCCGTCATCGCCGCAGCCTCCCGACACGCGGCCAGCGTACGCGTTCAAACGCTCGCACCCGCAAGGGTCCGCGTAAGACCGTCGCCGGCAAGAAGGGCGTGAAGGAACTCGGTAAGTAAATTATAAGTTTGAACGATGAATGCTGAATGAATTTCATTCTGCATTCATCTTTCTTCATTCATCATTAGGTTTGCGGGGACGTCCGTAGCGACGAGTGATCCGCAGAAAGTCAGAGAGAGATCATGGCAAAAGAAGCAAGTGGAGCAGCCCCGGCGTCTGGTGCAAAAGCCGGCGCTAAAAAGAAAGTTCGCAAGGGTGTTACGCGCGGCATCGCGCACATCAAGGCGACCTTCAACAACACGATGGTGACCATCACCGACACCAACGGCGAGACGATCTCGTGGGCGTCGGCCGGTACCGTAGGCTTCAAAGGCGCTCGCAAGAGCACGCCGTTCGCAGCCGGTCGCGCCGCGGAAAACGCCGCGCAGACCGCCCGCAAGAGCGGCATGCTGGAAGTCGAAGTGAAAGTTAAGGGTCCGGGCGCCGGTCGCGAGCAGGCGATTCTGCAGTTGCAGAACGCGGGACTCAAGATCAGCGGAATTGAAGACGTCACACCGCTTCCTCATAACGGGTGTCGTCCTCCGAAGAAGCGCCGCGTTTAACGTAGGCGTTTCTGGCGTGGTCACCTGAGGTGACCACGCCGCGAAGTGGTTGAGAACTAACAAAATTATTAGAAGCATCCCTCTAGCGAGGTGGGCGTACAGATAGTCCCAAACGGTTGGGACGGGAACTGCCCGCAATCTGGAGAGACGCAAGGAGCAAGTTATGCGAATTCGATGGCGTGGATTGGAACTGCCGTCGCGCGTTCAGCGCGATGAGCAGGTGTCGACAGAAACCTACGGCAAGTTTTTCGCCGAGCCGTTCGAGCGCGGGTTCGGTACCACGGTGGGCAACAGCCTCCGTCGTATCCTGCTCAGCAGCCTGGAAGGCGCCGCGGTAACGCACATTCGCCTCAAGGGCGCGGATCACGAATTTTCCTCGCTCCCGGGCGTGATGGAAGACGTGACCGACATCATCCTCAACATCAAGAGCCTCGTCGTGAAGCTTGATGCGGATGAGCCGAAAGAAATGACCCTCACGGTGAACAAGGCCGGACCGATCACGGCCGGCATGATCACCGCTGATCCGGCGATCACGATCGTGAACAAGAATCACGTCATCGCGACGCTGACCGAAAACTTTGAATTCACGATGACGCTGACCGTCAGCAAGGGTCGCGGCTACGTGACGGCCTCGGAAAACACCGGCGGCCTGGAAGAGCAGGAAGTCGGCGTGATTTCCGTCGACTCGATCTACTCCCCGGTCACCCGCGTGCGTTACGCGACCGAAGACGCCCGCGTCGGCCAGAAGACCGACTACGACCGTCTTATCCTCGAGATCTGGACCAATGGCACGCTTACGCCGGAGATGGCGCTGGTTGAAGCCAGCAAGATCCTCCGCAAGCACCTCAATCCGTTCGTGCAGTACTTCGAACTGGGCAGCGAAACCGTGAACGAGGACGCGCTCACCGCGCTCCGCGACGCGAACAAGGCGCTGATCGACCCGGAACTGCAGAACAAGCTGAACATGACCATGCAGGAGCTGGACCTGAGCGTTCGGGCCAACAACTGCCTGGAATCGGCCAAGATCACCACGGTCCGCGACCTGGTGAAGAAGACCGACGCCGAGCTGCTCAAAGTTCGCAGCTTCGGCAAAACCAGCCTGCGTGAAGTGAAGCGTAAGCTGGCGGACATGGGTCTGAGCCTGGGTATGGATCTGGATGCTGCCGCCGCGCAGGCCGCCACCATGCCGGACGATGACGATGAAGAAGAAGTCGAAGCCAACGCAACGAGCGGCGGCGCTGAAGATTAAGATACACGGACGGTGGGCGTCGCCCGCCTTACGGGAGCAGTTATGAGTAGTCACATGATTCGAGGTCGGCAGTTGTCTCGGGATACCGAGCACCGCATGGCCCTTCGCCGCAACCTCGTGCAGAGCCTGATCGAGCACGGGAAGATCCAGACGACCTTGCCCAAGGCCAAGGAAGTGAAGAGCTTCGCCGAGAAGATCATCTCGCTCGGCAAGGCCAACAATCTCACCAACCGCCGCAAGGTGATCTCGCTGTTGCAGGATCGCCGGCTGGTGGACGAGAACCAGGACTTCGTGACCGAAGGGTCCAAGACCGTGATCCAGAAGCTGTTCGACGAAGTCGGCCCGAAGTTTGCCGACCGCGCCGGCGGCTACACGCGGATCATCAAGACCGCCCGGTACCGCATCGGCGATGCCGGCACGATTGTGTGGCTCGCACTGGTGACCGAAGAGAAGGCCCCGACCGGCACCATCCGCCGCAGCCAGGGACTTCGTCGCAAGCGCGCTGAGAAGAAGCATCAGTTCGCGGGCGCGATTCTTAAGAAGCAAAAATCCGGTGAGGCCGCAGCGGCGTCGTCGGACAAGCCGTCGGCCTAAGAAGCCCCGGCGATTACAATGACCAATAAAAGGCCGATCGATCCGTCGATCGGCCTTTTTATTTGGAATCGGGCCGGCCCCGGTGCAACGACCGACCGACTCGCGGATATTTATACGAGAGTCGACTGGCCGACAGAAAATGGCGTATTTGGCTCGTAAGTGACGGTGGGGCCGTCAATTGTTGACAGTGCTGCGGGCCGGTCAATACAATCCCGCCGTCCTTAACGGGCTCTGAACAAGTCTAAGGACGCCGGCGAACGGCCGCTGCAAGTCGTATTGGCGGTCGCGTTGTATAGGTGGGTCTAGTGGGTCGAGTCGCGACAAGACGAAGCAGTTCCCTGCGTCGCGGCCTGATCGAATACTTTACTGAAACGAACGATTATGACGTTGGAGAAGGCGATTCAATACACCCTGGTGGCGATCTATCTAGCCACTTTGGTCGCTGTCGCATTTTACGGGTTTCATCGTTACGTCCTGGTCTACCTGTACGTGAAGCACCGCCACAACGGCTACCAGCCCAAGGGCAAGTTCGCCGAGCTCCCACGCATCACCGTGCAGCTCCCCATGTACAACGAAGACGTGGTGGCCGAGCGAATCATCCGCGCGTCCTGCCATATCGATTACCCGCTAGACCGGCTTGAGATCCAGGTGCTCGACGACAGCACGGATCAGTCCGCCGACATCGCCCGAATCGCCTGCGAGGAGTGGGCCGCCAAGGGCTTCCCGATCAAGTACATTCACCGCGACAACCGCGAGGGCTACAAGGCCGGCGCGCTCGCCGAGGGCCTGAAAGCCGCCAGCGGCGAATACATCGCGATCTTCGACGCCGATTTCGTTCCGCCCCGCGACATTCTCCAGAACGTTGTGAATTATTTCACCGACGACAAGGTCGGCATGGTGCAGGTGCGGTGGGATCACCTCAACCGCGACGCCTCGCTGCTTACCAAGAGCCAGGCGATCTTCCTGGACGGCCACTTCGTCATTGAGCACACCGCCCGCAACCGCTCTGGCCGCTTCATGCACTTCAACGGCACGGCCGGCGTCTGGCGCCGCACGACCATCGACGATGCAGGCGGCTGGCAGCATGACACGCTCACCGAAGACCTCGACCTCAGCTACCGCGCCCAGATCAAGGGCTGGCAGTTCGTCTACCTCCCCCAGTTCTGCGCCCCGGCCGAGCTTCCGCCGGAAATGATCGCGTTCAAGCAGCAGGCCCACCGCTGGACCAAGGGCAGCATGCAGACCGCCATCAAGCTGCTCCCCAAGATTCTCCGCAGCAAGCACCTGCCGCGAACCGTGAAGAGCGAGGCGTTCTTCCACCTCACCAACACGCTGGTTTACCCGCTGATGGTGATCCTCACGCTCATGATCTGGCCGGCGTTTTTTAGCTTCTTCAACGTCGAAGGGCCGATCAAGCAGTACACGTGGGGCCACTACCTGTTCAGCGCCACGCTGTTCATTTTGGCGACCTGCTCGGCCAGCACGTTCTTCGTCTTCGGCCAGCGTGAACTGTTCGGCCGCGAAGCCGGATGGAAGACACTGCTGTACCTGCCGATTTTGATGGGCCTCGGCGTCGGCATCTGCCTGAACAACTGCAAGGCCGTCATCGAAGCCATCTGGAGCAGCTACCGTCCCGCCAAGGCCGGCCAAAGCAAGGGCGGCGAATTCGTCCGCACGCCCAAGTACGGCGGCACCGGATCCGGCAAAAACACCTGGCAGGGCGACGGCGTACGTCCCGTCGATTACGCCGGCCCCATGAACGCCCGCACCGACCGGCCGGCCATCTTCACGCTCAAGCGACTGACGCTGCCGATCATCGAAATCTGCTTCGGCATCTACATGTCGGTCTTCATCTTCATCAGCCTGTACTACCAGTTCGCGTACCTGAGCGTGCCGTTCCTCTGCATCTTTGCAGGCGGATACTTCTACGTCGGATGGTCGTCGCTGTACGTGCTGTGGAAGATGCAACAGGACGCGGAAGACCAGATTGCGGCGCAGGAAGCGTTTCCCACTTAAATCAGAAATGCAGAATGCAGAATGATGAATGCAAAATGAAAATTCATCATTCTGCATTCATCATTCTGCATTTTCCCTTAGATCCACCGCTTCCTGCGGAACAGGATCAGCATCGCCACCACGACGCACGCCATGAAGATCAGCGCGCCGAGAAAGACGTAGTGGTTGTGGAAGATCGGCTCGTCAAAGTTCATTCCAAAGAATCCCGTCACGATCGTCATCGGCACGCCGATCACGCTGATGATCGTGAGCGTCTTCATCACCTGGTTGAGATTGTTGCTCACGCTCGACAGGTAGATATCGCGTGAGCCGAGCACCAGGTCGCGATACAGTTCCACCAGTTCCACCACGCGTACCAGATGGTCCTGCACGTCGCGCAGGTAGATGCGAGTCGTCTCGCGGATGAACGGCACGTCACCACGCGTGAGCTGGGCCACCACCTCGCGCTGCGGGCCGATGACGCGGCGGAGGTTCAGCAGTTCCCGCTTCTTAACCGCGATCTTGGACAGCACTTCCGGCCTCGGATCGTTAAGCGACTTTTCCTCGAGCTCGTCGATCGATTCCTGGATGTGATCGAGAATCGTGTCGTACGCATCCACCATGAAATCCAGCAGCCGATACAGCAGCACGTCGATGCCCTGTTCAAGGATCGCGGCGGCGTTGTCGTTGCAGCGGCCTTCAAGATGCTTGATGGTGCGCATCGGCTCGTCGTGAACACTGATCAGGTAGCGGTCCGACACAAACATGTCGACTTCCTTGGTCCGCAGATTCTCGCGAAACGTTTCCAAATCCGGTCCGTGAAAGACCATGTAGAAATGGCTCCCGGCGGCGCTATTCGGCTCGTTGTACAGCTCGATCTTCGGCTGCTGCGTGTAGGCAAAGCTGTCTTCGATCGCCAGCGGATGAAACTTGAAGACGTCCTTCAGGAGCGCCTTCTCCGGCTCGGTCGCCGCTTCGATGTCGAGCCAGAATTTGCAGCTCGGGTCGGCCAGCGCGGCAGCCAGCGCCTCGGCAGACGTTTCGTTCGTAACGCGATGATCGGCGTGAAGGATGTAGGATCGAAGCATGGCGATACTGTATCGGCAGGCCGGTTTCGATTCACCTCACGCTGGTCGCGGCGCGGGCGGGCGATAGAATCGCCAGTATGCCGACGCTCGAACTCCCTCACACGCCCGGCTGCCTCGTCTGCGGCCACGCAAACCCCGTGGGCCTGCGGCTGAGCCTCTACGTGCGCGACGAAGACGGCACGATCGAAACCCGCTTCACGCCCGGCCCGCAGCACATCGGCTTTGAAGGCATCCTGCACGGCGGCGTGCTGGCGACGGTGCTGGATGAGGCAATGGTGTGGGCCGCCATCTGGTTCAGCCGGAAAGCCTGCGTGGCGGGCGAGATGAACGTGCGATTCCGCAAGTCGGCCGTTGTCGGCGTCCTGATGACCTGCACGGCCCGGGTGACGGCGGGCCGATCCCGGCTGATCGAATCCTCCGGCGAACTGGTCGACGCCACCGGCCAAACCATCGCCACCGCCACCGGCAAGTACGTACCGCTCGGGTCGGAGCCGACGCAGGCCTTTTTCAAAACACTCGTTGCCGCTCCGACCACTGAAGCGGCCACCAACCTTCTCACACGCCAAAGCGAGTAACCATGCTTCAAGACGTTCTAAAAACTATCGAAGGCCGCAAGGATCAGTCACTGTCGGCACTCATGGAGTTCCTGCGAATTCCGTCCGTCAGCACAAAGCCTGATCACGCCGCCGACATGCAGCGATGCGCCGTGTGGGTGCAGGATCGGCTGAAGTTCGCGGAGATGTCGACGCACGTGGTGCAGACGCCGGGCCATCCGATCGTGGTCGCCAAGAACACGCACGAGGCTGGCCGGCCGACAGTGCTGTTCTACGGTCACTACGACGTGCAACCGCCCGAGCCGCTGGAGCAGTGGACGACGCCGGCCTTCGAGCCGACCGTGCGCGACGGGGCCGTGTACGCCCGAGGCGCGGTGGACGACAAGGGGCAGGTCTGGGCGCACATCGAGGCGATCACCGCGTGGCAGGCCCATGGCGGGCTGCCGGTGAACATCACGATGGTCATTGAAGGGGAAGAAGAAATCGGCTCGCACAACCTTGAAGCGTTCGTCGCCAAAAATCGCGACCAATTGAAGGCCGACGTCTGCGTCGTCAGCGACACCAACCAGTTCGCCCGCGGCGTGCCGGCGATCACATACGGCCTGCGGGGTCTCGTCTATGAAGAAGTCTTCCTCACCGCCGCCAGTCACGATCTGCACAGCGGCCTGTACGGCGGGGCAGTGCCGAACCCCGCCAACGTGCTGTGCGAATTCCTTGCGACGCTGCATACGTCCGACGCCAAGGTGAATCTCCCCGGCTTCTACGACGACGTCCGCGACCTCACCCCGGCAGAGCGAGCGGAGTGGGCGAAGTTGCCGTTTGACGAAAAGGCCGATCTAAAAGAGCTCGGCCTGACCGAAGGCAGCGGCGAGGCCGGTTTCACCACGACTGAACGTCGCTGGGCCAGACCCACGTGCGACATCAACGGAATCACCAGCGGCTACCAAGGTCCGGGCGCGAAAACCGTCATCGCCAGCAAGGCCAGCGCGAAAGTCTCCATGCGACTGGTGCCGAACCAGGATCCGAAAAAGATCCAGGAGATTTTCGAAAAGACGCTCCGCGAACGGTGCCCGAAGAACGTGAAGATCGAGTTCCTCAACCACGGCCTGGCCGGTCCGGTCCGTACGCCCATCGAAGGACCGGCGATCCGCCTCGCGATGGAAGCCGTCGAAGCCGGCTTCGGCCACAAACCGGCGCTCATCAGTTCCGGCGGAAGCATTCCCGTCGTCGAGCTGTTCAAACGCGTACTCGGTATCGACACGTTGCTCGTCGGTTTCGGCCTGCCGGATGATCGCGTGCATTCGCCGAACGAAAAGTTCGACTTGGAAGCCCTCTACGCCGGCACGCGCACCGCGGCGGTGCTGTACGAGCGACTGGCGAAGTTGAAACCCGTTCCGTAGCGACGCGACTCCGCGCCTCAGGTCAAACCAACGTCGAGCGCGACCTCGGCGTGTGGGCTTTAGCCCGCACGGGAATCCGCAGACGTGCAGGCTAAAGCCCACACGCCGGGAAAAACGTCGTAATTCGCTTGCGCCGCATTTGCGCTCGCCGGCGCGACACGCGCAAATTGGGAAATCCGGAAAAATTAGTTGCGAATTCTGGCGAAAATTCGCGTTTTATGCGCCGGCGGTGCGCGCCAGGCGAGGCAAACGCGCACCGCCGCCAGTGCTTATAGATGAGGGCCTTGCGCCCACATCGATCGCGCGCGCGTTGTTTGCGTGACGATCGCTCTTTGACAAGTGCATAGCAGATCGGGCGCACCTGAATGGTCACCTTTGCGCACCTAAAGACACCTTTTGTCACCTTTGCGCACCCGGAGAAAAATCGCCAGTGTTCGGCCCGGCCACGCGTTATGCGGCCGGGGAGGTCAAAACGATGATTTTGTAACTTCGGCGATGATTATTGCGGCAGCAGCTTCCGGGGATTCGTGATCATCAACTGATCGACGAGTTCTTGTCCCGCGACTTCGATCGCGCGATCGATCCCCTTCATCCGTAGCTCGATCGTGTCTGGCTTGTGCGTGTCGCTGCCGAGGAGGAAGTAGCGGCCTTCAAGTAGAAACCGCTCAACGACCAGCCGCGTGTCGGCCCGTTGAGAGTCGCTGAAGCATTGGAGGTTGCCCTGCAGCAGCAGGCCGAGGTCGTCGAAATAATTGGCGAGGCCCGGATCGTCTTGCACGGCCCGCATCCGCTCGGGATGCGCGAGGACCACCGTCAGCCCCAGCGACTGCAGCCACTTCACCGACGGCTCGAAGAACGAGGGAATCTCGTTGGCCCACAAGTCCGCCAGCACGTACTTGCCGGCGAGCGCGGCGGTGATGATTTGTTCTTCTGACTGGTCGAGGAACTTCGCGTAGAAGTTGTGCTCGCCGCCAGGTATGAGTTTTAGAGCAATGCCGGCCGCGTCGACCTCTCGCTGCAGGGCCGTCACCCACTTCGCAACATTCGCCGGGCTGACGTTCGGAAAGCTCGGCCAGACGTGGGGCGTGCAGAAGCAATGGGTGTAACCGGCGGCGACCAGTCGACGCGCGCAGGCGAGCGATTGGTCGACCGTCGCGCAACCGTCGTCAACGCCTGGCAAGATGTGAGAATGAACGTCGATGCGGCCGAAGGTCATGGGAGGGATTGTGGAGGGGTGATCGCCGATTGTCGATGGGTCGCACCGCGTCAAACGCGACTACGCCGCGACGGAAGTCGCGGATTCTGACGAACGATCCGCGACTTCCGTCGCGGCGTGGTCAAGCAGTGTCACAGTCCTCGATGAACAATCCCCAAAACAGTCTTTATTGGTCGCGGCTGCTTGATTGACGCTGCTGCGCAGCGCGCGTAACATCGGCCGAGACTTTCATCGAGGAGACGAATGTTCGACCCGAAATCTGCTGATCCGCTCCTTCTGGCGCGGGCGGCGAAGTATGTCACGGAAGGCGCCTCAATGTCCCACACAGTTCCCCCGATCGTGCCCGGCCGCGGGCCCGTCATGATGCCCCAGGCCGCCCCCGGCCCCGGTGGCGGCGGCAGCGGCTACAACCGCTATCGCGAGATGACGCTGGAAGAAATGCTGCTCGAAAACCGAGTGGTCTTTCTCGTCGGCGAGATCAACCACGTGAGCGCCAGCCGCGTGATCATGCAGATGCTTTACCTGCAGAGCATCAAGAAAGATCAGGACATCAACTTCTACATCAACAGCCCCGGCGGCGTGGTGGATGACACGCTGGCGATGTACGACATCATGCGGTTCATCACCTGCGATATCGCGACCTACTGCATCGGCCGGGCTGAATCCGGCGGCGCGGTCGTCTTCATGGCGGGCAAGAAGGGCAAGCGTTTCATCCTGCCCAACGCCAAGGTGATGATCCACCAGCCGTTCGGCGGCGTGTACGGCCAGGCGGCGGATATCGAAATCCAGGCCGAGGAAATCATCAAGACCAAGCAGACGCTGATCAACGTGATGGCCAAGTGCACCGGTCAAACGCCGGAACGCATTCAGGAAGACTCCGAGCGCGACCGCTTCTTCGACGCGAAAGCTGCCGTAGCCTACGGCATTTGCGACGAAGTGCTCGGCGAAGATTCCCCGCAGGCCGAAGCGGCGGCGGATGCGACCAAGAAGTAAATCGAACGTGCTGATTAATCCGACAGGATGAATGCAATGACAAGCAACTCACTGATTCCGATGGTGATCGAAAAGTCCGGCCGCGGCGAGCGGGCGTACGACATTTACTCGCGCCTGCTCAAAGACCGCATCGTGATGCTCAACGGGCCGGTTACCGACGAGAGCGCGAATTCTATCATCGCGCAAATGCTGTTCCTCTCGAACGACGATCCGAAGAGCGACATCCAGTTCTACATCAACAGCCCCGGCGGCAGCGTATCGGCGGGCTTTGGCCTGGTCGACACGATGAAGTTCCTGCGGTGTGACGTCGCCACCACTTGCATTGGCATGGCGGCCAGCATGGGCGCGATTCTGCTGACGGCCGGCACAAAGGGCAAACGCTCGTGCCTCGCTAACAGCCAGGTGATGCTGCACCAGCCGCTCATCGGCGGCGTGCTGCAGGGGCCGGCGACGGATCTGGCGATTGAAGCCCAGCACATGCTTCGCCTTCGCGATCGCATGTACAAACTGATGGCTCAGTGGACCGGCAAGACGACCGAGCAAATCCACCGCGACTTTGACCGCAACAAGTGGCTGTTTGCTGAAGAGGCCGTGGAGTACGGCTGCGTGGATCGCGTGATGCAGAGCGCCCCCGAAGCCGTCCGCCGCACGCCGGAAGCGGCCGCTGACGAAAAAGAATAAGCAGGAAACGATGAACGATGAACGATGAACGATGAAGTGAATTCGCTTACTTCATCGTTCATCGTTCATTGTCCATCGTTCGATTTGAATGAAACTCACGCCCGCGATCGCCATCCTCGCCTTGCTATCAACCGCCGGCTGCTTTGGGCCGAATAAGGCGAACGTGGATCTGCGAAAGAAGAACCAGGAACTTTCGCAGAAGGTCGAAACGCTCACCAAGCAGCACGAAGCTGACCTCGCCTATCTCGCCACGGCCGACCAGAAGCAGGGGGCGGTGCCGCGTCTTTCCGCCGATCGATTAAATGAACTATTCACGGCCAGCACGGTCGAGGTGGACAAGCTTTCCAACTGGCGCGACGGGCTGCTGAAGGTGTACGTCGTCCCGATCGACGCCGCCGGCGACACGCTCAAAGCCGCCGGGGCCGTCACGGTGGAAGCGTACGACCTGGCCAAGGCCGACAAGCCGCTGCTGGGCAAGTGGGAGTTCCCCGCCGCCGATGCCGGTAAGAACTGGTACGACTCGTTCGTGGTTCGCGGCTATGCACTCAATTGTCCGATTGCGTCGCCGCTTGACGCGTCGGAAATCACCATCCGCGCTACGTTCGTTGATTCCCTCACGCAGCGAACGCTGACCGCCCAGCGGGTGATCAAAGTAGCGCCTGCCGCCATCGCGCCGAAATAACGCTAGAATAACAGCATGTCCGACAAGCCCATGGATCGCCGCCGCTTTTTCAGGCGGGGACTGCAGGAGTTGATCAAGCCGCTGGCCGACGCGATTGCGCCGCTGGAGCAGGTGGCCAATCAACTCGGCTCGATGGAGGCCAAGCTCTCCAAACCTGCACCGCCCTCTCAGAAGCCGACGATCAAGCTCCAATCGCCACCCGCATGGCTGCGACCGCCCGGGGCGCTCGATGAGGCCGCGTTCGCCTCCACCTGCATCAAGTCCGGCGAGTGCGTGAACGTCTGCCCGGCCCGCTGCATCTCCATCGACACCACCGGCAAAAAAGGCAACGGCCTACCAGTGATCGACGTCAACCACATGCCCTGCGTCGTCTGCGATGGCCTCTACTGCATGCACGCGTGCCCGAGCGGCGCACTCGTGCCCACCGCACTGGCCGACATCGATATGGGCACCGCCAAGTGGCGCGAAATGACCTGCGTCCGCAGCCAGGGCGAAGACTGCACCATCTGCGTCGACCGCTGCCCGCTCGGCTCTGCTGCGATCGAATTACTCGAAGGAAAGATCCACGTGATCGAAGACGGCTGCATCGGATGCGGCGTGTGCGAGCACGCGTGCCCGACGTCGCCGAAGAGCATTGTCGTGATTCCAAAAGCGGCTAAAGTCTAAGCACTTCTTTCAGGGGATCACGACATGCTCCTTCCGGGAATGCAGAATCTCGAGCCGCCGATGCGAACGATGGCGCAGGCCGAGCTCAAGTCTGATGAGCGTCTCGTTTGGGCCGCGCAGCCAACACCGCGGTTTTTCACGATCGCTACGATTGTTCCCGTGCTCTTTGCGATTCCATGGACCGGCTTTGCAATCTTCTGGACGTCAATGGCATTCATCGGCACGCACTCTATACGCGGACACGATCCAATGACGAAAGGATTTCAGTACTTCTTCCCGCTGTTCGGACTGCCGTTTATTCTCATCGGATTGGGGATGCTCTCTTCGCCGTTCTGGATGGTCAGGGGGATGAAAAGGACGGTCTACATGATTACCGACCAGCGTGCGGTCATCATGAAGCCCGGATTCTTCGGTTCGCGAAAGGTCGACAGCTTCGAGCCCAGCCGCCTGACGGCAATGGAGCGGCTGGAGCGCAGGGACGGCTCGGGCGACTTGATCTTTGAACAGTTCACCACCCGGCGTGGCAGCGGCACACAAACCACTCGCCGCGGGTTTATCAGCGTGCCGCGCGTTCGCGAGGTGGAAGACATCCTGCGTAAATCGCTACTGCAGGATCGAACGCGAGCGATGTAGGCAGGTCACTTCGCGGCAAGGCGACTTTCGATCACGCGGCGCATCACGTCGACCGGCGCTTCGCGACCCGTCCACAGCTTGAACTGCCCGGCCGCCTGGCGCACGAACATTTCCACGCCGCCGATCGTTTTCGCCCCGGCGGCCTCGGCCTGTTGCAGAAGTTTGGTCTTCATCGGGTTGTAGATCGTGTCGAACACCACCGTCTCGGGCGTAAACTTCACGTCCTGTCCATCTAGCGGCGATTCGTTCACGTTCGGGTGCATGCCGACGCTGGTGGTGTTGATGAAGACGTGGCAGCAACTGTCGCAGAGTTTTTCCATGCGGGCCGAGACGACTTGGCCGCTCTTGCCGTTGAATTCCTCCGCCAGCGCGTCGGCCCGTTCCTTGGTGCGGTTGTAGACGACTACGGTCGCCCCGCAACTCGCCAGCGCCGCGACGGCCGTTCGCCCTGTGCCGCCGGCGCCGATGACCGCAATTCGCTTTTCGGCCAGCGCCGCACGCGTGCAGTTCAATTTCGCGGTGATGCTGTCGACGATGGCGGCGTAGTCGGTGTTGATGCCCTGCAGTTCACCTTCCGGCGAAATCGCAATCGTGTTCACCGCGCCGATCCGCTTAGCGAGTTCCTCTACATCCGCGTGCTTCTCCGTGAGATACCGCAGCGCGTTCTCCTTGTGCGGCAGCGTGACCGACAATCCTGACAGGTGCAGCGGCTTGAACCCCAGGAACATCTCCATGAACGCCTTGAAGCTTTCGTACGACGGCTCGACCAGCATCGGCAGGTAAACGCCGTCAAAGCCGATCTTCTCGAACGCCGCGTTATGGATCGCCGGCGACATAGAGTGTTTCACCGGCGACGCGACCACGCCGTACACGCTGGTGGTGGCGTTGATCTCGTCCCAGCGATAAAGCTGTTTCATGTCGGCGATGCTGATCTGCCCGGGCGCGGTGCCGGAATCTGTTTCGAGGCTCGCGAACGTGAGAAACGCGCCGAATTTCTTTGCCAGCACCCGGCTGATCAGCCCGGCCTCGCCCATGCAGAGGGCGATCGTCGGCTTCTGCCGCGTTTTGAGTGCTTCGAATACTTCGATGTTGTCGCGCACGGTGCGGGCGGTCCACACGATCTTGTTGATGTCGCCGCCGCAGGAATCGAGATCGGTGAGGATGTTGTAGAGCTTCTCAGGCCGGCCGGTGAAATCGTGGCTGCTGACAATGACCTGGGCCGAATCGCCGTCCATCGCGTTCTCGACAATTTCATCCAGCGCCACTTCGGATTGCTTGAGCGCCTTGAGCTCGATATCGACGAACCTTGCCCCCGAGCGTACAGCGCTTTCGAGTACGATCGCGCGGTCTTCGTCTTCCAGTTCGGATTGCCCGCCTTCCCAAATCGGTCGGCAGGTGACAATCGCGGGGATGATCGATTCTTTCAGCAGTGCCTTGAGCGCCGCGCCGCTGGCGGCGGGGAACTCATCGACGCGCAGCTCCACCAGGTCCGCACCCGCCTCGGCGGCCAGCGCCATGTCGCGGCGGGCTTGCTCGACCGATTTCACGTAGATGGCCACGCAGAGTCGCGTCATGCTCAGCCTTTGATGAGGTTGAGCTTGCGCATCGCCGACTCAATCGCCGCCTTGGTCGCGTCGTTGGCTTCCCACAGCGGCAGGCGCATCTCGCCGCTGTCCATGCCCGCGAGTTTCATCGCGTACTTAATGCCGGCCGGGTTGCCGTCGAGGAAGAGGCTCTTGATCAGCGGGAACAGCTTGTTGTGGATGATGCGCGCCTCGGCGTAGTTGCCGTCGTTGGCGAGCTTCGCCATCTTGGCGATCTGCCCTGGCAGCAGGTTGCTGGCGACGCTGATCACGCCCGTACCGCCGATGCTCATCAGCGGCAGGGTGAGGCTGTCGTCGCCGCTTAAGATGGTGATGTCGCACAGCGAGGCGATTTCGCTCGCGATATCGCAGCTGCCGGTGGCTTCCTTAATCGCCACAATATTCTTGTGCACATTCAGCCGCGCCACGGTCTGGGCGGTCATCGTGATGCCCGTGCGGCCGGGGATGTTGTACAGCACGATCGGGAGATCGACCTTGTCGGCGATCGTCATGAAGTGCCGGTACAACCCTTCCTGGCTCGGCTTGTTGTAGTACGGATTGACGCTCAGGCCCGCCGTTGCGCCCAGGTCCTTCGCGGCTTGCTGCAACTCCAGCGCCTCGTTCGTGGCGTTCGCGCCCGTGCCGGCGATGACCGGCACGCGGCCTTTGGCGAATTGCACCGTCAGCTCGATGATTCGCTTGTGTTCCTTCCAATCGACCGTGGGCGACTCGCCCGTTGTGCCGACCGGGACCAGGCCGTTAATTCCCTGGGCGATCTGGAATTCGACCTGCTCCTTGAACCGATTTTCGTCCACCCGATCGCCGACGAACGGCGTGACCAAGGCGGTTAAAGCTCCACTGAACATGACTGCTTCCTTATTCGTGAAAGAGGGCGATTGTAGGTACGGCGAGGCGATTTATAAAGGCTACTTCTTACGCAATTCGCCAAGCAAGTGGCGAATTTCAGGCAGAATCAGCTTGGTCATCGCCAACTCCACTGCTTTCGTAGAACCGGGCAGCGCGAACACTGGTTTGCGTCGTGCGATCCCACCCAAGGCACGGCTGGCCATCGCGCCGGAGCCGATCTGCTCGTAACTGAGCATTCGGAACAACTCGCCGAACCCTGGCAGCGGTGAATCGATGAACTTCTCAATGGCGGGCACGGCCAAGTCGCGCTGGGCGATGCCGGTGCCGCCGTTGGTGACGACCGCGTCGATCTTGTGATCAACCAGGCAGTTTTCCAGCACGGCTGAGAATTGTTCGACCGGATCGTCCGGCATCAACTTGTAAAAGCCGACGCGGTGGCCCGCCTCGGTTAGCAGGCGGCTGATCGTCTGCCCGCTGGTGTCGGTCTCGGGCGTGCGGGTGTCGCTGAGCGTGATGACGGCGAACCGGCACGTGATGGCTTGCGACTGTTGCTGGTGTTCTTCGTATCCCATGATCGCCTACGGAGCCTTGATCGCCGCGAGCCGGCCTTCACGCTCGATGATCACGACCTTGTTCGTTCCCGGCACCAGCGGCAGATCGACACGCGAGGCGCTGCCGCGGCTGATGGCGAGGATGTCGAGCATATTGATGTGGCCGCGGTACACGCGAAGGTACGCCACGGTGTCGCCGCGCAGGTGGGCGACCATGTCCTTTTTCGTCGTCGCCGTTTTGCCGGCAGGGAGAAGGTTACCCCACGAGGTCGTCTCCGGCTTCACGGCGCGGTCCTGCGCTAGGTCTTCCGGCGACATCCAGAGGTCTTCAAAGGGCTCGCCTTCCTTGGTGAAGCCGATCGTGAGCGGCCCCGTCGTGCCGTTTTTCACCGAAACCGAATACGACTCGGCCCGGGTTCCACAGCCGACCAGGGAAGTAAGTAAAAGGAGCAGCAGGGTGGCGCGAAGTTTCATGCCGGAATCGTAACGGCAGGCGCTTACGACGCAAACTGTTCCTGAAAGAACTCGTAAGCCACTTCGTGCAGATAGGCATTGTAGCGGTCGGAAATTTCGGACATGGGCATGCCCAGGTAGTGCTCGAGCATCGGTCTCACCGCGGCTGAGTCCCACGGGTTGATCGAGCGCCGCAGCGAGCCGCTCGGGTCGATCACGTTGCCGCTCGCGGTGTCGCCGATCAGCCGCTGCAGGGCGGGGCGGTACTTGGCGTGATCGGCTTCCCAGAGGAATTTGGCGAAGGCCCAGTTCTGCGCGTAGAAGGTTTCGATCGTTTCGCCCGATCGGCCGACGATTTCCCCGGCGTGCAGCTTGATCAGTTGTTCCAAAGGAATGAGGTTGTGTGCCTCGATCGCGCGCCGCAGTGCATGGGCGCGGATTTTGTTAACCGACAGGTTGAACCGAGGCAGGTCGTTCTTGATCTGCACGTCCTCAAACAGGCAGGCGATTCCCTCCTCCAAAAACGGCGGCAGACGTCCAACGAAGTTGCGAAACGCGAACTGGTGCCACCCTTCATGGGCCGCGACCGAATAGGTGCGAAGCATGCCGATGTCGTACGCCACGTACCAGTCGCGAAGGGTGTAGCCGCCGCGGTTGATCTGCAGGTAAACGCGGGCGATCGCGCCGGTGTTGCGGCGGGTGAAATCGGTCCACTGGGCGCGGGTGGCAAAGACGTAGCAATCCATCCGCTCGGCGCTGGGGGTGAGGTCCGGGACGAGCAACTGATACTGCGAGAACCCGGCCTCCATCACCTGTGCGATCTCGCCGGAGAACGAGGGATCGGTGATGGTGGTGTAGATCGTGTAGTGAGCCGTCGCGAGACGAAGCGCGGGCGTTCCCTCGTACGTCCAAGGCTGGGCTTCAACCGCCGCCGGTGTAATGGGACCGATCCGCTGGCCGAGGGTGCCGCGCGAACCGGCACAGCCTGTTAGGACTCCGCAGCAGAGCACGGCGGCAAGGATCAGCCCGAATTGCACGACAGGGCGTTTCACCGTTTCACGCTCGAATCAACCGCGGCCACGATCCGTTCGTGCAGCGGCTTGATGCCGGAGTTGCTCTTGGCGGGTATTCCATTGATCAAGATGCTGAAGGCGTACCAGTGGTCGTCCTTGGCTTTGAAGTAGCCGGAGAGGGCGCTGACGCCTTCGACGAACCCGCTCTTGCCGAACACGCGGCCGCGAAGGTCGGAGCCGCGGAAGCGGTCGTCGAGCGTGCCATCCACACCGGCCACCGCCAGGCTGCTGAAAAACGTCTGCCGGTTGCGGCTGAAGAAGTCGTACACGAGCACGCGAGTGAGCGCGTCGGCGGTGATGTTGTTCTGCTTTGACAGGCCGCAGCAGTCGTCGAACTGGTACTGGTTTTCGGAAACGCCCGCCTTCTTCATGAATGCGCCCATGGCGGCGGTGGCGCCTTTCCAGTCGCCGGTAGCGCGAGTGACTTCAGCGGCCAGCCGCTTGCCGATCGACTCGGCGTACAGGTTCATGCTGTCTTTATTCGCGCGGGCCAGCACGACGGTGATCGGCGTTTCGTGGACGGCCACGATCGTCCAGCCGTTCTTGTCCTTGCTGGCAATCTGGTTTCGCACCGTGCGATCTCGCACCACATTGCCGGTGAACGTAATGCCCGCGTTGGTGAGCGTTTCCTTCAGCACCGTGCCCGCGAACATCGACGGGTCTTCAACGTTCACCGAAACCGGCGCCTGCGTCGACCCGCGGGCCTGCCCGCCGAGAACGATATTGTTGGTGCCCGGCACGCGCGAGAGCACGATCGCGTTTTCGTCACCATGCAGGCAGGTGTTCTTGATCGAGACGTACGCGGTCGGCGGGTTGAGCGTGTAGCTGACGAGCCGGCCGAAGCCGTTGGAGGTGACCGTCACGTCGATGCAATTGGCGTTGAGGTTCAGCCCCGCAACGCCGGCCATGTAGCGGCGGTCGCCCTGGTTGGCCGGCCAGTTGGGGTGTTGAAAGAGCTGCTCGAAAATGCTGTCGTCGACGAGGAGATTCTGCGCCTGCGGGATTTTCAAATCCTTCAGCCGAGCGGCCCAGGCGTTGAAGACGGTTAGCGTGTCCCAGTTGAGTTTCCTGAGCAGTTCCGCGTCGCCGAGCGTGGGATCGCCATCGCCGATGACGGCCAGGTCTTGGCCCTTCATGGCGAGCAGTGTGCCGAATTTGAAGTCAGGCCCGAGCGCGTCGAGCGCTGCGGATGTCGTCACCAGCTTGAGATTACTCGCCGGCACGAGCGGCAGCGTCGAGTTGTGTTCGTAAACGACGCGGGAGTTGGCCGCTGAGTCGCCCAGTCGCACGATTCGCACGCCCACCTGCGCCTTGGCGAGCAGTTTGTCGTTCAGAACGGCGCGGATGTCGTCATTCAAATCGCCGGCGACGGCCGGGACGAAGACGCACAGCCAGAGAATGATCGTTGCGTAGAAAGGTCGCTTCATCCGTGAAAAACCCAAATCTGCCGGACCGGGAGCGTCCGCTCCGGCGGACGACACGGTCTACCTTATCGGCTGCGAGGCGTCTGGCAAGACAGGGGAGCCCTACGCGGCACGGGCAAATCGTCCGGTCGACGGTCGCCCGATCAGATTCTGCAGGCGATCCTCCAGCGGTGGGTGCGTTTGGAAGAGGTTGGCGATCTGGGCCATCGTGCTCCGCGGTTCGGCGATGAACATGCTGTGGAACGCCGGGTTCACGTTCATGGGGATTCGCCGATTGGCCGTGTGGATCTTTTCCAGCGCGGTGGCGAGCGCCATCGGGTTGCCGCAGATTTCGGCTCCGCCGGTGTCAGCGTTGAACTCGCGCGACCGCGAGATAGCCGCCTGGATCAACCCCGCCGCGAGCGGACCGAGGAGCAATACGAGCAGGCCGGCGAGGGGATGACCTTCTCCGTCGCGATCGTTGCGGCCGCCGGTAAACATGAACATGTATCCGAGCGCGCTGATCGCGCCGGCGATCGTCGCGGCGATCGAACCGATGAGGATGTCGCGATTCTTCACGTGGGCCAGTTCGTGCGCCATCACGCCGGCGATTTCATCGGGGTTCAGCATATTCATCAGTCCCTGCGTCGCGCACACCGCGGCGTGGGTCGGATTGCGGCCGGTCGCAAAGGCGTTGGGCGCGAGCATCGGCGACACGTACACCCGCGGCATTGGCAGGCTCGCCCGCTGTGCGAGCCGGGCGACGATCTGGTGCAGCGGGTGCTCCGGGCCGACCTGCTGCGCGCTCATCGTTGCGAGCGCGATTTGGTCGGAGAAGAAATAGGCGCCAAAGTTGGTGAAGGCCGCGAAGACGACGGCAATGATCAAGCCGTTCGAGCCGCCCATCAATTGGCCGGCGATCAGGATCAGGCTCGTCAGCAGGCCGAGCAGGACTGCGGTACGGACGTTGTTGTAAATTTTGCTGTTCATAGGTGTGGACTCCTCAACTTCACTCTGGGCAATGCTAGGCCAGTGGGACAGGCCTTAATCGTTACAAAAACGACCTATGTTTCGAGCCACATGCCTGAAAATTGTTGCGGAATTCGCCTAACATTCGCCGGTCGTGTCGTACAATTAAGTAGAGGTTTCACCATGTTCACCAAGGCATTAAAAGTCGCCGTGTTGGTGGTCGCGTCGGCAACGGCTGTGTTGGCTGATTCGCCGCCGGTTCCCACGACTTTGCCTACGACCGTGCCAACCACGCAGCCGTCGGCTGACATGAAGGTGCTTGTTCTGCCGTTCGCCCCGGTGCAGCCGGGCGAGATGCTTTGGATCGCCCGCGCCGTTCAGCAGAGCATTTCGGCCGATCTTTCCAGACCCACCACCGGCCAGCCGCTGCAGGCGCTCACCGATGGCACGGCGGCCGATACAACCGCCGAAGCGATCGAACTGGGTAAGAACGCGAACGCGCGATTCGTCGTGTTCGGCAGTTACCAGGTGATTGATCCGAATCTCAAAATTACCGGCCAGGTGATTGAAGTTTCAACCGGCCGAGTCATCGGCGGATTGAAGAGCACCGGCTCGGTGCGCGAACTGTTCGATATGCAGGATCGCTTGGCGTTTCAGGCGCGTTGGGCGCTGGGCATGAACCAGCTTGCCGAAAAGAAATTGGTGCCGGTGCCCGTCCCGCGGCCGACAATCCAACCGAACGGGCCGATCCTTACCGGTGCGGATCGGTACGACGGCTCCAATCTGAGTTACGCCGTTGCCGAAAATAAATCGCTGATCGACCGGTACGACGCGGCCGGCACGTCGTACCGAAACCAGTATTACGATAGTTCGTACTACCCGATGTATCCGATGTATTCATACGGATACAGCTACGGCTATTACGGTGGCTACTACGGCGGATATTATCCCGCCCGATACGGCGGCGGCGGCACGTGCTACAACCCGCCGACCCGTTGTCCCACGCCGACACCCGGCCCGTCGCGCCAGCCGATCATGGGAATCGCCAACAACAACGGCA
>Ga0070665_100000297_pt1 | contig 77862 bp, 70 predicted proteins | sample KBSS13metaG_FD_65862 | JGI IMG/M metagenome (GOLD analysis project Ga0070665, IMG submission 65862) | Switchgrass rhizosphere microbial communities from Kellogg Biological Station, Michigan, USA - KBS S1-3 metaG | ecosystem: Host-associated > Plants > Roots > Rhizosphere > Soil ... | reverse complement strand
CGGCACTGCTGGGCGAGCCAGCAGTGGCACACGGATTGAGGACGCTGCCTGAGCCAGCAGTGGCGCACAGTAGCGGCAACCGAATGGAGTAATGCGTGCGATGAAGATCCTGGTAGCCAATTTAGGATCGACGAGTTTCAAGTACCGTCTGTTCGATATGACCGACGAGCGCCAATTGGCGCGCGGCGGGACCGAACGGATCGGCGCGGCCGAAAGTCGGTCGTATGTCGAGATCGGCGGGGCGCGGCGAGAAATGGTCTCGCCGGTGCCTGACCATGCCGTGGCGGTGCGGCGCTCGCTCGAACAACTGACGGATCCGGACAGCGGCTGCTTGCAAGACGCAAGTGAAGTGGCCGCGATTGGCTTCAAGGCGGTGCATGGAGGTCGATACAGCGGTGTCCAGCGTGTCACGGCGGACTTGCTGGCCGCGATGGATGAGATGAGTCAGGCGGCCCCGGCGCACAACCCTCCCTACACGGCGGCGATGCGATTGCTGAGCGAAAAACTTCCTGAGATCCCGCTCGTGGCGGCGTTCGAGACCGGCTTTCACCAGTCGATCCCAGCGCATAACCGCCACTATGCGATTCCGCGCGAGTGGGCCGAAAAAGCCCATGTCCAGCGGTGGGGATTTCACGGCGCCAGCCATCGCTATATCGCGGAACGGACGGCGGAGCTGTTGGGCCGAGTCGACCTGCGGATCATCTCCTGCCATCTGGGCGGTTCGAGCTCGTTGTGCGCCATTCGTGGCGGCAAGAGCGTGGCCACCAGCATGGGCATGAGCCCGCAGACCGGACTCCCGCACAACAACCGCGTGGGAGATTTCGATCCGTTTGCGCTGCCGGCCATTCAACGGGCCACAGGTCTGACGATGGACGAGATGCTAAAAACGCTCGCCAATCGTAGCGGTCTGGCCGGCGTCAGCGGAACGAGCGGCGACATCCGCGATATCGAAGCGGCGATTGTCGAGGGAAGTGAAGCGGCGCAACTGGCGCTCGACATTTTCCTCAGCGCCACGCGGCATTACATCGGAGCGTATCTGGTCGAACTCGGCGGCGCCGATGTGATCGTCTTCACCGGCGGGATCGGCGAGAACGGCGTGAACTGCCGCGCAAGGATCTGCCAAGGCCTCGAAGCGCTCGGCATCGAGCTCGATTCGCAAGCGAATGCAGCTGCCCGGGGCGAAGCGTCGATTCACGCCGCCGGCAGCCGCACGCAACTGTGGATTGTGCCCACCAACGAAGAAATTGTGGTCGCGCGAGCCACGAAACAACTTTTGCAAGGCTGAACCGTCATGTTTGTCGCCAAAGTCACCGGTAGTGTCGTCGCGACTCAGAAGGTCGATTCGATGGTCGGGCAAAAGCTGCTGATCGTCGAGCCGTACAAGGTCGACGGCGCGAACCGCAAAGCGCTGACCGGAACGGGCCGCACGTTCGTGGCAGTCGACACGGTTGGCGCCGGCCAGAACGAAATGGTGTTGATCGTGCAAGGTTCCAGCGCCCGGCTCACCCCGGAAACAAAGAGCCTGCCAGTCGACGCGACGATCATCGGCATCGTCGATAGCGTCCGAGTCGACCAGTTGGACGTCTACGACCGCGAGCACGCGACCAAGAAATAGCTTTCCATCAAAGATCACAGAAACAAAACCGCCAAGCGGCGACCGCGCATTGGGCGACAGTCGCACCCACCCACACGCTTTTTCGCAACGTAACGCACTATGCAAGCCACCGAAGCCGTCATTCGTAGCGTTGTTCAAGAAGTTCTGGCCCGCATTGGGGCCGGAGCAACCCCATCTGGCAATGGTCGCGGTTACGCCGGCCGCCACGGAGTTTTCACCTGCGTTGATCAGGCCGTCGCCGCGGCGACCGAGGCCTTCGAGCAACTCAGCGAGCGCTCGATCGAGGATCGCAAGCGGATTATCGGCCACATCCGTCGCATCTCGATCGACCAATGCGTCGAACTCGGCACGATGGAGATGGAAGAAACCCAAATCGGCCGGCTGGTTCACAAGATCGAAAAGCTGAAGACCCTGGGCGAGAAGACGCCAGGCGTTGAGTTCATGCGAAGCGAGGTGTTCAGCGGCGATCATGGCTTGGCCGTGATCGAGCACGCTCCGTTCGGCGTGATTGGCGCCATCACGCCGGTTACCCATTCGCTTCCCACGATCACCGGCAACGCCGTGAGCATGATCGCCGGTGGGAACACGCTGGTGGTCAATCCGCACCCCAGTGGCAAACGTGTCGCGGCCGAAGGGGTCCGCCGTTTCAACGAGGCGATCTATCGCGATCTGGGGATCGACAATCTAGTTTGCGTGATTGCCGAACCGACGTTGGAAACCGCCAACCAGATCTTTGGCCATCGCGGCATCAAGTTGATCTGCGTCACCGGCGGGCCAGCCGTCGCGCGGGCCGCTATGAACAGCGGCAAGCGCGCCATCGTCGCCGGGCCGGGCAATCCGCCGGTCGTCGTCGACGAAACGGCTGATCTTGATCGCGCCGCCCGCGCCATCATCCAAGGCGCCTCGTACGACAACAACCTGCTGTGCATCGCCGAGAAGGAAGTCTTCGTCGTCAGCAGCGTCTTCGACGCCATGATGGCCGCGATGGATCGGGCCGGCGCCGCGCGGCTGAACGCCCGCGAAGTCGACGCCCTGACGCGTGTCGCCATCACCAGTGTCGGCGAAGGAGACCATAAACACGACGTGCCGGCCAAGGATTTTTTGGGCAAAGACGCCGCCGTGCTGGCCGCCGGCATTGGCAAGCAGGTTCCTCAAGGGACGGAGCTGTTGTTCGGCGAGACCGACGAGAACAACCCGTTCGTGCCGGTCGAACAGATGATGCCCTTCGTGCCGTTCGTCCGCGTCCGCGACGTCGACGAAGCGATCGCCAAGGCCAAATATTTCGAACACGGCTTCCGCCACACCAGCATCATTCACTCGAACAACGTCCGGAACATGACCAAGATGGGCCGCGCGCTCGACACCACGCTGTTCGTCAAGAACGGGCCCTGCATGGCGTCGCTTGGGCTTGGGGGCGAAGGCTATTTGTCGTTCTCGATCGCCACGCCAACCGGCGAAGGCGTAACGACGCCGCTGACATTCACTCGCGAGCGCCGCTGCTCGCTGATCGACGATTTGCGAATCCTCGGCAAGTAACACGAACCGTACAGATCGGACAACCACGTGAACCTGGGAGTAGTCGTCGGCACAGCCACCGCCACGCGAAAGCACGCCTCGATGGATGGCGTGAAGTTGCTGGTGGTGCAAATGCTGATGACCGACAACAAATCGCCGGATGGCGATCCTGTGCTGGCCGTGGATCAGCTCGGCGCAGGGCGCGGCGATACGGTGCTGCTGAGTAGCGACGGCGCGTTCACGCGCAAGTTGCTCAGCAGTGAGACTACCCCGGTCCGTTGGAGCGTAATCGGAATTGAAAACTGATGGCTAGCGCGATCGACATCGAAGAAATCGTTCGCGCTGTGCTGCGACAATTGCAAGGCGAACCGCAAGGGACAATCGCGGCCCCGGCTCCCAATCGCACCCTGGAACTAACGGACAAACTCGTGACGCTCGCGACGCTCGAAAACCGACTGACCGGCATTGACCAACTGGCGCTCCGCGCCGGGGCGGTGGTGACGCCGGCAGTGCTCGACGAGTTGCGAAGCCGAGGAATCACGGTCGTTCGCACGACTGCCAAAACGGCAACTGCAGCGACAAGAACGACACTGACCATCGGCGTCGCCGAAGTTGCCAGCGGCGTCTGCGATGTGCCGGCATTTATCGCGGCTGTCGCCATGACTAGCTGTGCCGTGGAGCGAATTGCCGAGACCGGGCTGACAAGCGTTACGGCCGAACTGGCAGAGCATGCGTCGAAGGGGGGCCGGCCCGTCTTATTGCTGACGAGTCGCCCGGCGGCGGCCGTTTGTATTGCGAACCGTTACCGCGGAGTGAGAGCAGTTGGCGGACGTGAGGCGCGCGGCGTGCTGGAATCGATTTTGGAAGTCGCGGCGAATTTTGTCGCGATCGATCCGGCGTCGTTTTCGGCGTTTGAGTTGCGTCGATTGGTGACGGAGTTTGTCGCCAATTGGCCGCGAGCGCTGCCGAATGGGCTTGAGTGAAACGAAGAACCCTCGCTGGCGCTTCGGGTCGGTGTCGGGTTCGCATGTAGTGATGACTTGAACATAACAAAGACTTTTAACCTCGATCGAGATCGACGATGCGGATCGGCCTGGTGATCGGCAGTGTGACGATGAGCCGGTATCACTCCGCGCTTTCGGGCGCGGCGTTTCGTCTGGTGTTGCCGCTGTCGCTTGACGAGCTGACCGGCGCGGCCACGCCAGCCGCCGAGGCGATTGTGGTTTACGACGACTTGGGCGCCGGGCCTGGCTGCCGGATCGCCTTCAGCGAAGGGGGTGAAGCGGCTCAGCCGTTTTATCCGCTCGACAAACCGGTCGACGCATACAACGCGGCGATCCTCGACACGATCGACGTCCGCGCGATTTCCGCTCTGCAATAACCAAAAACATCCTGCACACCTTCCTATACAACCCTTTCTTTTCGCGAGCCTGCCATGAACGTTCATAAGTTGAAGCAAGAGATCTGCGAGATCGGCCAGCGCGTCTACAACAAGGGCTTTGCCGCCGCCAACGATGGCAACATCACCATCCGCATCAGTGAGAACGAAGTCCTTTGCACGCCGACGATGATCTGCAAGGGCTTCATGAAGCCAGAAGACATCTGCAGCGTCGACATGGACGGCAAACAGCTCTCGGGCAATCGCAAGCGCACCAGCGAAGTGTTGTTGCACCTGGCGATCATGAAAGAGCGGCCAGAGATCAAGAGCTGCGTCCACTGCCATCCGCCACACGCCACGGCGTTCGCCGTCGCGCGCGAGCCGATTCCGCAGTGCGTGTTGCCGGAAGTCGAAGTCTTTTTGGGCGACGTGCCCATCACGCGGTACGAGACGCCAGGCGGACAGAAGTTCGCAGACACCGTGCTGCCGTTCGTAAAGAAGACGAACATCATCATCCTGGCCAACCACGGCACGATCAGCTACGGCGAATCGCTGGAACGAGCCTACTGGTGGACGGAAATCTTGGACGCCTACTGCCGGATCCTGCTCCTCTCGAAGCAATTGGGCCGCATCTCCTACTTCAGCGAAGGCGAAACTCGCGAGCTGTTGGAACTGAAAAAGGGTTGGGGTTTCAGCGACGCGCGTCTGGAGCCAGGCATGGAGAACTGCGACATCTGCGCGAATGACGTCTTCCGCGATAGCTGGAAGGCCGGCGGTATCAGCCGCACCGCCTTCGATGCTCCGCCACCGATGCCGGCCCGCGGCGCAGCGCCTGCGCAGTCGGCAGCCCCAACAGGTAACGCGGATCAAGAAGCGCTGGTCAAGGCGATCACCGAGCGTGTGTTGGCGGCGTTGAAATAATGTCGAGCGCGCCGCGCGGCTCGGCGGGAGCCTCGCCCTCCCGACGATTGAGCTGCGTCGCGAAACAAGAAGATCAACGAGTTCCCTCAAACAAATTCTCAACCACACTCGACGCGTAAGCGTCGCACAAAAGCATGAAAGTTTCGATTATTGGCGCGGCTGGTTTGGTTGGTTCTTGCACGGCGTTCGCCTTGCAGATGGGCCGCATCGTCCGCGAGATGGCGCTGGTCGATGTCAACGCCGAGGCCGCGGCCGGGCAGGCGCTCGATCTCGCCCACGGTAGTCCGTTGGTAGCGGATCAACGGATCTACGCCGGCGGCTACGAGCAGATTCCGGATAGCGATGTGATTTGCATCACGGCCGGGCTGCGTCGCAAGCCGGACGAGAGTCGACTCGACTTGATCAACCGCAATGTCGACTTGTTCGTCGGCATCTTGAACGAGATTCGTAAGGTGGGCGCCAAGAAAGACGCCATCGTGCTGGTCGTCTCGAATCCTGTCGACGTGCTGACCTACCTGGCGGCCCAGCAGCTCGATCTTCCGCTGACGCAAGTCCTGGGTCTTGGCACGCAATTAGACACGATTCGCTTTCGCAGTCTGATCGCCGGTGCGCTGTCGGCGGCGCCAACGCAGGTATCGGCCCTGATCCTGGGCGAGCATGGCGACAGCATGGTGCCGATCTGGTCGAGCGCAACCGCCGCCGGCCTGCCACTCGAAAAATTCCCAGGTTGGACGCCGCACCTGGCCGCCGAGCTGTTCACTCGCACCAAGGGCTCGGGCGCCGAGGTGATTAAACGCAAAGGGGGCGCCGGTTTCGCCGTCGGCGTGGCGATTGCCGAAGTCATCGAATCGATCGCGCTCGATCGCCATCGGCTGCTGCCGGTCTCAAGCGTGCAGCAAGGTTGCTACGGCATCCGTGACGTCGCCTTGTCGGTCCCAACGGTCGTCGGCCGCGCTGGAGCAGTAGACCGAGTCGAGATCGAACTGTGGCCGAAAGAAGTGCAGGCTTTGAAGAAGAGCGGTCAGGTGCTGCGCGAAACGGTCGACACGGTGCTCGCCCGCATTGGCGCCGGGAACCGAAGGTAGCGCGTCGCAAGTCATCAATCCAAGGTAACAGGGCGCCGATCAAGTCGTCTCACGAAAAATTATGCAGAAGTCGCTCGATCAAAAACTGGCTGCCATTCACGCCGATCCATCGGGCGCGCGCGACTTTATCATCGCGGACGCGAAGGATGCCGACATGGCGTTTGGGGTTGGGGCGCCCGGGCAATCGCCCGAGATGCACGCCGGCGAAGTTCGCTTGCGCACGCTGGCCGAATACCGCGAGCAGATCCGGCAGATCGTTCGGCAGGGCAAAGTCGACATCATGCTGATGTCGGCCAGCACGAACGATCAACTGGCGATCAGCGAAGGCCTGTTCGAAAACAGCCACGTGACGCCGGCCGCGCGAGCCAACGACACCAGCGATATTTTTGTGTTGCGAGGCGGACGCTACATCCAGGAGCCATCGCGGCCGTTTCGAACGGCGGCGATCGATCACATTCAGTGTGGCCATCTGGATTGCTCGCCCGAAGAGCGTCGACGCGGCGCCGATCTCGGGCTCTACAGCATCACGTTTAATAACCGCCTCGACGAAGACCTGGCGTCGCTCGAAGAGTACAGCCGCTTCCGCCGCGAGGCCGAGGCCAAAGGCTTTCGGCACTTCCTGGAAGTCTTCGATCCGAACGCGCCGCAGAATCTTTCGCCCGAAGAGACGCCGCGCTTCATCAACGACGCCATCGCGCGGACGTTGGCTGGTGTGGCGCAGGCTGGTCGGCCGGTCTTTTTGAAGGTCGTCTATCATGGCCCGCGGGCGATGGAAGAACTGGTCGCGTACGACCCGCACCTGGTGGTAGGCATTCTCGGCGGCGGCGCCGGCACAACGTATGACGCGTTCAAGCTGATCGCCGAGGCGCAAAAATATGGCGCCCGCGTGGCGCTGTTTGGTCGCAAGATCAACCAGGCCGAATGTCAGTTGGCGTTTGTCGAGTTTCTGCGGTTGATCGTCGATCGTCAGATTTCGCCGGAAGAAGCCGTGAAGGCGTATCACGCCGTGCTGGGCAAGCTGCAGATCAAGCCGGCCCGTCCGCTCGCGGATGATCTGACGCTACAGACCGCGGTGATGAGTTACGGCGGTGGCGGAACGGTGAGCTTGCCAGCCGGCGTGCCGAGCGGCGCCGCAAAAGTTTCTTCGCCCGAAAAGCCAGCCGCCAAAGGTGGCGATTGCGGCTGCGGCTGCAAAGGCAAGAAGAGCGCGGAGCCGAAATCGGCCGGCGCTTGCGGCTGCAATGGCAAACCCGGCGATGCAGCGCACGATCATTCATCCCACGACCACGGCGACAATGGTACGCAGCCCAACTTCGCCAAGATGACGCAAGCCGAGAAGCTGGCGTACAACCAGCGCGAGCGCGACCGGATCTACGGGCTGTAGTATCGTCGTGTTAGCCGCACGGCGCTAGCCGCGGGTTCTTCGTGTTTTGACCTCACTTCACGGCCGACAGCGCCTAGCGCCGACGCCAATTTCGCGAGGGTTGCCCACGGAACGTTACGGACGGGCACTCACAAGACCGGAAGCCCATTTCACAAATTCTCGGCAGCCGGTGATGAAGCCGACGACCTCGGAGCCATCCGGCTTGTGATTGAACGTGTCGGCGGCAAGGACGCCAATCAAGGGCCAAGTCACTAGTTCCCCAAGGCCGTTCTCGTACGAGAGAAGCGGCTCCGCCTTGATCTTCGACTCGATCTCTTCGACGGATTCCGCTTCGAGATGGGGCACCTGAATGTCGATGTCGTCCGTTGCTTGCCTGCGACTTCACAGCGGTAGGCAACGATTGCAAGCCAGCAGGGGAGGGGGGACGTCGACATTCCTCTATCTTACCGCGAACGCAGAACCCGCGGCTAGCGCCTAGCGGCTCAACGAACCGCTACGATTCCGCCCCCGTTTGCCAATCGTCGCCGCTACCGCGATAATTCTCTGTTGGCGGTTCTTGCGGTGTTCGTTCGCTACGGAGGGTTGATCGTGCTCGACGTTTTGGTGGTTGCGCCCCATCCGGATGACGCTGAGCTGGGCATGGCCGGCGCGATCATGCGCTTTCGGGCTGAGGGGCTGCGGGTCGGCATTCTCGATCTGACGACCGGCGAGCCTACGCCGCATGGGACGCCGGAACTTCGCGCGAAAGAAACGGCCGCCGCCACGCAGATCCTGGGAATCGAGTGGCGGCAGAACCTAGGTCTGACCAATCGTCGGCTCGAAGCCACGCTCGAAGCACGCGCCGCGCTGGCCGGCGTCTTTCGCACGGTCCGCCCGCGCTGGATTTTTGCCCCGTATTGGGTCGATGCCCATCCAGATCACTCGGCCGCGACCGAGTTGATTGAAGCGGCCCGCTTCTGGTCGAAGTTGACCAAGACCGATCTGCCGGGCGAGCCGTTTCACCCGCAGAAGATTTTCTACTACTACTGCGTCCACTTGAAGCAGGCCCTGCAGCCGGCGTTTCTGCTTGATATTTCGCCGTATTGGGAACGTAAGCAGGCGGCGCTCGAGTGCTTTCAGAGCCAGTTCGTCACGGGGCGAGATCCGGCGCTGCCGACCGTGATTGACCGCATGCGCGACGAAGCGGTTTTTTGGGGGCACGCGATCGGCGTGAAGTACGCCGAGCCGTTTGCAAGTCGAGAACCGCTCGGTATCGGGAGCATGCGCGACTTACTGTAGAGATTGTTGACTGAGTATCGGGGCAAACGATCGTCGGACGGAGCCGCTCGCGGACGGGCATGATTACACGGATTGAACTTACCAACTTCATGTCGCACAAGCACACGGTCATTGAGCCCGCGGCGGGGCTGACCGTGCTGGTGGGGCCGAACAACATCGGCAAAAGCGCCGTCGTGGCGGCGCTGCAGATTCTTTGCCATAACGATGCGTCGACGCACGTCATTCGCCACGGCGAGCGCGAATGCCTGATCCATGTCGAAACCGACGATGGACATACGATCGATTGGCGACGGAAGTCCTCGCCGAGCTACGTGGTCAACGGCCAGCAGTTCGATCGGCTAGGCCGCAGCGGGGTGCCAGACGAATTGCACAAGGCGTTGCGGCTGTCGAAGGCGGATGGCGGCGCTGACGCGGATTTCGATATCCACTTCGGCACGCAAAAGTCGCCGATTTTTTTGCTGGCCAGCACGCCGGCCAACGCGGCGAAGTTTTTTGCCTCGTCGTCCGATGCGATCCGCCTGGTCGAGATTCAGAAGCGCCACAAAGACAAGCACGATGACGCCAAGCGTGAAAAGAAATCACTTGAGGCCGAGTCGCGACAGGTCAACGCCGAACTGGCGGAACTGGAGCCGGTTGTCGAAGTCGATGATCGACTGACGGTGCTTGAGGCGATCTACGGCGAATTGTTAGCGGCCTCGGCCTGGCTCGAAGCCGCCGAACAACATGCCGCGGCGCTCGAAGCCAACGCCGTGGCCGTGGCGGAACAATCGCTACTGTGCGACACGTTTGCGGGGCTTTCGGCTCCGCCGCAGCTCGTGCTCACTGAGCCGCTTGTGCAGCAGATCCGAGCGCTCGAAGTGGCCGCGCGGGCCCAGGCCGTGGCCGAGTGGCGCGCCGCCGGCCTCGCCCAAGTTCCTGCTCCGCCTGAGATGCAGGACGCAGACTGCCTTGGAACGCTCATCGCTTCACTCGAACGCTTGACAGCGGACGTGCAGCGCGGCGCGGCGGAGCAGGGGGCGCTTGGAGCGCTCGCCGGACCACCGCAACTGGCTGATACGGAAACGCTCGCGCGATCGCTTGAGCGGCTGGTCGATGCCCGCGCGCTCCTCGCAACTGCGCAAGCCGAGCAAGCGGCCCTCAAGGCGCTCGCCCGCCCGCCTGAAATTGTCGACGTGTCGCAGTTAGTCAAGCAGTTGTCAGACCATGCACGGCTTGCCATGCAGGTCACAGATTGCCAATCGCAAACCAAGGCGCTGGCGCAATTAAACGCAGTGCCATTGGCTGCGCAGACATCGGCGCTCGCCGACTCGATCGAGCGGTTCGATCGTACGGCGGCCAGTCTGGTGGACCTGGCGGACAAAGTCGCCGTCGCGCACGCTGAACTGAACACCGCGGCCGACGAATTACGAGCCGCGGCCGCTGGCGCTCGTTGTGGAGAGTGCGGCGCGGAGCTCGATCCAGAGCAAGTGATTGCCCGCGCCACTGCCGGACTCGGAGGGCACGACCATGGATGATAACGCCTATGTCGGACTGTTATTGATTGGTGACCCGCACCTCGAAGGGCGGCAGCCGGGCTTTCGCAAAGACGACTACCCGAATGTGATTCTGGATAAGCTGGCGTGGTGCCTCGACTACGCCGCCGAGCATCGTTTGCTGCCGGCGATTCTCGGCGACTTGTTCGACAAACCGCGAGACAATCCCAATTGGATGCTGGTCCGATTGCTGACATTGTTGCGGAGTGAAGTCATCGGACTCTACGGCAACCATGACGTTCACTACAACCCAGAGCTAACTCCGGACGACTCGCTGAGCTTGCTCGTGACATCAGGCCGGATACGGTTGGTGAGCGAGGAATCGCCGTGGCAGGGCTTGATCGGCGGTCGCCATGTTGTCGTTGGTGGCGCCTCGTACCGGCAAAAAATCCCCAAGTCGTACACGCCGGCCGCGCTAGAAAACTCGCCAGGGGATCCGCTCGTCGTCTGGCTCACGCATCATGACATCTTGATTCCCGGTTACGACGAAGGGCGGATCAAGCCGCGCGAGATCGCCGGAGTCGACCTGGTGATTAACGGTCACATCCACCGGCGACTGGCCGACGTTCCGGCTGGCAAAACGCTGTGGCTGACGCCTGGCAATATCAGCCGGCGCAGTCGCAGCGACGCCAATCGAGAGCATCTGCCGTCTGTGCTGCGCGTTGATATCTCGGCCGACGCGTACGAGCTGCAGTACGTCGCAATCCCGCATCAGCCGTTCGATGAGGTGTTTCACGAAGCCGTTGCCGAATCGGCCAGCCGGGATGAAGCGTCGGCGTTTGTCTCAGGTTTGGCCGAATTGCAGTCTCGCCGCACAGCCAGTGGCGCCGGGCTGATGGAGTTCCTCGCACAAAATCTCACCCAGTTCGAGCCTGACGTGGCCGACGAAATCATGAATCTAACCAGGGAGGTCACCGATGCCGAAAGCAACTGAACCGCCAAACGCCGGATCGCAGTCGATCGAAGAGTTGCAAAAGCGTTACGAACGGCTGAACACGCGCAAGATCCAGGCCGACACGAACCTGGAAAACGCAACCAGGCAGTTCGAATCGCTCAAGGAAGAGCTCCGCAAATCGTACGGCACGGACGATATCGTAGCACTGCGCGATAAGCTCGACACGATGCGCGCCGAAAACGAAACCAAGCGCAAGAATTATCAGGCAGAGCTCGACACCATCGACGCAGCGCTCGCAACGATCGAGCAAAAAGTTGCAGCGACTGAAAATGGGCAAACCAATGGGGCGGAGCCGAAGTAATGGCCGAGACGCCACTGTTTACGGACGATGAAGAGCTTGTCAGCGAGCTGATTACGCGCGAAGCGGTCTCGGAGCAAGCGCCGGCGCCGCTGGTGTCGCCGCTAGACGTCCGCCGTCGCGCGGATCGGCTGATCGACAAGCGCGACGACCGCGTCCGCAAGTCTCGCCAACTGGCCGGCCGCTTTGGCGAGTTGAACGCCTACTTAGGCGTAGCGGAGCGCGTTACCGTGGCGCTCGAAAAGCTGAGCGAGCAGCTCTTCATGCAACTGCTGGCCGTGGTGCAGGAGAAGCTCTCGGTGGCGCTGCAAGAGATCCTCGAACAGCCGATTAAATTCTGCGCCGAGGCCGATTTCAAACGGGGCGGCGCCACGGTCGATTTCTGGATCGATCGCGACGGCAACAAAGAAGACATTCTCAGGGGGCAGGGGGGATCGGTCTCCAACGTGTTGAGCGTCGGGCTGCGGATGTTCGCGCTCACCACGCTCGACCCAAAAGAGCACCGGCGCTTTCTGGTCCTCGATGAGCAGGATTGCTGGTTGCGACCGGATCTGGTGCCCAGGCTAGTGAAAATTGTCAGCGAGGCAGGCCGCGCGCTCAACTTTCAGGTGCTGATGATCAGCCACCACGATGTGGCGCTGTTCGAGCGCTACGCGCAGCGGATCTACCAATTCAGTCAGAACGCCGATGGTAGCGTTGACGTGCGACCGCTGGACATATCGCCGGCCGAGGCGGACACGAACGATTGATCGACTGCGGCGCGATAAACATCACCCGCGATCGCGCCCATTCTCCAAGCTATCAATCAATCGCTGCATCGAGTCCAGATAGGCTCGCAGCGCTTTGCGGCCGGCGGCGGTCAGCCGATACGTTGTCTTGGGACGACGGCCGACGAATGATTTCTGGCACGTCACGTACGCCCCCTCTTCGAGTTTGCGCATGTGAATGCCGAGCGCTCCGTCCGCGACGTCGAGCCGCTTCTTGAGCGTGGTGAAATCGAGTGGACCGTCCGCGGCCAGCGCCGTGACGACGCCCAGTCGGATCGGTCCGTGAACCAGGGTGTCGAGCCCGTTGAAATCAATCGGCGGCGTGGGCATGGGCTTCTCCCAACCGCTCGCGACGCAACCGCAATGCTTGCAAGGCCGACGTCAGCAGCGCGCCGTAACAAGTTGTCAATCCGATGACAAACAGCTTTTGCGACAGGGTGTCACACCAGGGAAGCGCCAGGCCGAGCGCCATGATCGGCAACCCAATCCCTAAGTAAGACAGCCGGTTGCGCTGCGTGACGGCCATGATTGTGACGCCTAGGCCAATGACAAAGATCGCGGCCTCTTGCGGCAGGACGGGCGAGCGGTTGACCGCCGACGCCCAGGCTCTGTCCAACAGCGCGGCCAGATAGAATACGCCGCCGGCTATCAGCGTGTAACGGTATTCGCGCCACGCCGCTGGCTGTTTGTCACGGCGCTTGTACGAAATAACGGCCGAGACCAACAGGAAGGGAATCAATAACCAGACCGGGCCGAGCAACAGCCAGCGGGGTTCGGCCGGCGCATACGTTGTCCAAATGGCCAGCAGCAAGCCCCACGCGGCGATAACCATGCTGCCGATCACCTCGAAGCGACCGAATGGCAGGTCGACGCCAACGGCTTGCCGCAGTGCTTGTTGATCCGCTCGCAGGCGATCCAAATCGACAGATTCCATATTACCCCTTTCGCAGAAGTCAGTCAGGCCGGCGAGTTAGTAACTCGCTAATTATGAGTACTCCTGAAATAAGAGTATTGGATTGCACGGCGTGAGTCAAGGGTCCTTTCGAAGAAATTAGAGAGCTGGCAATGATTCGCAGCGCAGACGCTAACCGAGTCAGCCCGCCGAACGGTTCCTCAGCTTTCCGCGCGATTGCGGCGAATCGTTACGCCAATCAATAGAGCCCCCAGCGCCGCCAGCACGCAAGTCGACGGTTCTGGCACGGCGGTGGTGTAGCTGTAATTGTCGCACCAGTACTCCAGATTCGCGAACGCGTTGGGCGTAATTTGCGCCGCCAGTTCGCGTGCGCCGTTCTTGATGCCCAAGCGACCGAGACCCAGATCGTCCATCCGGCCGGCTGTGAGGATTGCCGTGATGTTGTTGTTGAGTTGCATGGCCGCTCCCGAATCGCCCGGCATGCCGGCGCCGGGGTCGCCCGCGTTTTGGATCGCGGCAGACTCCATCCCCAAGTTCCAGCGGTAGGCTGGGTATTGATACACGGCGGTGTTGACAGTTTCGTAAGCTTGCACCGTGTTATCGAAATTGCGCTCACGGCCATACGCTTCGGCGGCCAGGACCGGGTGGTAGACGTAGTCGTACAACGGGAAGGCGCCATCGAACGAGCCCGTTACGCCGTAGCCTCCCATCATGTTGACGTCGAACGGCGCCCCGCCAGGGGCTTGCGGCGCCACGGCCGGCGCCGTGGCCAGCGGGATGCTCGGCATCCCCAGCAGGATGGCGGCAGCCGCTGCTTGCGCCAGCGCGGGATTGTTCTGCAGCGGCAATTTGGTCAGGTCGATCGTGACACCGACGAACGCGATGTCTGTGGGCTTGCCGTTGTGCTTATCGATTTGTTCGCCCAGCCGCACTTCACTGGCGATGATTGCGTTGGCGCTGGTCAGGAAAAAGCCGCTGGGGTCGCTTGCGCTTCCCACGCCTACGCCGCCGATAAAATCTCGGCGGTTGGGCTGCATGCCCAACGGCGTGCCGCCATAGGCATCCACATTGTCGTACGGGAGTGTATCGTCTGCGTAGTTCGGTCCGCCCACGGTGTTGCGCATCACATGGTCCGCGGTTACAAAACACAGATCGAGATAATCGGGATTGACTGGATCAATCTTGGCGTGGAACAGCGTCGCCGTTCCCTGGTTGCCTTGATTGTTGATGATCCGAACCGCAGAAGTGAAAGCTCCGGCGTTGCCAATGAAGGGGACCGTGTTGGTGGCAGGAACCACGGCCAGGGCCGGCGCACAAGAGTAACTGAGCGTCAACACGAACGTGAGCGCGACAAGCAATGGGCGGGATGCGCGGCGCAGTCGACGACAGTAGCGGCTCATGAGCTTTCTCCTTAGAAGCAATCGTTACGGATGGGGAGCGAATCCGAGGCCGGCAAAACTGGGGGGTAGCATACCGACTGCGTTAGGGAAAAAACAAGCTTTTCACCCCCCAGGTAGTGAAAAGTTTTTCGCCCTAGGTAAGGCCATCTTTCAAAACGCTCCGGGAGGGCAAGCCTTCCGCCGAGCCGCGACGTGAAGATTGACAATCCTAGAAATCCATCGCGCGTGTTAGCAGGGTTCACTGCTTCGCGCGAGATTCTTTTCCAAAGCGGGGTCGAGCGCGCTTCGCGGCTCGGCAGGAGCCTCGCCCTGCCGGATTGTCCGAAGCGCGAGGACGCGATGACGCGCGGAATGAGTTTTGCCCGACGCGTTGAGGCCCGAGTTATTCCGCGACGATCGGCGAGAGCAGCGTGCCGATCCCGGCGATGCGGGCCGACAGTGTATCGCCTGGCTTCAGATACGTGCCGGTTGCATTGCCGACGCCCGATGGGGTGCCGGTCGAGATGATGTCACCCGGCTCGAGCGTGACCAGGTTCGAGATGAATTCAATCACCGCCGCCACCGGAAAGATCTGCTGCCCGGTCGAGCCATGCTGGCGCGTTTGATCGTTGAGCTTCAGTTCCATCTCCAGATCTTGCGGATCGGCAATCGAGTCTGCCGAAGTGACGCACGGACCGCAAGGGCAGAAGCTATCGTGCCACTTGCCGTGCAACCAATCGAAGAACGTGTCCTTCTCGCGCTTCTTTCGTTCCGGGTTCGGGCGGAACTTGCGGTTCGAGATGTCATTGACCACGGTGTATCCGGCAACGATCCCCAGCGCGTCGGCCTCTTTGACGGCCTTGGCTTTTTTGCCGATCACCACGGCCAGTTCCAGCTCCCAATCGATTCCGCCCGGCGAGATCTTGGGGATCACGACGGGATCGCCAGGGTTCGTCAGCGTGGTGGTGGCCGGTTTCATGAAGACGTAAGGAAACGTCTCTGCCCGCTCGGCCGCAGTGCCGCCACCTTCCTTGATGTGCTCCGCATAGTTGCCGGCCAGCAGGAAGATCTTGTTGGGGCGAGGAATCGGAACCAGCAACTTCGTGCTGGCCGTGGGGAGCCGCTTCAACTGCTTGACCGAAGCGCCATCGCGCGCGAGCCACGCGGCGACTTTCCCGGCCGCGACGTTGGCCGCGCCACCAGGCAGCAGCGGCAACAGATCATCGCCGGCCGGCAGATCCGACCGCTCGTGCGTGGCGTCTGCGTACGCTTTGGCCGCGTCTGCGACAGGCACAATGTGCTGCTCGTCGTAGAAGCCGACCTTCGGTTGATTGTTGTCAAGATAGCGGCAGACACGCATCGTAAGTTCCCCCCTCAAGGCTGACGACGACGATCTATGCGTTCACACTAACCTGAAGCGCAAGCGAGGGCCACCCGCTTACACGCCCTTGCTTGCGCTTCGGGTTGGTGCGGAGATCGCCGTTCGCTTGTCGTGGCTATGGCCAAAGTAACGATGCAGCACAGACACTGGCAAAGCCAGTGGCACACTATCTCTTGGCTCGCTTGACTCTACTTCTTGGCCACTGACGCTTGCGCGGCGGCCAGGCGGGCGACCGGCACGCGGAATGGTGAGCAGCTCACGTAGTCCAGACCAATCGCGTCGCAGAAGTGGACCGTGGTCGGATCGCCACCGTGCTCTCCGCAGATGCCAATCTTTAGCTTCGGACGCGCCTTGCGACCGCCGGCAATGGCGATCTTCATCAGCTCGCCCACGCCGTTCTGGTCAATCGTCTGGAACGGATCGTTCGGCACGATGTCGTGCTCGCGATAGTAGTTGATATAGCCGGCATAGTCGTCGCGGCTCATGCCGAGCGCCGTCTGCGTCAGGTCGTTGGTGCCGAAGCTGAAGAACTCGGCCCGCTTGGCGATTTGCTCAGCGGCCACGCAGGCACGCGGAACTTCGATCATCGTGCCGACCAGGTACTCGACTTCGACCTTCTTCTCAGCAAAGACCTTGGTGGCGGTCTCGCGGACGATCGCTTCCTGATCCTTGAGCTCGGCCTCGAATCCGACCAGCGGGATCATTACTTCCGGAACGACTGCAATGCCGTCTTTCTTCACGTCGCAAGCCGCTTCGAAAATCGCCCGGGCTTGCATCCGCGTGATCTCGGGATAAACGATCCCCAAGCGGCAACCGCGATGGCCGAGCATGGGGTTGAACTCGTGGAGTTCGACCACGCGACGGGCGATCACTTCGGCCGGGACGTTGATCTTCTTCGACAGCTCTGCCTGTTCTGGCCCGCTGTGCGGCAGGAACTCGTGCAGTGGCGGATCGAGCAGACGGATGGTGACGGGCCGGCCGTTCATGGCGCGGAACAGACCATCGAAATCTTTCCGCTGATACGGCAACAGCTTGTCGAGCGCCTTCTCACGATCTTCGAGCGTGTCGGCCAGGATCATCGTGCGGAAGTCGTCGATGTGATCGAAGAACATATGCTCGGTGCGGCAAAGGCCGATCCCTTCGGCGCCGAAGGCAATCGCCTCGGTGGCCTGCTTCGGTTCGTCGGCGTTGGTGCGCACCTTCAAGCGACGGGCTTCATCAGCCCAGCTCATGAGTTGCTCGAACGTCTTATAGGTTGGCGAATCCGCGGCTTTGAGCGTTTTATTGATCAAGACTTGCAGAATCTCGCTGGGACGCGTGGAGACGCTGCCCTGGAAGACTTCGCCGGTGAAGCCGTCGATCGAGATCAGGTCTCCTTCTTTGAGGACCTTATCGCCGACCGTCACGGTTCCCTTGTGATAATCAATTTCCAAGTCGCCGCAGCCGACGATGCAGGGCTTGCCCATCTGGCGGCTGACCAGCGCCGCGTGCGAGCTGGCTCCGCCGAATGCGGTGAGAATGCCCTTGGCGATCTTCATGCCGCGGAGATCTTCGGGGCTTGTTTCGCGACGAACCAGGATCAGCTCGACCTTATTGTCTTTCAGCCAGAGCGCTTCGGCGTCAGACGCGTGGAAGCAGATCTTGCCGCTGGCTGCGCCCGGGCCGGCGTTGATGCCCTTGGCCAGCATCCGTCCTTCGGCCAGCGCGGCCTTCTTGCCGGACGGATCCAGAAGCGGTTGCAGTAATTGGTTCAGGTCGTCGGCCGGAATGCGCTTGGCTTGCAGGGCGTCCGTCTTGGTGATCAGACCTTCGTTGACCAGGTCGACAACGATTCGCACCGCGGCGAAGCCGGTCCGCTTGGCGTTGCGCGTTTGCAACATCCAGACCTTGCCACGCTGCACGGTGAACTCGATGTCTTGCACGTCTTTGTAGTGCTTCTCGAGCTTCTTGCCGATATCGTTCAATTCGTTGAACGACTCAGGCATGTCTTTGACGAGCGTTTCTTCGATTCGCTTAGGCGTGCGGATGCCGGCCACTACGTCTTCGCCCTGGGCGTTGATCAGATAGTCGCCGTTGATGCCTGGGGCGCCGAGCGCGACGTCGCGCGTCATGGCCACGCCGGTTGCGCAGTCATCGCCCAGGTTGCCGAAGACCATCGCTTGCACGTTGACGGCTGTCCCCCACTCGTGCGGAATGCCGTAGGTGCGGCGATAGACGACGGCGCGATCGTTCATCCAGCTACCAAACACGGCTCCGATGGCGCCCCAAACCTGGTCCATCGGCTTGGTTGGGAAGTCCTTGCCGGTGTGCTTTTTGATCGCTTGCTTGAACTCGGCGACCAGCTCTTTCAGTTGCGCGGGGTTCAGGTCGCTGTCGAGCTTGACGCCGGCCTTGTGCTTCTTGGCTTCGAGCAGTTCTTCGAACGGGTCGTGATCTTTCTTGCTCTTGGGCTTCATGTCCAAGACGACGTCGCCGTACATCTGCACAAAGCGGCGATAGCTGTCCCACGCGAAACGCTCATTGCCGGTTTGCTTGGTGAGCGCGGCGACAGTTTCGTCGTTCAGGCCGATGTTCAGCACGGTGTCCATCATGCCCGGCATGCTGTCGCGAGCGCCAGAGCGGCAGGAGACGAGGAGCGGATTGGTGGTCGATCCGAACTGGGCGCCCATCTCTTTTTCGATGGTGGCCATGGCCTTATCGACGGCCTCTTTCAGTTCGGGCGGATATTGCCTTTCGTGATCGTAATAGTACGTGCAGACGTTGGTGCCGATGGTGAAGCCGGCGGGAACGGGGAGGCCGATCTTGGTCATTTCCGCCAGATTCGCTCCCTTGCCACCCAGCAAGTTGCGCATTGAGGCGTCGCCATCAGTCCCGCTTTTTCCGAACGAATATACGTACTTATCCATGAGAAATATCCTTCGCGCAATGGGCAAAAAAGCCGAAACCAAGCGTTTTCCGGCAGTGGAATGGTCGCCAAACCGGCATTAGCCGGGCGCGCGAACTGGAGGGCAACCACCCGAGGCAGGGCCGAAAAACGCACAAGCCTGCGAATTTATCAGTAGGGTGGCGGAGCGTCAAGGAAGGAGCGCGGGCGGGAAGCGTCCTAGGGTTGTGTTGCTGGCTGCACGGAACCAAATATCTCTTCCTCCTCCGGCGCTGAGAAACGATTAAGACCTGGCAAGACCATCTGCATCTGCATTGATGGTGGAAACCACCAGGCTCGTATGCGCTGCACAGTTGCAGGCACGAACGGACTGAGAATGGCCGCCAGTGTCACCGCGGCGAGAACTGAAACCAGCGGCGGCGGGCTGGGGTGGCCGGGGGTTTCATGGAAACGGCCCTTCGGTTGTTACAAGCTAGAATATCACGCGCCACTCTCGTAGTAGCACACCATCAGGATCGTAGCACTCCGCGTCAAACGAGACTTCTGCGCCGCGCAAGCAATCGAGCAACGTCTCGGCATGGATCAGAACATCTGAGACAGATCCATGCATCAGGATCGGGGCCTCGGCCTCGATGACCAGTTCTGCCCACGGAGTGAATAATTCAAAATCATACCAGCCGGATTTCCGCACATCGAAACCGATCGCCGTAAACAAGTCGGCAACCTTGCGGCGCGACAGCGTGGTGAATAATGAGGTGAAGAAATTCGAGCCTGCGGGTATGCCGGCCATGGCGTCTGCAAACCGTGTAGAAACCAGCGGCGGTGCGGCGTTTCTTTGAATTCGATATGCTATCACGATCGTTGGCCTTGTGGAAAAACTGACGCCTCGGAATTCCGCGAAATCTTGACTGTATTGCAATTTGCAATACACTATTCATGGAGGGTATTTGCATGGCGTCATCACATTCTTCCAAGCCCGCGAAGTCTCCCAAGGAGACTGGCTCGTTAATGGTGCGCTTGGACGCGGATAGTAAGCGGTTTCTCGCCGAGGCGGCCGAACTGCGACAGATCAGCGTCAGCGACTATGTCCGAACGGTCACGGTGGCTCAAGCGCGGCGCGAAGTTCGGGCTGCCCAGGAGTCCGTCATTGCACTGACCCCTGAAGAACAACTGGCTTTCTGGAACGCGCTGAACGAGCCTGTGAAGCTGACCGCGGCACAGAAGCGGCTAGGCGCGCTAGCGCGAGGCGAGCGTTGAGCGGTGCGCAATTTCCGGATGGCTTTCATTTGGAGCGATTGAGCAATTCGCACCCGCGACGAAACTTTCGCAGTGGCGCGGCGGCTGTTGATCAGTGGCTATCGACCAAGGCGCTTCAACAACAGCAAAAGCGGTTGTCCGGAACCAAAGTCCTGCTCGACCCGACGGGCGCCATTGCCGGCTATTACACGCTGGCCACCGGACAGATTGATTTCGGCGACCTTCCGCACGAGATCGCGAAAACGTTGCCTCGTCGCGCCGTTCCGATTGCTGTTCTGGCATGGCTTGGGGTCAGCGTAAACCACCAGCGACGTGGATACGGCGAACGGTTGCTGGCGCAAGCGCTGCGCGACTGCTGGGAAGCCGGCGAGACATTTCCGTTTATCGCCGTGGTCCTTGATTGCCTCAACGATTCCGCCAAGGCGTTCTATCGCCGCTGGAATTTCGAAGAGTTGCCGGGGTATCCACTGCGGCTGTACTTAAGTGCAAGGCACGTGGCCGCGATTGTGACCGGCGGCTAAGTCTGGTTGATCGCCTGCGAACCGCTGGCTTGCGCGCGATCGGACGGCGTTACGATGGACCGCCGTCAATTGCAACTCGCTCATTCGGCAGCGCCGCCACCAGTGGATCTGCGTCGCTATCGCAAAAGCCCAAATGGCTGTGTCGGCGCCAGCCTTCGGCAAATTCGAAGCGGCCGGACATCTTGCCTACTTCGCGCGAAAGTTCGCGCATTGATTCGAGGTACGAGTCTAGGCCCTGGCTTTCGTCGAGCCATTGTTTTTGTGTGGCGTGCGCGGCGAGCATAGCGGTTTTTTCGGTGAGCGCCGCGGAAACATCAACGAACAAACTCGGCCGGACCAGTTGCCACAGGCCATCGCGGTTGCCGTGCGGTTGCGCGTGGTAGAGCGTGACCGGCTGATCTGTGACCGGGGTTGGCGGGTCGACAGGGAAGTTGGGCATCCCGCGCGAGAACGCCGCCGTGACCGCCAGTCGGCAAGCGTTCATGTGATCTTCCATGTAGTCCGAAGGCGAGTGCGTCAGGATAATCTCGGGCGCCACCTCGCGCACGATCGCGCCGAGCCGCGCCAGCGTCGGCCGATCGTAAAAAATTGCCAGGTCGTCGGTCAGGCTCTCATGAAACACCGCGCCGACCAGCCGACAGGCGGCCATCGCTTCTTCGCGCCGCGTGCGGGCCGTCGTGGCCGCGTCGGTCACGCTCGACCCACAACAACCATTGGCGATGTTCAGATAGTGGATCTCATACCCAGCGTCACGCAACTGCAACAACGTCCCGGCCATGACGAACTCAATGTCGTCCGGATGAGCGGCAATGGCAAAAGCACGACGAGGCATAGGGGAGGAAGGCTTTGAGGCTTTGAGGCTTTGAGGCTTTGAGGCTTTGAGGACTTGAGGCTTTGAGGACTTGAGGACGCGCTGGGGCGATGCTTCGGAGGATTTTCAAGAACGCGTCAGCGCGTCTTCTTCCCTCAAAGCCTCAACACCTCAAGTCCTCAAAGCCTTCTTTCAATGCATCTCCGCGTCGCAGCTACCAATACCGCTGCGGAGAAAATTAAACTGCACGTTGGGGTGGTCTGCCAATAACGACATCGGCACGGCGCTATCTGGCAAACGCTTGCTGATCATGAGCGTTGTCAGGCGCTGGCCGAATGGATTGTCGTGACAGCCGGCGTGCCAGATCGAGACCTTTTCGGCCTGCCACGTTTCGGCCGGTCCCACGGTGATCGCCTGCGTCGGCACGCCGGTCACTACGCCACCGCCCGAAGTGCGCGCGTTCTGGATGATGGTCATCGGGTGGAGGTCGACGATCCGCGTTGATAGTTTTCGATACTCGGCCGGAGGTGGTGGCGTGTCCTGCCAGGCGCCGGTGCGGCGCGGCGGATCGTTGAACGCCCAATGCTTCACTTCGCCCTGGCCCCCTTGCATGACCAGGCAGCGAAATTTCTGGAAGCTGGCGGTGTACTCGGCTGGCTGGGCTGTGGGGAAATGAATGTTCTCAGCGGGCATTCGGAGTTTCGGATGGATGCGGTTGAAGCACAGTTCCATATCGGCTTTGGCGAACGACAGGGGAAAATCAATCGGCGCCTCGCGCCCGTCGACCACCCATTCGTCCATGCCCCAGAAGTGGGCGTGCCGCAGGTCGAGCTCCAACTCGTTAACCAGCCGCGCCACCAGCGGCAATTGCTCCGTGGGGCCGATTGGTCCGCAAATCCCAGCCGGCCGATCCGCGGTGGCTTGCTTCCAGGCGGTGATGTACTCGAGCGCCTCGGTCAGATAGAAGTCTTCGATCGTGTCGTAGAACTTCACGGCAAAGCCAGGTCGCGCGAGCTTCAACAGGTCATCGGCCGAGAGCCGCGCAGCGTCGTCCAACAGCTCTCGATCGAGCGTCGTGTAATCCCACCACTCGGGACTGATCTTGCTAAGCGGACGAGCGGCCATGCTTGCGAAATCTCCTGCGTAGTACGAAGAGATTTTGCCACAGAGAGCACAGAGGACACCGAGAGGAAGAAGGCTGGTCCTGACTTCCTCCTCTTTCTCTGTGTCCTCGGTGACCTCTGTGGCAAAATGTATTTTTGAATGTTCCTACTTCGGCGCGGCGACTTCGGCCGAGGGGCCGATCGTGACTGTCGTGCTGACCGAGAGTGGGTATTTCTTCAACACGGCGGCAATCTGCTCGACCGTCACGGCGTCGACCGCGTCGAGGTCGTCTTTCACTGAGCGATACTCACGGCGATGGGTCCAGTTCGAGCCCAGGTTGAACAGCCGACCGCGCGGGCGCTCGCTGGAGAGAACCACGCGCGAGTTGATCTTGTTTTTCGCTTGTTCAAGCTCTTCGGCGGTCACACCTTTGGCTTCGACGTCGCGATAGATGTCGAGCACGCGCTGCATGTTCTCGGCCGCGTCTTCCGGAGCGCAGCTAAGATACGTGAAGAACATGCCGTTCCCCTGGTAATCGTAATGCCCGAGGCTGGTGTGCTCGGTCAGGCCGGGGTCGACCAGGTTCCAAAACAGCCGGCTGCCGGAATCGTCCCCCACGATCGTGGCCAACAGCTTGGCGGCAAAGCGATCGGCGGCCGTGGCGCTGGGGCCGTTGGCGAGTTGAATCACGTATTGCTGGGTGACGCCATCTTTCTTCACGCACTGAAAGCCATGATGCGGCGGCGCTTCGATCACGTTGCGCGCGGCGTCTTGTTTTTTCCAGTCGCCGCACTGCTTGGTGGCGAGCGTCACGAGCGCGTCGAAATCGACCTTACCGGCTGCGACGAGTGCGATGTTCTCTGGGCTGTAGCGTTTCTCGAAATAGGCTCGCATCTTGTCGACCGGCAATTGCCCGACGCTTTCGAGCGTGCCCAGCACGCTTTGGCCCAGCGGATGCCCAGTGAAGTGGGTCGCCTTGCAAAGATCGTCCGCGCCGAACGGCGGTTGATCCTGGTACATCTGGATCTCTTCCAGGATCACCTGTTTTTCGGTGACAAAGTCCTCTTCGCGTAGCGCCGGGCGCATGATGTCTGCCAGCAACTCGAGCGCGTCGGCCTGAAACTCCGGCAGGATGGCTGCGTAGTAGACGGTTTTTTCTTCGCTGGTGAAGGCGTTGTAGTGGGCGCCCATCTCGTCGAATTCACGATTGACGTCATCCGCCGACCGGCGGGCCGTCCCTTTGAACATCATGTGTTCGAGAAAATGACTGACGCCGGCCACATCGGTCGATTCATCGCGAGCGCCGGTTTTGACAAAGAAACCGAGCGCCATCGAATGGGCCCTGGGGTCGCACTCGGCCACTACTTCCAGTCCGTTCGGCAGCGTGTGTTCACGAAATTCCAACTGGGGCCTCCAACGGCTCTGAGCCCAACGTGACAATGGTGAAGTTCGCCGGCGGATGCGCGGCGAGGTAGTTATTGATGGTGTCGCAGGTCAGGGCGTCGACCAGCTTGCCGGTTTCTTCGAGCGTGCGAACTCGGCCCAAGTAGTACCAGTCTCGCGCCAGGGCCGCGCTGCGGGCAGACGTCGACTCTTGCTGCATGACCAGCGCGCTCTTGATCCGCGCTTTCAATCGCTTCAGTTCGTTCGGCTCGATGCCCTTGGCCAGCCGCAGCAGTTCACCAACCGTGACGTCGAGCGTTTCCTGTGCCCGCTCAGCGCTTGTGCCGGCGTAACAAAGGACGCTGCCGGAATCGCGCAGTGATTGATGCGTGGCGTAGACGGTGTAGCAAAGGCCGCGCTTCTCACGCACTTCGGTAAACAGTCGTGAGCTCATGCCGCCAGACAACACGCCTACGGCGCCCCAGGCCTGAAAGTAATCGGGGTCTTTGTACGGCACGCTGTTGTAGGCGATGCCGATTTGCGTCTGGTTCGACTCGTGCGTCAGATGTTCGCGGCGTTTGCCGGAACTGGAAATCTTGATCGCGTCGTCGGCTTGTGTTTTCCAGCCGTCGCAGATTCGCGAGACCTGGTCGACGACAGCCTGCCAATCGAAGCGACCGGCGACGCCGATGATGGCGCCATTCGGTCGAAAGCGGCTTTCGACGTAGCCGCGAACTTCATCGAGCGTGATCGATTCAAGCGCGGCCTTTTCGCCCTGGCTGTTGCGTCCCCAGGGATCAGGCAAATGGAGCCGCCGCAGTTCGAGCATGACCTTCTGCGCGGGGTCATCTTCGATCGAGCTGACTTCCTGGAGGCAGACGGCGCGAGCCGCTTCGAACTGATCTTCCGGCAGGCGGGCCTTGCGCAAGACGTCGCCATAGATGGCCAGCGCCGGCAGCAGGTTGCGGGCCAGCGTGGCGCCGCTGAAGCTGGCGTGGGCGTCTGAGACTGTGGCGTCTCGCTCGACCCCCAGGTTATCCAGGTCGGTGACAAATTGCCGGCTGTTGCGCGCGCCGGATCCGCGCTGCGCTAGTTCGGTTGACAATGCGCTGAGGCCGCCGCGACCGGTGGGTTCGAAGGCGCTCCCGGCCGGCACGCGGATGGTAAACGCGGCGCTTTCGGCCGTGGGGATAGGCTCGCCTAACAGGATCAGGCCGTTATCGAATTTCTGGGAGAGAATCGGCTCGGCCACGAGTGTGTTGTCCTTCCTGACGGAAATCGATAGCGGCTGCGCTGGTTTGCTTGTGGGGGCGCGACCAGCTAGACCGTGCGGCGCGCAACCCCTTTTCCGATAAGAAAGGGTAGAGCCTAGCCGCGTGATAGACAAATGGCAAATGAGCCGACGCGGTCGTTTCGCTGCCAGGATCGCCAAGCCACCAGCACTACCGCGCGGCGAGCGGAGCTGCCTCGATCGCCTTATAGACCGTGCGAACTTTGTGAAAACCGACATGCCGATAGAGGCGGATCGCGTTTTCGTTCTGCGCGGTGACTTCAAGATAGGCCCGCCGCAGACCAGCTCCGCGGAACCCAGCGAGGGCCGCCAGCAGTAGCGCGCGAGCCAGGCCCAGCCCGCGGTGCTCTGGCGTGATTCCCAGGTTTTGGATTGCGCCGAGACCCGCGCGGTCGCGAATGCCTTGGATCGTGCCGCAGCAGTCAAAGCCATCCGGCGCGCCGGGCGATGAATGCACAGCCAACCAGGTGGCGTCCGGCAGGAAGCCTTCCTTCAGACTGATCTCGCGCATCAAGCGAATGCAACCGTCGTGATCGCCCAAGCAGGGGAAGACCGTCGCGTCGATGCCGTTGCGAAAGCTAAGGAACTTGGCTTCGGCGTGGGCCGACAACAACTCTGGCCGCCAAGGGACGAGACGGTACCCCTCCGGCAACGCGTCGGTAAGGAAATCTCGACCGAGGTCGATCTCCATCCGGAATCGCTTGAAGTATGTCAAACCAAGCATTGGTGGCGATTCCCAAGCATCTGGCGAGACGCACGCGTCGTCAGGAGGACGCCGCTCTTTGTAAGCGAAAACGCCCTCAAACGCCAAGTGTTTTGATAATCCTATACGTGTTTTTCAGACCGGTCAAACTTCAGGGCGGGGCGGTAATCGGACTGCGGAATTGTTCCCGCTAGTGCCACTGGCTCTGCCAGTGCTCCCCGTCCGGAGCGCGCTAATCGACGGAAGCTGAAACCTATCCACGCCCGATCGTGGACGTTTCGAACGTCATGACAAGAATTGCACGCAAACTGCGAAAAGGTAGGTGATAAGCTGGTTTTTGGTTTGTCAAAATTTATTTTTCTTGCCATTGAATCCGGTCGAATTAAAACCCATAATGGGATATCTGAGATTGCCCCGTCCCTCAGGGGCTTCGCCCGTTTTCACCAGGGTTTTCATGTCGTTGCAGCGGTTAAGGAAATCTCCCAAAGGCCAGAATCTGCCGTGGCTTGCGCTTTGGGGCCTGGCCCGATCGGTAGCCCTCTGCGCTGTTGCATTGCTGGCCAGCGGATGCGGTGGGCTCGCGGGGTTTGGCAGTGATGATTCGCGCGTCCGCGTGGTCTGCACGACCGGGCAGGTGGGGGACATGCTAGCGAACATCGGCGGCGAGCATGTCGACGTCCGAACGCTGATGGGCGCCGGCGTCGATCCTCATCTCTATAAGGCGACGCCGAGTGACATCCGCCTCCTTAAAGGAGCGAAGATCATCTACTACAACGGCCTGCATCTCGAAGGCCGGCTGGCCGACGTGCTGGAAAAGCTTGCCCAGCGCAAGCCCACGTTTGCCGTCGTCGAGGAAATCCATCGGGACCATCCAGACCGGTTAAGGCAGGCGCCCGAGTTCCCGACGAACTTCGATCCGCACATCTGGTTCGACGTTGGCCTGTGGGCCGACTGCGCAGAGTACGCAGCGCGGCGATTGATCGAAGTCGACCCGGACCACGCGGCCGATTATCGCCGTAACGCTGACGACTATATCGCGAGGCTCAAAAAGCTCGACGCCGAAACGCGCAGCCGCCTGGCTGAGATTCCCCAGCAGCAACGGGTGCTCGTTACCGCGCACGACGCATTCGGTTACTACGGCCGCGCGTACGATGTCGAAGTCCACGGACTGCAAGGGATCAGCACGGCCGACGAAGCCGATCTCGGCGCGATCAATGATCTGGTCCGCCTGCTTGCCGATCGGAATGTAAAGGCCGTCTTCATCGAGACGAGCGTCCCATCAAAGAACATTCGCAGCCTGATCCAGGGCTGCGAGGCCGCCGGGCACAAGCTGGTGTTGGGGGGCGAGCTTTATTCCGACGCGATGGGCCCCGAAGGCACGCCCGAAGGAACCTACATCGGCATGATCGAGTACAACACAAATCAAATTGCCAGGGCGCTACGATGAATCCATCGGTCACCGACGCCGATCGCGCAGCAGCAGCGGCAATCAACACGCGCCGGGCCCCGCCGCTCGAAATTCACGATATGACGGTCGCCTATCACCGCAAGCCGGTCTTATGGGATATCGATCTCGTGGCGCCAGAAGGGCAATTGATCGGCATTGTTGGGCCAAACGGCGCCGGTAAGAGCACGCTCATCAAGGCTGTGCTGGGGCTAGCGCCATTAGCCAGCGGTAAAGTCCGCATCTATGGATTACCTTACTCGCAGCAGCGGCACCTTGTCGGCTATGTCCCGCAGCGAGAGACGGTCGACTGGGACTTTCCGGTCACGGCGCTCGACGTGGTGATGATGGGCACGTACGGCCGGCTCGGTTGGTTTCGTCGGCCGGGCGTCGCCGAAAAGCGACTCGCCGAAGAATGCCTCGAGAAAGTCGGCATGGCGGCTTACGCCAAGCGGCAGATTCAGCAGCTCTCGGGCGGGCAACAGCAACGGATCTTTCTGGCCCGCGCACTGGCGCAAGACGCGCAAGTCTATTTCATGGACGAGCCGTTCGCCGGCGTTGACGCCGCCACAGAGCAAGCAATCGTCGTCTTGCTGCAGGCCTTGCGCAATAGCGGCAAGACTGTTTTCGTGGTGCACCATGAGCTGCAAACCGTGCGGCAGTATTTTGACTTCGTCATCCTGCTCAATCTGCGATTGGTGGCGGCTGGACCAACGGCCACCACGTTCACGCGCGCCAACTTGCAACAGACGTACGGCGGGCGATTGACGATTCTGGACGAAGCGGTCGAGGCCGTGCGATTGGGTGAGGCGCCGCGGTGAACGGACTGAGCAACACGCAACTGGTGCTGCTGGGGACGTCGCTCCTGGGGGGCGTCGCCGGCGTAATCGGTAGCTTTGCCGTGTTGCGACGTCGCGCGCTGGTTGGTGATCTGCTGGCCCACTCGGCGCTGCCAGGACTTTGCGTGGCGTTCTTGCTGTTGAACTCTTCTTCGACATTGGGCCGGGCTGGCGGCGAAACGGCCTCGGCCACGCATCCGTGGCAGTTCACGGTGATGCTGGCCGGCGCGTTCATTGCCGGACTGATCGGCGTGGTGGCCGTGACTCTGATCTCGCGCTGGACGCGAACCAAAGAAGACGCGGCGATTGGCATCGTGCTGGGGACATTCTTTGGCGCTGGCGTTGTGCTGTCGTCCTGGATTCAGAATCTGCCGTCGGCGAGTAGCAAGGCCGGCTTGCAGACCTACATCTATGGTCAGGCCGCCGGCATGACGCGCGAAGATGTCTGGTTCATCACCGCGGTCTCGGCCGCCTGCCTGATTCTGGTGATGATGCTCTACAAGGAGTTCATGGTCTTCAGTTTCGACCCCGGCTTTGCGCAAGCGCAAGGCTGGCCGACGTTGACGCTCGACCTCACGATGATGGGCGCGCTGGCCCTGGTGACCGTGGTCGGTCTGCCGACGGTTGGCGTAGTGCTGATGGCGGCGATGCTCATTTTGCCGGGCGCGGCGGCCCGGTTTTGGACAGACCGGCTGGGTCGCATGCTGGTGATCTCCGGCGTCATCGGCGCCGGCAGTGGCGTGCTAGGGACGTTGATCTCGGCCGGAGTCTTTGAAGAAACGTTTGGCTTCGATCCCTTTAGTTTTGGGTACAACACCCGCAACCTGCCAACCGGCCCGGTGATTGTGCTGTGCGCCACTAGCTTGTTTGCGATCTCGATGCTCCTGGCGCCCCGGCGCGGCGTGATCGCCAAGATCGCTCGGCGCGAGGCCGTTCGCCGCCGCATCCAGCATGATCATCTGCTGCGATCATTGTACGAATTGAGCGAGCCGAGCCTGGCGCCATCGGCCAGCGGCGCAGTGTCAACCGCGCAACCGGCCGAAGTCACGATCGCACAGCTCACCGAAGATCGCTCGTGGAGCGCCTGGCGCGCTGGCCGGTTGATTCGCTGGGCGAACGCCCGCGGGCTGACTCAACCAACGCCGCATGGCGCTCGCCTGACGCCGGATGGGCTGAACCGTGCGCGGCGGATCGTTCGCGCGCACCGGATGTGGGAGCTGTTCTTGATCTCAGGCGCCGACATCGCACCGGATCACGTCGATCGCGACGCGGATTCGATCGAGCATTTTCTCACGCCGGAGATGGTCGCCAAACTCGAAGCGGAACTAGCCGCGCAGCGCAAGCTGCCGACCGCGCCGGACGACGTGCCAGATTCGCCTCACGCGCTGGCAAGTAAGGACGCGGCCCGCGTCGATGGAGGCGCTGCGCTATGACCTTCGCGATGTATTTCTCGATTCCGGATTACGTCACGCTCAATCCGAACGTGCAAGACGCCATTCTGGTTGTCGGTGTCGCCGCGCTGACAAACGTCGCCTGCGCGCTGCTGGGCTGTTATCTGGTGCTGCGGCGGATGAGCCTGTTGGGCGACGCCATTTCGCACGCCGTGCTGCCGGGCCTGGTCGTGGCGTTCATCCTGTCGGGCAGCATGAGCCTGGTTTACATGTTCGCGGGGGCGTTGGCCGTCGGGCTGCTCACTACGTTTCTGACGCAGGCCGTGCATCGGCAGGGGGGCGTGCCCGAAGACGCCAGCATGGGCGTGGTTTTCACGTCACTCTTTGCGCTCGGCGTAGTGCTGATCAAACGCTATGGGCAAGGAGTCGATCTCGATCCCGATTGCGTGCTGTATGGGCAGATCGACCTGGTCGAGTTTTACACCGTGAACATCGCCGGATATGAGATTCCGCGTGCGCTCGTCTCGATTCTGCCGGTGCTGCTGCTCAATGTGGCGGTGATCACGCTGTTCTGGAAAGAGCTGAAAATCAGCTCGTTCGATCCGGCGTTGGCAACGACAATGGGGATCAACGCCGGGCTGTTGTTTTACCTGTTGATGGGGCTGGTGGCGGTGACCACCGTGGCTTCGTTCGAGCAGGTCGGGTCGATCCTGGTGATCTCGATGTTGATTGTGCCGGGCGCCACGGCCCATCTGCTGACGGATCGATTGAGTCGGATGATGTTGATCGCGGCGCTGTTGGCTGTCGCCTCGGCTGTGCTTGGCTACGCGGCGTCGCTAGTGATGAATGTCTCGGCCGCCGGACCGATGGCCGTGGTGATCGGGCTGTTCTACCTGGCGGCCGCGCTCGCCTCGCCTCGCTATGGTGTGCTGAGCAGGGTGATACGCAACACGCAGACGTCGCTCCGCATCGTGCGCGAAGACTTGCTGGCGATGCTCTATCGGCTGGAAGAGCTACAGGTTGCCCGCCGATTGGGCCCGCGCGAAGCAGTGCAGGCCGTCGGCGGCGGCGTGTCGGCTGATGTCAGCCTGTGGACGCTATTGCGCCGCGGCGAGTTGCGCAAGGATGGCGCCGTGCTCGAATTGACCGACAGCGGGCGTCGCCGCGCCGCTGAGCTAGTCCGTTCGCACCGCTTGTGGGAGGCCTACCTGGTCGAGCATCTGGGCCTGCCGGCGGATCATGTCCACGATCCGGCCGAGCGAATGGAGCACTTCATTCACGAACGGCTCCAAAAACAAATCGTGGCCGACCTCCGCGACTCGACACAAGACCCCCACGGCCGAGACATCCCCGGCGGGTGAGCGGGAGAGGCTTGAAGGCGTGGGGCTTGAGGCTTGGGGACAACCTGGTAAGTGGTACCAACACACCGGGAGGGCGAAGCTCCCGCTGAGCCGAGCCCCGCTTTCGGCACAGCCATCTTGTGAGCCGCAAGGCGCTAGCCGCGGGTTCTTAGACCTCGAGCGTTGAACGACCACAAAGATGAATGACAAAGTCAAAGAGAATCTCACGCGGAATCGCGGAGAATCACCTAAGATTTCCTTGTTTCTCCGCGCCTCCGCGTGACACTGCTCTCTTCCTGACGTACACGCCCAATAGCGTTCCGTTCCGCCCCGGATTACGATAATTGATCGCATCCAGCGTTTTTCTGGCCGTCTCGCCCTACAAGGTTAGCGGCTCTTCACGCATTTTCAGATAGCCGCCATGGTCGACCCCCAAGCCGCGCAAGCGTTCTTAGCGCAACTAACCCAGCAACTGCAATCGTCGACCGATCCGGCCGAAACCGTCGTCCGGCAGATCGCCGCGCAGTTCCCGCACTACAACTGGGTGGGCGTCTACTGGCTGCGTGGCGACGAACTGGTGCTCGGTCCCTACGTGGGCGCGGCGACGGAGCACACTCGCATCCCGGTCGGCCGGGGCGTCTGCGGTAGCGCCGTTGCCGAAGAACGCAACCAGATCGTCGACGACGTCAACAGCCACGACAATTACATCTCCTGCTCGATCCACGTCAAAAGCGAGATCGTCGTCCTGATCCGCAACGCCAACGGCGCCATCCTCGGCCAGATCGACGCCGACAGTCATCTGTTAGCGGCGTTTGATCAGAGTGATGAGCAGATGCTGGAAGAAGCCGCGAAGCTGATCGCGGCGAAGCTGGCGCAGCCGAAAATCGCAACGTAGCGATAGAACGGGCTGGCGAAAAGTAGCTTCGCGATTGACTACGCCACGATTTCCACCACACCCGTTTTCAGTTCGTACGTCGCGCCGACGATTTTCAGTTCGCCGCTGGCGGCGAATTTCGAGACGATCGGGTCGAGGCCTTTCAGCCGCGCCACGCAGCGCTCGACGTTGGCCCGGATGACGTTCGTGAGCTTGTCGCCGGGTCGGCCTTTCGCGGCGACGACCGCCGGCTTGACCAGTTCGACCAGCTCGCCGATCGAGCCTGGTAGTTTGTCGTTCGAGTCGATGTGTTCGATGGCCGCCTTCACGGCGCCGCATTGGCTGTGGCCTAAGACCATGATCAGCCGGGCGCCGAGTTCCGCAACGCCGAACTCGATGCTCCCTTTGACGATGGGGCCGGCGCCACTGACGACGTTGCCCGCCACGCGGACGACGAACAGGTCGCCCACGCCCTGATCGAAAATCAACTCCGGCGCCACGCGCGAATCGGCGCAGCCGATGATGATTGCCACGGGCGCCTGGCCTGCGGCGTCGGCGGCAAAGTCTTCCGGCTTTCGCGAGAGCTGCGTTGCCTTACCTCTGACGAATCGTTTGTTCCCTGCGAGCAATCTGGCCAGCACGTCTTTGGGTTCACGTTCCTCGGCCGGTGGATCGGCCTGCTCGGCAACCGCAGATGATGCGCTGCTCGGTAGCCCCAATCCACTAGCGCTGGCAGCGATTCCTGTCAGGCGGATGAAGTCGCGTCGCGACGCGCGGTAGGAATGTGACACGGTCGATCTTCTCCAAGTGATGCAACGAGATGGGCCGGACGCTGGCCGAATTCGCACAGCATAGGACAACGCGGAACGCGCCGACCAGATCAAATCCGACGGAGCCGCAGGGACGCACGGCCGCAATGGCCAATGCCCGCGCATAGCTATCCAGATTGGCCGAGCTGCGTCGAATCCACCGCTGTGCGAATTCACTGCGGACGGAGCTCACTTGTATTGAGTATTGGCGGGGGCTTTGTTCGTCTCGGCTTCAGGCGTTGGGTGCGCAGCGCTCTCTGCCTTGATCTCCCTTTGCAAGCCGGTCTTCGGCTTGAGTTCCGTAAGCGGCCTCTCGCCACGAATAAACGGCAGGGCTTCGATTGCGGCGACCTTTTGCTGGGGCCAGGCGTCGCGCGTCGCGATTTTTTCTAATAGCGGAATCGCGTCTTTTGCCGCCGGGCCAAATGCGCCCAGTCGCTGGATCACTTTTACGTCGCCAGTTCCTCCTCTCTCGGCAAGCTCGATCAAGGTTCCGATCGCCGGCTCGGCTACAGGACCCAGCGCATCGATAATCGCAAACGCAGCCTTTTGCCGCTCGCCGCCTTCCTTGAGCCAGGGAATCACGGTCGGCAGCGCTGGCGCGCAGTCTGGACCGAACACGGAAAGCGCCTGACCAGCCACCGCAGACAGGGTAAAGTCCTGGTCTTTCAATCGTTCGAGCAATAAGGGCGGAAATCGAATTTGTGCGATAGCCAGCATTGAATCGCGTCTTTTGTAGACGGCTTCCACGGCTCGCATCGAGGCAATCGCCAACTTGTTGTCGTGATCGGAGATAGCTGCCAACAAAGCCTGGACGACTTCGTGGTCGTTGAAGTCGGTTTTTGCAAGGCCTGTCGTAGCGAATGTGACCACCAGCGGGTCCGGATCCTCCGCAGCTTTCAATAGCGCGGGGATTACAGTCGCGGATTCGGGGCTTCGTCGACTGAGGATGTAAGCGGCGTACTGCCGTTGATTCGATTGCGGTTGTTGCAACGCGGCGGTCAACGTCGGCAGAATGAACTCGATCGGGAGTTCTCGCAGCATTTTCGTCGTCGTCCTTGTCAGCTCACTCACAGTATTGTTGAGCTGGTCAGGAGGCTTGTAGAACTTGCAACCGACTTCGACAACCTGCGCGGCCGCTTCAGAGCCGAAGCCATTCCGGGCAAATGCGGTGAACGCCTCGCAGCACTCGATCAATCGTTCCGCGCTGAGCTCGGTTTCGAGTTGGGCTTGCCACTGGGCAAAGCTGCGGCCGTTGTAGCGGAGTTGCTGTTTGCGCTCCGCGCTCAGTTCGATGGCCGTGTCGTCGCCGAGTTGTTTCAATCGCAATTTCGCCTTGCGGATTCGCTCGGTCATCGCCTCGGTCCTTCGATCGTTGAACTCGATCTGTTGCGTGAATCCGAGAACTTTATCCGTCACCACCTGCAGAGCTTTTTGATCCTCAGGTTTAAGGGACCTGGCTGCCAACTCCATGATTCGTTCGTTCAATGTGTTCCGCAACTCGATGCGTTCCATCAGTCGTTTCTCAAAAGTATGATCGGTTTTGGCTCCCGGTTTCATCGCTTGTTTGAACTCTGCAATTTCTTCATCGTATTTCGCGATGTCTTCCGTCAGCTTGCTGACTCTTGAGTCCTGCTCGATTTTTTCGAGCGCAGGTCCCAGGGAAACTTCCAGTTCCTTTTTTTCCTGCTGCGCGTGCTTCAGATTGATCGACGCCATCTGCCGATCGCGGGCGGACTGCTGCAGGTATTCGTTCATCGACTGAATTTCGTTCTTCAGCCCCTTAACGATGGAACGGGTAGCCGCTGAATCTTGCAAAGCAGGATCCAGTGGCGCCTCGGATTGCTTTTGTCTTTGGACGCGCGCTTGCAATCGACTTTCCACTGCGGCGCGAGCTCGGTCTGCTTCTCGGCCCGCGGCGGATACCTTTTGGCCGGCCGCGGTGATCAATTTGGCCGCTTCAGTAAATTTCTGCTGATCTCCCTTCGCCGCGGCGTCCCGCTGCACATCTCTGGCGGCGTCGCACTCTTGTTGAGCCGTTTCCTGGGTTATCTCGGTTTCCTCGACCCGATCGCGAGCCCTGGACTCGGCGTGCCTTTCGTCCGTCGAAGCAGAGGCTTGTGACGCTTTGATGACCGCCTCGGCTTTTTGAACTTGTGATCTAGCGTCCTCTAAATCTTCCCCGGCCCGTTTGATCGTTTCGGAGTTGCGTGTGCGACGCGCCTCGGTTTGGTAGTGGCGCAAGAAGCGATAACGTCTCTGGGCCTGGCGGAGGTTCTCTTCGTAGGTCAGGAGTGTCGCCAGTTCCTCGTCGATCGCCGACGTGACGTTCGACGACGCGGCTCTCCTGGTCCCCTTCGGCGATTCGCTTGGCGTTGCGTCTACGTTGGGAATATGTTCGTCACCGCTCGCCAGCGGAGCGCCGATTGCCTGCAGTTGCGCTGTCGCTTCGTCGACCTGCTTGATGTACTGGCGGACGTCTTCGTTTAGTTGGTCCAATTGGTCCATGGCGTTCGCGAGTGTTTTCTCGGACGCCGTCAGGAGTCGCTGACCTTCGAGCGGGACCTTTTCATCTTCCAATTGCTTGATTCGTGCGGCCAGTTGCTCCTGCAATCCGGCTCGCTCAGACTCTAGTTGCTTTACTTGATCGCCTTCGTTGCCATCGCCTGCTTTGGCTTTGAGGTCTGCTAGCGCTGCATCGCGTTTGGCGATGTCCTGTTCGAGCGCGCTCACCTTGTCGTCCTTACGAATTTCGTCCTGGAGCTTCAACACGATGGCGGCTCGATCCCGGGCCACTTGGTGATCGTGCATGGCTTTCGTCAGATCGTCCGCGTGTGCTCCCATCAGTCGGCGGGCATGATTTAATCCGGCATTGGCTTCGTTCAGTTTCCGCTGCAGATTCACGGTTTCCTGATCCTCGGGGGCGACTGCCGAGGGAATCGTCTTTCGATCGCGTGACTGCGATGGCGCCGTTGCGGCGCCGGGAGTGGCGAGGTCGCCTAGTTCAATGGTTGCCGCGGCGCCTTGCTTCGCCGTGCTCAGATACGCTTCTCGCGCCGCTATGGCATCGCGGACGGCTTCTTCCAAATCGTGCTCTGCGTCGACCGCCTTCAGCCGAGCCGCCTCATAGGCTGTCGGGTTGTCGGTGAAGTTCGTTACGTCACTCGCCTTGGTCAATTCGTCCAATTTCTTTTTGGCAGCTTCCACGCGCGCTTCGGTTTCTCGAACGTCTTCCAAGCGGGCTTTCGACTCGCGCAGTTGGTGATCCATGTCAACGGCTTTGTCACGCGCCTTCAGCAACATTTGCTTGGCGGTCTCGGCCTCGCGCTGAGCTTTGGTGATGCGCCGCTTGGCGTCTGCGACGTAGTAGTCCACCATCGCCATATTTTCCGCTTCGCCACCGCGAGCGCCGACGTCGAAGAGGGCTTTGATCTGCGTTCGCAGGGCCTGGAAACGCTCCAAGTTGGCCTTGGCCGCGGCAACTTTGGCGTCCGGCGACTTGGCCGTGGCTTGAATCGCTGACAGCCAGCGCAATGACCACGCGCAAACTTCATCGAGCGTGTTCGTATCATTGGCGTACGCTGCAGAGGCCGCCTTGAATCCTCGTTCCGCGGCTTCGACAAGCTCGGCATCGGCCTCACTGAGTGGTTCCACTTCTACAGTTTCGGATAACACATAGTTCGCAGATGACTCCGCGGCGACTTCCGCTTTCGCCGCGGCGGCGGTGGGTTCGTCTGTCGCTCCGTCGATGGTCGCTTCGGCTCGCTCCTTTGCCACCAGCTCGACGCGCACCGCCAGCCCGATCACGGCGACGAGCGCCATCGCGGACAACAACAGCTTTTTGAAGATCGAGTCGCGGTCGCTCGCGGAGTTCAACAGCCGGCGCACGCGACCTCGTAATGACGCCCCGCGGACGGCAGGGCTGTACGCGGCGTGGCGGGCCGCGCTTTCGCCTAACCGTACCAGCGTGCGGGCGTACTGCGTGGCGGGCTCGTCGGCGGCCGCTGCGTGATCGCAGGCCCATTCGGCCGCGTCGTCGAACCGCCGCACGGCCAGCCAAGCCAGTGGATTAAACCAATGCGGCAGCGCCAGCACTCGCACGGCCAGCGATTTCCAGACGTCGCGACGTTGATAATGCGCTAACTCGTGCCGCAAAACGGCTGCCCGCTGCGACGAGTCCAGGTCTCGCCACAGCGCTTCGGGCACGAGTAGCGCATAGCCACGCGGGAGTCGACAGAGCATCGGACCAAGCTGCTCGGTCACGCGCAGCGGAATCTGCCGCTGGATGTTGTGAGCGGTTTGCAGCGCTTGCCATTGATCGGCCCAGGACTCAGGCGCCGGCAGGGCAGGGGGGAGGCGCCGCACAAAGCGGACATAGCCGAACGCCCAGGCCATGACGGCAAAGCCAACGCCGATTGCCCACACGGCGACCACGACAAGCGGCCAGAAGCAGAACGCCGCGGTGGCAGCGGTTGCAGTGGACGCAGGCGCAGCGATTGGAGTTTCACTATCGCGCAGTTTGCCGCCGGCCACGATGATCGGCATTTCCGGCTCGATCGCCGGCGACGTGACATCAATGGCAAGGTCATCAGTTAGCGCGGGAACTGCGGAGGGCTCCAGGTAGGTCGTTGCGTCGCCGCCGGGACCGATTTCGATCAGGCCATTTTCTTCATCGGGTAAGGCCTGCGCGACTTCCGGCGTGGCTGCGGCGATCTGCCCAGTCGGAATATCGGTCCACGTGCCCGTGAACTGGCTCGGCTCGACGGTAGACGTTTGATTGGCAATGTACTTCGGCGCGGGCTCTGCGGCGGGTTCATACCAGGGAACCTGGGCCGAAAGCCGCACGAACCACCAACCGACCAATAGGGCTAACGTCCAGCCGACGCGGTGGGCCGTCGGCGATGTGACGCGCAGCCCTCGCAGGATCAGGCCGACGGCAATCACGGCCACGGCGAGCGCCACGGTTGTTTGCCCTAACAATCGCACGAAGTGAGTCGCCAGCTCCGTCATCACACACCCCCAGAGAAGGTCTCAATCAGTTTGGTTTGTTTGTGGATCTCATTCGCGTGTCGCATTGTTGTTGCTCGCAACCGGCCGCGCCACGGCAGGGCAAATCGCGCTGCGACGTGATCGTATTCCTATTCCCCAAGCCTCACGCCTCAAGCCCCAAGCCCAATTCTCACTTGTTCCGCCGCTCGGCCTCGGCAATGAGTTGTTTGAGCTCCGTGATGTCGGAACTCGACAGATCGCGATCGCGCACCAGGTGGGCGACCAGCGGCACCACGCTGCCACCGCCAACGCGTTCGATCAACAGATCCAGATGCCGGGCGCCAACTTCCTCGGGCGCGACGGCCGCCGTATAGCGGGCCGGGCGTTCCGAGTCTCGCGAGAGGATCTTCTTTTCGACCAGCCGATTGAGCCGGGTTTGCATCGTGGTGTATCCAATCGGCCGCCCCAACGCCGCGTGGGCCTCGGACAAAGTGAGCGGCCCATCCCGCCACAGCATCTGCACAATTTCCATCTCGCCGGCCGACAACCGCGGCGCTTTGCGACGTTTACTCATTGTCCCTCCAACCCGTGAGGCAATTGGTCCAATAGCTTTATACTACCCATGTCGTAAATCGGATAATACTACTGCCGTCGTAAAATGCAAGAGGAAAATTTCTGGAGGACGGCAATGGGGGCAATGACGCCATCATCGGACGATGTCGCCGCGCATTCGACGGGAGTGCGAGGCTCCCGCCGAGCAATGCAGCGCGCTCGAAGTTGATGCGGAAAGAAATGACGAGGAACCCGCGGCTAGCGCCTTGCGGCTCACCGCACCGTGACGCTCTTTGCGTGGGAGACGGACTCGCGTTTCTACGCATCCCCAGCGTTGGCCGGTAGAACGGGCTGGCAGTATCTCCACTCGTGTACCGCCTGGTCATCAATGTAGCGATGCGGCTTGGGCAGGAAGGCAACGAAGCATTGCTCAAGCCCGACTTCGCCCGCGGCGCGTTTGGCATATTCTGCGCCGCCGGAGCTCCATAAATAGAGTTCGACGCCTTGGTCGTATAACTCGCGAACTGCGGCGACGACACCAGGGAGTGGGATTCGCTTTGTTCCTGCAGATCGAATCAGCGTATCGTCTACATCGACGTAAATCACTCGCGTTGACATATTCGTGGCTCAGAATGAGTGAACTCTGCCCGTCGAATATCCTACCGCCAATCAATTGGCTTTACACGGCGCAAACCGTACACTGATCGGTCGATCACCCATGCTTTGCAGCTTCGCACCCACGCCCCAAAGAGACTGCCATGCGCGTCAGCGGATCACAAGCCTTACTAAATATGCTCGCCGATCTGGGCGTGCGTTACTTGTTCGGAAATCCCGGCACCACGGAGTTGCCGCTGATCGACGCCATGGTCGAAGAGCAGCGGATCAAGTACATCCTGGGCTTGCAGGAAGTGCCGGTCATGGCCATGGCCGATGGCTACGCGCAGGCCTCGCGCTCGCTCGGATTTGTCAACCTGCACATCAGTTGCGGGCTCGGCAATGCGATGGGCATGCTCTACAACTCGTTCCGCGCCGGCACGCCGCTCTTGGTCACGGCCGGCCAGCAAGACCGCCGGCTGATGTTCGAAGAGCCGATTCTGTGGTCCGACATGGTGCGCGTGGTTCGGCCCTGGACCAAATGGGCGGTCGAGGTGAACCGGATCGAAGATCTGCCGAGCGCTATTCGCCGCGCCGCGCAAGCCGCGCTCACGCCGCCCACCGGTCCCGTGTTTCTTTCGCTACCGATGGACTTGCAGAGCGAGATCGCCGAGCTCGACCTGACGCCCGCGGCCCGGCTCGACCCGCGCGTTCGTCCGCCGCTCGGCGCATTGCAGCAAGCAGCGCAGGTGCTATCCGAGGCCAAGAACCCGGCGATCCTTGTCGGCAGCCGCACGACCGAAGCCGACGCCGTGGCCGAACTGGTCGCTCTGGCCGACCTGTGGGGCGCCCCAGTGATGAGCGAGTCGGGCACTACTCACGGCCGGCTCGGCTTTCCGGCGGATCATCCGCTCTACGCGCTCGGCATGCCGATCTGGGCGCCTGAGGTTCGCGAGCGGTTGAAGCAGCATGACGTGGTGCTGGCCGTCGGCATGGATCTGCTGCGGCAGTACGTTTACTTCGAGCCATCGCGATCGATACCCGAGCATGTGCGGATTGTGCATATCGATCAGGATCCCTATCAGTTAGGCAAGAACTACCCGGTCGAAGTCGGCTTGATCGGCGATCTAAAGGTCGGCCTGGCCGAGCTGACGGAGATCTTGCAGAAGAAGCTAACGGGGGCCGAGCGAGAAGCGGCCACGGCCCGCCACAAAAAATGGTCGACCGAGCACGAGCAAGCGCGGCAAGCCCTACGCGCGACGGCTGAGAAGGAACGAGCAACGCGCCCACTGACGCCACTGACCATGATGTCGAGCGTGGCGAGCGTGCTGCCGGACAACGTGGCCGTCATCGAAGAGGCCGTGACGACGACGAACACCTATCTCGAACGACTGGCGGCGCTGAAAAACACGACAGGTTATTTCGGGCATCGTGGTTGGGCGCTGGGCTGGGGCCTGGGCTGCGCGATCGGTGTGAAGCTAGCCTGGCCCGAGCGACCGGTGCTGGCGCTACTGGGCGAAGGGGCGGCCACGTACGGCGTGCAAGGGTTGTGGACCGCGGCGCGATACAAGCTGCCGGTGACGTTTGTGATCTGCAACAACGCGCAATATCAGATTCTAAAAAACGGCGCCCGCCAGATCGGCTACCCCGGCGCCCGGCGCGGCGAGTTCGTCGGCATGGACCTGGCCGAACCGGAAATCGATTACATCGGCCTCGCCGGCAGCCTGGGCGTCGAGGCGACGCGCATCACCGATCCGGACGAGCTCTCCACACGACTGCAAGAATCGTTCGCCGGCGACCGGCCCAGATTGTTCGACGTGCCCGTCGAACGGGGACCACGACCGAGCTACGGGTGAGCGCAAGGTTTTAAAGGTCGCATAACGGCGAAGCGCAGACCTGCGAGAGAGCGCACCGGGAGGGCGAAGCTCCTGCTGAGCCGCGCGCCGCAAATAGACGCTGTCCCGATCATCGACGGGAGTGCGAGGCTCCCGCCGAGCAATGCGGTGAGTGTGGTTGCGCGAGAAAAGATATTTCACTCGGAGGCGCGGAGGGCGCGGAGAAGAAAATTCGCTTGGCCCGAGCGAAGTCAGCATCTCGGCGCGACGTTTTTTGATGCGCGATCGATCGCGCTTCTCGGCTCGGCGGGAGCCTCGCCCTCCCCGTCAATCGAACTAGCTGTTACGGCTTAATTGAGTTTTCGATAATCTGCTGCTTGATGTCGACGCCGACGAGTTCGCTATAGGCCGCCAGCAGCCGTGCGAAGAGTGGGCCGGGCTTTCCGTCGCAGATCGGCTGGCCGTTGAGACGCGTGACCGGGAGCAGGCAGTACGAACTGCTGGTGGTGAACGCTTCGGCGGCGGCCAGGGCTTCTTCGACGGTGATATCACGCTCGCTCCAGCGAATGCCGAGCTTGTCGGCCAGTTCTAAAACTACTTTGCGGCTTTCGCCCGGCAGTGTGTTGCGGAGCGTGGGCGACGCAATCGCGCCGCGCTCGACAAGAAAGAAGTTGCCGGCGGCGGTTTCGGTGATCTTGTTCTGCAGGTCGAGTAGCAACGCGCTGGCGGCGGGGTCGACTTCGCGCGCTTGCTGGTCTGCCAGATACCAGTGCAGCCGACTGCGGTACTTCATCGTCGGGTCGAGGCATTCGGGCGGGATCTGCCGAATCGCCGGCGTCACCAAATGTTGGCCCGTGGTGATCGACGTCGCCCACGAGTCGAACGGCAGCGGGAACGTGTGAACGCAGACCGTGGCGTGCCGCGGCGTTTTCCCGCCTGGCAGCCCGGCATAGACCGGCAATTCGCCCGCTGTGACAAAATAAACGAGCGCGAGATCCGCAGATGGTGGGATCTGCGCGATGTTGTGCGCAACAATCTCTCGGCCAATCTCCGCCAGCTTTTCGGCGGAAAGATCGGGATCAATGCCAGCGATCTTCAGCCCGCGGATCAGCCGGGCGAGGTGTTCGTCCAGACGAAACGGCTCGCCACGGAACGTGCGAGTCAGTTCGGTGATTGTGGCGCCCATCACCACGCCGGCGTCGTAATACGGCAGCCGCGCCTCGCTGGCTTTCAGCATCCGGCCTTGGAGATAGACGAGTGGTTCAGGCATAAGAATGAACAGTTTATGATTATTTGGACCGGTGTCGCACAGCCATCGACGCTCGGGGAGGGCGAGGCTCCCGCCGAGCCGCGCGCCGGTGAAATGCTACGATTCATCATAAACTACGACGCAAAGGACGTGGCATAGATCGAGCTATTTGACGTTTGAATTCGAATCGCAAACGAGATTTTGCCACTGAGGCGCTGAGACGAACGCTTTCGCCTTCTCCGTGTCCTCTGTGTGCTCTGTGGCAAATCTTCCCGCATTGGGGCGCCCATCAAGCTTCGCGGCTCGGCGGGAGCCTCGTCCTCCCGGATACATGAACCTCTAGTTCCTCCACTCCCTTGAAGCCAGCCCTCGCCGCGAGTACAAGTGCAGCCATGCGAACTTTTGACGTTGCGATTATCGGTGGTGGAATTGTGGGCCTGGCGACCGGGTATCAGTACTTGCGTCGCCATCCGGGCGCCAGCCTGGTGATTCTGGAGAAGGAGCCGAGGCTTGCCCAGCATCAGACGGGGCATAACTCCGGCGTGCTCCACTCCGGTATCTACTACAAGCCCGGCTCGCTGAAGGCGCGCAACTGTCGCGAAGGGAAAGCCGCGATGGAGGCCTTCTGCCGCGAGAATGAAATCCCTTTCGATCTCTGCGGCAAAGTGATCGTCGCCATTTGCGAAGCCGACTTGCCGGCCCTGGACCGGATCTTCGAACGCGGCCAGGCCAACGGCGTCGTCTGTAGCATGATCGACAAGGGGCGGCTGGCCGAGATCGAGCCGCACGCCGCGGGTATCCGAGCGATTCATGTCCCCGAGGCTGGCATCGTCGACTATCCGCAGGTCTGCAACAAACTGGCCGAGCATGTGCGGGCGGGCGGCGGCGAGATCGTCACCGGCGCGCGCGTGACGGCGATCCACCACGACGGCGCGACCGAACGCCTGATCACCCCGGCCGGCGAATTTGCGGCGAGGCAGGTTGTCAACTGCGCGGGGCTCTATTCGGACCGCGTGACCAAACTGAGCGGCGAAAAGCCGACGGCCAAGATCGTGCCCTTCCGCGGCGAGTATTTCGAGCTCAAGCCCGAGGCCGAGCATCTCTGCAAAACATTGATCTATCCCACGCCTGACCCGGCGTTTCCATTTTTGGGCGTGCACTTCACGCGCATGGTTCACGGCGGAGTAGAGTGCGGCCCCAACGCGGTGCTGGCGTTTGCGCGCGAGGGATACCACAAGACCGACATCAACCTGCGCGACCTCGCCGACAGCCTGAGCTATCCCGGCTTCTTGCGGCTGGCGGCCAAGTATTGGCGCACTGGCATGGGCGAAATGTGGCGCAGCCTCAGCAAGCGGGCCTTTGTGAAGGCGCTACAGCGGCTGGTGCCGGAGATTCGCGTCGAGCATTTGGTCACCGCGCCGGCCGGCGTCCGCGCGCAGGCCTTGCAGCGAGACGGCAGCATGGTCGACGATTTTCTGATTCAATCGGCCGGCCGCGTAATCAATGTCAATAACGCACCAAGCCCCGCGGCGACCGCGTCATTGAACGTGGGACGATTGATCGTCGATCAGTTGGAAGCTGCAAGGTAGGGTACGCGCTCTGTGCGTACCATGTCGGACCGACTGCCACACGCATTCTGGTACGCACGGGGTGCGTACCCTACAGGGACATTACGCCACGCTCACTGGCGCGTCGATGAAATCTCGCAGCCACATTTCGAGCATGTACAGGCCCCATAGCGGCGCTACGTGGTCTTGTTGGCCGCTGATGTGTTCGCGGAGCATGCGCTGGACGCCTTCGGGCTTGAAGTAGCCGCGGCGGCGGATGGTTTCTTCGCTGAGGGCGTCGCAGAGTGGCTCGCGCAGCTCGTTGCGGAACCAGTCTCGCAGTGGCGGCGTGAAGCCCATCTTGGGGCGGTCGACCAGGTCGCGCGGCAGGTAGCGATAGAGAAGCTTGCGGAGCAGGTACTTCTTCTGGCCGCGGCGGATTTTCATGCCGACGGGCAGACCGACCGCGGCTTCCCAGAGTCCTTTGTCCAATAGCGGCGCGCGGGCTTCGAGCGAGAAGCCCATCGTTGCGCGGTCGACTTTCACCAGGATGCCGTCGATCATCGGGTGCGTGGCGTCATAGACCATGGCGCCGGCGGTCGCCGATAGGCCGTTCAGTCCGCGAATGTAGCGCGCGACGACTTGCTCGGGCGGCTCGACCAGCTTTTCTTCTGGCACGTAGCTCGACAGCCCGGCGTAGCGGCCCAGATTGGCGAACATTCCGAAGAACGTCGCCGGGTCGCGCGCGGCCGAGAGTCTGGCGAAGCGTCGCAGTCGCTCTTTGGGCAACCAGCGCTGCAAGCCGGCCACAGCGCCGCGGAAGCGATGCCCAGCCAGGCGGGCGTAATGTTCAAAGAAGTAGGTTGCCAGGTAACGTTCGTAACCGCCGAACAGCTCGTCGCCGCCGTCGCCGGTCAACACCACGGTCACATCGCGGCGGGCCATTTCCGAGATGGCCATCGTCGGAAAGAGGGAGAAGTCAACGATCGGCTCATCGTAATATTTCACCACGTCCGGAACGTAGCGCAACAGGTCATTGGCATTCATCCGCTGGACGGTGTTTTCGACGCCGAGATGCTTGGCGACTCGCTCCGCGTAGTGGCTCTCGTCGAACTCGCGCGCGGTGAAGCCGATGGTGAACGTGCGGACGCGATCGCTGGCCACTTCGCGCATCAGCGCTACGACCAGGCTCGAATCCATGCCGCCGGACAGGAACGCGCCCAGCGGCACGTCGGAGACCAGGCGCTTGCGAACGGCCTTGCGCATCAGGTCGTCGAGCTGATCGAGCAGTTCGGCCTCGTTGCGCGCCAGCGGCGACGGCGCGCAGGCAATCTGCGCCAGATCCCAGTAGGCCTTGTCTTGTTTGAGTCCCTCTGGCCCGATCACAACGTAATGGCCGGGCGTGACCTTATAGGTATCTGCCAGCAGACTCCGCGGCGCGTGGAGGTAGCCGTAACTGATGTACGTGTAGATCGCGTCTTCGTCGACGATGCGCGGCACGTCAGGCCATTGGGCGATCGCCCGCAGTGTCGAGGCCAGCACGACCAGTTGGCCCGGCTGGTGATAGTAGAACAGCGGCTTTTTTCCGTGCGGATCGCGGGCCAGCACCATCTGCTGACGATGGGGATCCCAAATGGCGATCGCAAACATGCCATCGAACCGCGCGAAGCAGGCCTCTTGCCATTCTTCGTACGCGTGGACGACAACTTCGCTGTCGGTGTTGCTTTTGAACTTGTGCCCTTTGGAGAGCAGTTCCTGACGCAACTCCTGGAAGTTGTAGATCTCGCCATTGAACGTGGCCCAGATCTGGCCGGCCTCGTCGGTCATTGGCATCCGGCCGGCGGGCGAAAGATCGATGATCGACAACCGGCGATGGGCCAGGGCGACGTTGCCGCCAATCCACGTGCCGGCGTCGTCGGGCCCGCGGAGCTTCATCGAATCGCGCGAACGATTGACGGTCGCTTCGTCGACCGGCTGGCCGTCAGGGCGCCAAACTCCAAAGATTCCGCACAAGCGATTCTCTCCCGAGCGAATTGCGCCCCGCTGACGGCGCCACTGCGCCCGCGTTCAAACTATCAGAATCATAGGTCGGCCGCTGGTCAAGCAGCCGTGGTCGCTCTGCGAACTTTCCATAGATTAGGCTCGATTTGTTCGAATTCCGCCCAGCGTATGCGCGTCTGGCGTTTGAGCCTAGACTGACTAATATGAGTGTGCAGCGCGTTCGGGTCACTTTTCTTGCGGAATCTCGCAAACGGCAGAGGCGGTCAGTCTGGTGAAAGTTCTGCTCAATACCACGACCATCCGGACCGGCGGCGCGATGCAGACTTCGACCGCCTTCATGATCGAAGCCCTGCGGAATCCTGGCGAGATCGAATGGCAATTTGCCGTTTCTGACTCTGGCGCGCGCGAACTGGAGCAGTTTGGCGTCGAGCTGCCGAAGACGATGACCGTCTTTGATACTCCGCCGACGGGTAACCTGGCGGCGCGCCGCAAACTGCGCGAACTGGCCGACCGGGCGCAGCCGGATTGCGTGTTTACGTTTTCGGGCCCCGCGTATGTGAAGTTCAAGCAGTTTCACGTTTGCGGTTGTTCGACTCCCTGGGTGACGCACGCCACGTGGGCGGCCTTTCGCAGTTTGAACTCGGTGCGCGAATGGACCGGCTGCATTGTGCGGACGGGCTACAAGCGGTATTGGTTTCGCCGCGCTGACGCCTGGATCGCCCAGACCGAGGCCTCGGCCCGCGGGCTGGTGAAACGCGTGGGCTTGCCGGCCGACCGGATCACCGTGATCTCAAACACCTGCGGCGAGCGATATCGCGCGGCGCAAGCAGAGGAGAAGCCATGCCCGCAACCGGGTCAGCCAATCCGGCTGCTGTGCTTTTCAGCTCCTTACAAGCACAAAAACTTCGAGATTATGCCGTACGTCGCGCGCGAGCTGGCAGCGCGGCGTCCGCAGTTGGATTTCAAGATCGTAGTCACGCTGCCGCCGCAGGATCGTATTTGCGCGGCCATGTTGGCGAACGCCGAAAAGCTCGGCGTCTCGCATCGGATCGAAAATTTGGGACGAGTGCCGGTCGCCAAAGGCCCGGACCTCTATCGGTCTTGCGATATCAGCTTCTTGCCGACGCTGCTCGAAACCTTCAGCGCGACCTATCCCGAAGCAATGGCGATGGGGCTGCCGATCGTCACGACGAACCTCGATTTTGCACGAGATGTTTGCGATGACGCGGCGCTTTACTTTGAGCCACAGAACGCGGCCTCGGCGGTCGACAGTATTTTGCGATTGCTCGACGATCCCCAGTTGTGGCGGCGCCAGATTGCGCGCGGCAAGGAAGTGCTGACGCGCTTCCCCACGCCGGCGCAGCGCTACGAGCAATACATCCGCTTTCTACTATCGTTCCGCGAGGTAATTCAGGAGTCAGAAGGGCGGGGAGAGAAAGAGGGCTTGAGGCTTGGTACTTGAAGATTAGGGGCTTGAGGCTTGGGGAGGAAGCGGCACGGAGCGGCTCGTCGTGCGATGGACGCGTTGGCGATTCTCGTGGGAGTAACTGGTCGATGGCGGAGCGTTATATCGTTACTGGCGCGGCTGGGTTCATTGCTTCGCGCGTGTCGCAGTTGCTGCTCGACGCTGGGCATGAAGTGGTCGGCGTGGACGACCTGAACGACGCCTACGATTCGCGCCTGAAGCGGTGGCGACTGGAGACGCTGCAGCGCAACGCCGGTTTTCAATTTCATTCGCTTGACGTTTCGCTCGGCGCGCCGGTTGCGTCGCTGTTCGATTCGTTGGCCAAGGCCGATCCGCGACCGTTCGCGGCCGTTGTTCATCTGGCGGCGCGGGCCGGAGTTCGGCAGTCGGTCGAAACTCCGCATATCTATGTCGAGACGAACGTCGCAGGCACGCTCAACATGCTCGAGGTTTGCCGCAAGCATGGAGTGAAGAAATTTATGCTGGCGTCGACGTCGAGCCTTTACGGTGACACGACGCAATCGCCGTTTCGCGAGGACATGGACACCAGCCGGCCACTGTCGCCCTACGCGGCGTCGAAGAAGGGCGCCGAGGCGATGGCCTTCTCGTATCACTACTTGCACGGGATCGATACGTCGATCTGCCGGTATTTCACGGTCTACGGTCCTGCCGGGCGGCCGGATATGAGCGTGTTCCGCTTCGTGCGGCAATTGATCGAGGGGGAAGAGATTTCGATCTTCGGCGACGGCACGCAAACTCGCGATTTCACCTACGTCGACGACATCGCCCGCGGCACGGTGTTATCACTGAAGCCGGTCGGCTACGAGATCGTCAACCTCGGCAGCGATCGGCCGGTGGCGCTGATGGATGTGTTGAACAAGATCGCAGCGCACGCCGGTAAGTCGCCGCGGCTGAAGTTCTATCCGGCGCATCCGGCCGATGTCCCGGCCACCTGGGCCGATGTCACCAAAGCGGGGCGCCTGCTGGGCTGGCAGGCCGAAGTCTCGCTCGACGACGGATTGCGCAACGCCGTGGACTGGTACCTCGCGAATCGTGCGTTCGCCAGTCAACTAAAAATGTAAAGAATCGAATTCGCGAAATGCGCTGCTCGCAAGCCGGGGCCTCTTAAACGCATTGGTCAGATTTTGCCGGGAAAACCCGGCGTTTTGGCCCCCTGAATCGCATGCCGGCATTCTTCTCGCCGTGACGGCACGGTCCGGAAAAATACGCTACATTCTGGAGACTACGCGCTTGCGCGGCTAGCAAGGTGTGCCTCAGGTCACACCACGAATGTGACTTCGCGCCGTAGAGACGACTACGTCTGGCTATCACTCAGGAAAGAGTTGCTTCGATGAAGATCGCAGTTATCGGAACGGGCTACGTCGGACTTGTAACAGGCACGTGCCTCGCGGATAGCGGCAACGACGTGACGTGCGTCGACGTCGATCAGCGCAAGATCGACATGTTGCTCGATGGGCAGATCCCGATCTACGAGCCAGGATTGGCTGAGTTGGTGCGAAACAACATGGAGGGAAGTCGCCTCCATTTCACCACTGACCTGGCCGCTGCCGTCGGTCCCGCCAAACTGATTTTCATGGCGATCGGCACGCCATCGGCCGCTGATGGCTCGGCTGACCTGACGAACTTTTGGAAGGCGGTCGAAGCGCTGGCGCCTCACTTGGATCCGGCGGCGATCGTGGTGACCAAGAGCACGGTTCCGGTTGGCACCAACGCCGGCATCTTTGCCCGTTTGAAGAAGGCGACCGGCCGTCATTGCTTTGTGGCCAGTAATCCCGAATTCTTGAAAGAAGGCGCCGCGCTCGAAGACTTCACCAAGCCAGACCGCGTGGTGGTGGGAGTCCGCGAGGAAGAGACCGGCGAGGTTTTACGCGAGCTGTATTCTCCGTTCCTGCGGACGGATCATCCCTTTCTGGTGATGTCGCCCGAAAGCGCGGAAATGACCAAATACGTGGCCAATGCACTGCTAGCGACCAAAATCAGCTTCATCAACGAAGTGGCCAACCTTTGCGAACATATGGAGGCGGACATCAACGACGTCCGCCGCGGTATTGGCCACGATAGCCGGATCGGCTTTCAGTTCCTGTTTCCCGGTTTGGGTTACGGCGGGAGCTGTTTTCCCAAGGACGTGCGGGCGCTTGAGTTTATGGCCAAGAGCTTCGACGTTCGCCCGCAAATCTTAGTGGCCGTGGATGAAACGAACACGCGTCAGAAGATGGTCATCTACAACAAGATCGCTCGTTTCTTCGACAATCAGTTGAAGGGAAAGACGATCGCGGTCTGGGGGCTGGCCTTTAAGCCTCGCACGGACGATATCCGCGAGGCCCCGGCTCTGGTCCTGATCGATCGGCTACTGGCCGAGGGGGCGAAAGTGCAGGTCCACGACCCCGAGGCGATGGACAACGTCCGAGCCGAATACGGCGACAAGCTGACCTACGCCGAACAGCCCTTTGAAGCGCTCAACGGCGCCGACGCCCTGGCGATCGCCACCGAGTGGAAGCAGTTTCTGCACCCCGACTTCGAAGAGATGCGTCGCCGGATGAAGGGCGCCGTGATCTTTGACGGCCGCAACCTCTATAACCCCAGCCAGATGAAGGCTGCCGGTTTCAAGTACCACTGCATCGGGCGGGCGCCGGTCTAGGATCCGGGGCGCTCCTCATAGTGGTCTGAGAGCTGGGGCTTGGCGAAGTCGCTCACTAAACCGCTCAGTCCCCCCATTTGCCAGCGCGCGGGCCCTGGGTGAGGATTCTTTTCGCAAAAATGGCAAATCTTGCCGATTGCGTGGAGTTTAGGTGTCAGGGGGCCGATAACGGTTGTGCCACACTATGCCTCACGGCGGCGCGGAGCCTCCGGGGCAGGCAGAGGGTGGTCCCAGGAGTTGTTTCCCGGCTTTGCCCAGGACATCTTCCCTCGGCCGTCGAAATACGGTAGGGAATGCCCCGCGAAGCTGCCCTAGGACGCTCCGAGGGCGGTTCTTTGACAACTTAGGCGTTCTCCGGCACGCATCAGCCGGCAGGTATTTGCGTCCCGTTGGACGTCATTTCGATGACGTTACACGGTGGGCGGTCGGTTCGGTGACCTTGACACTAGTCTTTACGGCACCTACACTTGGAGCGTGTCGTGCCGAACGCTTGACCCAGGTTCTCGCGCAAGTAATCGCCTGCGGCGCGGACAGGAGAACGAGTTGTGACGAAGAAAGAAATCGTGAAAACAATCTCGGAAGAGATTGGGATGACGCAGCTCAAGACGAAGGAGATCGTCCAGAAGACTTTTGACGCCATCGTCAAAACGCTGGTTGAGGAAGAACGGATCGAACTTCGCAACTTTGGCGTCTTTGAGGTCAAGAAGCGGGCTGCTCGCAAAGCGCGTAACCCGAGGACTGGCGACAAGGTCTCAGTGCCTGAGAAGTACGTCGTAACCTTCAAGCCAGGCAAGGAGATGGAAGAACGAGTGCGCGAGTTGGAACGACAGGCCGTGGCAGCCGCCGCAGCTCGCAACCAACAAGCAGCAGGCTCCGGACCCGTTGAGCCGCTGAGTGCATCTGGCTAAAGCGTATCTTGTTAGCTGATCAAGAGATCAATACAAAACACGGGCTCTGCAACACCCATCACAGGGCCCCGCAGGGCGGCTGATACCGTCGGTCGTTCGCATAGCAAATCACATCTGAGTCTTGTCCTGACAGCTTGCTTCAGCGGTGGTAGTTCCCAGACCATCCGCGAAGCGTAAGTAGTGGCTGCAACCCGCTGCAAACCATTACGCAAAGCCATTTCCCGCAACAACAAATCAGTGTTTGGCCGTCAGGCCCACCGAAGGCGTTTGCGCGCCGATAAGTGGACCGCGGCGATGAGTTCAATCAAGCGGTGCGGATGTAAGGCGCGAGCTGATCGCGCCTAAACCGCGGCAATGCGAGGAGTTGGGTGATGCGCGCTCTGATACTTACAGCGACTCTCGGCCTATTGCTGAGTTCCACCGTCGGCTGCCTGACCCCAGCCTACTCGGGTGATCCCGTTCGACGCACCAGGGAGTTGATCTGGACGTCAGAAGATCTCCGTTTGCTGCTCGATGAATGGGAACGCACGTGGTTCCTTGATCAGCCTTCGCACTTGACGCCATATCGTACCCATGGCGGCATCATCTAACGTGGGGCCGTTGACCAAGGCTCTGTCGTAAACGTCTGCGATCTCATGGCTTGCGGGCAGCAAGCCAGTAGAGGTCGCGGACCAAGGTTTCCAATCGAGCGCTCTCGGCCCGACGCGCGATCATCGCCTGTGAAGGCCCGACATCGTCGAGGCCAATCTGCCTTCGCGGCCATCAACGAACGCGTCCTCTGTGCTAGCAGCATTCATCCGGGGTCCGGCGCGGTCTTGTCGCGCCGGATCGCACAAAAAACGGTGTGTACCGGTTTGGGCGTGTGAATTAGACTCCTGCTCGCTTTGGTCGCCTGACGTGGTTCGGCAGTCATGTTGAGAGCGACCTGACCCCGGCGTCTTCGCGCGCCGACGAGAAAGGATTCTCCCATGACGGCGATACTTGGCGTCTCGGCGTTTTACCACGACTCGGCGGCGGCGCTGGTCGTCGATGGCCGCATCGTGGCCGCCGCTCAGGAAGAGCGTTTCACGCGCCGCAAGCACGATCCAGAGTTTCCCGAACGCGCGATTGAGTACTGCTTGCGCGAAGCGGGCTTGCAGCCTGAGGATCTCGATCACGTTGCGTTTTATGACAAGCCGCTGACGAAGTTCGAGCGCCTGCTCGAAACGTACCTGGCGTTCGCTCCGGCCGGCTTTCGTTCGTTCCGCATGGCGCTGCCGTTGTGGTTAAAGCAAAAGCTGCATCTGCCGCGCGAGATGGACCGCGGACTCCGGGGGCGCTATCGCGGCCGGTATGTCTTTACCGATCATCACGAGTCGCACGCTGCCAGCGCGTTCTTTCCCTCGCCCTACGACGAAGCGGCGATCCTGACGCTCGATGGCGTTGGCGAGTGGACGACCACTTGTTTCGGCGTCGGCCGCGGCAACAAGATCGAGCTCCAAGAGGAACAGCGCTTCCCGCATTCGCTCGGATTGCTCTACTCGGCCTTTACGTACTACACGGGTTTTCGCGTCAACAGCGGCGAGTACAAACTGATGGGCCTGGCCCCGTATGGCCAGCCGGTCTTTAAGGACGCGATCCTCGAGCGGCTGATGGACCTGAAGGCCGATGGTTCGTTCCGGCTCGACATGAGCTACTTCAACTACTGCCAAGGTCTGACGATGACCTCGGAGAAGTTTCATAAACTATTCGGCGCGCCGGCCAGAGAGCCGGAGTCGCAGGTCACGCAGCGCGAAATGGACCTGGCCGCGTCGATTCAGGCCGTCACCGAAGAGGTCATGCTTCGCACCGCTCGGCACGTCCACGCGAAGACTGGGATGAAGAACCTGGTGATGGCCGGTGGCGTGGCGCTGAACTGCGTCGGCAACGGCGTGATTCTGCGCGATGGGCCATTCGAGAACATCTGGATTCAACCGGCCGCGGGCGACGCCGGCGGGGCTCTTGGCGCTGCCCTGTTTGTCTGGAATCAACTTTTGGACAAACCTCGTAAGGCCCAGACTCCGGACGCTCAACAAGGTTCGTTCCTGGGCCCAGCGTTCAGCGACGACGAGATTGTCGAGACGCTCGACGCCGCCGGAGCCGTGTACACCAGTTGCGCTTCGGACGAGCATCTTTGCGACGAAGTTAGTTCGCTGATCGCCAGCGAGAAAGTCGTCGGCTGGTTTCAGGGCCGTATGGAGTTCGGCCCGCGGGCGCTCGGCGGACGGAGCATTTTGGGCGACGCCCGCAGCGAGAAGATGCAGTCGGTGATGAACCTGAAGATCAAATTCCGCGAATCGTTCCGGCCGTTTGCGCCGTGCGTGCTGCGCGAGCAGGTCGATCGTTACTTCGAAGTTCGCCCGTTCGAAGACAGCCCCTACATGTTGCAGGTGGCCCAGATCCGCGAAGAAATGCGCAACCCGATGCCCAGCGGGTACGAGAAGACATTTGGTATCGAGAAGTTGAACTTCAAGCGTTCGTGTGTGCCGGCGATCACGCATGTTGACTACTCGGCCCGGCTGCAAACGGTCGACAATGTTCGCAACCCGCTGTTCCACAAGTTGCTGACGAAGTTCTACGAGAAGACGGGCTGCCCGGTGATGATCAACACCAGCTTCAACATTCGTAGCGAGCCGATTGTTTGCACGCCGGCCGACGCCTATCGCTGCTTGCTGGTGACCGAAATGGACGCGCTAGTGATGGGGCGGCAGATCATTCTGCGCGAAGAACAGCCACAGCTATCTGAGCAGGCCAAGGCCCGCCACATGGCTCAATTCCAACTCGACTAACCGCAATACTTTTTTCGAACTAGGCGGACTGAGATGAAACTTGTTGAAATGAATTGGCAGCCCACGGACCGGCAACTGCGCCAGTTCGGTTGGATGGCGCTCGTTGGGGCGCCGCTGGCCGGCTGGCTGTTTACGGGCAAGCCCTGGCCAGCCTCAACCGCGACAACATGGCAGACTACTGTGATCGCGGCGCTGGCTGTTGTTGGCGCAGCGTGCGCGGTGCTCGCGGCAGTTCGACCTGGTTTGCTGCGGCTGCCGTTTTTAGGCGCGATGTTGCTGGCGCTGCCAATCGGCATGGTGGTAAGCGAGTTGATTCTGGTCGCGATCTACCTTTTGGTGTTCGCGCCTGTGGCGCTCGCGTTCAAGCTGATGGGTCGCGACGCCCTCGACCGCCAGTTCGACCGAGCAGCGACAACGTATTGGCGCGCGAAGGCGCAACCCAACGGAGTGGAAAGCTACTTCCGACAGTCGTAGGAGCGCCGAAACGCATTCCGGGAGGGCGAGGCTCCCGCCGAGCCGGGACCGCACAAGCCGCGCGGCGCGGAGACGCGTTCATTCGCTCCCCTCTCCCCTTGGGAGAGGGTTAGGGTGAGGGCTACGAAGCATGTGCGGACGCACGAATTAGACAACGCCGATCGCGGCGCAAGCCCCCATCCGGTTTGTTGTCGCAAACCACCTTCTCCCTAGGGAGAAGGATTGTCGAAAACACTCATCGATCGCATCCTGAATTCAACGGACCGACACAATGGCCACTCAATTATCGCCAGCGCCCCAAAAATCGTTCGAGGACTTCGACGCTGAAGGCCGCGCTAGCCTACTGTCAGAGTTTGTCTATTTTCTCTCTCAGAACAAAAAGTGGTGGCTGCTGCCAATCCTGCTGGTGATCGGCGGCGTGGGCTTGCTTGTTCTGCTGGCCGGAACCGGCGCGGCGCCGTTCATCTATACGATGTTCTGAGCCTCGCTGAATTCCATCATATGGCGGCGCCACGGATGGCTGGTTCTGCTGCGCGCAAATCTCAGCGTGGCGCCAGGCGTCCTTGCGCGCCGGTTGTCCCCACGTGGCCATGCCAGTACATTGCCCATAGTTTGGCCGATTGAGCCGCATTGCTCGGTGGGAGCCTCGCACTCCTGTCGTTCGGCCTGCAACGTTCCAGTCGAAAGCTAGCTCGGCCGTTCACGTGAATCCTTCCCCCGTAAACCTTCAGGCAAACCTTGGCCGGTTGCGGCTGGCGAATCCGATTGTTGTTGCCTCGGGCACGTTCGGTTACGCCCGCGAGATGGCCGGACTGGTCGAGTTGTCGCGTCTCGGCGCGATCATACCCAAGACGATCACGCAGGAGCCGCGCGCCGGCAACGCGCCTTGGCGGACGATCGAAACGACTGGTGGAATGCTCAACTCGATTGGGCTCGATAACGACGGCATCGAGGCGTTTATCGCCCATCACCTGCCGTACTTGCGCGGCGTAGGCTCACCAATCATCGTTAGCGTGGCCGGGCGCAACCACGACGAGTTCGTCGAAATGTGTCGCCGGCTCGATCCGGAAACTGGCGTGGCGGCGATTGAGCTAAATATCTCCTGCCCGAATGTTTCGCATGGCGTTGATTTTGGCGCCGACGCGCGGATGTGCGAGCGTTTGGTGGCCGACGCGCGAAAGGCTTGCAGCCGACCGATCATCGCCAAGCTGACGCCGAACGTGACGAGCATCGCCGAGATCGCCCGCGGGGCAGAAGCCGGGGGCGCGGATTGCATCTCGCTGATCAATACCTGCCTTGGCATGGCGATCGACTGGCGCCGCCGCCGGCCGCTGCTTGGCAATCGCGTGGGCGGGCTGAGCGGACCCGCCATTAAGCCCATTGCGCTGCGCGCGGTGCATCAGGTGGCCAGCGCGGTCAAAACACCACTGATGGGGATCGGCGGAATTGCCACGCTCGATGACGTGATGGAGTTCCTAGTCGCCGGCGCCACCGCGGTGCAGCTGGGCACGGTCAATTTTTATGACCCGACGGCGTCGATGCGAATTCTGGATGCGCTACCAGCGGCGATTGCCGAATTGAAGGCCAGCAGCCTGGCCGAAATTGTTGGCACGCTGAACTGACCGTCGCGAATACATTGATCGTTCCGGGAGAGCGAGGCTCCCGCCGAGCCGAGCCGAGCAGCGGCGGCAATGGTACTAACGCACGCGGTGGGACGGAGAAGATCTAAAGAAATTCCCTTGGGTACACTCTCCGCGCGAGTGTTGATTCGAATCGACGTCGAGCGCGAATCACGGCTCGGCGGGAGCCTCGCCCTCCCTGCGAGTCCCACTCCGATTGTCCCATCACTCGGGCTTAGACCAGTCCCTTGCGCACGGCCCACACGGCCGCTTGCGTGCGATCGGTTACGCCGATTTTGCGCAGGATGTGCTGCACGTGCTCTTTGACCGTCTCGTAGCTGATGTGCAGTGCCTGGGCGATCTCTTTATTCGTCAGCCCGTGCGAGAGGTGTTGCAGGACTTCGCTTTCGCGCTGAGTGAGCGGCACATCAATGTCGCCCGATAGGCGCGGCGTGGCTAGCGCGCCGGTGACGCGGCGGAGCTCATCGCGAGTCCACGCGTTTTGTCCGGTTGCCACCGTGCGGATGGCCGTGAGCAGCTCATCACGCGTGGCGCCCTTGGAGAGATAGCCGTTGGCGCCGAGCGCGACCGCTCGCGCGATGTACGTGGGATTGTCGTAGGTCGAGAAGATTAGCACCGGCAACTGTGGCATGTCGAGCTTCAGCCGGCTGAGCGCAATCAGGCCATCGCCATCGGGCATGCGAATGTCGAGCAGCACGACGTCGGGCTTGAGTTGCTGGACCTTGCGCACGCATTCGCCACCGCTCGACGCCTCGCCGATGACTTCAACCTCGGCGCCTGCGACAAGGCTCTTCAGTCCAGTGCGAACAACCAAGTGGTCATCGGCAATCAATAATCGAATGGACATTGCGACCTGTGGACTCCTCACATTAGGGGAGTCAGTTAAATGCGTCCATGCGCCCGTCAGGCAGCCAATCCTGGCGCCTAAAAATTATGGCTTTGTCGGTCAGACCAGCCGCGGAATGCGACAGCAAAGAAAGCATCGAGGCAAGCGTCTGATCTGCGACCACGAAAGGCCTCGTACCCCACTCCTTGGTAAATTGTAGCTGCTAGTTCCCCCTGGGTGACCCCCTTCAAAGGAGGGGTTCTTAAAATATATTCTTACGCATTTATTGGCGTAAGTCATTTTTGGGTATGGCTATAGGCGCAGTTTTGCAGATTTTCAGAATCGGGAAAATCCCGCTATAGAGCGGGGGCCGACTGGCGAGGGGGCTCCAAAATGACTAGTTGGCTTCCTGTACGCCAAACGGCCAGCGACGCGTTGCGCCGCTCCAGACGAGGAAGACGACGATGCCCAACAGCGTCGCCAACAGGCCAAGCAACGCTTCTTGCTGGATGAGCGATTTACCCCATTGCTCCCACAACTTCGTTCCGAAGATGAACGACCAGCCGGCGAACGCCAGCCAACAAGGAATGGGATAAAGCCACATGCGAAACGGCATCCGGCGGTCCGGATTCATCCGACGGTAATACATCAGCCCGACGTTCTGCCCCAGAAATTGCACCAGGATCCGGCCGGCAATGATCGCGCTGATCACGGCGTCCAGACTCCACAGGCTGGCGACCATTGTCACCCCGCCAATCACCAGCAGTGAGCGATCCGGGAATTTCTGCACTGGGTGCAAGTGGTCAAAGAATGAGAAGAACGTTCCGTCGCGCGCGGCCGCGTACGGAATCCGCGAGTAGCCAAGGAACATGGCAAAAATCGACGCGAACGCCGTCAGCGCGACAAAGATCGTGATCAGATTCGCGGCCAGCGGTCCGTAGAGCTTTTCGACGAACGTCGTGGCCACGGTCTCGCTGTTCATGATCGTTTGCCAAGGGATCACGCCCATGAAGCTGATGTTCATTGTCATGTAGATCGCGGCGACGGCGATCACGCTGATCATCACGGACCGCGGGATGTTTTTTTCCGGGTTGCGAACTTCATCGCCGATGTAGCAAACGTCGTAGTAGCCCAGGTAGTCGTACATGGCGATTCCCATCGCCGCTCCCAGCCCCAATACCCACTTCTCGTTGATGTCGAAGGCATTTTCCGGGAAGGGGAAGATCAGGCTTTTGTCGAAGTTCCATAGGCCACTAACGATCATAAAGGCCACGGTCGCCAGCATGGCGACCCACAGGATCACCGTCAGCCGACCGATGGCGGTGATTCGCCGGTAAAGCAAGACCGTGGCCAAAAACGCGACGCCCACCGCAACCGAGCGTTGGGCGATCTTCTTTTGCGTCCAGCCGCTCGGGCCCGCCGTGGCCGGCTCTTCTGCACGGGCTTCATCGGCTGCGGCGTTGCCAGGGGGCTGTTCCGGCGGGGCGTCGTCCTCGATCCAGCCCATCTGGATCAGCGGATAAATCGCGTAGTTGCTTAGACCGATCGTGCCGCTGGCAATTTCGAGCGGTCCGCTCAGCATGAACTGCCAGATGAACAGAAAGGCCATCATCCGGCCCCAACGATTGCGCCCAAAGCACTCGCGCAAGTAAACGTAGGTGCCGCCCGAGCCCGGCATGGCGGCCGATAGCTCGCTCCAGACCATGCCGTCGCAGATGGCCAGCACCAATCCGCCCAGCCAGCCGAGCATCGCCTGCGGGCCGGCCATGGTGGTCAGCAGCAGGTTCATCGTAATGAACGGGCCGACGCCGATCATGTTCGACATGTTCAGCGCCGTGGCCTTCAGCAGGCCGAAGTCACGAATCATTTCGTCCGGATGGCTGCCCTGTTCGGTCGAATGTTGCATGCGGAAAGAAATCCAACGGCGGGGACTGCAAGAGAGGGCCAAAGCACGTGGGGCGGACGAGCACTCAGACGGTAGCTGCGCGACGGATGACGTGCAACCCTTTTGGCGGAGTGAGGCCGGCAGACTTACCGCCCGGCGACACTGCCCGAGCCCGGCGTGGGGCGGAGGTACGGCTTGATGCGCTCGAACGTGCGCGGGCCGATGCCGCGGACGCGCTGCAGATCTTCGTTGTCGACAAACGCCCCGTCAGTCTGGCGAGATTCGACAATGCGCTGCGCCAAGGTCTCACCGACGCCGGGCAACTGCGAGAGTTCCGGCCAGTCGGCCTCGTTCAGATCGACCTGAAACTGCGCCGAACGATGCGGCATCCGTTCCAGCTCGATCAGGTTGCCCTGCGCGCCGCCATGGGCAAGCCACCAGCCGGCCATCGAGACTAGCGCAAGCAACAATAGCCCAGCCACGGCGGCCTGATCGGCTCGCCGCAACAGCCAGCGCGGTCGCGGCGGATCGGGCTGGTGCTTGGGCGCCATGTGAGAAGGTTGATCGATCGCAGTTGGACAATTGGAATGACATATTGATTATCGCACACGATGTGGCGGCGAGGAACAATTCCTGTGAGCCGCTAGGCGCTAGCCGCGGGTTCTTCGTATTTCGGCGTTTTTTTGCCGATCGACCCGCAGTCAGCGCCAGACGGCCACGGCTTGACCATCCCAGGGCGCCGCGCTAGCATGCACGGCGTTCCGCGTATTGAAGATTTCCTCCACCGGACTCCCGCTTTGCCTGCAGATTACCGTCAAATTGTCTGGGACGCGCAGTTGGAAGACGACTGCCGGCAACTGGTTCGGCTGTCGATCCGCGAAGATCTCGATCGGCTGTACGACTGGACGACCGTGGCGCTTGTGCCGGAGAAGTCGCGGGCGCGAGCTACGGTTGTCGCGCGCAGCGCCGGCGTGGTGGCGGGCTTACCGGCTGCGAAGTTAGCGCTGGCCGAATTCGATCCCGAGCTGGTCTGGGCGCCACTCGTGGCCGATGGCGATCGCGTCGCAGCCGGCGCACATCTGGCCACGCTCGCCGGGTCAGCGCGCAATATGCTCACGGCCGAGCGGACGCTGCTGAACATGCTGGGGCGGCTCTGCGGCGTCGCCACGTTGACGCGAGCCTACGTCGACGCGATCGCCGGCTCCAAGGCGCGCCTCTTCGACACCCGCAAAACAACCCCCGGCTGGCGCCGGCTCGAAAAATACGCCGTCCGCGCCGGCGGCGGGTGGAACCATCGGCTGGGACTCTTCGACGGCGTGCTGATCAAAGACAACCACCTGGCGCTTGGGGCGACAGACGCCACGGGGCGCTATTCGCCAGCCGAGGCGATCGATCGCTGCCGGCAATTCATCGCCAGCATGGGCGCAGTCCCTGGCCGCGGCGATCTGCTGATCGAAATCGAAGTCGACACGCTCGCGCAGTTGGAAGAAGTTTTGCCGAAGCATCCCGACGTTGTGCTGCTCGACAACATGCAGCCGGCAGAGCTACGCGCCGCCGTGGCGCGGCGCGATGCGCTGGCGCCGGAAGTACAGCTCGAAGCGTCCGGCGGCGTGAACCTGCAATCGATCGCCGCTATCGCGCACACGGGTGTCGACCGGATCAGCACGGGGGCCCTGACGCACTCGGCCCCGTGGCTGGACATCGCGCTCGACTGGGCGTGAAGGCGGTTCCATCAAGCAGGGTCTAGCATCAGTCGTCGGCTCTCCGGGAGGGCGAGGCTCCCGCCGAGCCGCGCGCCGCTTTCGATTTCGCATCAAAAAAATATCTCACGCGGAGGCGCGGAGAACGCGCAGAAGAGCAACGCGAATAAGTCGTCTCCGCGTACTCCGCGCCTCCGCGTGAGTTCGTCCTTGTTGAAGTCTTGTGTGTGGCGCCTGCGCGCCCTGGCGAGGTGGAAGAGCCGAACACGCTTCGCGGCTCGGCGGGAGCCTCGCCCTCCCGGTACGCGTATTGGTCGCCTTGCGTCGTGAGCAGAGGGCACACGCACTGCGAGACTTCGCTCTAACCCCGCAGGCCCATGGCCAGCAGAAAGAGCATCCAGCCGGCCACGCCGATGATCGTGGCGACCAGGAACCAGCGGTGGGGGCGAGGTGGGTTGGCCGGGAATGACGTCAGCGGATTGGGCGGTGGCGCAGCGGCGCGGTCCTGCGCTTTGTTCGCCGAGCGTTTTCCCTGTTTGGCCATAGCGCTTATTCGGGGGGCGTGATCTGAAAGCTTTGTTGCAGGCCGCTCTCGAAGTCGAACACGTCGTCGAAATCCTCGCGACGATCGGTCGGCGTTTTGCGCATCAGGCCAATGCGGATCAGGTTGAAGACAATCTCGCCGAAGTCGCCGGTCGTTTGCACTCCCCAGCTATTCAGCACGCACTTGGCCATGTAGCCGTACTGGTCCAGCGCGTAGAGTCGAATCCCTTCGCAGAGTTGCTGCCCCGTAAGATGTCGCTCGGCGGACTCTTCGCCTTCGGCCGCTTCCGAGGCGTCTCCGCCCATGCCTAGTTCGGAATGGGCGTAGCTCAAAGCGTCGAACACGAAGATGTAAGCCGGCTTTTTGAACCGCTTATCTTCGCTGAGCAGTTTTTCGAGCGCGGTCGCGGCGTCAGACATGGTGCAAAGACTTTGATGCTTTGAGGACTTGAGAATTTGAGGTCAAAGAGCGCGCTGTGAGGGGGAGCATGGCTTGTTAGCTTCCCTTGGCCAAGACAGTCAGGACGTCGGTCGCGTGGATCAACACGCGGCGGTGATCTTCGGTCTCAACCAGCAGCTGGCTGGCCAGAATCTCATGGGCCAGCACGCGAGCCCGGCCGTTGGCGGTGATCACGTTCGCGCCTAGTGGCGGTAGATCTTTTTGCAATTCTTCGTAGGTGTCGAACTCGTAGCGCAGGCAGCACTTCAAGCGGCCGCAACGCCCGGAGATTTTTGTCGGGTCGAGCGTGGCCTTTTGAAGCTTGGCCATTTTCATCGAGACCGGCGGCATCTCCGAAAGGTGCGTGTTGCAGCAGACCGGTTTGCCGCAGTCGCCATAGTCGGCCAGTAGCTTGGCTTCGTCGCGGACGCCAATCTGCCGCATCTCGATCCGCGTTTGAAACTCCGTGGCCAGCGTCTTGACCAGCGTCCGGAAATCGACCCGATTCTCCGAAATGTAGTAGATGACGATCCGCTCGCCGCCGAAGACGTGCTCGACGTCGACCAGCTTCATCGGCAGTTGCAGCTCGGCCAGGACGCGCTTGCAGGTCTCGAACTCGGTCCGCTCCAGCGAGTGCATCCGGTCAAGTTCGTTCTCGTCGTCCGGCGTCATCGAGCGCAGAATCTGGCCGCGGCGCGGATCCTGGATGCGGGCGGCGGCCTCGTCCGTGGCCTCGCAGAGCACTTCGCCCGCTTCGAGGCCCCGGTCAGTGCGCGAAATCACGCGGGCCCCGCGGGCGAACGATTCGCCCCGGCCGGTGGTGAACACTCCCAAGGCGCGCATTACGCCGCAGCGGACGACATATTTTTGCATAGCTTCAAGCACGCGCAAAACCAGCGCGGCTGTTGGTAACTCCTGTCTATCTCGGAGTATAGCTGCTCTGGCGGAGGGCGGAAAGCCAGCGGGTTGTGCGTGGCCCGATGCTATCGCGCTGGGCCGAACAGCGTGCTTTGCTTTTCCGCGTCGGCCACGCGGGCTGGGTCACGCTCGCGAAGCTTGGCGAGCGCTGCGGCCGCTTGTGGCTCGGGACAGGCGAGCAGGTAGCCGACGACGGCGCGCGGCGTCGCTGGATCTGGATAGCCCCGGCGGTCGAACAGCGCCACGATCTGGTCCAGGGCGTCCCAATCGTTCCATCGCGCCAGGTCGACGATGGCCGTGGCGGCGAACTCGGGCCGAGCCAGCAGACCGCGCATCGCCCGGTTGAGGTCGGCCAGCGGAATAGCGCCGCGGCCAAACTCGTGGAAGAACCGCAGAGCGGTGAGTGCGTGGCGCACGTCTCCTGGCTGCGCGTCTGGATTGTGCAAGTAGCGCTCCTCGATTTTTTTCAGCCCGGCCGAACCGGTCAGCACGAGGTATCCGCCCAGCGCGCCGTCGAAGCCGGCGCGAAAGTCATCGGCCGGCGTGGCGATCCAACGCTCGAGCGCGGCGGTGTTGGCCGCGCGATCGGCGTCGCCCTTGGCCAGGCCGAGCGCGAGTCCATAAAAGCCTTTGCGAGCCTCCGGCACGCGCGGGTCAGCAACCCAACGACGCAGCTTGGCCATCGGCAGTTGATCCGCCACTTGCGCTACTTCGTCGTAGCTGGCGGCGCCGAATTCCAGGTACGCGTCTTCGGCCAACAGCGGATTGGCGTGTTCGAGGAAGCGGGCAAAGTACGCCAACCGCTCGCCTGGCGGCAATCTTCGCGCGGGGGCGCGGGCGACATAACCGTAGCTGACTTCGTCGAGCGGCACGAGTTCCCAGTCGAAGCCTTGGTCTGTGGCGCGACGCGTGCCGAGCGCCAACGCCAGTCGCCCGGTTTTGAGATCCGCCACGCCGGTGGCGCCGGCGAGTGGGATCATCACGGACTCTTGATTGGGCAGTTTATCCGCGCCCGAGAGGACTTTGTGCAGCTTCAGGCCGAGCTGCTCGGCGTTGATCTCGGTGACCTCGCCGAGCGCGGCTACGGTCGCTTCTTCGCGTCGCTGCGAAATACTGGGGGAAACCGCCGTGCAGAAGGGGCAGGCCGCGGCCAGCTCGGTCGCCACCACAACCGCCGAGATCGCCACGATCACCGCGATTAGTAGGCGCGAGAACGATGCTCGATGTTTGAGACGCACACAAAGGGGCATCAGCAGGCCTTACAAAGACGAGCACTGGCGGAGCCAGTGGCACACGAAGAATGAGGCACTTTCAAACCGGCAAACCGCGGCACGACCGAAAGCGCCGGCTGTTAGAAGCGGACGGATTCACCGTCAAGGTGATAGATCGCGCGGCGCACGCCGTCGATGTCGAACCAATCTTTAATCGTAAATGTCCCCTCCACGGCAACGGGACGCGTTGTGTAGTCGGTCGATTTGCCGGGCTTCATGTCGACGATGATGCAATCATAAAGAATCGCGTTGCCGCCGAAGCAGCATTGCAGATTGTCTCGGACCAGCACCCACTCGGTCAGACCGGTGGGCTTGAAGCTGGGAAACATGAACCCACGGATGCGAACGTTTTTGCCATCGAGCGCTTTGATCTCGGGCGTGAGCATCTCCGGTTTGTAATCAGCGTTGGCTTTCAGATCGAACTTGATGCGGTCGAACGAGATGTTACGCGTAGACGAGTCTTCGACCGCTGGCGAGGCAGCCGGCTCAGCGACGGGCTGCTCGGCTTTGCCTGCGGGCGTTGCTGTGGCATTAGAAGCTGCATCGGCGGTTGCTGTGGCCGTGGCGTCCGGCGCTGTCGGCGCTGCGTTCGCGTTGGCGGTTGCTGGCTCGCCTGAGGTTTTCGGCGGCGTGTCGCCGGTCGCTGTCGGCGTCTTTGCCGGAGCGCGGGATTCTTCGCATCCGAGCGCGGTCAGCGACACAATGCCTGCGGCTACCAGCGACAACAGCAGTCTCGAGACGCGCTGCCCCGGTCGCTGCATGGCTTTTGTTCTGACGGGCAACGTCATTTAAGATAGTCCGCGTCGAGGTGATAGAGCACGCCGCCCAGGCCATCGATCGCGCTCGCCGGCTTGACGTGAAACGTCCCGGCGACGCGCACCATACGTTGGGCGTAGGTGTAGGTCAGATGCCCTTTGAGATCAACCATGATCCGTTCGGTCAGCGGAGGCTGGCCGCCGAAGCAACAGTCGCCGTTATCGCGGCAGAGGATGAATTCTTTGACGCCGGTCTGGTTCTTCGAAGGGTAGACGTAGCCTTTGATAAAGACGCGGTGGCCTTCCAACTCATCCACCTCGGGCGGATAGAGCTGACCTGGCTGCTCGACGTCGGCCCGCAGCGTGGCGTACGAAAGACGTTCGTACCCCGGCGGCACTTCGGTCATGTAGTCATAGACCAGGTACGAGCCGCCAGCGGCGGCAAACACCAAGCACATTGCGATGCCGATGTTGGCGATCTTCGTGCCGACCAGTTCGGCCGGGTTGCTGCGGATTCGCACCAGGGCGATGACGCCCATGATGACGCCTAGCAGCGGAATGACGGCAAACGTCCAACTCAAGAAGGTGACTACCGAGAGGACGCCAAGCGCGCAACTGATAATTGCCGCGATGCTGATGGCTCGATATTGCGTGTAGTCTTCGACCGGCGTGTCGTGCATGCGATGTTCCAAGTCGACGCTCATGACCGCTACCTCGTTCTCGTTACCACGGATCAGAATGATCGAAATCCAGAGGCCGTCCATCCGTGGGGCCAACCGCGGCTAGTGCATGGCCGGCCCGCGGTTCATGCGAAACAACACCATGCCAGCGGTCGCCACGGCCAGGCACATGCCCAACGTTGCAAAAACCGGCGAAGCTGGCTTCTCGGAACCTGCGGAAGTCGCCGCCACCGGCGTGATGGGCGCCTTCGCATCAGCCGCTGCCGGATTGGCCGGCGGCGCCGCTGAACCAGCCGTGGTTGTCGGCAGCGCGTCCGAAACGTCTCCGACTGGCGGCGTCGCCACGGCCAGGGCCGGAGCAGGGTCGGTAGCGCCAGCGGCCGGCTGGGCTTCGGCCGAATTCAATTCGCTTCCGGCGGCTGGTTTGTTCGCTGGCGCCTTGGTTTCTTTGGTGGCCGCAGGCGTTTTGGCGGGCTCGCCGGCTGGCGTGGCGACAGCTTTGTCATCCGAAGTGGCAGGTTCCTTGGCTGGATCAGCTTTGGGATCTTTGCTCGGCGCGGCCGAACCAGCGAGCGGGAAGAAGCTGTTCGCTCGCTTCACGGCGTCCGGGTCGATCTTAGTGAGCTCTTCGATATGTTCCTTCGCCTCGGGCAGTGGGCACACCCGCAGGTACTGCACCGCCGGGACGCGAACCCAGGACGATTCTTCGTTGGCGTCTTTAAACAACTTCACAACCCGGTCCATGACCGACCAGTCTTCCCAGCGGGCCAGGTCCGGAATGACCATGTCGGCCAATTGCGGACGATCAAGCATCAGGCGGAGGCTCGCGGCCAGCCGTTCCTTGGGGATGATTTTTGATTCCTGCCCCATGATCCGTAGCGCGTAGATCGCCGCGTACGTGTCGACGTATTCGCTCTTGGCATTCTTCAAGAACATGTCTTCGATCATCGGCAGGCCGTCTGGGCCTTTCAGGCTGAGATAGCAACCGATCATGGCGTCCAGCCCGGTGCGCACCTGGCGATCGTCGAGTTTGATCAGGTTTTCGATCATCGGCAGGTCTTCTGGCTTGCCGCAAACGCCGAGCATGGTGAAGTAGAGGCGGCGGCGGCTGGCCGGGATCTTGTCGTCGGCAATCCACTTCAACAGTTGATCGCGATGCATCCGATCTTTCAGTGCGACGACGTCCGGATAGGCCGTGGTGGCGAATTCATTGAAGGCGTCGCTCTGCAACCAGGCGTCTTCGTCTTCGAGGTATTCCTGGAAGAAGGCCAGCCGATCAACGGGCGCTGCCGGTAGGGCTACGACCTTATCGAGATACTTGATGCCGCGCTCGGTCACCGGCGTCGGCGTGCCCCACATCAGCTCCTTCGGGTCGATGCCGAAGATGAGGAATTGCGTGCCTGGCTCTTGCTGGCCGAAGTAGAGCATTTCGATCTGCTTTTTGCCGGCGAGCGCCGTGGCGCCTTTGAGGACCCGGACAATTTCGAACTTGCTCTTGGTTGGCGTGCCGGCGTCGTCCGGAGCGGTTGGCTTGCTGACCAGTTTGGCGATCACGGCCGCGTCCGAAGTTTTCATTTCTTCGGCCAGCGTCATCGACACCGCGCTACAGAACGGGCAGGCGGAAACGCTCCGCGACATCCACAGCGCGGAGACAACCAGCACAGCCCCGGCGGCGGCATAGAACAGGCGATGATTCACAACAAACTCCCTCGGGGTAGAAGACAGCCGAGCACGAGACCCCAAATTCTACGACACAGTCCTATTGTAGCCGCCTACGGTTGCAACGGGCCACTGTTGTAGCCCGCCGGTGCGCCGCCGGCGCCAACGCCTGGGGCCGAGCCCCCGGATGGAGCGGTTTTTCCGGCGCCTGCCCGGCCGACTAGGGGCTGGCCGACAGGGCCTTGGCCACGTCTGTCCGATAGGCGCTTAACGCCGGCAAATAGCCCACCAACGACGCCAGCACCACCAGCGCCGGAATGAGTACTAATTCATACTTATCAAATTGGAAGAATCCGAGCGACACGCCGGCCAACCGTTCGACGGTTGGTCCCAAAAGGGCTACCAGGGCATGCCCTAGTATCATCCCCAGGAGCCCGCCGCCGACTGACAACAGGATCGACTCAACCAGGATCACCGAGAGCACAGTCCCACGAGCGGCCCCCAGGGCGCGCATCACGGCGATGTCTCGGCGGCGGTCGTTCATCGAGTTGTAGATGCTGACCATGACGCCAATGCCTGACACGACGATGATCAATACGGTCAAACCCAAGAGCGCGATCGTGATCGTCTGCACGATCTTCTGAAAGAAGTCGGCGATCACTCGCACCGGCATGGCGGCCTGGGCCTCGTCTCCCTTATTGATCAGCCGACGCAGCTCGCCGGCCGAAATGTCACTCATCGCCGCGCTCCCTTTGGCGAGCACCAGCACGGCGGTCACTTCGCGCTGATCTTCCGGCAGTGGCTCATGACTGTGCGCGTGCCCCGCGTGGTCGTGGCCAGCATGGTCATGGCCTTCGTGGTCTTCGTCGTCCGAGTGGACGTGGCCCGGCTGACCGTGGGGAGGATTCACTTTGGTGGGCGCCGTTTTGGCGTCGTCATGATCGTGGGCGGCGTGGTCGTGTCCCTCGTGGTCTTCGTCGTCTGAATGGACGTGGCCCGGCTGACCGTGCGGTGGATTAACTTTGGTGGCCGGAGCCTTGGTGTCGCCATGATCGTGCGGTTCGCCCGCGACGTGATCATGATCGCCGTGCTCGTCTGTCACTTTAGGCTTATCGGCAGGCGCTTTGTCTTCATCGTCCGAGTGGACGTGACCCGGCTGACCGTGCGGTGGGTTGACTTTGGTGGCCGTGGCCTTGGCGTCGTCGTGATCGTGCGGTTCGCCCGCGGCGTGATCGTGATCTGCGTGCTCGTCTGCCTGTTTAGGCTTTTCGGCAGGCGCCTTGTCTTCGTCGTCCGAGTGGACGTGTCCGGGCTGACCGTGCGGTGAATTTACCTTGCCGGCAGGGGCCTTGGCGTCGTCATGCTCGTGCGCATCGTGATCATGAGCGTCGTGATCATGCGGTTCGCCCTCGGCGTGTTCGTGTCCTTCATGCTCGTCGTGCGCGGCCTTCGCTGCTTTTTCTGCCTTGGCAGCCGCCACGTCTTCGAGTGGCTTGGCGTGATTGTCGAGCCGGTAGAAGCCTTCGATATTGATGAACAGCGCCCGGTCGTTGGCCGTGCCGGTCGGCTTGAGGATGCCGACGACCTTGAACGCGTCGTGCTTGTGGCCATCGTCCGAATCGCTCAACCCGTGGACGGGCTGGAACGTTTTGCCAACTTTAAGTCCTGTCACGCGGGCGACGGTGCTGCCGATCACCGCTTCGTAGAATTGGTTGGCCTTAAAATTCCTTCCGCCCGACTCGAATTCATATTTCTGCCCATCGGCGTATTCCAGCTTGGTGAACAAATCCGGAATTGTGCCGACGACGCGGAAGCCGTCGTAGTTATCGCCCAGGCAGTACGGAATGGCTGTTTTGACGTACTTGCCGAGCGAATCCTTTGGGTTCGTGAGCCGCTTGTAGTACGAGTAGGGAATGTTCTCAATTGGGTCTTGCAGGTGATAGACCGTGTTGAGGACCAGTTGCAGCTGGCTTCCTTTTTTGCCGACCACGAGGTGATAGCCCGAGGCCCCGCGCGTGAACGAATCGCGAATGACCTTTTGCGCGACGAGCACCGCAACGACTAGCGAAACGCCGAGCGCTACGCTGAAGGCAGTCAACGACGACGCTAGCGCCCGCTGCTGAATGCTCCGCCAGGCGATCTTCCAAAGACTCATACGTTCACCACGGCCTGGTTAAGACGGTCCAAATGTTCGACCCGCGTAAACTGCTCGCTCACCTCAGGCGTGTGCGTCACCAGGATCAGAGCGACGTTTTCCTCGGTCGACTGTGCGCGGATCAGATCGATGATTTGTTGCTGGTGGCCAGTGTCGACGTTCGCCGTCGGCTCGTCGGCCAGCAGTAATTTCGGCCGATTGGCCATCGCGCGGGCGACCGCCACGCGCTGCTGCTCACCGACCGATAGCATGGCCGGCTTGTGCGTCAGCCGTTTTGACAAGCCAACCTGGTCGAGCAACCTGCGGGCCCTGGCTTCGTCGGCCCGACCGCCGCTAAAACTCATGCCCAGGAGCACGTTCTCCAGGGCCGAAAAGCCCGGCAGCAAATTGAATGTCTGGAAGATGTAGCCGATCGTGTTGGCCCGAAAGAGGTCTCGGCCATGCTCCGGCAGTCGCGAGATATCGGTGCCGTTGATCCGCACCAATCCTGAGTCTGGCCGGCTGATCCCGGCGATGGTGTGCAGCAGGGTCGTCTTGCCGCAGCCGCTGCGCCCCATCAGGGCGATCTGCTCGCCGGGGGCAACGCGGAACTCGGGGATGTCGAGGATCGGCAACCGGGCGCCGTCTGGCTCGACGTACGACTTCTTGAGTTTCTCAAGGAGCAACATGCACTGGCTCACTCAGTCGGGCATACAGGCAGAAGTTGTACGCGGGATGGATTTGGTTTGCAGGCGCCGCGGCCACCGGGGCGGGGCAGGGGGCCGGACTCGCGGAATGAGCATAACATGTTGCTGCAATTGGACAATTGCGGTTTGGCGAGGGGTAAAATATCGCCGCCGGCGCGCGGCCTCGCCGCGGACTCTCTACGTGGCAGGAACTTGCCTAGTTCGTCGAGTGAGAAGAATGGCCAGATTCTCAGGTTCGGGCGCCATGGCCACGCTTGCGTGGCCATGCCGAAGTGGGAGTGCGCCAACCACTGCTTGTGGAGAGGCATGCTCACGCAAGCGTGAGCATGGCACCCTGGAGATAGGTATAACCCGCGCACTACCCGCGGCGCAACGCTCGGCTGATATCGCGATCGACATCCCGTTTTTTCATTTTGTCGCGTTTGTCGTGCAGCTTGCGACCGCGGCAGACGCCCAAGAGGAGCTTGGCCTTGCCCCCCTTGAAGTACATCTTGAGCGGGACTAGCGTCAAGCCGGTTTCGTAGGCCTTGCTGGCGAATTTAGCGATTTCGCGCCGATGCATTAGCAGCTTGCGAGGGCGGCGCGGCTCGTGGTTAAAGCGGTTTGCCTGCACATATTCTGGGATGTCGCAGCCGACGAGCCAGACCTCGCCGTTTTTCATGCGGCCATAAGCCTCGTCGAGCGAGACTCGCCCCGTGCGCAGGCTTTTCACCTCGCTACCGACCAGCACAATACCGCACTCCAGAGTGTCGATCACGTCATACTCGTGCCGCGCGCTCCGATTCTGGCTTATCACGCGCTCATTATCGTGCTCGCGATCTGGTTCTTCTTTTTTCTTGGCCATAGAATCCGCGATCTGGCAACGTGGGGGCGAGGCAACTGGGCGGCCAGCGATTGCGGCCTACTTCTGCCTTTCACCCTACTTTACCGCCTGTTACAGTGATTCGTTAGTGGGCTTCAGGGCCAGCTTGGGCCCAAAAGCTTAATCGCCTAATTTGTCGACTCTTCCTATTCGCACATGACACCCGCGGCTCGACAACCTGTTCGCACGGCGCCGGCGATGGCCGCGTACCTGCTCGGCGCGCTCGATTTCGATGCCTGCCTGACGCTGCAACAGCGGCTGGTATTCGAAGCCGGTGGTCGCCAGGACGGCCTGATCTCGCTGTTGGTCTGCGAGCATCCGTTATTGATCACTGTCGGCCGGCAAGGTTCGCGGACTGATATTCGGTTGGGCGAACAGGCGATGGCCGCCGAGCGGCTGAACGTCCGTTGGGTCAATCGCGGCGGCGGGACGATCGTCCACGCGCCGGGCCAGGTGGCGGTTTATCCAATCGTGCCGCTCGAAGCCCACGGCTGGACAGTCGGTCAGTATTTAAACCGATTGCAAACGGGGCTTACAGCCACGCTGACCGAGCTAGGCTTACAGTGCCAGGTCTCGCCCGCTGGCAGCTCCTACGGCGTTTGGGGCCGAACCGGGCAAGTGGCGGCGCTCGGCGTCGCCGTGAAGAATTGGACCAGCTACTTTGGGGCGTACATCAACGTTTCGCCACCGCGGCGGCTCCTTTCGGCCGTGCATACCGACAGTGCGCGGCGGGCGCCGATGACCTCGCTGGCGATCGAACGTCAACAACCAACCCAAATGTCGCGCGTCCGCGAGGCCCTGGTTCGCAACCTGGCAACCGCGCTGGACGCCCCGCGATACAATATCCATACCGGTCACTCGCTGACCCCGTCGACCCGCGTTGCCTAGGAGTTTCCGTTTGTTCCCCAGCCTGCCAATCCTTGGCCAAGTTCCGACTGAGCCCGCCGCTGGTTCTTGCGGTGGCGGCGCCGAGGGCGTTACCACTGCCGGCCGGTTGCCGCGCTGGCTGAAGCGAAACGTGCCGCTGGGGAACGCGAATCACTTCACGGCCAAGCTGCTCGAAGAGCTGCGGCTTGAAACGGTCTGCGACAACGCCAAGTGCCCCAATCGGATGGAGTGCTACTCGCAGAAGACCGCCACGTTCATGATCCTGGGCAACGTCTGCACTCGCCCTTGCGGGTTTTGTGCTGTCGCCAAGGGACGGACACAAGCGGTCGAACTCGACGAGCCTGAGCGTCTGGCCGAGGCCTCGGCCCGGCTCGGTTTGAAGCATGTAGTGATTACGTCGGTCACGCGCGATGATCTCGCGGACGGCGGCGCCGAGCACTTTGCCCAATGCGTGCGGGCAGTGCGCGAGCGAACCGGCGCCGCGGTTGAGGTCCTGACGCCGGACTTTCTCGGCAAGACCGGCGCCATCGAAACCGTCGTCGCCAGCCGGCCCGAGGTCTTCAATCACAACACAGAAACGGTTCCGCGACTGTATCGCGAGGTTCGCGGGCGAAAGAGCGACTACCGCTGGACGCTCGAACTACTGCGCCGCGTGAAAGAGCTCGACCCAGCGATCCGCACCAAGAGCGGGCTGATGCTAGGGCTGGGCGAAACACGCGATGAGCTGCTCGACACGCTCAGCGATCTGCGCGGAGTCGGCTGTGATTTGCTGACGCTCGGGCAGTATCTGCAACCATCGCCAGAACACCTGCCGGTGGTGCGCTACGTGACGCCGGCCGAGTTCGACGAGCTGGGCCGCCTGGCCCGCGGGCTCGGCTTTCTACAAGTGGCCAGCGGGCCATTTGTAAGGTCGAGCTATCATGCCCGCGAGATGATTGAAGCGTAGTCACGCCCATCAAGTCCTTCTCCCGGTGGGAGAAGGTGGTGTGCGTTAGCACACCGGATGAGGGCTTGAGTGCCGTGCAGGGCTTGATATTTTGCGCTACATGTCACGCACCGAGTGCGTGACCTACCTTGGGTTGAAACCCCCAACTCGCATCTTGCCCTCACCCCAACCCTCTCCCGGCGGGAGAGGGAGACGCGTAGCGTGGCATCAACCAAGCTTCACGCCGCAGGCTTTTTGCGCTCTGCTGAGCACTTCGCTGGCCTTCTTGCGGGCGCGGCTGGCGCCGTCGGCGAGGATTTCTTCGACGCGTTTGGGATGAGCCTCTAGCTCCGCGCGCTTCGCGCGTGGCGCGGCGAAGAATTTCTCCGCTGCCTCGGCCAGGGCCTTTTTCACCTCGCCGTACCCGAACCCGCCGCGGCGATACATGGCCGCCATCGCCTCGCGCTCGGCGTCATTCGCGAACAGCGAGTAGAGCTGGTAGAGATGATCGCCTTCAGGTTCCTTCGGATCGTCCATCGGGCGCGAGTCGGTTGTGATCCGCATGATCTTTTTGCGCTGCGGCGCGGCGGCCTCGAATAGCTCGAGCGTGTTGTTGTAGCTCTTCGACATCTTCTCGCCGTCGGTGCCTGGCACCTTGGCCGCGTCGGGCATGATCTTGGCCTTGGGCAGCACGAAAGTCTCGCCGAAGTGATGGTTGAAGCTGCCGGCTATGTCGCGGGCGACCTCGATGTGCTGCACCTGATCTTCGCCGACCGGAACGGTCGTCGCGTCGTAGATCAAAATGTCGGCCGCCATCAGGACCGGATACGTGAACAGCCCGGCGTCTGCCGTCAGCCCCTTGGCCTTTTTGTCTTTGTAGGCGTGGCAACGTTCGAGCAAACCCATCGGCGTGCCGGTCATCAGCAGCCAGCACAATTCCGAAACCTCAGGCACGTCGGACTGGCTGAAGAGCGTCGCCCGGTTGGGATCGAGCCCCAGCGCCAGCAGATCGAGCGCGGCGTCGAGCGTCAATTGACGCAACAGCGCCGGATCACGCACCGTGGTCAGGGCGTGCAGATTGGCGATGAAGTAATACGACTCGCCGACATCCTGCAATTCAATGTATTGCCGGATGGCCCCGAAGTAGTTTCCCCAGTGGAAACGCCCGGTGGGCTGAATGCCTGAAAGGACACGTAGCTTCGGCGGCGCGGCGGCAGTTTTCGATTCGTTTTGCATGCGAGATAGCGTAACGAATCAGCGGACGTTCTTGAAGTGCGGCGCGCAGGAGGAACATGTCGATTGCACCAGCCCGAAGCGCAAGCGAGGGTTCTTCCGTTCTTCGTCGCGCAAGATCCTTTGAAGAACCCTTGCTGGCGCTGCGGGCTAGTAGGGTACGCACCCCGTGCGTACCAGGAATCGCGAATGGATACCGGATCTTATGGTACGCAGGGAGTGCGTACCATACGGCCTACGCTCGTTGCGTGACTGCCATCGGTTTCGGCGGCGTTTCTTCCGAGCTTTCGCGCATCCACTTCTGCAGACGTTCAGCATCGCGTTTCACGGTGCGTGATCCGGCGAACAGGACGACGGCCAGCACGAGGTTCACTGCCGGGATGACGAACATCGCGTCGTGAATTCCGTCGGCCATAAATGGCTTGAGCGCCTCGAAGGTCTCCTTTGCGCTCAATCCGGCCAGCTCAACACCTGCCGTGCGGGCTTGGGCCTTCGTGCAAAGGTCGCTGATGATGCCGAAACCGTACGGACCCAGCGCGCCGCCGAGCGCGTACATCGCACAGAAATAGAGGGCCATGGCCGTGCCACGCAGCGATGGCTCGATGACGTCTTGCACCGTGGAGTAAACGGTCGAGTAGTAGACGTACATCAGCCCGCAACCGACGCCGAAGAGCACCGTGAACAAGATCGCCTGGTCGCTCCAAGTGACGTTAATTACTCCCAGCAGCTTGCCGGGGCCAACCTCGCCGGCCGGCTGCTTCAGCGCGAAATACAATAGCGGCACACTGATGGCGAGCGCTGCGGCGGCGACCAGCATGCGGCCGTTCACGCGCTTGCGATACAGCCGATCGCCGAGAAATCCACCCAGGAACAGACCGGCCACGCCGACCAGGCCGTAGACAAAGCTGACGATGTAGCCGGCCGTGACTTTGTCGCAATGGTGAAAGCGTTGGAGAAACGGCGAGAGAAATCCGCCGATCGCGTACATGTTGAAGTTGTGCAGCGCGCCCGAGGCGATAATCCACATGACCGTTGGTGTGGTCAGCACGAGCCAGTACGGATTGCCTGGACGGCGCTTCGCGCCAATGCTGTGCGTTTCGCTGCCGCCGCGCTTTGGCTCGGGAATCATGAACGCCAATGCCGCGCAGATCAGGCCGGGAATGATTGCGACATAGAACGCGGCTTGCCAATTGTATTGCTTGGAGATCAAGCCACTGAGCGTGTAGCAGGCGGCGTTTCCCAGCGGCAGGCCGAGCATGAAGATGCCAATCGCGCGGGCGCGTTTGCTGGCTGGAAAATAATCGCCGATCAACGACGTCGACGCTGGCGCGCAGGTTGCTTCGCCTACGCCGACGGCCAGGCGAATACCGACCATCTGGAAAAAGTTTTGCGCAAGCCCTGAAGCGGCGGTGAGCAGGCTCCAGAAGAACACGCCAACGGTCAAGATACGCGTGCGATTGCTCCGGTCGGCAAATCGTCCGAGCGGCACGCCGACCACGGCGTACAGCAAGATGAACGCCGTTCCGAGCAAGCCGAGCGAACTGTCGCTCAGCTCCCATTCGCTCTTGATGTCTTCACCCACCGCGCCGAGGATCGCGCGATCGTAAAAGTTCATCAGGTTGATGGCAAACAACACGGCCAGCGCAAAGCCAGCGCCGCGGCGACTTTCCATTCGCACGACTCCTCGAAGATTGGGCGTTTATTTTTCTATTGGGGCGATGCGCAAAACACCCAAACGGCTGCGGACCGATTGCGGAGTCGGGCGCAGCAAGAATGTTGGGAGCCAGGCGGAGCTTGGCATTGTCGAGCCGGCGGTGCGCGGCGTCAAGAATTTTCTAGGCGAATTTACGGGGCCCAGATTCAGAAGATTTTGTCACAGAGCACACCGAGGACAGAGAGAGGAAGAAGAACGCTCTGGCCGACCTGCGATTCGTCGGCCGTTTTTGCCGTTCGTCTCGCAGTGTCCTCTGTGCTCTCTGTGGCAATTGCCTTTTGGAGGCGCAACACAGCGCGCCGCGCGACTCAGCTGGAGCTTCGCCCTCCCGGCACGTTTTTTCTCACACCCGGATTGCCCAACACTTCGCTATTTGGCGTAGCCGTGCGGATGCGACTTGTGCCAGCGCCAGGCGGTCTCGACGATCTGCTCCAGCTCTGGGTAGCGCGGCTGCCAGTTGAGCTGTGCCTTTGCGCGGGACGAATCGGCGACCAGTTCCGGGGGATCGCCGGGGCGGCGCTCGCCCATCTTTACGGGGATCTTATGCCCCGTGATCCGGCGGCAGGCGTCAATTACTTGCCGCACGCTCTGGCCGACACCGGTCCCCAGGTTCAATTTCAGCCCTTTGCCTGGCTGCAAATAGTCGAGCGCCTTGAGGTGCGCGGCGCCCAGGTCGTCAACGTGGATGTAATCCCTGATGCAGGTTCCGTCGGGCGTGGGGTAGTCGTCACCGAAGACCGTGATCGAATCTCGCTGGCCAAGCGCCACTTGCAGCACGATCGGTATCAGGTGCGTTTCGGGCGTGTGGTCCTCGCCCAGGTCGCCATCCGGGCTGGCGCCAGCCGCGTTGAAATAGCGGAGCGCCGCGTACCCAAAGCCGTAGGCGTGGGCGTAGTCGGCCAATGTTCGCTCAATCACGAGCTTGCAGAAGCCGTAAGGGTTGATCGGCTGTTGCGGCGTGTCTTCGGTGATCGGAATCGTGTCGGGCGCGCCGTACGTGGCCGTGGTGCTGGAGAAAACGATTCGCTTGACGCCCACGGTGCGCATCGCCTCGAGCAGCGTCAAACTGGCGACGACGTTGTTTTGATAGTAGCGGGCCGGATCGATGACCGACTCGCCAACTGCGGCGAACGCGGCGAAGTGCATCACGGCGTCGATCTTGTGCTCGGCAAGCGCCGCCTCGACGCGCGGCCGATCGGCCAGTTCGCCCACGATCAACCGTCCCTCGGGCGCCGCCAAGGGATGGCCAAGGATCAAGCTGTCATAACACCAGACGTCATGCCCGGACCGCGATAGCAAACGAGCCGCGTGGCTGCCGATGTAGCCGGCGCCGCCGGTGACAAGAATCCGCATGATGGTAACTCTTGGAATAAGGTCGATTGAGTGCGAGGGCGCGTGTCGTGGCGCTGTATCCTCAGTCTTATTCGACAACTTTATCTCGCAACTCTCAGCGATAAAGTGTGACGATTGGGCCGATTATAGCAGTAGGTATTGACCGCCCAACGTCATCTTGGGAGCGTGGTTGATTGAGAGGTTGCAGGCGTCAATCGCCTTCTACCGAAGCCAACCGTAGGAAGCGAGACTGTCGGGAGGGCGAGGCTCCGGCCGAGCCGAGAACCGCGCTCGACGGTGCTTCGTCGAGACGGCGTACGAAACGCATTCGCACTGCTGGACAAGCCAGCAGTGGCACGCCGCGCCAACGTTTTCAGTTTTTCAACACGGCAATTATGGGTGTATCGAAACGTCACTTACTCACCGCGGCGGCGCAAGCGGAAGCGACGATTGATCCCAAGTGGGTCGATGCGTTTGCTGAATACTTGCAGACCGAGTGCCACCTGGCAGCCAACACCGTGATCGCTTACCGGCGCGATTTGCGCCGGTTCTATGAGTGGCTCGGCCGCCGTTCAGTAGTGAAGCTGACGATTACCGACCTGGCCGAATACGCCTCGTGGTTGCACGATCAACAACTTGCGCCGGCCAGCCTGGCCCGACACCTGGTGTCGCTAAAGCTTTTCTTCCGCTACTTGCAGCTCGAAGGAATTCTAAAGGAAAACCTGGCCGAACTGCTCGGGAGCCAAAAGCTCTGGCAGCGGATTCCGGTGGTGATGTCGCCCGAGGTGGTGGATCGGATGCTCGATGCTCCATTGCCGGGCGAGCCTTGCTGGCGCCGCGACCGCGCGATGCTCGAGCTGCTCTACGCCACGGGTTGCCGCGCCAGTGAGCTAGCCGGCATGCGCATGCGCGACATGAAGCTCGACGAAGGTCATTGCCTGTGCAACGGCAAAGGGGACAAGCAGCGTTTGGTGCCCCTTGGCCGGCGGGCGATCGAAGCAACGCGCGAATATCTGGAGCACGAACGGCCGGCGCTGGCCGCTCGCGCGAGTGTTCCGCCCACGCTGGTGCTACTCTCGCGTCGCGGTGGCATGCTGCGTCGCGAACGAATCTGGGAACTGGTGAAGCGCTACGCCGTGGCCGGCGGCGCGCCGCCCTCGGTCAGTCCACACACGCTGCGCCACAGCTTTGCCACGCATTTACTCAGTGGCGGCGCCGATCTAAGGCAGGTGCAGGAAATGCTCGGCCACGCCAGCATTGCGACCACGCAGATCTATACGCATGTGGATCAAGCCCGCTTGAAGGCCGTGCACAAGCAATTTCATCCGCGCGGGTGATTTGAAGCCCTTCTCCCCTGGGGAGAAGGTGGTGAGCGATAGCTCACCGGATGAGGGCTGGGCAGCGCGCACGATTTGCCACAGTGTGAAAATCCCAACTCGCATCGGCCCTCACTCCAACCCTCTCCCGGCGGGAGAGGGGGCCATCGAAGCCCTTCTCCCTGTATAGACCGGAGACATCCTTTACAGGTGTTCGGAGACATGGTTTACACTTTTTAGCGGTCATGCTTGAGCCTCGAAGGAGGTGCTGCATGCCGTGGAAAGAAGTGTCAGCGATGTCGT
>Ga0070665_100000296_pt1 | contig 78411 bp, 79 predicted proteins | sample KBSS13metaG_FD_65862 | JGI IMG/M metagenome (GOLD analysis project Ga0070665, IMG submission 65862) | Switchgrass rhizosphere microbial communities from Kellogg Biological Station, Michigan, USA - KBS S1-3 metaG | ecosystem: Host-associated > Plants > Roots > Rhizosphere > Soil ... | reverse complement strand
GAGCATCATCAACCTTGTGAAAAAACGGTGCCACCTCATCCGGGAGGTTGTCGAACTCCTCCGGGGACATCGGCTGGTTGCGAGAGAGCACGTTCGCGATGATTGCCATGGCAACAGCCGCGTCATACCCGGACATGTTTTTCTGAGGCCTAAATTCGACCTCGAACTTGATGTCTTTTGAGGACGATCCTCCAGGAATTCTGGCGTGCTTCTGGACGAAGTTTGCGTCTAGATTAGAGACCGCTAGCAAGACTTTGGAAATATCACTCATTATCCAAAGCTCCCTTCCAGCGAAATTCCCAGCGATTTCCGCGCTTCCCCAGTCTCAAGCCCCTCCCCTTCAGGGGAGGGGTTGGGGTGGGGCTTGTGCCAGCGACCCGGCGTCTCATTCAGAACCAGCAGGATGTGTTGCACCACGCCATCCATATTGGTCATCACGTCGCCATTGGTGACCCGGACCACCCGAAAGCCGTGGCGACCCAATTCATCATCCCGCAGCCGGTCCTTCGCCTCGTCGTGCGTGTCCCCATCCACCTCGACGATCAGCGCCTTCTGCGGGCAGAGGAAGTCGGCGATGAAGCGGCTGATCACGGACTGGCGGCGAAACTTCGCGCCTTCGAGCTGGCCGTTCGACAGATGCCGCCAGAGGCGCTTCTCGGGCTCGGTCGGGTTGCGGCGCATTTCGGCGGCGCGCTGGTGGAGAAGGCGGAGCTGCTCGACCGACAGGCCCCACCCCTTACCCCTCCCCTGAAGGGGAGGGGCTGAAGGCCGCTGCCCTTTGTCGAAATGAGGGTTTATCATCCGACGCTCCCCTCCAGACTGATTCCCAGCAATTTCTGCGCCTCGACCGCGAACTCCATCGGCAGCTGCTGCAGCACCTCGCGGGCGAAGCCGTTGACGATAAGGGCCACCGCATCCTCCTGCGAAAGCCCCCGGCTCATCGCGTAGAAAAGCTGGTCGTCACTTATCTTCGACGTCGTGGCTTCATGCTCGATCTGGGCCGTCGGGTTTCTCACCTCGATATAGGGCACCGTGTGGGCGCCGCATTTGTCGCCGAGCAGCAGGGAGTCGCACTGGGTGAAGTTGCGGACATTCTCCGCCCCGCTTTGCACCCGCACCAGCCCGCGATAGGTGTTGTTCGAACGGCCCGCGCTGATCCCCTTCGACACGATGGTCGAGCGGCTGCCGGCGCCGATATGGATCATCTTCGTGCCCGTATCGGCCTGCTGCATATTGTTGGTGAGCGCGACCGAATAGAATTCGCCGACGCTGTCCGCGCCCTTCAGGATGCAGGATGGATATTTCCAGGTGATCGCGGACCCGGTCTCGACCTGCGTCCAGCTCACCTTGGAGCGCGCGCCGGCGCACATCGCCCGCTTGGTCACGAAATTGTAGATCCCGCCCTTCCCCTCGGCGTCGCCGGGATACCAGTTCTGGACGGTGGAATATTTCACCTCCGCATCGTCATGGGCGTAAATCTCGACCACGGCGGCGTGGAGCTGGTTCTCGTCGCGCATCGGCGCGGTGCAGCCCTCCAGATAGGAGACGTAGCTGCCCTTGTCGGCGACGATCAGGGTGCGCTCGAACTGGCCGGTATTCTCGGCATTGATCCGGAAATAGGTGCTGAGCTCCATCGGGCAGCGCACGCCCTCGGGAATGTAGACGAAGGTGCCGTCGGAGAAGACGGCGCTGTTGAGGCAGGCGAAATAATTGTCGCGCTGCGGCACCACGGAGCCGAGATATTTCTTCACCAGCTCCGGATATTCGCGGATCGCCTCGCTGATCGAGAGGAAGACCACGCCGGCGCGCAGCAGCTCCGCGCGGAAGGTCGTCGCGACCGAAACGCTGTCGAAGACCGCGTCGACCGCGACCTTGCGCGCGCCCTCGACGCCGGCGAGCACCTTCTGCTCCTCGATGGGGATGCCGAGTTTCTCGTAGACGCGCAGGATTTCCGGATCGACCTCGTCGAGGCTGCCCAGCTTCGGCTTCGCCTTGGGCTCGGCATAATAATAAGCGTCCTGGAAATCGATCGGCGGGATGTCGAGCTTCGCCCAGGTCACCTCTTCCATGGTCAGCCAGGCGCGGTACGCCTTGAGCCGCCACACGAGCATCCACTCGGGCTCCTGCTTCTTCGCGGAGATGAAGCGGACGATGTCCTCGTTCAGGCCCTTGGGCGCAAATTCCTGCTCGATCTCGCTCGACCAGCCGAATTCGTAGGTCGAGGCGCGGTCGACCGCGTCCTGCGCTTCCTGGTTGCGGACCTCGCTCATGCCGGGGCGCTCCGCGAGAGACTGGAGAGGCTCACCGCCGCGAGCGCGCCGCGCACCGCGCCGTTGACCACGCCCATATGGGGCCGAACCTGGCAGCCGCCTTCCAGCGCGCAATCGTGCCGCTCCGCGTCCACGCAGCTGGTCATCGCGATCGGCCCTTCGACCGCCTCGATGATGTCGGCGAGGCTGATCGCCGCCGGCGGGCGGGCGAGGCGGACGCCGCCGCCGGTGCCCCGGGAGGATTCGAGCAGGCCGGCCAGCGACAGCCGGCTGACCAGTTTCTGGGCGGTGGGGAGCGGAATGCCGGTCTCGGCGGACAGGGTCGTCGCATTCACCTTCGCCTGCCCGCAATGGCGCGCGGCGGCCGACATCATCACGACGGCATAGTCGGCAAGGCTGGAAAGTCGCATCGTCTCAGGGGCTTCTTGCGAATGACTCTAAAATCGGACTGATTCGTTCCGATTGCCATGTGGGCCTTCGGGTCCAACAAGGCAAGGCTCTACTGGCCTTACCTTTGCCTCACCTTTGCATGTCTTTTGACGACATGGGGGGCGCCTGCCATAGCCGCGCCGTGGCGCTCTATCCCGTCTTCCGGCCCCTCGCCTTCGCGCTCGACGCCGAGCGCGCGCATCGGCTGACCGTCCACGCGCTGAAGCTCCTGCCGGCCGGGCGGCCCGTTGCGCCCGATCCAATGCTGGCGGTCCAGCTGGCCGGCCTCTCCTTCCCCAACCCGGTCGGCCTCGCCGCCGGCTTCGACAAGGATGCCGAGGTGCCGGATCAGATGCTCGGCTTCGGCTTCGGCTTCGTCGAGGTCGGGACGCTGACGCCGCGGCCGCAGGCGGGCAATCCGAAGCCGCGCCTGTTCCGGCTGCGAGAGGACGCGGCGGTCATCAACCGCATGGGGTTCAACAATCGTGGCCAGGCCGAGGCCGCAGCCCGGCTGGAGCACCGCGCTGGGCGGCGGCGGGCTTTGGGCCGCGGCGGCCCGGCCGGCCTGGTCGGCGTCAATATCGGCGCGAACAAGGATCGCACCGCCAGTGGCGGCGCGATCGCCGATTATGTGCAGGGCGCGCATTCCATGGCGCCGATCGCCGATTATCTCACGGTCAACATTTCCTCCCCCAACACGCCGGGCCTGCGCGCGCTGCAGGACAAGGGTGCGCTGGACGAACTGCTCGCCGCGGTGATGGCGGCGCGGGGGCGCCCAACCCCTGTCTTTCTCAAAGTCGCGCCGGACCTGGAGCGGGCCGATATCCACGACGTCGTCGAGGTGTCGATCCGCCGCAGGATCAACGCGCTGATCGTCAGCAACACCACGATCAGCCGGCCGGTCCTGCGCTCGCGCCATAAAGAGGAGGCCGGGGGCCTGTCCGGCGCGCCGCTGAAGGCGCTGGCGCTGCAACGGCTCAGGGACTTTCGGGCCGCGGCCGACGCGGCGCTGCCGTTGATCGCGGCGGGCGGGATCGCCAGCGGCGCCGACGCCTATGCGCGCATTCGCGCCGGGGCAAGCCTCGTCCAGCTCTACAGCGCGCTGGTCTATGAGGGGCCCGGCCTCGCGAGGCGGATCAACCAGGAGCTGAAGCAGCTGCTGGCGCGCGACGGCTTTGCCAATGTCGCCGAAGCCGTGGGCGCCGACGCCTAGGGTGCCGGCTCGATCCGCAACACGCCCTCGCGGCGCGGATCGGCGCCGCCCACCAGCCGGCCGTTCACCAGCATCACGCCGTGCAGGCCGCTATCCTCGCCCTGGCCCGGCCGGATCGCGATACCCCGCGCGGCCAGCGCCTCGACCACCCCGGGCGCGAACTTGTTGGCCTCGCCATTATAATTAGCGCCGCGCGCGATCAGGTTCGGCAGGTCGATCGCCGGCTGCGGCTCCAGTCCCCAGTCCAGCATGCCGACCAGGGTCTTGCCGACATAGGCCAGGATGGCGCTGCCGCCGGGCGAGCCGATCGCACCGAAGAAGCGGCCGTCGCGGAGCAATATGGCCGGCGTCATGGACGAGCGCGGCCGTTTCCCGGGCGCCACCGCATTGGCGGTCAGCCGCCCCGCCGCGTCGCGCGGCTGGAAATTGAAGTCGGTCATCTGGTTGTTGAGGAAGAAGCCGTCGACCATCCGCCCGGAGCCGAAGATGGACTCGACCGTGGTGGTCATCGAGACGACATTCCCTTGCGCGTCGCCGACCACGAAATGGCTGGTGCCCGCGGCCTCATAGGTCGCGTCGATCCCCGCCGTCCGCGCGCCGGGCGGCGTGCCGGGCGGGGGCGGCGGGCCGGGGCGCTCAGCGATCAGGCGGGCGCGCTCGGCGACATAAGAGGGGTCGAGCAGGCCCTCGACCGGGACCGCGGCGAAGGCCGGGTCGCCGACATATTGGTCGCGGTCCGCATAGATGAGCCGGCTCGCTTCGGCGAACAGGTACCAGCCCTGCGGATCGGCCGGCCCCCGCGCGCCGATGTCGGTCCGCTCCAGCAGGGCCATGAGCTGCAGCACGGCGACTCCGCTGGAGGGCGGCGGCGGTACGCAGATCAGGGTGACCCGGTAGGTGCGGCAGAGCGCGGGCCGCTCGACCGGCCGGTAGCCGGCCAGGTCCGCCAGGGTCATCGACCCGGGCAGTTCGCCCTCATGCACCCGGGCGACGATCCGCGCCGCGGTCGGCCCGCGATAGAGCGCGTCCGGCCCCTCGGCGGCCAGGCGGCGGAGGAAATCGGCATAAGCGGGGTTGCGGAGCGTATCGCCCGGATCGAGCAAGGTGCCATCGGCTTCCGCGAAATAGGCGCGGACGTCCGGGGCATTGTTCTGCGGGTTGCTGCCGGCGATCATCCGGCCGAGCCGCGGGCTGATGGTGAAGCCGTCGCGGGCGGTCCGCTCGGCATCGCCGAACAGGTCGCGCCAGGCCAGCCGGCCATGCGCGCGATAAGCGTGGTTGAGCATGCGCACGGCCCCCGGCACGCCGGTGGCCCGGCCGCTGACCACGGCGCGGCCGAAAGGCAGCGGGTTGCCCGCCTCGTCCAGGAACATGCCCGGCGTGGCGCCGGCCGGAGCAGTCTCGCGGCCGTCATAGACGGTCACCCGGTGCGAGCCGCCGTCATAATAGGTCATGAAGGCGCCGCCGCCGACGCCAGAGCTTTGCGGCTCGACCAGCGACAGCATCGCCTGGACCGCGATCGCCGCGTCGACCGCGCTGCCGCCGCGGCGGAGCACGTTCATCCCGGCCTCGACGGCGAGCGGGTTGGCGGCGGTGACGAAAATCTGCCGCTGCGGCGCAGGCCGGGCCGGCTGCGGCGCGGGGCGCGGCGTGGCCGCGCAGGCGGCGAGAGCGAGGCAGGCGATCAGCCCGAGGGAGCGCAGCAGTCTCATGCGACGGCCCTAACCAAGGACCGCGCCGCCGTCCACGTAGCACCGCCTTCCCTTACGGCACGCGATGGTCCATTTAGGCCGCGACACGGGGAAAGCCGTGCGGGGGAGAGAATGCGCCAGCTCGAACATTTCGAAAATCTCGTCGCCATGTTCTTCGCCCGGGCCAGGGAGAAAGGCGACGCGCCTTTCCTCTGGGCGAAGAAACAAGGCAAATGGCAAAGCATATCCTGGCGCGAGGCGGCGGAGCAGGTCGCCGCCCTCGCCGCCGCGTTGAAAGGCTTTGGCCTGGAGCCGGGCGACCGGGTGATGCTGGTCGGCGAGAATCGGCCCGAATGGCTGATCTCCGACCTCGCCATCATGGCCTCGGGCTGCGTGACGGTGCCGACCTACACGACCAATACCGAGCGCGACCATCAGCATATCCTGGACGATAGCGGCGCCCGCGCGGTGATCGTTTCCACGCAGAAACTGGCCAAGACCCTGCTCCCCGCCGCGATCCGGTCGAACAGCTGCGAGACGGTGATCGGCATGGAGGCGCTGCCCGGCGGGCAGACCGGCAATGTCGCCTTTCACGACTGGAACGCCCTGATCGCCGCGCAGAAGGCGGATGTCGACGCCGCCGCGGCGGCTGCCAGCTTCAAGCGCACCGAGCTTGCCTGCATCATCTACACGTCTGGCACCGGCGGCGCGCCGCGCGGCGTGATGCAGTCGCACGGCTCCATCCTGCACAATGTCGAGGGCTGCACCGCGCTCATCTCCGAGGATTTCGGGTGGGGCGACGAGGTCTTTCTTTCCTTCCTTCCTGCTTCTCACGCCTATGAGCATAGCGGCGGGCAGATGTTCCCGATCGGGCTCGGCGGGCAGATCTATTATTCGGAAGGGCTGGAGAAGCTCGCCTCCAATATCGAGGAGGTGCGGCCGACGATCATGGTCGTCGTCCCGCGCCTGTTCGAGGTGCTGCGCACGCGCATCCTGAAGCAGGTCGAGAAGCAGGGCGCCTTCGCCAATTATCTGATGCGCCGCTCGCTGAGCATCGGCGCCAAGGCCTATGCCGGCAAATCCTCCATCTTCGACAAGCCGATGGACTTCTTCCTGAACCGGACGCTCCGGCCCAAGGTCGCGGCCAGGTTTGGCGGGCGGATCAAGGCGCTCGTCTCGGGCGGGGCGCCGCTCAATCCCGAGGTCGGCGTCTTCTTCGAGTCGCTCGGCCTGACCCTGCTGCAGGGCTATGGCCAGACCGAATCCGGCCCGGTCCTTTCCTGCAACCGGCCGAGCGTCGGCCTGAAGATGGACACGGTCGGCCCGCCAATGCTGAACACCGAGGTGAAGATCGCCGAGGATGGCGAGATCCTGGTGCGCGGCGAGCTGGTGATGATGGGCTATTGGCGCAACGAGCCAATGACCGAGCGCACGATCATAGACGGCTGGCTGCACACGGGCGATGTCGGCCATCTGGACGAGAAGGGCCGGATCGTCATCACCGACCGGAAGAAGGACCTGATCGTCAACGACAAGGGCGACAATGTCGCGCCGGCCAAGGTCGAGGGCATGCTGACCCTACAGGCCGAGATCGTGCAGGCGATGGTGGTCGGCGACAAGCGCCCCTATGTCGTCGGCCTGGTCGTGCCCGACCCCGAATGGACCGCCGACTGGTGCGGCCAGAACGGGCGCAAATGCGACTTCTCCGAACTCGCCCACGACCCCGATTATGTGAAGGCGCTCTCCGCCGCCGTCGACCGGGTCAACAATGATCTCAGCGTGATCGAAAAGGTGCGGCGCTTCATCATCGCCGACGAGCCCTTCACGGTGGAGAATGCCCAGCTCACCCCCTCGATCAAGATCAGGCGGCACGTGATCAAGGAGGTCTATGGGGAGAGGCTGGACGCGCTCTACAAGCGCTGAGGTCATCGTGCTCCGGCAAAGGCCGGAGCTCTGGGTCCGAGACACGATCGTTTGACGCAACGCTCCGGCCTTCGCCAGAGCAGAATGGCGCCCTAAAACGAGTCCTTCCCGGCCCGCCGCGCCGCCAGTTCCTCGACCGAGCCGGCGCGCATGAAGGGATTAGTGGCCAATTCCAGTGCGATCGTGGTCGGCACGGTCGGCTCGCCCCGCGCGCGCAGCGCGACGACCTCGGCCATACGCTCGGCCAAGGCCGCATTGTCCGGTTCCACCGTCAGCGCGAAGCGGCCGTTCGACAAAGTATATTCGTGCGCGCAATAGACCATCGTGTCCGGCGGCAGCGCGGCGAGCCGCCGCATGTTCGCGTGCATCTGCGCCGGCGTCCCCTCGAACAGCCGGCCGCAGCCCATGGCGAACAAGGTGTCGCCGACGAAGATCACTGCCGCTTCGGGGATATGATAGGCGATATGGCCCGCGGTGTGCGCCGGCACTTCCAGCACGAAAGCCTCATAATCGCCGAGCATCACCCGGTCGCCCTCGGCCACGGCCCGGTCGATATCGGGGATCCGCGCCGCTTCCGCCGCGGGCGCGGTGATCATGCAGCCGGTCGCCGCCTGGATCGCCGCATTGCCGCCGATATGATCGGGGTGCCAGTGTGTGTTCCAGATCTGGCTGATCTGCCAGTGACGCCGCGCCGCCTCGGCCAGCACCGGCTCCGCCACCGCGGGATCGATCACCACCGTCTCGCACGACGCAGGGTCATGAAGCAGCCAGACATAATTGTCGGACAGGACCGGGATGCGGGCGACCTGCAATGCCATGGCGCGGCGCTTACCCCTTTCCCGAAAGCAGCGCCAGCGCCTCGCGGCCGAGCCGGTCGGTCAGTGCCTGCGCGCGCTCCGGCGTGACCAAAGCCGCCGCCTGGCCTGCCCACAATTGCGAATAATCGCCGCGCCCCCCCGCCTCGGCGGCGGCCCGCAGCGGCGCGAGGGCCGCGGAGGCATAAGGAAAGTGCGGCACCGCGTCGCTGACCGGCCCTTGCTCCTCGATCAGCCGGTTGCGCATCCCGCGCGCCTCCCGGCCGGAAAAGAGGTTGGTGAAGACCGTATCCTCGGCCTGCAGGGTGCCAAGCTGCCGCCGGTGCGGCGGCGCGACCAGGCTTTCCGGGGCGGCGAGGTAGGCCGTGCCGACCTGCACGGCGCTCGCCCCGAGCATCAAGGCGGCAGCGACACCCTCGGCATCGACGATGCCGCCGGCGGCGATCACGGGCACCGGCAGGCCCGCCATCTGACGGACAAGGGCGAACAGTCCGACCGGCCGATGGCCCTTCAGAAAATAGCCGGCATGGCCGCCCGCCTCGAAGCCCTGCGCGACGATCGCGTCACACCCGCGCAGTGCCAGCCAGGCCGCTTCCTCAGGCGTGGTCGCATTGCCGATGACCCGGACCCCCGCCGCACGGACGCGCTGCAGCAGGGCCTCGTCGGGCAGGCCGAAGTGAAAGGAGGCGAAGGTTGGACGGACTGCTTCGACAACCCGGCACATGGCCTCGTCGAAGGGCTGGCGCAGGCGCGCCGCGCCGCCGGGCGGGGCGACACCCTCCTGCCGGTAATAAGGCTCCAGCAAAGCCAGCCACGCGCTCTGATCCGGTGGCGGCGGCATATCGTGGCAGAAGAAATTGAGGTTGAGCGGGCCGTCCGCCTGCGCCCTGACCTCGGCCACCTGGTCGCGAACCTCATCGGGGCTCAGCAATGCGCAGGGCAGGGAGCCGACCGCCCCGCCCTTGATCGCCGCCACTGCCAACGCCACGCCGCCGGCGCCCGCCATCGGCGCCTGCACGACCGGCAGCCGCGCCCCGGACAGCGCGAGGAAGCGCCCGTCCGGCCAGCCGCTCACCAATGGCCGCTATTGGGCATGCTCGCCCAAGGCTCGGCGGGCTCCAGGCGGCCATCCTGCAACAATTCGATCGAGATATTGTCGGGAGTCCGGACGAAGGCCATGTGGCCGTCGCGCGGCGGGCGGTTGATCGTGTAGCCGGCATCCATCAGCCGCTGGCAGGTCTCGTAAATATCGTCCACGCGATAGGCGAGGTGGCCAAAATTGCGGCCTTCGCCATAGCTTTCGGGGGCGCTGCCGTCCGCGGGTGGCCAATTATAGGTGAGCTCCACCTGCGCATCCTCGTCGCCCGGCGGCGCCATGAAGATCAGGCTGAAGCGGCCCTGCTCGCTGTCCATTCGCCTGACCTCCCTGAGGCCCAGTAGTTCGAGGAAGCGGATCGTCTCATCCGGGTTCGAAACGCGGATCATCGTGTGCAAATACTTCATTGTCGGCCTTTCAGCTCGTCGATATAAATGCACGGTTCATCGGCGCCGTGCTGATGGACTCGCCGCCAGATAAGGGGCGTAGGGGTTCATACATGGCTGACGCGTCGAGGGGCAATTGCATGCGCATCGGGATCCTGCTGGCCGGACTGACGCTTCTGGCTGGCTGCAGGGGCGGCACCGCCGACAACAATGCCGCCGAGGCCAATCAGGTTGCGACGCCGCCGACCCGCGTCGCGGGCTTCGACTGGGGCAATCCCGGCGCGGAGCTGGCGCAGAACCAGGCCTTCGCCCGCTCGCAGGCGCTCTGCCGGTCGGTCGCCGGCAGCAACCCGCCGGCCGAGCCGGACCCGCGCGACGGCGGCGCTTCCCTGGCCGGCTGCGACGCGGAGGCGCTCTATTACGGGATCGGCATGGCGCGCGACCCGGCCCGGGCCCGGGCCTGCGCCGCCCGGCAGCAGCCGACCGACCAGATGCTCGAGCCCTTTGCCGGCAAGGCGATGCTGATGACCATCTATGCCAATGGCGAGGGGGCACCGCGCAATTTCGACATCGCCATCCGCCTCGCCTGCACCCTGGAGGGCGCGGAGCCGGCCGAATATGACCGGCGCGTCACTCGCCTCGCCCGGCTGCGCGACACACGCTGGCAGGGCCGCGATTTTTCTTATTGCGACGATATCGAGCCGGGCCTCGGCACCGGCCTCTGCGCCTCGCACCGGGCGTCGCTCGCCCGGCCGCAGCGCGAGGCGGCGCAGCGGGCGCTGATCACGCGCTGGTCGCCCGAGCAGCGCGCCGCCTATGAGCCGCTGCGGCGGGCGTTCGAGGAGTTCGTGGCGGCGTCGAAGGAGGGCGATCTCGCCCGCGGCGGCTCCTCCCATGCCTCGCTGCAGGGCCGGCTGGAGCAGGGCCTGCGCGACCAGTTCGCGGATATGCTGCAACGGCTCGACGGCGGCCGCGCGCCGAGCTTCACGTCTGGCCAGCTGCGCACCGAGGATTTGCAGCTCAACCAGGCCTATCAGGCCCGGCTGGCCGACGAGCGCCAATATGACGCGCCGGGCATCACGCCCGACTCGATTCAGAATGCGCAGCGCGCCTGGCTCCGCTACCGCGACGCCTTCCTGGCCTTCGCCGCGGTCAAATATCCCCGCGTCCAGCGCGACAGCCTCGCCGCCTGGATCACGCAGAACCGGTCACAGATCATTCCCGGTCTCTGAACTCGGTTCATCGACATAAATGCACGGTTCATCGACGACATGCGAATAAGACATCCGGCCGCCCGGCTTGGTTCGCGCGGCCCGGGAGTCTTGCAATGTCAGAGGAAACGAAGGGGAACAGGAAGTTCATTCTCATCGCGGCGGCCGTGCTTGCGGTCGGCATGATCGCAGGCGGCTATCTGCTCGGCGACGGGCTGAAGCGCGCGCACCAGGCCAATCGCGCCGTCACCATGCGCGGCCTCGCCGAGCGCAACGTCACCGCCGATCTCGCGACCTGGACGATCAGCTTCACCGCGCAGGGCACCGAGCTCGACGCCGTGCGGGCGGAGAGCGACCAGGACGCCGCCACCGTGCTGGCGTTCCTGCGCCAGGCGGGCTTCCCGGCGGAGGCGGTCAGCGATGCGGGCGGCTCGGTCAACCAGTTCTACGACACCAATCGCGGCGCCAACCAGGTCACCGTCAACCGCCGCATCCAGCTGCGCACGACCGACGTGATGCGGGCGCGGGCGGCCTATGCGCGGCAGTTCGAGCTGATCCGGGGCGGCGTCGCCATCCAGGAAGGCTCGGGCATCCAGTACAGCTTCACCCAGCTGAACAGCATCAAGCCGGCGATGATCGCGCAGGCGACGCAGGACGCGCGGCGCGCGGCGGAGCAGTTCGCGCGGGACAGCGGCACCGGCGTCGGCGGCATCCGCGCCGCGACGCAGGGCTATTTCTCGATCGGCGCCCGTGACGGCGACGCGGCCGAGGAAGGTGGCGGCGGCGGCTCCGACTCGCCCTTCCAGAAGGTGCGCGTCGTGACCACGATCGAGTTCTACCTGAACTAGCGCGGAGGTTGCGCCGGAGCCGGCGTCGAGGCCTGAGAAGGCACCGGCGCCGGTGCCGTTTGGGCCGGCGCGGTGCCGGGCGCGGGCGCGTCCTCCTCGAACTCGCGGACCGTGGCGAGGCTGGCGGCGGCCTGGCGGCCGGCCTCGCTGTCCGGGGCCAGCTCGACCACCCGGCGGTACAGCGCATAAGCCTCGTTCATATTGCCGGCCTGGCCGACGATCGTGCCGGCGAGCAGCAGGACATCGGGATCGTCGGGCGAGAGCTGCCGGGCGCGGGCGATGTCGCTGGCGGCGCGGGCCGCATCGCCGGCGCGGCGGGCAAGCGCCGCCGAAAGGTACCAGGCGAAGCCGTCGGCCGGCACCAGCTGCAGGGCACTGTCCAGATCGGCGCGGCCCCGGTCGGCATGGCCGAGCGCGACCTGGGCGCGGGCACGGTCGAGCAGGGCCTGGCCGCGCTGCGCCTGATCGAGGCCCGTGGTCGTGAGCGCGGCGTCGAGCACCTGCAGCGCGCGTTGCGCCTCGCCGGCGGCGAGCCAGGCATTGCCCGCCTGCGCCCGGAAGCCGGCCCGGCCGGGATCGTTCGCGGCCTCCGCGTCCTGTGCCGCCTGCTCGTAGACGGTGGCGGCGGCCGCCCATTGCTCCTGCGCGGCGAAAGCGAGGCCGAGGCAGCGGCGGGGCAGCAGGCGGCGCGCGCCCTGCTCCTGCAGCCAGGCCTGCGCTTCGGCCATGGCCTGCTGCGGGGCGGTGCGGACCAGAGCGATGCAGGCGCGGAGCCGGTCATTGTCGCCCGACGGCGCAGGGACCGGGGCAGCGGGGGCGGGCATGGCCTGGAAGGCGGCAAGCGCGAGCGCGTGAAGGGGCATGTCAGTCCACAAGGTTGGAGACGGTGTCGAGCAGGAGGTCGATATCCTGGTCGCGCGAGAGGCGATGGTCGCCCTGCTTGACGAGAATCGTCTGCACGTCCGCTGAACGGAGCTTCGCCATCAGGTCCGCAGAATATTGGGCGGGCACGTCCGTGTCGCGCATGCCGTGGAGCAGGCGGACCGGGCAGTCGATCGGAATCTCGACATGGAGCAGGCGGTGCGCCTCGGCGCTCTCGAAAAAGGTGCGCGTGGTGACGGTCGGCTCCGGCCCATAGGGATTGGGCTCCTCCAGCCTGCCGTCGCGGACGATCTGCATCTTCCGCCCGGCGCTATAGCCCCAGTCGGTGAAGTCCGGCGCGGCCGCGATCCCGACCAGCCCCGTCACGCGCTGCGCCCGGGCAATGGCGAGGTGAAGCATCAGCCAGCCGCCCATGGACGAGCCGACGACCACCAGAGGGCCCTCCGGCACGACATGATCGACCATGTGCAAGGCGTCACCAAGCCAGTCCCTGAAGCTTTGCGCCTCGAACTCGCCGCTGCTCCGCCCGCAGCCCGCATAGTCGAACAGCAGGCAGGCTTTGCCGGCGCGCGCGGCCCATTCGGCGAGCGCGCTCGCCTTGGCGCCGCTCATGTCCGAGGCATAGCCAGGCAGGAAGAGGATGGTCGGCCCGCGGCCGGCGCGGTGCTGATAGGCGAGCTGCACGCCGTCGCGCACGGTGACATAGTCGATCCTGGTCATGGCGTCGGCGCCTAGCAGCGGCGCGGCCGGATGGCGAGAAAAAGCCCCGGCGGTGCCGATCCTTAGCGTTACGAATTATTTGGACTCCGGAATAATTAGCGACCCCTCCCGGCGCTTGTCTGGCGATGCGGGACGCCCGCACTGGCGCGGACGGCCGGCTTTGCCTATATAGGGTGCATGCGAAACGCCTTCGCCCCGCTGACGACGACTACCACCCTCCCGGTTCGCCGGGGGGATTCCGGCGCGCGGCTCTAGCCGCGCCGGATCCTCGCCCGGGAAACGGGCGAGACTGGCGACCGCTCTCCCGTTCCAGACTTTTCCTCGGCCGCCGAGGCGTGCATTAGGCGCGCAACGAACAGGAACCATCATGGACATGCTTTCGATCACGCTTCCCGACGGCTCGGTCCGCGAGGTCGCGCCGGGCACGACGCCCGCCGACATCGCCGCCGCGATCGGCCCCGGCCTCGCCAGGGCGGCGCTGGCGGCGCGGGTCAATGGGGAATTGCGCGACATCGGCCGGCCGTTCGACGGGGACAGTGCGCTGGCCCTGGTCACGGCGCGCGACGAGGCCGACGCGCTGGAGCTGGCGCGGCACGATTATGCGCATCTGCTCGCCGAGGCGGTGCAGACGCTTTATCCCGGCACGCAGATCACCTTCGGCCCGGCGACGGACGACGGCTTCTATTATGATTTCGCCCCGGCGGCGGAGCGCGGCCCGTTCACGGACGAGGACCTGCCCGTGATCGAGGAGGAGATGCGGCGGCTGATCCGCGCCGACAAGCCGCTGAAGCGGGAGGTCTGGTCGCGCGAGCAGCTGATCAACCGCTGGCGGGAGCAGGGCGAGACGTTCAAGGCGGAATGGGCGGCGGAGCTGCCCGAGGGCGAGGAGCTCACGGTCTACTGGTCCGGTGGCGACTGGCTCGACATGTGCCGCGGCCCGCACCTCGCCTCGACGGGCAAGCTCGATCCCGACGCGTTCAGGCTGACGCGCGTCTCCGGCGCCTATTGGCGCGGCGACCAGAACAACCCGCAGCTCTCGCGCATCTACGGCACGGGCTGGCTGAACAAGAAACAGCTGCAGGAGCATCTGACGCGGCTGGAGGAAGCGGCCAAGCGCGACCATCGCAAGCTCGGCCAGGAGATGGACCTGTTCCACCTCCAGCAGGAGGCGCATGGCTCGGTCTTCTGGCACCCCAACGGCTTCGTCATCTGGCGCCAGCTCGAGGCCTATATGCGCCGCGCGATCGACGCGGCCGGCTATCAGGAGGTGAAGACGCCGCAGGTGATGGACGCCCGCCAGTGGGAGCAGTCCGGCCATTGGGGCAAATATCGCGAGAATATGTTCGTCATCCCCGACGAGGTGCCGAACACCGAGGATGAAGGGCCGATCGTCGGCGACGATGCGCAGTGGATGGCGCTCAAGCCGATGAACTGCCCGGCGCACGTCCTGATCTTCCGCCAGGGAATCAAGTCCTATCGCGACCTGCCGCTCAGGCTCTACGAGAATGGCTGCTGCCACCGCAACGAGCCACACGGCGCGCTGCACGGGCTGATGCGCGTGCGCCAGTTCACGCAGGACGACGCCCATATCTTCTGCCGCGAGGACCAGGTGGTGGCGGAGGTGCGCGCTTTCTGCGCGCTGGCCGACCGGATCTACAAGGATTTCGGCTTCACTTACTCGATCAAGCTGGCCCTGCGCCCGGAGAAGCGGTTCGGCTCCGATGCCGATTGGGACAAGGCCGAGCAGGAGCTGCGCGACGCGGTGGTCGAGGCCGGCCTCGCCACCGAGGCCTATGGCTGGGAGGAGCTGCCGGGCGAGGGCGCCTTTTACGCGCCCAAGCTCGAATGGCATCTGACCGACGCGATCGGCCGGACCTGGCAGGTCGGCACGATCCAGTCGGACCGGGTGCTGCCCGAGCGGCTCGACGCCTCCTATGTCGGCGAGGATGGCGAGCGGCACCGGCCGGTCATGCTCCACCGCGCCATCTTCGGCAGCTACGAGCGCTTCATCGGCATATTGATCGAGCATTTCGCCGGCCGGCTGCCCGCCTGGCTCGCGCCGACCCAGGCGGTGGTGGCGACGATCGTCTCCGACGCCGACGATTATGCGCTGGGCGCGGCGGACAAGCTGCGGGCCGCGGGCCTGAGAGTCGGGACCGACCTCAGGAACGAGAAGATCAACTACAAGGTGCGCGAGCACAGCGTCGCCAAGATCCCGAACCTGCTCGTCGTCGGCAAGCGCGAGGCGGAGGAAGGTACGGTCGCGCTCCGGCCGCTCGGTGCCGATGCCCGGCAAGAGGTGCTGCCCCTCGACGCGGTGGCCGAGCGGCTTGCGCTCGAGGCGCTGCCTCCCGACCTTAAGCAGTGACGGGCAACGGGGAGGCGTGAAAAGCGTCCTCCCCGGCGCCAGCCATCTTTCATTCAGCCATGTTATTGACTAGGTGAGGCCCTGCTTCATCACTTCAGGAGAAACGACGATACGACCCCCTCTCAACCGGCGCCCGCAAGCCCCGCCGCTCAATGGCCCCCGCTTCAACGAGTTCATCTCCGTGCCCAAGGTGCGCGTGATCGATGAGAATGGCGAGAATCTGGGAGTCTTGCTGACCGCGGAGGCGATCGAGCAGGCCGCCGAAGTCGGCCTCGACCTGGTCGAGGTCTCCCCCAATGCCGACCCGCCGGTCTGCAAGTTCCTCGACGTCGGCAAATTCAAATATGAGGCCCAGAAAAAGGCCAATCTCGCCCGCAAGTCGCAGAAGACGCAGGAGATCAAGGAGATCAAGATGCGTCCGAATATCGACGACCACGACTATGACACGAAGATGAAGAAGATCTTCGAGTTCATCGGCGAGGGCGACAAGGTGAAGGTGACGTTGCGCTTCCGTGGCCGCGAGCTGGCCCATGGCGAGCTCGGCATGCGGCTCCTCCAGCGGGTCCAGGGCGACGTCGCCGAGACCGCCAAGGTCGAACAGCATCCGCGCATGGAAGGGCGCCAGATGCTGATGGTCCTTGCCCCGAAATAGGGCGCTTTTCCCTCTCGAAACGCCGCTGAGCGGCGCCGTAGCCCCGCTTCGGCGCCGTTTGTGCATCTGCGTCATGTTTCCAGGGCGATGAGGAAAAGCTGCTTTCCGTAACGGCAAGCAAAATAGCCCGTTGCAGGTTGCAACGCTTCTGTTGCGGATTTGCCATAAAGCCCCGCAAACCTGCGGGAAACCGCGGCGTTTCCGCTGGCGTAAGGTTTCCGTGCACGTTAGCTTCCCGGCAAAACCAGAACCATCGGATTTCGGGGAGGAAGTCACATGTCCAAGAAATACTGGCTGCTGTCTGCCGGCGTTGTCGCGCTGGCCGTTCCGGGCGTCGCCCAGGCGCAGGATGATGCCGCCGCCGCCCAGAGCACGGATGCCGCGGCCACGCAGCCGGCCGCGGAAGACGACAATAATATCGTCGTCACCGCAACGGGCCGCCGCCAGGTTCTCCAGGACGTGCCGATCGCCGTCACCGCCGTCGGCGGCCAGGCCATGCAGAATTCGGGCGCGACCGACATTCGCCAGCTGAACCAGCTGGCCCCGTCGCTGCTCGTCTCCTCGACCGGCACCGAGGCCAACGGCTCCGCCCGTATCCGCGGCATCGGCACGGTCGGCGACAATCCCGGCCTCGAAAGCTCGGTCGCCGTGTTCATCGACGGCGTCTACCGCTCGCGCTCGGGCATCGGCCTCAACGAGCTTGGCGACGTCGAGCGGATCGAGGTGCTGCGCGGCCCGCAGGGCACGCTCTTCGGCCGCAACGCCTCGGCCGGCCTCATCCACGTCATCACGGCCCGCCCCGAATTCACCTTCGGCGGCCATGTCGACCTGTCTTATGGCAATTACAACTACATGCGCGGCCAGCTCGGCATCACCGGGCCGATCAGCGAGCAGATCGCCTTCCGCGTCGACGCCATCTATACGCGCCGCGACGGCTATTATGACGTGGTCAATGCCGCCAACGGCACCGAAGAGGACGTCAACGACCGCAACCGGTTCTTCATCCGCGGCCAATTGCTGTTCGAGCCGAGCGACGCGGTCACCGTCCGCATCATCGGCGACTATTCGACGCGCAGCGAATCCTGCTGCGGCGCCGTTTATACCGGCCTCGCCGAGACCTTCGACCCGACGCCGGGCGTCCCGGGCGATTTCTCGGTCCGCACGCCGGGCACCGGCGGCTCCGCCGACGGCAACCGCATCGTCGACGTGCTAACCAGCCTCGGCGGCACCTTCCCGTCGCGGGCCGACCCGTACCAGCGGGACATTTCGATGACCCCGGGCACGACCTATGAGGGCGAAACCAACGATTGGGGCATTTCCGGCCAGATCGACTGGGATCTGGGCGGGGCCACGCTCACCTCGATCACCGCCTATCGCCACTACAAGTCCTACTCGCCGTCGGACACCGACTATACCAATGTCGACATCCTGCGCCGCGACGACGACGACAACAGCTTCCGCGAGTTCAACACCTTCACCCAGGAGCTGCGCCTGCAGGGCTCCGCCTTTGGCGGCTTCCTCGACTGGCTCGTGGGCGGCTATTATGCGAACGAGAGCCTGGAGGTCCGCGACAATCTGCGCTTCGGCAGCCAATATGGCGCCTTCGCGTCCTGTCGCCTCGTCGCGACGCTCAGCCCCAATCCGCTGCTCCGCGACACCACGCAGCCGGGCTGCCTCGGCAACACGCCGCAGGTCGCGCTTGGCGGGGCCACCGGACGTCAGGCCTTCGGCGCCAATTTCGGCGCACTGGCCCCGCTCGTCCTTGGTGGGCTGGACCGGCTCAGCACGGTCAACAATGTCGGCGACAATTTCTCGACCTACAATCAGGACAGCACCAACTACGCGATCTTCACCCACAATATCTTCAATCTCGCCGACAATCTGAGCCTGACCATCGGCCTTCGCTACACGCACGAGCGCAAGGAATTCGACGCCAGCTTCAACAACACCAACACGGTCTGCCCGACGCAGCAGGCGGCCTTCGCCTCCTTCCTGACCGGCGGCGCCAATGCGGGTGCGGTTCCGGCGACGGCCCAGGCCTTCCTCCAGGGCATCGTCAACCTGACCTGCCAGGGCAACAGCTCCAGCTCGCTCAACGCGCTGAACCTGTCCGACGAGCGCAGCGAGGGTGAGTGGACCGGCACCGGCATCCTCTCCTGGAAGCCGATCCCGTCGCTGCTTCTCTACACCTCCTATGCGCGCGGCTATAAGTCGGGCGGCTTCAACCTGGACCGCTCGGCGCTCGGCCAGCCGATCTTCTCGCCGACCGACGCGCGCCAGTTCGGCGGCCGCAATGCCGGCTTCAACACCGGCAATTTGCAGTTCGACGCCGAGACGGTGAACGCCTGGGAAGTCGGCTTCAAATGGACCCGCCGCAACTTCACCCTGAACGTGGCCGCGTTCCGCCAGACCTTCGGCAACTTCCAGCTGAACACGTTCAACGGCTCGGTCTTCCTGGTCCAGAACGTCAACGGCTGCTCGGACCTGATCGGCGGCAGCGGCACCGACTCCGATCCGGTGGGCGGCATCAACCCGGCCGGCTCCGGCGGCTGCTCGGCCGACAATGTCCGCTCGGGCGTGGTCTCCACCGGCGTCGAGCTGGAAATGGCGATCTTCCCGGCGCACAATCTGCAGTTCACGGGCGGCTTCACCTACGCCAACACCCGCTATCGCGGCAATCTGGTCGGCCGCGACACGGGCATCCCGCTCGATCCGGCCCTGTTCCTGCTGCCGGGCGACAATCTGTCCAACGCGCCGAAATATACGGCCACGGCCTCGGTGACCTGGACGCCGGAGCTGGGCAGCAGCGGCCTGTCGTTGCTCGTCTATGCCGACACCCGCCTGACCGGCGACTATAATACCGGCTCCGATCTCTTCCCGGAGAAGGAGCAGAGCAGCTATGCGGTGGTCAACGCCCGCCTCGGCCTTCGCGGGGCGGAGCAGCGCTGGTCCGTCGAGCTCTGGGCGCAGAACCTGTTCAACCAGGATTATCAGCAGGTCGCGTTCAACACGCCGTTCCAGGGTTCGAACAGCCGCGCGCATGTCACGAACTTCGGCTCGCCGAGCTTCGCCACGGCCAACCAGCTCTTCTCGAGCTTCCTGGCCGAGCCGCGCACCTGGGGCATTACCGGCCGCTTCCGCTTCTAAGGCGCAAGCCGGACGAAAGGGGCCTCGCCGGAGACGGCGGGGCCTTTTTCTTTGTTCTTTCTCCCTCCGCTATGTAACCTTCAGGTTTCCTCGGAAAGCGCGGAGCCGATGCTGAACAACGACCTGAAGGCGAAGCGCGGCGAGCGGGGCTGGACCCAGGCCGAGCTGGCCGAGCGGGTCGGGGTCAGCCGCAAGACGATCAACACGGTCGAGAATAATGTCTTCATCCCCTCGACCATCCTGGCACTGCGCCTGGCCAAAGCGCTGGACGCGCCGGTCGAGAGCCTGTTCTGGCTTGACGATTAGGCGGCTTTCCTGCCCGCAGTCCCGGAACCGGCCGCCGCTTTCTGGAGCGCCGCATCCAGCCGCTTGAGCAGAGCGGGCGACTCCAGCTTCCCGCCATCCGGCCCGGTCAGGTAGAAGACGTCGACCGCGCGCTCGCCATGGGTGGCGATATGGGCGGAGCGGATCACGACCCCGCTTTCGTAGAGCGCCTGGGTGAGTTCATAGAGCAAGGCGGACCGATCCCGGGCATTGACCTCGACCACCGTATAGCGGTTCGACGCCTGATTGTTGACGAACACGGCGGGGTGGACCGCGAAGGCCTCGGCACGCCGGAGCGGCAGCGCCCGCGCCGCCAGCCTTTCCGCGGACGGCTCCTGCCCCTCCAGCGCCCTCAGTACCGCCGCCTCGAGCTTCTTCAGCTGATGATGTTCCCGCAACGGGCCGCGCCGACCGTCCTGGACGAGGAAATTGTCGAGCGCCATGTCGTCGGCCGTGGTGTGAATGCGCGCGTCGATAATGTTGCCGCCGGCCAGGCTGATCGCCCCGGCGAGCCGGCAGAACAGGCCCGGCTGATCCTTCACATAGACGCTGACCAGCGTGGCGCCGCGATGCTCGCGATCCCTGAGGACGAGCGGCGGCGCCCCGGAATCCGCCTCGACCGCGGCGACCAGCCGGGCATTGTCCTCCAGCGCCTCGGCCGGCTCGGCCAGCCAATAGGAATCCGGGAGCCGGGCCGCATAAGTGGCGAACCTGTCGCCGGGCCAGCCCAATTTATGCGCCAGCTCGTCCTGGACGGTCACCACGCGCTCGCGCCGCCCCTTCTCCTTATGGCCGAGCCGCAGCCTTTCCTCGGTCGCCTCATAGAGAGTCAGCAGGAGCTGGCCCTTCCAGGCGGTCCAGGTGCCCGGCCCGACCGCGGTGATGTCGACGACGGTCAGCAGATAGAGCAACCGGAGCCGCTCCAGGCTTTTCACCTGGCCGGCAAAGTCGTCGATCGCCTTGGGGTCGGACAGGTCGCGGCGCTGCGAGATCATCGACATGAGCAGATGATATTTCACCAGCCAGGCCACCGTCTCGGTTTCGGCGCCATCGAGCCCCAGGCGAGGGCAGAGCGCGAGGGCGATCTCGGCCCCAAGGTCGCTATGGTCGCCGCCGCGGCCCTTGGCGATGTCGTGCAGCAGCACCGCGGCATAGAGGGTGCGCCGCGAGGCGATCTGCCGGAACAGGGCGGTGGCGAGCGGGTGCTGCTCCTTCATCAGCCCCCGCTCGATCCGCGAGAGCAGGCCGAGCGCCCGGATGCTGTGCTCGTCGACCGTGTAATGGTGGTACATGTCGAACTGCATCTGGGCCACGACCCGGCCGAAATCGGGAATGAAGCGGCCGAAAATGCCGGCCTCGTTCATCCAGCGCAGCACCGTCTCCGGGTCGCGCTCCGAGGTCAGCACCGCCATGAACAGCCGGTTTGCCTCGGGATTGGCCCTGACCGCGGCGTCGATCAGCTTCGCGTGGCGGGCGGCGGCGCGCATCGCCAGCGGGTGGATTTCCAGTCCATATTTGTCGGCGAGCGCGAACATGCGGAGCAGACGGACCGGATCGGCGACGAAGAAATCGTCGTCGGGCACGGCGAGGCGGCCGCGATCGAGCAGGAAGCCTTCCAGCTTGCCGGGGCGGCGGCGGAAGGCGGGGAAGCCGAAGCGCCGCCCGCGCCCGGCGAACTTCTCGTCCAGATGGGCGAGGAACACCCCGGTCAGATCGCCGACCGTTTTCGCGTGCAGGAAATAATGGTGCATGAAGCGCTCGACCGCGCTCTTCCCCGGCCGGTCCGCATAATTCATCCGCGCCGCAATCTCGCGCTGATAGTCGAAGGTCAGGCGCTCCTCGGCCCGGCCGGCGATCAGATGAAGGTGGCAGCGCACCGCCCACAGGAAGCGCTCGGCGCTCTGGAACTGGCGCAGCTCCGCCGGCGAGAGCAACCCGGCCTCGACCAGGTCGGCCACGCCGCGCACGCGATAGGCATATTTGCCGATCCAGAAGAGCGCGTGCAGATCGCGCAGGCCGCCCTTGCCCTCCTTGATATTGGGCTCGACCACATAGCGGCTGTCGCCGAGGCGCTTGTGCCGCTCGTCGCGCTCGTCCAATTTCTCCTTGACGAAGCCCGCCACCTTGCCGGCGACGACCTCCTTCCAGAAGCGGGCGGCCACCAGATCGTAAAGCGCTTCGTCGCCCCACACATAGCGGGCCTCGAGGATGGCGGTGCGCACCGTCTGGTCGGCGACGGACACGCGGATTACCTCGTCCGCGCTCCGCGTGCTGTGGCCGACCTTCAGGCCGAGGTCCCAGAGCAGATAGAGGATCGTCTCGACGACCGTCTCGGTCCAGCCCGTCGATTTGTACGGCGTGACGAAAGCGATATCGACGTCCGAGTGGAGCGCCATCTCGCCGCGGCCATAGCCGCCCACCGCCATCAGCAGCAGCCGCTCCGACGTGGTCGGGTTGGCGAGCGGATGCAGCCGGGTGGTCACGAAGTCATAGGCGAGGCGGAGAATCTGGTCGGTGAGAAAGGCATAAGCCGCGGCCGCCTCCATGCCGGCATAGGGTTTTTCGGCCAGCCGCCGGGCGATCTCCTCGCGCCCAGCGGCGAGCGTCTGCTTGAGGATCGCGGCGCAGCCGGCCCGGTCCGCCCCGTCCAGCCGTGCCGCGACCGCGCGCCGGTCGACGATCTCGCGCTGGTGCGGGACGGCGTGGACGCGGGCGCTCATCCGCCTTGCTCCTCCGCCAGCCGCTTCAGCCGATAGACCAGCTCCAGCGCCTCGCGCGGGGCGAGGCTGTCCGGCTCGACCTCGGCCAACGCGGCATGGACGGCGTCGAGCGCCGCATCCTCCTGCACCGCGGCGGCGAAGAGGGGGAGGTCGTCGAGGCCGGCGGCGATGCCCCCGGTCGCGGCGCGGCCTTCCTCCAGCTTGGAGAGCACCGATTTGGCGCGGGCCAATACGGGCGGCGACAGGCCGGCCAGCTTGGCGACGGCAATGCCGTAGGAGCGGTCGGCCGGGCCGGTCGCGACTTCGTGGAGGAGGACGAGATCACCCTTCCACTCGCGCGCGCGGACATGGTGGAGACTGAGCGCGTCCAGCCGCTCGGCGAGCCGGGTCAGCTCGTGATAATGGGTGGCGAACAGGCAGCGGCATCTGGCCCGGTCGTGGATCGCCTCAACCACCGCCCAGGCGATGGCGAGACCGTCATAAGTAGAGGTGCCACGGCCGACCTCGTCCAGGATGACGAAGCTTCTCGGCCCCGCCTGGGCGAGGATCGCCGCGGTCTCGACCATCTCCACCATGAAGGTCGAGCGGCCGCGCGCCAGATTGTCCGAGGCGCCGACCCGGCTGAACAGGCGGTCGACCAGGCCGAGCCGCGCCCGGGCTGCGGGCACGTATGAGCCGGCCTGGGCGAGCAGAATGATCAGCGCATTCTGGCGCAGGAAGGTGGACTTGCCGCCCATGTTCGGGCCGGTGACCAGCCAGAGCCGGGACTCTTCCGACAGCTTGCAGTCATTGGCGACAAAGCGGGCGCTGCCCGCCTTCAGCGCCTCCTCGACCACCGGATGGCGGCCTCCCTCGACCTCGAAACAGGCATGGTCCTCGAAGCCGGGGCGGCACCAGCCGCCCTCGGCGGCGCGCTCGGCCAGCGCGGCGGCGACGTCGAGCCGGGCGAGCGCGTCCGCGGTGGCGGCAATCGCCTCGGCCCGGGCGAGGGTCTCGCCGGTCAGTATTTCGAAATGCGCGGCCTCGGCGGCGAGGGCATGGGCGCCGGCCTGGTTCACGCGTTGCGCCTCGTCGTGCAGGTCCGGTGCGTTGAAACGGACCACGCCGGCCAGCGTCTGGCGATGGGTGAAGCCCGATTCGGCGGCCATGAGCCTGTCGGCATTGCGGGCCGGCACCTCGATGTGAAAGCCGAGCACATTGTTGTGCCGGATCTTCAGCGTCGCGATGCCGGTCTGGCTCTTGTAGCGCGCCTCCAAAGCCGCGATCGCCCGGCGCCCCTCGCCGCCGGTGGCGCGCAAGGCATCGAGCGCGGCGTCATAGCCCTCGGCGATATAGCCGCCTTGCGCGGTATCGATCGGCGGCGACGGGACGAGCGCGCGCGACAGCAGGTCGGTCAGGGCGCCATGGCCGACGAGAGACGGGAGCAAGGCGGCGAGCAGGGCCGGTGGCGCGGCCAATCCGGCCAGCCGGTCGTGCAGCCGCCGCGCCTCGTCCAGCCCGTCGCGCAGCTGACCGAGATCGCGTGGGCTGCCACGCCCCGCCACCAGCCGGCCGAGCGCCCGGCCGACGTCCGGCAAAGCACGGAGCTGCCTGCGGAGCCAGTCGCGCAGCCCGGCATCGTCGGCGAACAGGGCGACCAGATCGAGCCGCGCCTCGATCACGCCCCGGTCGAGCAACGGCGCGCCGAGATCGGCGGCAAGCAGGCGCGCGCCGGCGCCGGTCACGGTCCGGTCGACGGTCGCGAGCAAGCTGCCCGCGCGGGTGCCGGACGCGGAGACCGTCAGTTCGAGGCTCTCCCGGGTCGCCGCGTCGATCATCATATGATCGCCGGACGACGACCCGAAGGGCGGGCGGAGGAAGGGCAAAGACTCCCGTGCCACCTCGTCCAGATAAGCGAGCAGCCCGCCGGCCGCGCAGAGAGCGGCGCGGTCGAACTGGCCGAAGCTCTCCAGGGTCGCGACCTCGAACTTCTCCTTCAGCCGCCGCTCGGCGGTAAGCGAGTCGAAGCCGGCCCTCCAGTGCTGCGCGCCCTCCAGCGGCTCGTTCGCGATCAATTCCGCCGCGTCCAGCCGGGCCAGCTCCGCATCGAGCGCGCCGGGCAGGATCGAGGCCAGTTCGAACCGCCCGGTGGAGACGTCCGCCGCAGCGAGCCCGTAGCGCTCTCCCACCTTCGCCACCGCGACCAGCCAGTTGGCGGCCCGCGAATCGAGCAGGGCCTCCTCGGTCAGGGTGCCTGCGGTCACCACCCGGACGATCGCCCGGTTCACCACCGATTTCGAGCCGCGCTTCTTCGCCTCGGCCGGGCTCTCGATCTGCTCGGCAATGGCGACGCGGTGGCCGGCCTTGATCAGGCGGGCGAGATAGGCCTCCGCGGCATGGATCGGCACGCCGCACATCGGGATGGGGGCGCCCGCATGCTCGCCGCGCGCGGTGAGGGCGATATCGAGGCAGGCGGCCGCCTGTTTCGCGTCGTCGAAGAACAGTTCGAAGAAGTCGCCCATCCGGTAGAAGAGCAGAGACCCCTCGGCCTCCGCCTTCAGCGCCAGATATTGCGCCATCATCGGGGTCGGCGCCCCGTCCGTCTTCGCCTGTGTGGCCATGGGCGTCACGTTAAGGCTTTGCCTTGCCTCCGTCACCAGTGAAGCCCTAGAGCGAACGACAAACAGGGAGAGCGCCACGTGAGCGAAGGCAGCAACGTCAAATTCTCGGAGGCCGAGGCGCTGGAATTCCATTCCATGGGCCGGCCGGGCAAGATCGAGATCATCGCCTCCAAGCCGATGGCGACGCAGCGCGACCTCAGCCTCGCTTATTCGCCCGGCGTCGCCGTCCCGGTTCGCGCGATCGCCGACGATCCGGCCGCGGCCTATGATTATACCGCCAAGGGCAATCTGGTCGCCGTCATCTCCAACGGCACCGCCATTCTGGGCATGGGCAATCTCGGCGCTTTGGCCTCCAAGCCGGTGATGGAAGGCAAGGCGGTGCTCTTCAAGCGCTTCGCTGACGTCGATTCGATCGACATCGAGCTGGCCACCGAGGATCCGGACAAGTTCATCGAGGCGGTCGCCCTGATGGAGCCGAGCTTCGGCGGCATCAATCTCGAGGACATTGCCGCGCCGGAATGCTTCATCATCGAGCAGGCCCTTCGGGAGCGAATGAACATCCCCGTCATGCATGACGACCAGCACGGCACCGCGATCATCAGCGCCGCCGGCCTGATCAATGCCTGCCACCTGACCGGGCGCGAGATGAAAGACGTCAGGATGGTGGTGAATGGCGCGGGCGCCTCGGCGCTCGCCTGCACCGCCCTGATCAAGGCGATGGGCGTCCGGCATGAAAATGTCATCGTCTGCGACCGCAAGGGGCCGATCTATCCGGGCCGCGAGGGCGTCGACCAGTGGAAGAGCGCCCATGCGGTGCCGACCGAGGCGCGCAGCCTGGAAGAGGCGCTGAAGGGCGCCGATGTCTTCCTCGGCCTCTCCGCCGCGGGTGCGCTGAAGCCCGAATGGGTGAAGGACATGGCCCCGCAGCCGATCATCTTCGCCATGGCCAATCCGGACCCCGAGATCACGCCGCCCGAGGCCAAGGCCGCGCGGCCCGACGCGATCGTTGCCACCGGCCGCTCGGACTATCCCAATCAGGTCAACAATGTGCTCGGCTTCCCCTTCATCTTCCGGGGCGCGCTCGACGTGCATGCGACGACGATCAACGAGGAAATGAAGATCGCCGCCGCAGAGGCCCTGGCCGAGCTCGCCCGGCAGCAGGTCCCGGAGGAAGTGGCCGCGGCTTATGGCGGCAAGGCGCACAGCTTCGGCCCCGATTATATCATTCCCGCCCCGTTCGACCCGCGGCTGATGGAAATCGTGCCCGCAGCCGTCGCGAAGGCGGCGATGGCCTCGGGCGTCGCGAAGCGGCCGATCGAGGATATGGAGGCCTACCGCCAGCAGCTGCGCGGCCGGCTTAACCCGACCACCTCGGTGCTCAGCCTTGCCTATGAGGCGGCCCGCGCCAATCCGCGCCGCGTGCTCTTCGCCGAGGGCGAGGAGGATGTGGTACTGCGCGCGGCCATCGCCTTCCGCGACGGCGGCTATGGCATTCCCCTGCTGGTCGGACGCGACGATGTCTACGATCGGCTGAAGGCACTGGGGGTCGACGACCCGAGCGGCTTCGAAGTGTATAACAGCCGCAAATATCCGCGCGTCGGCGAGATGGCGGACTTCCTCTACAACCGGCTGCAGCGGCGCGGCTATATGCACCGCGAGCTGGAGCGGCTGGTCAACCAGGACCGCAACATTTTCGCCGCCTTGCTGCTCGCCATGGGCGAGGCGGACGTGATGATCACCGGCGTCACGCGGCCCTATGCGCAGGCTTTCCGCCAGATTCGCCGCGTGCTCGATCCGAAGGAGGGGGTCACGCCCTTCGGCATCCACCTCATGGTCGGCCAGACCCACACCGTGTTCATCGCCGACACGACGGTGACCGAGCGCCCGACCGGCGAACAATTGGCCGAGATCGCGATCCAGACCGCCCATGTCGCCAGGCGTATGGGCCACGACCCGCGCGTCGCCTTCCTGTCTTATTCCAATTTCGGCAATCCGGAGGGCAGCTATCTCGAGCGGATCCGCGACGCGGTGAAGGTCATGGACCGGCGCGACGATGTCGACTTCGAATATGAGGGCGAGATGTCGCCGGACACGGCGCTCGATCCGGACCTGCAGAAGCTCTATCCGTTCATGCGCCTGACCGGCCCGGCCAATGTGCTGGTCATGCCCGGCCTGCAGACCGCCAACATTTCCGCGAAATTGCTCCGCGAGCTCGGCGGCGATTCGGTGATCGGGCCGATGCTGGTCGGCATGGAGCAGCAGGTGCAGATCGCCGCGATGAGCTCGAGCGCATCGGATCTCGTTACCCTCGCCGTGCTCGCAGCGGGCCGGATCGTCCGCTAGCGGGCGAAGAAAAAGCCGGGCCCGAGGCCCGGCTTTCCTTTCCAGCCTGATCGGCGGACGCCTGTTTTAGCCCGGATTGTCCGCAGTGGGCGCGCTCTGGCCGCGCTGTCCGACGGCGCCGACATTGCCGAACAATTCCTGCAGCAGGCTGCGGTGACGGCCGAGGGTCGGCGTCTCGCGGCTGTCCGGCTCGACATTGCGGACCAGCTCCATGCCGGTGCGCTGCACCGTGGAAACGTTGCCGGCCGGGTCGAAGCGGACGTGGAGCACGGTCTGCGTGTGCGGGCGCGGCCGGGTGAAGGCGGCGGCGCGGGTCTGGCGCGAGACATAATACCAGTCATTCTGCGCCTGATCGAACTGGCCGGTGAAGGTCGGGCGGCCCAGCGTGCCGGCGACCGAATCCTTATTGTCGATGCCGGGCTGGATCGCGGAGACGAGCTGCTCGTCGACCAGATAGCCCTGGTGATCGCGGATCGAGTTGCAGCCGGCGGTGAGCGCAGCACCCAGGCCGAGCGCCATGAGGGCGCGGGATCCGGAACGGAAGGTCATGAACGTGGAACTCCTGAACGCCGTGACGGCCGCCTTCGGGCGGGGCGCCGGCCTTGACTAGCTCCTCCAATATGAACATCGGCTAACCGGCGCAAGCCGCAGGCTTATTCCGGAAGCGATCCCATGTCCCTCTTGCAGCGCATTTTCGGCGAGAAGAAGCAGCGCGCGCCGCTGCGGCCGCTCTATGACGCCATCGTCGCCAGAGGCCGCGCGCCCGCCTGGTATCGCGAAGGGCTGGTGCCCGATACGATCGACGGCCGTTTCGACATGGTCTCGGCGATCCTGTCGCTGGTGCTGCTTCGCCTTGAAAAAGAGGGCGAGGCGGCGCGGGACCAGAGCGTGCTGCTCACCGAGATCTTCATCAACGATATGGACGGGACGCTCCGCCAGATCGGCATTGGCGATTATGTGGTCGGCAAGCATGTCGGGCGGATGATGAGCGCGGTCGGCGGCCGGCTCGGCGCCCTGCGCGACGGCCTGGCGGAGGGCTCGCTGCGCGCGGCGGTGGCGCGCAACGTCTTCCACGACGCGCCGCCCTCGGACGAGGCTCTGGGCTTCGTGGCGGGCGGCCTAGAGCGGTTCGCGGCGGCTTTGGACGGCACCGCCACCGATGCCGTGCTCGCTGGGCGATTGCCGTGACCGAGGCCGAGTTCAGCCGCCCGGTCCGCCTCGACACGCTGGGCGAGCCGCCGCGGAGCATGACGGTCGCGGCGGCGCCGGAGGAGCGGGCGGGCCTGGCCCGGCGCTTCGGCCTGCTCGGGCTCGCCCGGCTGGAGGCGGAGCTTGCCATATCCCGCATCGGCGACGAGATCGCGGTGGGCGGTACCTTGCAGGCGGAGCTGGTCCAGGCCTGCGTCGCGAGCGGCGCGCCGGTTCCGGCCGCTCTGGTCGTCCCCTTCGACATCCTGTTCCGCCCGCAGCCCGGCGCGGACCGCCCCGACGAGGAGGTGGAGCTCAGCGAGAGCGAGCTGGACGTGGTCTTCTACGATGGCGGGGAAATCGATGTCGGCGAGGCGGTAGCCGAGACGTTGTCGCTCAACCTCGACCCCTATCCCCGCTCGCCCGAGGCCGACGCGATCCTGCGCGAGGCGGGCGTGAAGCCGGAGGGCGAGGAAGAGAAGGGACCCTTTGCGGGGCTGGCCGCACTCAGGGATCAGCTTAAGGAATAGCCGTCATGCCAGCGCAGGCTGGCATCCAGGCGGGAGGTCCGAAGACAGTCGGGACCCCGGCCCGTCGAGGCCGTCAAAACGGAACGTCGTCGTCCAGATCGTTGTCGAACGTGGCCGGGGCCGGGCGCTGCTGCTGGCGCGGGGCCGGCGCGCCGAAATCGTCGCCGCCGCCACCGAAGCTGCTGCCATAATCTTCGCCGCCGCCAAAGCCGCCGCCCCCGCCGCCACCGCCCCGCGAATCGAGCAGGACCAGCTCACCGCGGAAGCGCTGCAGCACAATCTCGGTCGAATAGCGGTCCTGGCCAGACTGGTCGGTCCATTTGCGGGTCTGGATCTGGCCCTCCAGATAAACCTTCGAGCCCTTCTTCAGATAGGATTTGGCGACCCGGCCCAGATTCTCGTTGAAGATGACGACGCGGTGCCATTCGGTCCGCTCCTGGCGCTGGCCGTCGCGGTCCTTCCAGGTCTCGGAGGTGGCGACGCGCAGGTTCACGACCTCGCCGCCATTGTTGAGGGACCGGGCCTCCGGATCGTCGCCCAGATTGCCCACCAGGATCACCTTGTTCACGCCCGCCATGGCTTGATCGCCTTCTTTTCTAGAGCCCGGCGGCGGTCGCGATCCAGTAGGTCGCGCCGGCCGCCACATAGGCCAGTGCAAAGAGGTACCCTAGCATGAAGAGAGGCCACTTCCAGCCGTTCGTCTCTCGCCGGGCGACCGCAATTGTGGATAAGCACTGGGGCGCGAACACGAACCAGATCAGGAAGGCCAGGGCGGTGGGCAAAGACCAGCGGCCCTGCAGACGCTGGCCGAGGCTTTGCTGAAGCGCGTCTTCGTCGTCCCCCGCGTCGACCGAATAGGAGGTGGCGAGCGCCGCGACCGCGACCTCGCGCGCCGCCATGGCTGGAATGAGAGCTAGTGAGATTTCGTGATTGAAGCCGATCGGGCGGACGACGACCTCGAGCCCCGAGGCGATTCGGCCGGCAATCGAATATTCGCTCTGCTTCTGCCCCTCGGGCGCGACCGGGTAGGAGCTGAGCAGCCAGAGCGCGACGGTGACGGCGAGAATGATGCCGCCGGCCCGCTTCAGGAAGGCCCAGGCGCGCTGCCACAGCCCGATCAGGATCGTGCGGACATGGGGCGCCTGATATTTGGGCATTTCCATGATGAAGCCGCGCGCTTCGCCCCTGGTCACGGTCTTGCGCAGGAAGAAGCTGGCGACCAGCGCCCCGACGATCCCGAGGATGTAGAGGCCGAACATCACCAGCCCCTGCAGGCCGATGCCGAGCCCGACATTGTTGTTCGGGATCAGCGCCCCGATGATGAGCGTATAGACAGGCAGCCGCGCCGAGCAGGTCATCAATGGCGCGATCAATATGGTGGTCAGCCGCTGGCGCGGATCCTCGATCGTCCGGGTCGCCATGATGCCGGGGATCGCGCAGGCGAAAGAGGAGAGGAGGGGGATGAAGGCGTGGCCGGACAGGCCGGCCTTGGCCATCACCTTGTCCATCAGGAAGGCAGCCCGGACCATGTAGCCGGTCGATTCGAGCATGAGGATGAAGAGGAACAGGATCAGGATCTGCGGCAGGAAGACGATCACCGCGCCGACGCCGGCGATGATGCCCTGCACGATCAGGTCGCGGAAGAAGCCTTCGGGAATCGCGTTGGTCGCCGCCACGGCCAGCCATTCCTGCCCGCCTTCGATCCAGCCGATCGGCGCTTCGGACCAGGCGAAGACCGCCTGGAACATCAGGAACATCAGGGCGATGAAAAGGAGCAGGCCGAAGACGGGATGGAGCACGACCTTGTCGATGGCGAGAGTCGAGCGGCGGGTGAGCGTCTGGCCGGTGGTCGCCGCGGCGGCGATGGCGCGGGCGCGGCGCTGGACGCCGGTGAAATCCTCCTCGGGCCGGGCGGCCTGGCGCTCGGTGACCACGGCGGCGCCGAGGGCCTCCTTCACCGCCTCAAGCCCGCGCTTGCGGACCGCGACCGTCTCGATCACCGGCGCGCCCAGCTCGGCGGCAAGCCGCGCCGTGTCGATGGTCAGGCCGTCGCGACGGGCGAGATCGACCATGTTGAGCGCCACGACGGTCGGGAAGCCGAGGCCGATCACCTGCAGGGCGAAGCGCAGGTGATTGTCGAGATTGGTGGCGTCGAGCACGATCAGCAAGGCGTCCGGCAGCCGCTCGCCTTCCTGCCGGCCGAGCACGACATCGCGGGTCACCTGCTCGTCCGGGCTGGAGGCGTCGAGACTGTAGGCGCCGGGCAGGTCGACCAATTCGACCGGGCGGCCGTCAGCCAAGGAGAGGCGGCCGGATTTCCGCTCGACGGTGACGCCCGGATAATTGCCGACCTTCTGCCGCGCGCCGGTCAGCATGTTGAACAGGGCGCTCTTGCCGGCATTCGGATTGCCGACCACCGCCACCAAAGGAATGGCCGTCATCCGCCCGTCGCTTCCACCATGATCGACTGGGCCTGAGCGCGGCGGATGGCGACCTGCATCCGACCGATGCGGATGGCGAGCGGGTCGCGGCCGAACAGCCCGGCATGGAGCGCCTCGATCGCGACGCCCTCGTCGAAGCCGAGATTGCGCAGGCGCTTCGCGTCGCTCTCGCTAAGCGACTCCCAGGCGATTCCGGTCACGGTCGCCGGCCGGTGGAAAGGCAGTTGGTCGAGGCTCACCCGCATCGGCCCCTCAATGGCCTAGCTGCGAGTCATTATCAATAGCGTGCCTCAGGGCGCTTCAGGCGGCGGCAATGCCCTCCGGCGCGCCGGCCCCCTGGGCGCGGCGGCCGCCCGTCGTGGCGAGGCGCGGGCCGGCGCCGGCGATCACGCACTGGCAGCGGCCCCTCGCCTTGGCCTGGTAGAGCGCACCGTCCGCCGCCTCGATCAGGCCCGAAAAGGCGCGGCCATGTTCGGCGCTGAGTGCGATGCCGATGCTGACCCCAATCTCCACGGCGCGGTCGCCGAGAAGATAGGGCTGGCCACTGAGCGCGGCGATCGCCCGAAGCCCGATGGCCCGCGCGTCGGCCGGGCCGCCGCAGGGAGCGATAAGGAGGAATTCGTCGCCGCCGATCCTGGCCGCGACGCCGCCCTCGGGCATCAGTTCGCGAAGCCGGTCCGCCACCTCGCCCAGCAGGTCGTCGCCGGCGCTGTGGCCGAGCGTGTCGTTGACCTGCTTGAAGCCGTCCAGATCGAGGAAGAGATAGGCGACGTCCCCATGCTCCCCAGCCGCGTCCCGCCGCTCGAGCTCGGCGGAAAGGCCGGCGCGGTTCAGCAGATCGGTGAGGCTGTCGTGACGGGCGCGGCGGTCCTTCTCCAGCTCCGCCTCCATCCGCTCGGTCAGCATCCGGTTCAGCCGGAAGGCGGCGGTGGTCATCGCATAGAGATAGAGCGGCACCTGGAAGGCGGTGACCAGCATGATCGGCTCGCCCGAGGCCAGGGCCGCCGCGGTGCAGGGGCCGAGGCTGAGGAGGATCATCACGCCGACGAGGCGCGGGGCCGCGAAATTGCGCAGGCAGACCCCCCCGACCATGGCCGCGGCGGAAAGGAAAGCGAGAGTCGAAGCGACCCAGTCACCCGAGAGGACCGAGATCAGGCAGCCGAAGCCGACGCAGCCTGCCCACATGCAGGCGAGAAGGATGTAAAGGTCGCTCGGCCCGTGCCGCCCCTCCTTGACCGCGCGGCGGCCGAGAATCAGCACCGGGGTGCGGACGAGCGCGAGCAGCAGCTCCATCACCGCCCAGAAGATGAAGAGCGGCGCCGGGTTGCGCAGGGCGATGACGGTGGAGACGGCGAGCGTGTTGAGCACGCCGCCCAAGAAGATGGGCAGCGAGCCGTACAGGCTCCTGAACAATTGCGTGCGGATCGAGTCCGGCAGCGGCCGGCCCGGATCGACCAGCCAGCGCGTCAGAACGCCCTGCGGCAGCACGCCGCGGCTTTCATATGTCACGTTCGCTTTCCCACCTTTTCGGTCGGGCGGGTATAATGCTGAGGTCTTAAGTCTTCGTGAGGCGGCGATACGCCGGCGGAACGATCCGCAGCGTCAGATTGCCGGGTAGCGGAGGCGTCCCAGAAAGCGACTCACCGAGAAATGCGGGCTGGTGCTGCCCTGCCAGCGCGCCTTGGCCTTTTCGAAGCGCATCACCTCCTCGATCCGCCGGTCGAGAAAGGCCCTGGTGTCGGCCAGGTCCTCGCTGGCATCGTCGAGGAAGACCATGGTGGTCGAGCCATAGACGCCGATCAGGATGGCCCGCTTTGAATAATGATTAAAATCGGTGGCCGTATCGCCCGCGAGCCGCCAGATGCGGTCGGCGCTCCGCCAGGCCAGAGCGGCGGCGCCCGGGGCGTTGCGCGGCAAAGCGAGAATCGACAGCGCGCGGCGCAGCGCCTCCCGATAGGGAAGCAAGGTCTGCAGCCGGAAAAGGAGCAGGTTCCCGATCCGGTCGCGGATCTTCATCTCCGCGATCAGCTCGGGCGGCAAGGCGGCCAGCATCGCCTTGTCGACCCAGTCGAACCAGGCGTCGATCATGTCTGGCGCGCCGCCCGGGAAAGCGAGCCGGGCGCGGTCGGCGGGGACCTTGAGCTCGTCCGCGGCCATGGCGAGCGCCGCCTCGCCCCAGCCGTCAAACGCGGCATGGGCGCCGAGCCGCGGCGCCAGCGCCGCCTTCAGCTCGTCCAGGTTCATGTCGAGGGGCTCGACCATCGCGCCTCATTGGCCCTCGACGGGCACGCTGGCAAGCCTGCGGTCCGGGAGCCTGATCAGGACGAGGGCCGCGCAGACCAACAGCGCGCCGAGCAAATCACCCACGCCCAAAGTCTCGCCATAGACCGCCCAGCCGATCGCGGCCGAGGCGATGGGCTGGGTGAGGAAGCAGAGGCCCACGAGCACCGGCGAGAGATGCCCCATGGCGTAGACGAGCAGGCCCTGGCCGACGAGCTGGCTGGAGATGGAGAGGGCAATGACCGGGGTCCAGTCGATCGGGATCACCGTCTCGCCCATGGCGAGCGCGAAGCCAAGCAGGGGCAAGGCGCCGGCGGCGGTGGCGATGGCGAGGACCGGCCAGGGCTTCATCGTCCGCCGGGCGCGGTCCACGGCGATCAGGTAGAAAGTGTAGAACAGGCCGGCGAGCAGGCAGAGCAGGTCCCCGGCGAAATGGTCGGCGGAGAGCTCATAGCTGTTGCCGAGCAGCAGCATCGTGCCCGCCACGGCGAGCAGCAAGGCCAGGCCCTGCGCCTTGTGCGGCAGTCGGCGGAGCAGGATGAAGCCGTATATGGCGAACAGGAAGCTCGCGAAATTGCCGAACAACGTGGCGTTGGCGAGCTTGGTGATCAGGATGCCCGCATGCCAGGCGGCGAGATCGGCGGCGAAGAAGATGCCGCCTGCGGCCACCGCCGCGATCAGCGCCCAGCGCGGGAAGGGCTCATTCTTTCCCTGCCGCATGGCAAGGAAGACGAGAAAGGGCACGGCCAGAGCGAGGCGCCAGAAGCCGGCAGAAACCGGCCCGATATGCCCCACGTCCTGAGCAAGACGTACCATCCAGGGGCCGGCGGCGAGGAACAGATTTGCTAAGATGAGGGCCGGGAAGGCGAGACGCGGTGCGGGCTGGTGCATCTCGCTTTGCAACCCTTATATCCTCTCGCACCCGCAGCTGAAAGACAGGCCCTCGCCCATGCCCTCGCTCTTCGATCCGATCAAGCTCGGCGCCCTGGAGGCGCCCAACCGCATCCTGATGGCGCCGCTGACCCGCGGCCGCGCGACCCGGGAGCATGTTCCGACCGAATTGATGAAGACCTATTACAGCCAGCGCGCCGGCGCCGGCCTGATCCTCACCGAGGCGACCGGGATCAGCCAGCAGGGGCTGGGCTGGCCCTATGCGCCCGGGCTCTGGTCGCCGGAGCAGGTGGAGGCCTGGAAGCCGATCGTCGAGGCGGTCCACGAGGCTGGCGGACGGATCTTCGCCCAGCTCTGGCATATGGGGCGGCTTGTCCATTCCAGCCTCGGCGGCGGCCAGCCCGTCTCCGCCTCGGCCACGACGGCGCCGCACAAGGCGCATACCTATGACGGCCGCCAGCCTTATGAGGAGGCGCGCGCGCTCCGCCTCGACGAGATTCCCGATTTGATCGGCGATTATGAGAAAGCCGCCGCCAATGCGATCGCGGCCGGGTTCGACGGCGTCCAGATCCACGCCGCCAATGGCTATCTCATCGACCAGTTCCTGCGCGACAATTCCAACTTTCGCGACGACGATTATGGCGGGCCGGTCGAGAACCGTATCCGCCTGCTCCGTCAGGTCACGCAGGCCGTGGCCGACACGGTCGGTGCGGATCGCACCGCCGTCCGCCTCTCCCCCAATGGCGATTCGCAGGGGGCGAATGACAGCGACCCGTTCAGCCTCTTCCCCGCCGCCGCCGCGGCGCTGGCCGAGATCGGCATTGCCTTCCTGGAGCTGCGCGAGCCGCCGCGCGACGGCACATTCGGCCAGGCCGAGGTCGATCCGGTCCACCCCTCTATCCGCAAGGCGTTCAAGGGGCCGCTGGTGCTGAACTCGGATTATACGCTGGCCCGCGGCCAGGCGGCGCTCGACACCGGCGAGGCCGATGCGATCACCTTCGGTCGGCCCTTCATCTCCAATCCGGATCTGGTCGCGCGGCTGCAGAGCGGCGCCGCGCTGGCGCCCGACGAGATGGCCACCTGGTACACCCAGGGAGCCGAGGGCTATGTCGATTATCCCGCGCTGGTCTAGAGCCAGGGCGGAGGCCTAGGCGAAGCGCTCCCTGAGGGCGAGCATGGCGAGCGCGGCCTTGGCCGCCTCGCCGCCTTTGTCCTTCTCCTCGGGCCGGGCGCGCGCCAGAGCCTGCGCCTCATTCTCGACGGTGAGGATGCCATTGCCGATGGCGAGGCCGTCCAGACTGAGCGCCATCAGGGCGCGGGCGCTTTCACCGGCGACGATCTCGAAATGATAGGTCTCGCCGCGGATCACGACGCCAAGTCCGACATAGCCGTCATAGGCGCCGCTCTCCGCCGCCAGCGCGATCGCGCCGGGCACCTCCAGCGCGCCGGGCACGGTGACCGTCTCATGGGCATGGCCCGCCGCCTCGATCGCCGCGCGGGCGCCCTGCAGCAGCAAGTCGTTCAGATGGGCGTAGAAGCGCGCCTCGACGATCAGGATCTTCGCCATATTCATTCCTTTCCGAGGAGGATCGGCCGTTCCTCGACAATGGCGAGGCCATAAGCGCCGAGCGCCACCGGCGTGTGATGGCTGTTGCTGAGCAGGATCATGTCATGCACGCCGAGCTCCGCCAGGATCTGCGCGCCGACGCCATAATCGCGCAATTGCTCGCTGTCCCCCTCGGCCCTGATCCCGGCCCGCGCCTTCAGCGCCTGGGCGAGTCCGCCGGGCACGGGCCGATTGATCACCACGATCACGCCCGCGCCCGCTTCGGCGATGCTGCGCATCGCGCCTTCGAGCAGGCCGCCGCGCGCGCCTTCCTCGGCGAAAGTGTCGGAGATGATCGAAAGCGCATGCATGCGCACGATCGTGGGCTGGGCCGGATCGACCCGCCCCTTCACCAAAGCGATCTGCTCCAGGCCCGAGGCCTTGTTGAGGAAGGTCTTCGCCGTCCAGGTACCGCCCCAGCGACTTTCGAACTGCGCTTCGGCGGTCTGCTCGACCAGCCGGTCCTTGCGCAGCCGGTAGGCGATCAGGTCCCGGATCGTGCCGATGCGCAGATTGTGCAGCTGGGCGAAGGCGAAGAGCTCGTCCATCCGCGCCATCGTGCCGTCGTCCGACATGATCTCGCAGATCACGCCGGAGGGATTGAGTCCCGCCAGCCGGGCGACGTCGACCGCCGCCTCGGTATGGCCGGCGCGGACCAGCACGCCGCCGTCACGCGCGGTGAGCGGGAAGACATGGCCGGGGGAAACGATATGCTCCGGCCCCTTGGACGCGTCGATCGCCACCGAGATGGTGCGCGCCCGGTCCGCGGCGGAAATGCCGGTGGTGACGCCCTCCTTGGCCTCGATTGAGGCGGTGAAGGCGGTCTCCATGCGGGTGCCGTTCGTCCGGCTCATCGGTTGAAGGGCGAGCTGGTCGACCCGCTCCTTCGAGAGCGCGAGGCAGATCAGCCCGCGGCCATGCTTGGCCATGAAGTTGATCGCGTCGGGCGTCGCCATTTGGGCGGGGATGATGAGGTCTCCCTCATTCTCCCGGTCCTCGTCGTCGACCAGGATGAACATGCGCCCGTTGCGCGCCTCGTCGATGATCTGCTCGGCCGACGCCATGACGCCGCGCGCCCCGCCGGCGAGGAACTTCTCGAGCTTCAGCAAAGTGTCGGCGGTCGGGTTCCAGTCGCCGTCGCCCAGCTTGCGCAAGGAGTTGGGGTGAAGGCCGGCGGCACGGGCCAAGCCGGCGCGGCTCATCTCGCCGCTGGCGACCATGTCGCAGAGGCGGTCGATCAGGATGGTGCTCATGCGGGCCGAATATCACACCACAATGTGATGCGCTATTGCGAAATTCACATCACAGCGTTGCGCGCGTCGAGCATCCGGCCGAGATAGCGCGCCAATATGTCGATCTCGATGTTGATCCGGTCGCCCGGCCGGACCTCGCCGAACCCCGTCTCCCTGGCCGTGTGCGGGATGATGTTCACCGCGAAGGTGGCGGCGCCGCCGGGCAGCGGTTCGACCTCGTTCACGGTCAGCGAGACGCCGTCGATCGCGACCGAGCCCTTGGCCGCGACATAGGGCGCCAAGGCGGCCGGCACCGAGATCCCGATCCTGAGCGAATCGCCGACGGGCTCGACCGCGACCACGTCGCCGAGGCCGTCGACATGGCCGGTGACGATATGGCCGCCCAGCTCGTCGCCGACCTTCAGCGCGCGCTCCAGGTTGAGCGGCCGGCCCTCGCTCCACATGCCGGGCGGCGTGCGGCTCCGGGTCTCGCCGGAGACGTCGACCGCGAACCAGCCCTCGCCCTTGTCGACCACGGTCAGGCAGACGCCCGAGCAGGCGATGGACGCGCCGAGATCGACGCCCGCCATATCATAGGCGGTGGCGATGGTGACGCGCAGATCGCCGCGCGCTTCGACGGCGGTGATCCGCCCTTTGTCGGTGATGATCCCGGTAAACATCAGGTCCCTTTGGGCGCATCATCGGGCGGAAAACCGGTTCCCGCTTTTCCCGATGATGCTCGCTGGCGTTCGTAGACCTGCAGCGTGTCGCTGCCAAGCTGGCGCGTCCCGGTCGGGTGCCAGCGGCCATGCGCGTCGGCCAAGGCCTCGAGGCCGATCCCGCCGATCCCGGCCTTGCCCTCGCCGATCAGGATCGGGGCCCGGTAGATGAGCAGCCGATCAACCAAATCGGCGGTAAGGAAGGCGGCGGCGGTCTCCGCGCCGCCCTCGACAAGCAAGTCGTTGACGTCGGTAAGCGTGCAGATCGCCTGCGGGCTGGAGAGACGGGTGAAGCCGTCGACCGGCCCGCCAGTGGTGAGCAAGGCCTTGCGCGGCGAGGCATGTTCCAGGCCCGGCAGCCGCACGTCGAGGCGCGGCCGGTCGGTCTCGTACGTGCCGCGCCCGACCAGGATCATGTCGGCCCGGGCCCGCTCCCGGTGCACATCCTCGCGCGCCTCGTCGCCGGTGATCCACTTGCTCTCGCCCGAGGCCAGAGCGATGCGGCCGTCGATCGACATGGCGAGCTTCAGCGTCACATAGGGCCGGCCCAGCCGGATCCGGGTGAAGAAACCGGCCATGCTCTGCTCGGCTTCCTGCTTCAGCACGCCCGTCAGCACCTCGATCCGGGCCGTCTCCAGCCGTTCGATGCCAAGGCCGTTGGTGCGCGGATCGGGATCGCCGACGCCGATCACCACTTTGGCGGGCTTCGCCTCGGCCAGCAGGGTCGCGCAGGCGGGGCCGCGGGCGCTGACATGGGCGCAGGGTTCCAGCGTCGTGTAAACGGTCGACCCGCCGATCGACCCGCCGGCGGCGTCGAGCGCCATCGCCTCGGCATGGGGCCGGCCGCCATTCTGGGTCCAGCCCTCGCCGATGACCGCGCCGTCGCGGACGATCACGCAGCCGACATTGGGGTTGGGGGCGGTGAGGCCGCGGCCGCGCTCCCCGAGCGCGATCGCCGCCTGCATCCAGCCTGTTTCGGTCAAAGCCCGATCCGGCTCAGACTATTGTCCGCGGCCTGGAAGTCCGCCTGGCGGGCGGCGTCGCGGCGCGCTTTCTCCGCGGCGACGCGCTCGACATTGGCACGCGTGTCCGCCTCGGTCCGGTTGGCCGGCCAGCTCTCGATATAGGTGACGGTGGGGCCGGGCCTGATGTTGGTGCGGCCGTCCAGCCAGAAGGCGAAGCCGAGCGCGATCGGGATCAGGACGGCGAGCAGCCCGGCGATCCATTGGACGCGCGTGCGCGTCGACCAGAAGAGCTTCAGATCCGCCCACAAAGCGCGCGGGCCGGAGACGGGGGGGAAGACCGACATGGGGCCTAGATAGGCGCCAACGTCAGGCTTCGCCACCCCGTCCCGCGTCTCCATCCGCTCAGGCCTCGGGCAGGCGGAAGGTGACGGTGAACACCATGGTCGAGACGATCGCCCGGCCGTCGACCGTCGCCGGGCGGAAGCGCCAGCGGTTCATCGCCTGGCGCTGGGTGATCCGCCAGAACGAATCGTTGGTCGCGGACAATTGCTCGATCGCGGTGACTCGCCCGTCGGGGCCGATCGTGATCCGGACCCGGACGCTGCCCTCCCGCTGCGCCGTCTCCATGTCCCGCGGATAAGGCGGCTGCAGGGCGTCGCGGTAGCGCGGATCGACCTGGGCGGCGATGCGGACGGGATCCGGGACGACGGGCCTCACGGTCAACTCGGCCAAGCGGGTCGGGCCGGGGTCCGCCGGCGGCCGGGGTGGAAGCGGGTCTCCGGTGACGACCGGCCCGGTCGGCACCAAGGGGGCCACGGGGGGCGTATCGATCCGGCTCTCCTGCCGAGCCTGATCCTGACGCGAGTCGGGCGGCGGCGGATTGGGCGGCGGCGGTGGCGTGGGCGCCGGGATCGGGATCGTGTCGATCACATGGGGCACCTCCCGCTGGAACGTGGTGGTGCCGAACATGATCACCGCGCCAAGGGCAGCGGCATGCAGGCCGACCACCGCGCCGAAGCTGACGGGGCTGCGTCTTTTCTCTTCCAGAAAGCCGTTCGCGTACATGAGCCTCTCCTCATCCTCTGGTGCGACTCATGATATAATATATCGTGATGTTATACTATACCATTAATGAGGGTCGCAGAATTTTCCTGGCGAACGTTGCGAAGGGGTCAGGCCGAGGCGGCGGCGCGCAGGCGGGCGACGGTTTCTTCGCGGCCGATCAGAGGGAGCAGGGCCGCCATTTCGGGGCCGCTGTCGCGCCCGGTGAGGGCACGGCGGAGCGGGTGGAAGAGCGATTTGCCGGCGCGGCCACTGCTCTCCTTCAGGCGCGCGACCAGCTGCGGCCAGGGTGAGTCGGCCCAGTCCAGCGACTCGGCGGCGGTCGCCGCCTGGACGAGGAAAGCGCGATCCTCGGCCGCCGCGCCCTGCTCGACATGGCCGTGCAGGATCTCCCACCAGTCCGCCGCCTCGGCCACGATCTTTAGATTGGGGCGGATCGCATCCCAGTCCGCTTCGGCCATGCCGGCGGGCAGCCGGTCGCGCACGCGGACGAAAGGCAGCTGGTGGACGATGCGGGCATTCAGCCCTTCCAGCTCGGCCAGGTCGAAGCGGGCGGGCGCCCGGCCGAAGGTGCCGAAATCGAAGCCGGCGACGAGCGGCGCGGCGTCGGCGATCGGCTCGACCGGCAGGCTGGTGCCGATCCGGGCCAGCTTGGCGCGCAGCGCCTCGGGCTCGATTCCCTCCTCGCGCAGCGCTTCGACCCCGGTCGAGCCCAGCCTCTTGGCGAGCTTGCCCTCGGCGCCCGTCAGCAGGGCCTCATGCGCGAAAGCGGGCGCGGCGGCGCCCATGGCCGCGAACATCTGCAGCTGCAGGCCGGTATTGGTGACATGATCCTCGCCGCGCACGACATGGGTCACGCCCATGTCCATATCGTCGACGGCGCTCGGCAGCATGTAGAGCCAGGAGCCGTCCTCGCGCCGGATGACGGGATCGCTGAGCAAAGCCGGGTCGAGCTGCTGCGGCCCGCGGATCAGATCGTCCCAGAGGATCGGCGCATCATGATCGAGCTTGAAGCGCCAGTGCGGGCGGCGGCCCTCGGCCGCGAATTTCGCCTCGTCCGCCTCGGTCAAGGCGAGCGCGGCGCGGTCGTAGACGGGCGGCTTGCCCCGACCGAGCTGGATCTTGCGCTTGAGATCCAGTTCCTGCGCCGTCTCCCAGGCCGGATAGGCCCGGCCCGCCTCGTACAGCCGTTCCAGCGCCGCCTCATAAGCGGCGAAGCGGGCCGACTGGCGCGCCTCGCCGTCCACGTCCAAGCCGAGCCAGGCGAGATCGGCGCGGATCGCCTCGACATAGGCCTCCTCGCTGCGCTCCCGGTCGGTGTCGTCGATCCGCAGCAGGAAGCGGCCACCATGTTTCCGCGCCCAGAGCCAGTTGTGCAGGGCCGTACGGATATTGCCGACATGGATGCGGCCGGTCGGCGAGGGGGCGAAGCGGGTGACGACGGTCATCCGGGCCGCTTAGAGCCTGATCGCCGCCGGTAAAAGCGCTTCGCGCGATTACCGACGGCGTGAATCAGGCTATCGCATTTGTCGCGGCCTTGATTCACGTTTCAGGCCTGGCCTGAAACGATCAAGGCCGTACCAGTTCGGCGGCGGTGGAAGCGCTTCGCGCCTTGCCTTCGCCCGCTCCCGCCGTAAGAGAGGGCGCCATGAAGTTGATGTCCGGCAATTCGAACCTGCCTCTGGTGCAGGCCATCGCTCAATATCTGGAGCTGGAGATCACCCAGGCGAGCGTGCGCCGCTTCGCCGATGAGGAGATTTTCGTCGAAATCCTGGAGAATGTCCGCGGCGAGGACGTGTTCGTGGTCCAGTCCACCTCCTATCCCGCCAATGACAATCTGATGGAGCTGCTGATCTGCATCGACGCGCTGCGGCGCGCGTCGGCAAAGCGGATCACCGCCGTCCTCCCTTATTTCGGCTATGCGCGGCAGGACCGGAAGCCGGGCCCGCGCACGCCGATCTCCGCCAAGCTGGTCGCCAACCTGATCACCGTGGCGGGCGCCAACCGGGTGCTTTCGGTCGACCTCCATGCCGGCCAGATCCAGGGCTTCTTCGATATCCCGACGGACAATCTTTATGCGGCGCCGGTCATGTCCGAGGATATCAGGGCGCGTTTCGCCGGCCGGCCGATCACCGTCGTCTCGCCGGATGTGGGCGGCGTGGTCCGCGCCCGGGCGCTCGCCAAGCGCCTCGACAACGCCCCGCTCGCCATCGTCGACAAACGCCGCGAGCGGGCCGGCGAATCGGAGGTGATGAACATCATCGGCGACGTGGAGGGCCGCTTCTGCGTGCTGATCGACGACATCGTCGATTCGGCCGGCACGCTGTGCAACGCCGCCGGCGCGCTGAAGGAAGCGGGCGCCGAGGATGTCGTCGCTTATTGCACCCACGGCGTCCTCTCCGGCGCCGCCGCGGCGCGGGTCGACAAATCGGTGCTGGCCGAGCTGGTGATCACCGATTCGATCGCCGCTTATGAATCGGCCGCGGCGACCCCGAAGGTCCGCCTGCTCACCATCGCGCCCTTGCTGGCCGAGGCGATCCGGCGAATCGCGGACGAAAGCTCGGTCTCGAGCCTGTTCGACTAGGATTTCTTGCCCTTCAGCAAAGCGACGATCGCCATGGCATGGCCGTGACCGAGGCCGTAATCGTCCTTCAGCCACGTAATGATCTGCCCCGCCTTCACGCCGGGCGCCAGGCCATCGGCATTGGCGAAGCCCTTCGCCGCCGCCAGCGTGCGGAAGTCGCCGGGGCTCTTGCCGGTCTTCGCCTCGATATTGTCGAGATAGGCCTGGAAGGACATGCATTCTTCTCCTGCGAGTCGCGCCGCGAGCCTTGCCTTTTAGCGGCTTCGCCCATATAGGCGCCTCCTTTCCAGCTTGTGGAAGAACCGAACCGCCCGGCGACAAGGGCTGCCGTGGCTGTTCCCAGACGTCCGCCCTCGTGGTGGCAAGGAGACGAAAATGCCCAAACTGAAGACCAAGAGCGGCGTGAAAAAGCGCTTCAAGCTCACGGCGACGGGTAAGGTGAAGCACGGCGTCGCCGGCAAGCGCCACCGCCTGATCAGCCACAATGCCAAGTACATCCGCCAGAACCGCGGCACCGACGTGCTCGCCGACGCCGATACGGCGCGCGTGAAGCTCTGGGCGCCCTACGGCCTGAGATAAGGAGGTACTGACTCATGGCACGCATCAAGCGCGGCGTTACGACGCGCGCAAAGCACAAGCGGATCCTGGAGCAGGCGAAGGGCTATTACGGCCGTCGCAAGAACACGATCCGTATCGCCCGCCAGGCCGTCGAGAAGGCCGGCCAGTACGCCTATCGCGACCGCAAGGTGAAGAAGCGCAGCTTCCGCGCGCTCTGGATCCAGCGCATCAACGCGGGCGTCCGGGCCGAGGGCCTGACCTACAGCCAGTTCATGCACGGCCTGAAGCTGGCCGGCGTCGAGCTGGACCGGAAGGTCCTCGCCGACATCGCGATGCACGAGGGCGAGGTCTTCAAGGGCATCATCGCGCAGGCGAAGGCGGCGCTCCCGGCTTAAGCCGACGCCGCTTCAGCGACGCAAATTGGAAAGGGCGCGGGAGGCTATGCTTCCCGCGCCCTTTCTCTCGGGGGTCTTGGGGCGACCCTCTCCTGGTCGTCAAATCTAGTGCATGGTCTCGGTGGCGATCGAGTAGCGGGTGGTCGCCGGGTCGGTGCCCGGGCTGTAGGTCAGCCGCATCCATTCGTTGCGCGCCTTGCGCTCATTCTCGAACGGGCCGACCATCGTCTCGCTGCCGGGGATGAGGGCGCGGAAGTCCGGCCCTTCATATTCGCCCCCGACGATCCAGTAACGAATGCTCATCTCGGGACTCCTCAGGCAGCTTGCTTGGTGAACTGGTCGGCCTCGGTCGATTCGGCGAGGGCCGTGGTGGAGGATTCGCCGCCGGCGAGGGTCTGCGCGACCAGATCGAAATAGCCGGTGCCGACTTCGCGCTGGTGGCGGGTGGCGGTATAGCCCGAGGCCTCGCTGGCGAACTCCGCCTGCTGCAGCTCCGAATAGGCCGCCATGCCGCGGTCGCGATAGCCGGAGGCGAGCTCGAACATGCCATGGTTGAGGCTGTGGAAGCCGGCCAGGGTCACGAACTGGAACTTGTAGCCCATCGCGCCCAGCTCGCGCTGGAACTTCGCGATCGTCTCCTTGTCCAGCTTCGCCTCCCAGTTGAAGCTGGGCGAGCAATTATAGGCCATCAGCTTGCCGGGATATTGCTTCTGGATCGCCTCGGCGAAGCGCTTCGCATCCTCCAGGTTCGGATGGCTGGTCTCCCACCAAAGCAGATCGGCATGCTCCGCGAAGGCGAGGCCGCGCTTGATGCAATGATCGACGCCGGTCTCGTCCTTCAGCCGGAAGAAGCCCTCGGCCGTGCGCTCACCGGTCAGGAACTCGCGATCCCTTTCGTCCACGTCGGAGGTGATCAGCTTCGCGCTCTCGGCATCGGTGCGGGCGACGAGGATGGTCGGGACGCCGCAGACGTCCGCCGCCAGCCGGGCCGCGTCGAGATTGCGGATATGGGCCTGGGTCGGGATCAGCACCTTGCCGCCCAGATGGCCGCACTTCTTCTCGGCGGCGAGCTGGTCCTCATAATGGACGCCTGCGGCGCCGGCCTCGATATAGGCCTTCATGATCTCGAAGCAGTTGAGCGGCCCGCCGAAGCCGGCCTCGGCGTCGGCGACGATCGGCGCGAACCAGTCGCGTCCGGCGCCGCCCTCCATATGCTCGATCTGGTCGGCGCGCTGCAGGGTGCGGTTGATCCGGCGGCAGAGCTCCGGGCCGGCATTGGCCGGATAGAGCGACTGATCGGGATACATGGCGCCGGCGGTATTGGCGTCGGCGGCGACCTGCCAGCCCGAGAGATAGATGGCCTTCAGCCCGGCGCGGACCTGCTGCATCGCCTGGTTGCCGGTGACCGCGCCAAGCGCGTTCACATAGTCCTCGCTGTGCAGCAGCTCCCACAGGCGGTTGGCGCCGCGGCGGGCGAGACTGTGCTCGACCGGCACCGAGCCGCGCAGCCGCGCGACCTCCGCCGGCGTGTACGGGCGGGTGATGCCGTCGAAGCGGCCGGTCGGGGCGGAGATCAGGTCGGCGAAATCGGTCACGGATCGGCCTTTCGAATGATACAAACTAGCCACGAAGAACCCTCAAAACGCGCCGGCGGCCAGAGGGAAAGGGGTCGATATGTCGCAGCACGACTTGCGACTTCTGTAAATTTGTTACAATCTGACAAACGATGAAACTCTATGTCGGACGGCGGCTCCGCAATTTGCGGCGGGAGCTCGGGCTCAACCAGAGCGCGATGGCGGCCGAGATCGGCGTCTCGCCTTCCTATCTGAACCATCTGGAACGCAACCAGCGGCCGGTCACGGCGCAGGTGCTGCTGAAGCTGGCCGAGGCCTATGATGTCGACCTGAAGAGCTTCGCGGCGGAGGGCGGCGAAGGCATCGGCACCGCCCAGCTCGCCGAGATTTTCGCCGACCCGATGTTCGGCGGCCTCGCCGTGCCGCGCTACGAGCTCGCCGAGGTGGCGGACAATGCCCCGGGCGTCGCCGACGCCATCTCGCGCCTCTATGCCGCTCTGGTCGACCTGCGCCGCCAGCCCGTCACCGGCGAGGAGGAAGGGGAGCGCGCCCCGATCAGCCCGCAAACCTGGGTCCGCGACCATATTCAGGCCAGCCGGAACCATTTCCCCTATCTGGAGGAAGCGGCGGAGACCCAGGCCGGCGCGCTCGGCGACCCGCTCTCCATCGTCGAGCCCTTGCGCCGGCGGCTGAAGGAGGCGTTCGGCATCGAGGCGCGGATCGTGCCGCCCGAAGTGCTGGACGGGGCGAGCCAGCATTATGATCTGCACCGCCGCCGGCTGCTGCTTTCGGCCCTGCTCCGCCCGGAAAGCCGCACGTTCGCGCTCGCTTACCAGCTGGCGCTGATCGAGTTCCGGCCACTGCTGGAGCGGATGGTCGAGGCTGCGACCCCGCCCGACGCGCCGACTGGCCGCCTGCTCCATATGAGCCTCGCCAATTATGCGGCCGGGGCGATCATGATGCCTTATGCTCCCTTCCTCGAGGCGGCGGAGAAGCACCGCTACGATATCGACCAGCTCTGCGCCTTGTTCGGGGCCAGCGTCGAGCAGGTCGCCCACCGGCTGACCACGCTCGGCCGCAATGGCGCGCGCGGCGTGCCCTTCTTCATGCTGCGCGTCGATTCGGCCGGCAACATCTCCAAGCGCTTCGCCGGCGAGGCCTTCCCCTTCTCCCGCTATGGCGGGACCTGCCCGCGCTGGAATCTGCACAGCGCCTTCCAGACGCCGGGCCGGGTCGTGACCCAGATCGTCGAGACGCCGGACGGCCAGCGCTTCTTCACCATCGGCCGCACCGCTCTGCGGTCGGTCCGGCTCGACCCGCGCGAGGACAGCCAGCTCGCCATTGGCCTCGGCTGCGACGTCCGCCATGCCGCGCGCATCGCTTATGCCGACGGCCTCGACCTCGGCGCGCCGCCGGTGACGGAGATCGGCCCTGCCTGCGCCATCTGCCCCCGCATCCGCTGCCCCCAGCGTGCTGCCGCGCCGGCCGGGCGGACGCTGACCGTGGACGTCGACCGCAAGATGGTCTCGCCCTTTCCGTTCCTGGGCGGGTGAATGCGTCGTCGCCGCCATTGCCCCGACCTTGCCGGCGCGTCATGATCGCAGCACGATGCTGAGAGCCGTCCTGATCGCGATCTGCGCCTTGTGCCTCACGGCGCCGGCCGCCGCACTTCAGACCTCCAGCACCGAGCTCCGCATCGGCAACGACCGGCTGTCGGTCAGCGCCGAGGAGTTTCGGCACCTGTCCGAGCTGGGCAATGCCCTCACCGCCACGCCCGCCATTCAGGACCGGGCGATCCTGCTGGCGCGCTCAGCGGTGAACGGCCCGGATGCGCGCCATGTCTTCGGCACCTATTTGCTCGAGATCGCCCGGCGCCGGCAGAATGACGCCTGGTATGCGGAGGCGCTGGATATCCTGATCGCCAGCCGGCTGACCCGGCCCGAGCGGCTGATCGGCTATTATGGGGCGCGGGGCGACATTGCCTTGCGGGCCGGGGACCTCCCGCTCGCCTCGACCCTCTGGACCCGCGCCGCCGAATTGCAGCCGAACAACCCGCAGGCGCTGATGAACCTCGCCCAGGTCCGGCAGGCGCAGGGCGATCCGGCGGGCGCCGCCGAGCTGATCCAGCGCGCCATCGCGATCGGCCGCCAGGGACAGGCGGCGGCGCCCGAGACCTGGTACAAACAATGGCTGAGCATCGCCTATAATGGCCGGCAGACGGAGCAGACCGCGGCCGCGGGCCAGGCCCTGCTCACCGCCTATCCGACCGCCGCGAACTGGCGCTTCGCGCTCGTCGCCTACCGGCAGCTGCTGACCGAAGGCGCGACCGAGATCGACATGCTGCGGCTGATGCGCGCGGCCCGGGCCTTCACCCAGCCGGCCGAATATCAGCGCCTCGCCCAATTGCTGATCCGCGCGGGCCTTCCCGCCGAAGCGCGGGAAACGCTGGACGACGGCATCGCGCGCGGCATCGTCGACCGAAGCGCCTCCCCCATCCCCGAGATCGGCCGGGAAATCGAGCGCGCGCGTGCGTCCGCGGCCCCGCTGGCGGCCGTGACGACGGAACTGAGTCGCGGTAGCGCGCTGGCCGTGGCGGGCCGCCGCGCCGAGGCCGAGGCCGTCTTCCGCGCCGTCGCCGACGGCCCAATCGCCTTGGCCTGGGAAAGAGACCTAGCCCGCTTCTGGCTGCTCTGGTTCGCGCGCCCCGCCTGAGCTAGCGTGGCCTGCCCCTTCGAAAGGCCCGCTCATGCCCGCTTTCCCCGACGACATCTTTACCGAGCCGGAGGATGTGGATCCCGATACGCTCGCCAATCTCGGCCCGCTGGCGCGGCTGGCGGGCGGCTGGGAAGGGCTTGGCGGGGTCGACATCAACCCCAAGGCGGACGGGCCCGAGACACGCGGCTTCATGGAGCGCAGCCTGTTCCAGCCGATCGACCCACAGGCCAACGGGCCGCAACTCTTTTACGGCCTGCGCTATCAGCTCCACATCAACACGCCGGAGGAGGACATCACCTTCCACGACCAGACCGGCTATTGGCTGTGGGAGCCCGCCACCGGCCTGGTGATCCAGACGCTCAGCATCCCGCGCGGCCAAATCGCGATCGCCCGCGGCCAGGCCGAACCGGACGCGAGCCGGCTGGTGGTCAGCGCCGAGCGCGGCCGCACCGATTATGGCATCTGCTCGACCGACTTCCTGGAATATGCCTTCCGCACCGACAGCTACACGCTGGAGGTGGAGTTTCACGACGACGGGACGTGGAGCTACGTCTCCGACACGATGCTGATGGTGCGCGGGCGGACGGAATTATTCCAGCATCGGGACCGCAACCGGCTGACCCGGACCAGCGCGCCCGAGCCCAATCCGCTGATGCGGATTCTGGCCGAGCGGCAGGACTCGGTGCTCCGGGCGACGCTGGAGGATCAGGCTCCTTAGAGGCGCCCGATCAGAACCACAGGTCGCGAACGCAGCGCCCGTCGCGCGGCAGATCGTCGAACGTGTCGAGACCGTCGAAATGGTCGATCGGCAAATGGCCGACCTCCTCCGGCAAGGCGAGCCGGACGTTGACGGCCAGGCGCCGGCGGCCGTCCTCCTCCAGCCGCAAGCCGCGCCAGGCGACCACGCCGGCGCAAACAGGGCAGAACAGGATTTCGAGCGCTGGATCGGCCTTGCCGGGCCTGGTGTAGGACCCGGTCTCGCCCGCCAGCCGGATGCGCGCGTTCTCATAATCATAGGCCCAGAGCGCGCCATAGCGCCGGCAGAGCGTGCAATTGCAGGCCGTGATGGGTCCGGGATCGCCCTCCAGCTCCCAGGACGCGCCGCCGCAATGACAGGCGCCCCTCATGCGATCGGCCCGACGGAAAGGACCTCGATCGCATCGGTCTTGCCGCCGAAATCCGCGACATCGCCCGGGCCGGCGCCGATCAAGGCGCGGGCGAGCGGGGCGGAAAAGGCTATTTTTCCCGCGGCGGGATCGGCCTCGTCGTCGCCGACGATCAGGATCGTCCGCTCGGCGCCGTTCAGCCGGAAGGCCACCCGGCTGCCGAATGCGGCCTCATCCTCCGGCGGGGGCGGGGCGAGCTCGGCCGTGGCCAGGCGGGTGCGCCAGTAGCGTAAGGAGCGCTGCGCGTCGGCGAGCGCCAGTTCCTCGGTCTCGGCCGCGACCTTCGCCTCGAGTTCGGCGACCTTCTCCCCGGCCTGCTTCAGCCCGGCGGCGGTGACGAGGTTCGGGCCGGGCGGGATGGGCAGCTCGAAGCGCGGCTCCTTATGCTCCTCGTCGCTCTCCCGGCGGAAGGCCACGCTCATGGCTCAGCCCACAATCCGCGGCACGCCGGGACGGCCGATCGCGCAGTCCAAAGCGGCGCGGTCCCACCCGGCGAGATCGGCGGCGGCTTCGTAAGTGGAGGCCAGAAAGTGGAGCAGCGCCTCGTCCTGGTCCGGCGCGGTGCGGACCGCCTCATAGTCCAGCACGAACTCACCGAGCGCCGCATCCCAGCGCGCGGCCTCCGGACGCACTGCCGATGAAGCGAAGCCCTCCGGTGAGGGATAGGCATAGGAATAGAAAAAGGGTCCGCCCTCGGCACCCGCGCCGCCTGGCCAGAAGCCGGCGCTGGAGACCTCATGGCTATAGGCCTCGCGCGTCACCGCGTCGGGCAGATGCGGGATGCCGCCCGGGTGCAGCGGCGCCGGGCGGCCGGAAAAGCGGGTGACGGCGAGATCGAAGCTGCCCCAGAAGAAATGGACCGGGCTGACCTTGCCGAGGAAGGCGGAGCGGAAGCGGCGGAAGACGCGGTCGGCGGCCTGGAGCGCGCCGAGCAGGCGGGCGGCGCTGTCCCGGTCATAGGCGCGGGGTTCCCGATCCTCGGCGAAGGGTGTGGCCGGCTCGATCTCGTTGGGCGCGGCGTGGATGCTGATGTCATGACCGGCCTTGGCGAGGATTTCCATCACCAAAGCATGGAAGTCCGCGACATTGGTGGGGCCCAGCGACGCGCTCATCCGCCGCGTGCTGTCCTCATAGACGAACTGGTGGCCGGCAAGGTCGAGCGTCAGCGTGAACATCCCCTCCGGCGCATGGACCGGCTCGGTCGCCAGCCCGCGCGGGGTCACATGCAGGGTGAGGTGCCAGCCATGATTGCGCCAAGGCAACAAGGCCGTCGGCACCTTGCCGAGCACCTGCGAGAAGAGGTGGAGCGCGACGATCGTGGGCCGGTCGCGCGCGGCGGAGAGTTCGGGCCAGCCGGTCATCCCGTTGTCCTGAGCCTATTGCGCGCGTGTCGCAAGCGGCAGACCGCGGCGCGCAGCGATGCCGTCGAGATAGGCGCAGATCGTACGGGTTCCGCGGCTCTGGTCGGGGCTCGGCCGATTGCGTGGCCATGCACTGCCATTCTCGATGTCGAGGCCGTCGGCGACCAGGATCGCCCGGACTCTACTGGCGCAGAGAGAAGCAAATGGCGATTGGCGCATGCAGACGCGCAAGAACTCCGATGAAAAAGCAGACGTTTCCCCGTCAAGCCGCGCCAGCCGCAATTCCTCCAAACGCCGGTCCCAGTCGCGACTCCGGGCCATCAGGACGTCGAAATAGCCAGCATAGGGCGTCCAGTGCTCGCCTTGCCCGAGTTGCGGCTCGCTGGGAGGAAACAGTGTGTCCTCCTCATAGCCGCAATCGCGAATGTCGCGGCCAAAGTCCTGCGAGGCCAACCAAACGGGAGGCGGCCAGTGCTCGCGATAGGCAGCGAGAAGGGCGATTGATTGCGCCCTTCGATCGCCCTCGCCGTGGCCCGCGAGCAGCCCCTTAGCGACACCGTAGAGCAAAGGCGCCAGCACGATCGCGGCCGCGATCAGCAGGGCGGCGCCAAGGAGCCGCCGCCAGGTCATGCCGGGCAGAGCCGCGCCCGGGGGATGGTGGCGAGGTGGCGGAGGCCGCTGCCGGTCCATTCATAATAGACCGCGCTTTCGTCATGCTCGTCGCCAAGCGCGCTGCCGAGAACGATCAGCAGCCGGCTGCCGCGGTTGAAGCGCATACCGCGATAGCGGAGCGGCCGGTCGGCGACCCAGTCGCGCGCATAGCGGGTGCTGATCCGGCGCAGCTCGCCGGGGAAGGCGACGCGGCCATTGCCGAGATTGATGATCGCCGCCGCGCTGCAGGAGAAACCGCAGCCCCAGGCCGCGACCGTGTAATTGGCGGCGAAATTGGGCCCGTTCGCGGCCTCGGCACCCAAAGTCGAGCGATAGGCGCGGACCTCGCGGGACCTGAGCTGGGGCGCGACATATGCGGTCCTGCGGAGCGCAGGCGGCGCGGGAAAATCGGCGAAGCGCGGCGCGCCGTCCTGGCGGCCGAGGCGGCCGGGGCAATCAGGCCCGCTATGGGCCGCGTCGCCATGATTGCCCATTGGCGGGGAGGCATGGGTCGACGCAGGTTCGGAGGCGGATGCCGAGAAAGGCAAAGCCAAGGCCAGAATCGCGAAGCTGCGCGTTGAGATCATCCGACTTCCTCCCGTCTCGCGCCCCTGATAGCGCAAGCGCGAGGGCTTTTCATCCTGCGCCTTTCTCCTCTAGGGCCTTCTCATGGGCAGCGACCTTGAGACACTGAAAACCGACTGGCTCGGCCGGATCGCGGGCGCGGGCGACCTTGCCGCGCTCGAGGCCGAGCGCGTCGCCATATTGGGCAAGCAGGGGGTCGTCACCGGCCTGCTGAAGACTCTGGGCGGGATGACGCCCGAGGAGCGGCAGAGCGAAGGGCCCCGCATCCACGGCCTGCGCGAGGCGGTCACGGAGGCGCTTGCCGCGCGCAAGGCGGCGCTGGAGGGCGCGGCGCTGGAGCAGAAGCTCGCCACCGAACGGCTCGACATGACCCTGCCGGTTGCGCCCGCGGTCGAGGGCAGCGTCCATCCGGTCAGCCAGGTGATGGACGAGCTCGCCGAAATCTTCGCCGATCTGGGCTTCTCCGTCGCCACCGGGCCGGAGATCGAGGACGACTGGCATAATTTCACCGCGCTCAACATTCCCGAGAGCCACCCGGCCCGGGCGATGCATGACACTTTCTATTTTCCGCAAAACGGCCCGGACGGGCTGTCCATGCTGCTGCGCACGCACACCTCGCCGGTGCAGATCCGCACCATGCAGACGCAAAAGCCGCCCATCTACATCATCGCGCCTGGCCGCACCTATCGCTCGGACAGCGACGCGACCCACACGCCGATGTTCCACCAGGTCGAGGGGCTGGTGATCGACCGCGGGATCACGCTCGGCCATTTGAAATGGACGCTCGAAACCTTCCTCAAGGCCTTTTTCGAGCGCGACGACATCGTGCTGCGCATGCGGCCGTCCTATTTTCCCTTCACCGAGCCCTCGGCCGAGGTCGATGTCGGCTATCATATGGAGAAGGGCCGCCGCGTGCTGGGCGGGACCGACCATTTCATGGAATTGCTCGGCTCCGGCATGGTCCATCCGCGCGTGATCGCCGCCTGCGGACTCGATCCGGACGAGTGGCAGGGTTTCGCCTTCGGCTGCGGCATCGACCGGCTGGCCATGCTGAAATATGGCATGGACGATTTGCGCGCCTTCTTCGACGGCGACCTCAGGTGGCTGCGCCATTACGGCTTCCGCGCGCTCGACGTGCCCACGCTCAGCGGGGGGGTCGGCGCATGAAGTTCACCTTGTCCTGGCTGAAGGAGCATCTGGAGACGGATGCCGACCTCGACACGATCCTCGAAACGCTGACGAAGGTCGGCCTCGAGGTTGAGGGCGTGGAGAATCCGGCCGAGAAGCTCGCCGCCTTTCGCGTCGCGCGCGTCATCACCGCCGCGCCGCACCCGCAGGCCGACAAATTGCAGGTGCTGACCGTCGATGCCGGGGAAGGCCCGCTGCAGGTCGTCTGCGGCGCACCCAATGCGCGGGCCGGGCTGGTCGGCGTGTTCGGCATGCCGGGCGCGGTCGTTCCGGCGAACGGCATGGTGCTGAAGGTGGCGGCGATCCGGGGCGTCGAATCCAACGGCATGATGTGCTCGACCCGCGAGCTCGAGCTCGGCGACGATCATGAGGGGATTATCGAGCTTCCCGCCGATGCGCCGGTCGGCACCTCCTTCCCCGATTATGCGGGGCTGGACGATCCGGTCATCGACGTCGCCATCACGCCGAACCGGCAGGATGCGATGGGCGTGCATGGCATTGCCCGCGACCTCGCCGCTGCCGGGCTCGGCACACTGAAGCCGGTCAACGTACCCGTCATCGCGGGAACCTGGCCCTGCCCGGTCGAGATCAGCCTCGAGGACGAGGAAGGCTGCCCCGTTTTCTACGGGCGGGCAGTGCGCGGCGTGACCAACGGGCCGTCGCCGGACTGGCTGCAGCAAAGGCTGAAGGCGGTCGGCCAAAGGCCGATCAGCGCTTTGGTCGACATGACCAATTATATCACGCTCAGCTATGGCCGGCCGCTGCACGTCTTCGATCTCGCCAAATTGCGCGGCAATCTGACGGCGCGGCGGGCGCGGGACGGCGAGGAAGTGCTGGCGCTGAACGGCAAGACCTACCGGCTCGACCCCAGCATCACCGCCATCGCCGACGAGGAGGGCGCGGACGGCATTGGCGGCATCATGGGCGGCGAGCGGACCAGCGTCGACGAGAGCACGACCGACATCCTGATCGAGTGCGCCTGGTTCGATCCCGAGCGGATCGCTCTGTCCGGCCAGAAGCTGGGCCTCACCTCCGACGCGCGCAGCCGCTTCGAACGCGGCGCCGATCCGGCCTTCGTCGAGGCGGGGATCGAGCTCGGCACCGCGCTGGCGATCCAGCTGGCCGGCGGCGAGCCTTCGCAGATCTTCCGGGCCGGCAGCCCGCCCGAGCCGCGCAAGATCGTCGACTATCGGCCCGAGCGCTGCACGGAGCTGGCCGGGGTCGCCGTGCCCGAGGACCGGCAGGCGCAGATCCTGCAGCGGCTGGGTTTCACGGTGACCCGCGGCGACGGCTGGAAAATCGACGTGCCGTCATGGCGTCGCGACGTGGACGGGGCGGCCGACATCGTCGAGGAAGTCATTCGAATTGAAGGGCTTGACCAGGTCCCGTCGACCCCGCTCCCGCGCGCGCCCGGCGTGGCCCGGCCGACCGCGACGCCCGAGCAGATGGCCGAGCGGCGGGCGCGGCGCATTGCGGCGGCGCGCGGCCTCAACGAGGCGGTGACCTGGAGCTTCGTCGCCGAGCGGGAGGCCGAGGCCTTTGGCGGCTCGGCCTGGGTGCTCGCCAATCCGATCAGCGAGGAATTGAAGGCGATGCGCCCCTCCATGCTGCCGGGCCTGCTGGCCGCGGCGGCGCGCAATGCCGCGCGAGGGGCCGAGAGCATCCGCCTGTTCGAGATCGGCCGGCGCTATCTGGGCGACGGCGAGCGGCCCACATTGGGCCTCGTCCTGGCGGGGCCACGCGGGCCGCGCCACTGGGCGGGCAAGACCGGCCCGGTCGACGCGTTCGACGCCAAGGCCGAGGCCCTGGCAATCCTCGCCGCGGCCGGCGCGCCGGTCGACAATCTGCAGGTGCTCGGCGACGCGAGCGCCGCTTACCATCCGGGTCAGTCCGGCCGGCTCTGCCTCGGGCCGAAAAACGCGCTGGCCGAGTTCGGCGCCCTCCATCCGCGCATCGCCAAGGCGTTCGATCTGGACGGACCGGTCGTCGCCGCGGAGATCTTCCTTGACGCGATCCCGGCGAAGCGCGGGCAGACCGGCCATATGCGCAGCGCCTATGCGCCGCCGGCTCTGCAGGCGGTGACGCGCGATTTCGCCTTCCTGGTCCCGGCCGATTTGCCCGCCGATCAGCTCGTCCGGGCGGTGAAGGGCGCGGACAAGGCGGCGATTACCGGCGCGCGGCTGTTCGACCTGTTCACTGGCCAGGGGGTGCCCGAGGGACAGAAGTCGCTGGCCGTGGAAGTCAGCCTGCAGCCGCAGGAGAAGAGCTTCACCGAAGAGGAATTGCAGGCGATCGGCGGGCGGATCGTCGCCGCCGCGGCCAAGCTCGGCGCGACGCTCCGGGGCTGAGCTTGACGAGCGAGACGGAGATCCGGGCCAGCTTTGCGGAGCAGGCCCGTTTCTGCACTGCGCTCGGCGCGCCCTTCACCGCTTTGCTCTGCGAGACCTTGGGCCGGCAACTGGACCGGCGCACCGAGACGGGGCGGCGCGTGCTCGACTGGCGCGGCGATCCGGGCCCGTTCGGCGACGCGCTGGCGCTGCGGCTGTGCGGCGGCCTCCACTACCTCGCCAATGCCGACCGGGATTCGGCGCTTGGCCGGCTCTATCCGCCGGCGCCCTTGCCCGATGCCGGCCGCCTCTGGGAGACGCTCGCGCCCGTGCTGGCGCGGGACAAGCTGTTGCCCTGGCTGGATTTTGCGCCGCAGACCAATGAGGTCGGGCGGTCCGCGGTGCTGATGAGCGGGTTGCTGGAAGTCGCCGCGCGGTTCCCGCTGGACATGCATCTCTACGAACTGGGCGCGAGCGCCGGGCTCAACCTCGTGCTCGACCGCTATCATTACAATCTGGGCGGGCTGCTCGTCGGCAGAAAGATCCACCCGGCGCCCTTGTTCAAGCCGGATTGGGAAGGGCGGTCGCCGCCGAGGGCAGAGGTAAGGATCGTCGACCGCGCCGGCGTTGACCTCAATCCCGCCCGCCTGCCCGACGACTGGCGCAAGCTCGCCGCCTATATCTGGCCCGATCAGCCGGAACGGGCCGGCCACTTCATGGCAGCGCTCGGTGCCGCCACGGCCATTCACCCTCCCGAGGTCGACCGCGGCGACGCCGCCGACTGGCTGGAGGGCAAGTTGGCGCTGGCCCCCGTGCCCGGCGTCGCCCGCGTGGTCATGCATTCGGTGGCGTTCCAATATTTCGACGCGGCGAGCCAAAGGCGCGTCACGGACCGGATCGAGGCGGCCGGCCAACAGGCTTCGAACAAAGCGCCCCTTGCCTGGCTGCGCTTCGAGAAGGAGCCTGGCGAGGATCGCCATTCGCTGCGGCTCCGGACCTGGCCGGGCGAGGAGCTTTTGCTTGCATGGGCGCATCCGCACGGCCGTTGGGTGCGATGGTTAGCCGATTGTTAGCGATGTTAAGTGTTATGAGTCGGGAATTATTGCGTTTGCACCAGTTCGTCGCTGACGGTCCAGTAACCCTCGAGCCACAAACAGATTTCCCGGGCGGCCGGATGGTCGAAGGCGGCATAGCGCGCCTTCAGGCTGGCCAGGCGATCGCCGAGCCGGTCGCGCCCGCGGTCCTGCAGGGTAAGCAGGTCTTTCGCCACGCGCGCCGCGAGATCTTCACCCAAAACCTCTTTCGCGGCCCGGTGAAAAGCGGCGAGATAGTCGTAGGCGTCGCCGGCCTTGTAGCTTTCCGCGAGGGTCAGCAATGGCACCCGGCTGAGCAAAGGCTGGGAGGCCGGGTTGATGCCGTGCGCGGCAATATGCGGGCCGATCGTCGCCGGCCGGCCGGTGAAGCCGCGCAGGTGCAGGTGCTGCGACATGCGCGAGCCGTCATTGACCGGATAATTGTCCCATAAGGTCGGCTTGCGCCCGAGCTGCCCGGCGACGCGGGCGAGATGGCCGGGCGTATATTCGCGGGAGCCGACTTCGGGCCCGGTCCAGTAGAGCTGGATCGCGGGATCGAGCAGCCGGCCGAGCTGCTCCAGATAGAAAGAAGGGCGCTGGCCGAAGGCGATATCGAGGATCGGGTCGTCCGAATAATAAGACGGGCAGGAGAGAATCTGCGCCGCCACGCCCCGTTCCGCCGCGAAATGGACGATCGCCGCCTGCCGCTGGGCAAGATCGGGCACGTCGCCGCGCATGTCGTCGAAGAGGATGGCGAGATCGTCTGGCTTCAGCACAGCGAGCTGGGCGAGCCTGGCGGCCAAAGCCTCCTGCCAGCCCCGCCCCTCGTGCAGATGCAGCTCGAACGGGGTCAGGCCGATGCCGAACCGGACATTCTCCGCGCGGCAGACGTCGCGGAACCCGGCCAGTTTCTCCATCTCGGCGGCGGGATGCGGCTCCTGCCAGCGCCGCCGCAGATACGGATCCGCCTTGGGGGCGTAGAGATAGAAATTGTAGCCATGAGGCCGCAGGAAACGGACCGCGTCGGCCCGGTCGCTCCAGGACCAGGGCTTGCCGAAAAAGCCTTCGATGATGCCGAGCGGCGGGGTCATGCTTCCAGCATGTTGATCGCCGCGTGGACCCGCGCCTCGATCTCGGCGCGCTTCAGGCCCGGCTCGATCGGCTCGAGAAAGCGTATGGTGACGATGCCAGGGCGCTTGATGAACTTGCGCCTGGGCCACAGCAGGCCCGCATCCATCGCCACCGGCACGACCGGCAGCTTCAGCGCCCGGTACAGGCCGGCAAAACCCGGCTGCAGCGGCGGCGTCTCGCCGACCGGCACCCGCGTGCCTTCCGGAAAGATCGCGATCGGCCGCCCCTCGGCGATCGCGGCCTCGGCGGCGCGCATCATCCGGCGCAGTGCCACCGCGCCGCCATCCCGGTCGACCGGGATGACGCCATAACGCCGCGTTACCCAGCCCCAGAGCGGGATATCGGACAACTCGCGCTTCAGCACCGTGGCCGGCTCGTCGAGCAACAGGATCATTTCCAGCGTCTCGTACATGGACTGATGCTTGCAGGCGACGATGCAGGCGCCCTTGGGCGGCGTGCCTTCCACGCGGGTGCGTATGCCCAGCAGGAGAAGGGCGCAGAGCCGGTGGTAGCGCGCCCACATATGCGCGCAGCCGCGCACCGCCTTCGTACCGAACAGGCTGGCCGGGAAGGAGAGCAGCACGAAGGGCACGGTGCCGACATAGAAGAAGATCGCGAACAGGAGGGAACGGATGAACGCCATCAGCTTGCTCTAGAGCCCGATCAGGCCGGCAATCCGGGCCATCAGATATTTGTTATACTCGCCGTAAATCGGGCCGACGCCCGGATTGGAGGCGACCGCGTCGGTGAGGATGGTGACGTCGCTCCCCACCCGCCGGCTCATCTCATAATAGGCGCGGTGCATGTGCAGGTCGCTGGTGACCAGGCGGATCGAGCGGTAGCGCCGCCGCTGCAGCCAGCGCGCCACCTCCTCGGCGTTGGTGCGCGTGTCGACCGAATCCTGGCCGAGCGCGATCTTGGCCGGGAACAGGCCGGGATCGACATTGTAGCGCGCCGCATAATCCTGAGGCCGGGCATCGGGCGGCACGCCGGAGATCAGCATCGCCTGCGCGCGTCCCTCTTCCAGCAGGGCGAAGCCCCGCTCGAGCCGCCCCGGGCTGCCCGTCAACACGACGATCGCGTCGGTCTGCTCGGTGCCAGCCGCCTTGGGCAGAGTGAGCGCGAAAATGCCGAAGCCGACGCCATAAAGCGCGAGCAACAAGGCCAGCAGCCGGACGGTCCAGCGGATCACAGCATCTTCCCCAGCGCGCGCAATATGGTGAGCCGCGCGACCAGCATGGCGAGCAGCACGCCGAATATAGGCAGGCCGACGAGAATTCCCCAAGCCGGCGGGGGCACGCTGGCCGAGCCGAGCAGCTCCGAGCCAAGCGCGGAGACCCTTTCGCCTATCCCGATCAGGACCAGAGAGGCGAGGATGAAACCGACCAGCCCGCCGAACAGAGCGTCGAGCGCGATTCGGCGCTGGAAGAGGCGGGCGACCTGGACGTCGGTCGCGCCCATGAAATGGAGCACCTCGATCGTCGAGCGGTGCATGTCGAGCGCCGCGCGCGCCGCCAGCACCACCGTCGCCGCGGTCGCGCCGACCATGAGCAGGACGAGCCCGGCCGCGAGCCATTTCAGCGCGCCGATCAGGGAGGCCAGAGGCGCGAGCCACTGGCCATTATCGTCGACCCGCGCCGCCGGCGCCGCCGCGGTCACCGCCCGGGTCAGCTCAGCGAGCCGGGCATGGCCCTCGGGCGTCAGATCGACGTCGATCAAGGCCGGCACGGGGATGTCCTCGGATATGCCGCCCTGGCCGAGCCAGGGGACGAGCAGGCGGTTGATCTCCTCCTCCGGCACCGGGCGGACCGCGGTCACGCCGGGCTGGGTGCGGATCGCGGCGATCGCGGCTTCGGACTGGGCGGCCTTGCGCGCCGGATTGGCCTCGACGATCTGAATGGTGACGCGACCGCCAATCTGCTCGTCGAGCCGGGCGGCGGCGCTGGCGAGACCCATGCCGGCCGCGGCGGCGAGCACGGTCAGGAACATCATGATCGCGATCACCCAGGGCATGGGCCCGGACAGCCGCCCCTCGGGCAGCAGGCCACGCTCGGCCCGGCCGAACTTGCGGACGCCGGCCTTCACCCGAGCACTCTCATGTATCGGCCCGTTTCGGCGGGTGGCGGAGCGAGCCCGTGGGATCGGCGATCTGGCCGCGGTCGAGGCGGAGCATCTCGGCGCGCTGGATCTCGGTCAGCAAATGCAGGTCGTGGGTGGCGACGACGATGGTGGTGCCGAGCTTGTTGAGACTGTCGAACAGGAAGAGCAGGCGCCGGGCCATGTCGGGGTCGACGTTGCCGGTCGGCTCGTCCGCCACGAGCAGCTCCGGCCGGCCGATCACCGCGCGGGCAATGGCGACGCGCTGCTGCTCCCCGCCGGACAGGGTGGCAGGGCGGGCGCTGGCCCGGTCGGCGAGGCCGACCCAGGCGAGCATCTCCCGCACCGGCGTCTCAAGGTCCTTGTCCGCCACCCCCGCCACGCGCAGCGGCAGCGCGACATTGTCGAAGGTGGAGAGATGCGGGACCAGCCGGAAGTCCTGGAAGACCACGCCGATGCGCCGGCGAAAGCCCGGCAACCGGTCGCGCGGCATGGTCACGATGTCCTGGCCGAACAGGCGGATCAGCCCCCGGCTCGGACGCAAGGCGAGATAGAGCAGTTTGAGCAAGCTTGTCTTGCCGGCGCCGGACGGACCGGTGAGGAAGTAGAACCCGCCCTCGCGCAGGGTGAAGGCGAGATCGGACAGCGTCTCGGCGCCGGTGCCGTAGCGCAGCCCGACATTCTCAAACTGGACGATCGCTCCGCTCGTATTCAGCGGCCTGCTCCCTACCCCAATGGTCTTTGCCCGGAGGCAGCAATGGCATGCCCGTGCCGTCCGCTTCAAGCATTAGGGGCACCGGGAACGGTTTAGGGCCGTCGCACGCTTGCAACAGGTGACTCGCCCGTGCTTAGAGTCGGCAACTGCCCAGAGAGTGCGCGCACCGGATGATCCTCTCCTGCCCGTCCTGCAAGACCCGCTACATCGTGCCGGACAGTGCGATCGGACCGACCGGGCGCCGGGTGCGCTGCGCGAGCTGCCGTTTCTCCTGGGTGCAGGACCCGCCCGCGCTCGACCTCGACACCAAAGTATCGGTCGAGCAGGCCGGCACCGAGCCGGTCGTACCGGCGCCGCAGGCGGCCCCGGTGCCGACGACACCGCGTCCCGAGCCGCCGCCTCCGCCCAGCTGGACCCGGCCCGAGGAGCCGGTACCGGACGCCGCGCCCGAGCCAGAGCCGGTCCAGGAGGAGTGGGAGCCGACCCGCCGCCCGCGCCGCAACCGCGCCCGTCTGTGGACGATCGCCGCCATCGTCTTCGCCCTGCTGATGGTCGCGGGCGTCGTTGCCCTGCAGGTGTTCGGCCTGCCCGAAGCGGTGCAACGCATCTTCCTGCCGGTACAGAGTGCCAATGCGCTCACCATCAACGGCACGACCGAGCGCAGCCGGCTGGCAAGCGGCCAGGACCTGCTCATCCTGCATGGCGAGATCACCAATACGAGCGACGAGCCCCAGCGCGTGCCGCAGGTCAGGGCGGAGCTTCGCGACGGCCAGGGCCGCGTTGTCCACAGCTGGTCGATCGCGCCGCCGATCCGCGACCTGGAGCCGCGCCGCACAATCCGCTTCGACAGCGCCGAGCGGGACGTGCCCGCCGGCGGCCGCCAGCTCAGCCTGAGCTTCGGCCCGATCTCCTGATTTTCAAGACATACCAGAACCGCCCGAACTGAAGCGCGGCGGTGGCGAACATGCCGATGCCGGCGGCGAGCGCGAGGCCGCCGGGGCCCCAGCCGTTTCGGACCAGCAGCAGGCCGGAGCCGCCAGTGATCAGGAAGAAGCCGATAATCCCGTTCACCCCGGCCCAGACCTGGTCGCCGAGCGAGCGCAAAGACGCACCGAACACATATTGAAGGCCGTCGAACATGAGGAAGGCGCCCATGATCGAGAGCATCAAAGCGGCGAGCACCAGCACCTGCGGGTCGTCCGAAAACGGCCAGACGAGGATGGAAGAGGCGAAGACGAGCAGCAACGAGATGGCGGCCAGCAGGCCCGCGCAGAGGCCGGCGGCGATCATTGCCCGGGGCCAGGCCTGGTCCCGTTCCCCGGCGCCAACCGCATTGCCGACGCGCACCCCCGCCGACGAGCCGAAGCCCATGGAGAGCGCGAAGGCGATATTGTGGATGGAGAGCATCGCCTGGAAAGCGCCCGCCGCCTCGTTGCCGAGCTGGGTGGAGAGCACCATCAGGGTCGAGAAGCCGGCCAGCTCCAGCATCGCGCCGATCCCCGGCACCAGCCCGAACCAGGCAAGCGGGCCAACCTGCTTCAGCGCGCGGCGCAAAGCCGCACCGCCGAAATCGCGGACGCGGCGTTCCCGGGCATGGGGCAGGCGCAGGACGACGAGGATCATCGCCAGCGCGCCCAGCCAGGAGATGGTCGCGGTCGCGTAAGCCGCACCGACCGCGCCGAGCGCCGGCAGCCCGAAATGGCCGCCGACCCAGGCCCAGGCGAGCAGGCCGTTGAACGGGAGCATAAGAAGGTTGATCGCCATCACCCGCCGCGGCCGGCTGATCCCCTCCAGGAAATAAGCGGCGGCGCCGAGCAGCAATTGGGCGGGAAAGCCGAGGCTCATCGCCTGGACGACATTGGCGCCCGGCCGCTGCAGCGCCGGCTCGACGCCGAACAGGCCGAGCAGATCGAAGGCGAAAATGCCGAGCCCGAGCGCGCTCAGGGTGCCGACGATCAAAGCGAGTATCAGCCCGGACCGGAAAATGTCGCCCGTCTCGGCGCGCCGACCGGCCCCGTCCGCCTGGGCGGCGAAGACCAGGATGCCGGTAAGGCCAGCAAAGCCGAAGACGAGGACGATGAAGGTGACCGTCCGGCTCGCGCCCAAAGCCGCCAGCTCCGCGGTGCCGTAATGGCCGACCACGGCGACGTCGATCAGGTGCATGAGGGTCCAGTTCAGGCTGGTCAGCATGATGGGCCAGGCCAGGCGCATGATGCGCCCAGCCTCTGCCTGCCAACTCTCGTCTCGCCAGCTTTCTGTCAGGTTGTCCTCCATCGCGCCCGCCGATAGACCGTCCCCATGCGCATAGGAATACTCACGGGCGGCGGCGACGTGCCCGGGCTCAACGCCTGCATTCGCTCGGTCGTGCTCTCCGCCGACGCGCTCGGCTGGGAGGTGACCGGCTTCCGCAGGGGCTGGGAAGGGGTCATGGCGATCGACCCCAATGATCCGGCGAGCGTCGCCGCGCACAGCGTGGCGCTGAACCGCGAGGCCGTGCGCGGCATCGACCGGGCCGGCGGCACCGTGCTCCACACCTCCCGGCGGGACCCGCGCACCACAGACGAGGGCGACCGCACGGGTGACGTGCTCCGCGTGCTGGAGGCGCTGGGCATCGACGCTATGGTGACTTTGGGCGGCGACGGCACCTTGCGCTTTTCCGCGCATCTTTCCGCGCAGGGCGTGCCGGTCGTTTCCGTGCCCAAGACGATGGACAATGACGTGTTCGGCACTGACTATTGCATCGGCTTCTCGACCGCGGTCAGCCGCTCGGTCGAGGCGATCAATGCCTTGCGCACCACGGTCGAGAGTCATGAGCGGATCGGCGTGATCGAATTGTTCGGCCGCCGCAGCGGCGAGACGGCCCTGCTTTCCGGCTTCCTCGCCCAGGTCGACCGCACGATCATCGCCGAAGTGCCGGCCGATCTCGACGTGCTGCTGCCTCTCCTCGCCGAGGACAAGGCCTCGAACCCCGCCCATTATGCGATGTGCGTGATCTCCGAGGGCGCCAGGATCGCCGGCGACGATGCGGACGAGGGCGACATCGCCAAGTCGGCGGCGGAGCGCGCGGACATCAGCATCGGCCATCGGCTGGGCAAGGCGATCACCGCGCGGCTCGGCCATGGCGTGGTGAACCAGGAGCTCGCTTATCTGATGCGCTCGGGCGAGCCGGACGCGATGGACCGGATGGTCGGCTTCGCCTTTGGCGGTCTCGCCGTGCAGCTGATCGAGCGCAAGGAGACGGCGCGGATGGTGACGCTCTCCGACGGCAATTACAGCCATGTTCCGATCGACACCCTGCTGCACGGCCGCAAGTCGGTCGACGTCAGCGCCCTCTACGACCGCGCCGCCTATCGCGCGCGCCTGATGCGCGTCGAGGGCATGCCGATGTTCCTCTATTGAGGGCGCAAATGGCGGCGGTTGCTTCGCCGCGAAAGCGCTGCTAGAGGCCCCGCTTCCTACCGGCCGGAGGGTCTCTTCCGGTGCATCACGTGCGGTCGTGGCGGAACTGGTAGACGCGCAGCGTTGAGGTCGCTGTGGCCGAAAGGCCGTGGAAGTTCGAGTCTTCTCGACCGCACCATTTTACAATCCGGGAAGTTGGGCGCATCACCTCCCCATGGGGGGAGTGACCGGCACCGCGATGACGCCCAGGCGCAAGCTCGGCTTCGTGATGTGCGTTACCCTCGTCGTCGGCAACATGATCGGCACCGGCATCTTCCAGCTGCCCGGCGTGCTTGCGCCTCTGGGCTGGAACAGCGTGCTCGGCTGGGTGGCGACGATCGGCGGCACGCTCTGCCTCGCCTTCGTCCTGCTGCGGCTGGCGCGCGGTCGGGCGGACGGTTGCGCTCCTTTCTCCTACCCGGCCGCGGCCTTCGGGCCGGGTACCGGCTTCGTCGTCGCCTGGGCCTATTGGATCTCCTGCTGGACCGCCAATGCGACTTTGGCCGTCGCGGCAGTGCAGAATCTCGCCTTCATCTGGCCGGGGCTCGCGGCGCCGGGCATCGCCGCACCGGCCGCGCTGGCGATCCTCTGGCTGTTCACCCTGGTCAACTGCCTGGGCGTGCGCGAGGCGGGGCGCGTGCAGGTGCTCACCGCCTTGCTGAAGCTGTTGCCGCTGGCCGGCGTGATCCTCGTCGCTTTCTGGCTGCTTGTGCGCGGGACAGCGACACCGGTCCCCTTCGAGTCCGTGCCGCTGGACGCGACCAGCATCAACACCGCAGCGACCCTGACCCTGTTCGCCTTGCTGAGCTTCGAGAGCGCGATGGTGGTCGGCGACCGGGCGGAGAATCCGGAGCGGACCGTGCCACGCGCGACCATGGTCGGCACCCTGCTGGCGGGGATCATCTATCTGCTCTGCTCGTCGGCAGTGACCCTGCTGCTGCCGCCCGAGACTCTCTCGGGGGCGGATGCGCCCTTCGCCTTGTTCTTCGCCACCTTCGTCGATCCGGCGGTCGGCGGGATCGTCGCCGCCTTTGTCGCCATTGCCGCCCTGGGGGCGCTCAACGGCCTGATCCTGGTGCAGGGCGAGATGCCGGTGGCGGCGGCGCGCCAGGGCCTGCTGCCGGCCTGGGTCGCGGGCTTCAACCGGCGCGAGGTGCCCTGGCGGATCCACCTGATCTCGAGCGGGCTCGCGACCCTGCTGGTGATCGCCAACTACACGCAGAGCCTCTCCCAGCTCTTCACCTTCATGATCCAGGTGACGACCTCGGTCTCGCTGATCTTCTACCTGACCGGGACGCTGGCCGCGCTCTGGCTGCGGGCGCGCGGCAAGCTGGAAGGCAATGCGGCCTTTGTCGCAGTGGCTTTGGTGGCCGTCGCTTACTGCCTCTGGGCCTTTTACGGCGCGGGCGCGAAGGAAACCCTCTGGAGCTTCGGGATGACCGCCGTGGCGATCCCGGTCTATCTCATCATGCGCCGGGTAAACCACTCCAGCCTGGCGGGGGCGGCGCATCCAGCCGCGCCTCCGGGATCAGCCGCCTGAGCTTTTGCGCGAAGCTGCGCAGGCAGACCTCGCTCTTGCCCAGCGGCCCCGGCCGGTAATTTTCCGAGGCCATGCCCTGCTGGACCCGGCGGATCAGGGCCGTGTCTTCGTCATTGACCCGCCGGTTGATCCGCCAGTTGAGATAGCGCGCCGCCTTCATCTCGCGACTGCCGCCCGGGAGCGCGTAGCTGACCTCGCGGATCATCGTCATGGTCGGGCCGACCGGCACGAAATGCATGAAATCCACCTGGTCCGGATAGATATCGAGCGCGACGTTCGGCCAGAGCTTGTAATAGAGCCAGGTGCGGCCAGCCTCTTTCGGGAGCAGCGCCTGATAAGCCCGCTCCGACACATTGGCCGAGGGCCGCTCGACCAGCTCGCCGGACATGCGGTCGACATGGGCGCCGGCCTCGATCCGGTAATCGCCGCCGAACAGGCGGGTGAGGCCGGGATGGGCGACCTTGATGTGCAGCCCGTCCGAATAATTGTCGGCGACATTCTTCCAGTTCACGTCGCGCGGCCGCAGCGTGATCCGGCCCAAAGCCTGCATCTGCTCGAAGGGATAAGGCGCAGCCTCCGCCTCGTAGGGCGCCATCATCCCGGCCACGCTCGGCCCGCCGCCTTCCAGCCTGACGAAGAGGAAGCCGCGCCAGCTTTCCAGTTCCACGGGGATCAGGCCCAGCGCCGACGGATCGAGGCCCGGATAATCCTGCCGGTCCGGCACGCCGACCAGGCGGCCGTCGGTCGCATAGGTCCAGGCATGATAGGGGCAGGTCAGCCGTTTCGCGCAGCCCGCCTCGCCGTCGACCAGCCGCGAGCCGCGGTGGCGGCAGACATTGGCGAAGGCGCGCGCGGCGCCGTCGTCGCCCCGGATCACGACGATGCTCTCTCCGAGAATTTCCAGTGTCCGCCAGTCGCCGGCCTTGGGAATATCGTTGGCATGGCAGACGATCTGCCAGGACGGCCGGATCAGCCGCTGCATCTCCACGCGGAAATATTCCGGGTCGTGATAGACCCAGCCAGGCAGGCTCAGATCCTCCCGATCGTCGGAGACAAGGCGCAGGCGGGCGGCTTCGGACATGGGCTTTCCTCTGTGTCCCTCCTAGCAATGGAGGAAAAGTCGCGCCAGACGACTTTCCGTGCGATGATGGGGCATGAGCAGCCTCTCCGGCGCGGCGCGGCTCGCCGCTCTCCTCGTAGCGCTGACCGCCTGGGCGGGCCTTGCCATCCAGTGGCAGGCCAGCACCGCGCTCACCGGCTCGGCCGGTGCCGCGCTCTGGGCGATGCTCCGCTTCTTCACCATTCTGACCAATGTCCTCGTCGCGATCGTCTTCACTGCCGCAGCCTTGGGCGCAAAGCGGGCGGCGCGGCCTTTCCTGCTCGGCGGCACCACCCTCGCCATCCTGCTCGTCGGGATCGTCTATTTCCTGCTGCTGCGCGGCCTGCTCGAGCTCAGCGCCGGGGCATTGCTCGCGGACACATTGCTGCACATGGTGACGCCCGCCCTCGTCCCTCTGTGGTGGCTGGCCTTCGCGCCCAAAGGCGGGCTGCGTCCCCGCGACCCTCTGCTCTGGGCGCTGCTCCCGCTGGCCTATTTCGCCTACGCCCTCGCCCGGGGCGCCGCCGACGGCCGTTATCCCTATCCCTTCATGAACGTCGCCGCGCTCGGCTGGGGCCAGACCCTGGTCAACGGGCTGGCGATCGCCGCCGGCTTTCTCGTCGCCGGCCTGTTGCTGGTCCGGCTTGACCGGGCGCTCGCGCCATTGACCTCGGCCGCGGACGCGCCCACATCCCCGGACATGGACAAGATGGACCTGCCCGAAGCCGAATGGAAAGAGCGGCTCACCCCGGAGCAATATCATGTGCTGCGCGAGGGCGGCACGGAGCGCGCCTTTACCGGCGTGCTGTACGACAATCATGACGACGGCGCCTATCGCTGCGCCGCCTGCGGCAACGAGTTGTTCGACAGCGGCACCAAGTTCGACAGCGGCAGCGGCTGGCCGAGCTTCACCGGCCCAGCGGCGAAGGACCATGTCACTTTGCTCGAGGACAACAGCCACGGCATGCGCCGGGTCGAGGTGCGCTGCGCCAAATGCGGAGGCCATCTCGGCCATGTCTTCCCCGACGGCCCCGGCCCGGAGGGGCTGCGCTATTGCATCAACAGCGCGGCGCTCGATTTCGAGGCCCGCGAGGACGGCAAGTAAGCCCGCGTTAAGCCGAAACGCGCTTCTGCTTGCTCCCGTGACTCCGCGACTCTATCCGTAGCCCGCCATGGCAACCGCCGCCGAAGATCCGCAACCGAAGCAGCGCTCGCGCTTCAAGCGGTTCATGATCACCAGCCTGAAGGTGTCGCTCTACACCTTCCTGATCGGCGCGGTGGCCCTGGTCATTGCCGTGTCGGTCGCGGTTAGCCAGCTGCCCAGCTTCCCTGAGATGGTCCGCCGCGACGATCTCGGCCAGATGATCCGGGTGCGGGCCGCCAATGGCGACATCATCCAGACCATGGGGCCAAGCTTCGGCGAGTGGATCCCCTATGAACGAATCCCCCCGGTGATGCGCGAGGCGATCATCGCGGTGGAGGACCGGCGGTTCCGCTCGCATCCGGGCGTCGACCCGATCGGTATGGTCCGCGCCACCTGGCTCCGGGTTACCGAGGGGCGCTGGCGGCAGGGCGGCTCGACCATCACCCAGCAACTCGCCCGCAACATCTTCCTGAACAACGACCGCACCTTCACCCGGAAGATCCGCGAGGGCATCCTCGCCCTCGCCCTCGAATGGCAATATTCGAAGGAGCAGATTCTCGAGCTCTATCTGAACCGCGTCTATTTCGGCGGCGGTGCCTATGGCATCGACGCGGCCTCGCGCCGCTTCTTCGGGCATAGCGCGACCGAACTCAGCGTCGCCGAGGCGGCGATCATCGCCGGCCTGGTCAAGGCGCCCTCCAATTATTCGCCAACCGCCGATCTTGCCGCGGCGCGGGACCGCGGCCGGGTCGCGCTCGGCCTGATGGTCGAGAATGGCGCGATCACCCAGGCCCAGGCCGACGCCGCCAATCTCGACGCCGTGCAGCTGCCGCGCGTCGCCCAGCGCCAGGACAACAACCGCTATTTCATCGACTGGGTGCTGCCGCAGCTCGACACGTTGATCGACGAGAGCCGGGCGCCGCTCGACGTCTGGACGACGATCGACCCGGTGATGCAGCGCGTGGCCAGCGGCTCGATCAATGCCAACACGCCGCAGGGCGCGCAGGGTGCGCTGGTCACGCTGGACCGGGACGGCGCGGTCCGCGCCATGGTCGGCGGCCGCGACTATGTCGGCTCCAGCTATAATCGCGCGACCCAGGCAAACCGGCAGGCCGGCTCCTCGTTCAAGTTGTTCGTCTATCTGACGGCGCTGGAAGCGGGCTACCGGCCGGAGACCAGCGTTGAGGACGCCCCGATCACGATCGGCGGCTGGTCGCCGCGCAACAGCAACGGGCGCTTCATGGGTTCCATCCCGGTCCGCATCGCCTTCGCTTATTCGGTCAACACCGTGGCCGTGCGCCTCGCCCAGCAGACCGGCACCAGCTCCGTCGCGGACATGGCGCGGCGCTTTGGCGTCACCACCCGGATCGAGACCAATCCCTCGATGGCGCTCGGCTCGAACTCGGTCCGGCTGATCGACATGACGCGGGCCTATGCCTCGGTCTCGCGCGGCGGCGTGGCTGTGACCCCTTATGGCATCCGGCGGGTGACGACGGCGGACGGCACCTTGCTCTACCAGCACCCGACCGACGAGCCCCGCGTGCTGGTCGCGCCCTGGGTCGCGGCGCAGATGACGGAGCTGCTGCAGGGCGTGGTCGAGCATGGCACGGGCCGCGGCGCGGCGCTCGGCCGGCCGACCGCGGGCAAGACCGGCACCACCAGCTCCAACAAGGACGGCTGGTTCATCGGCTTCTCCTCGGGCCTCACGACTGGCGTCTGGATGGGCCGCGACGACAACCGCGCGCTGCCGGGCCTCTCCGGCGGCCAGGCGCCCGCGCGCGCCTTCCACGATCTGATGGTCCGCGCCGTCGCCAATCGGCCGGTCGAGCAGTTCCAGACCGATGCCACCGGCCCCGAATGGGAGGTGCAGGGCGGCGACAATGCCTTGCTGGAGATCGCGCCGCCCAATGACGAGCCTTTCGTCGACGCCGACGGCAATCCGGTCGGCGACGGCCCGGCGCCGCGCGACGAGGCCATCCGCCCCGACGAGGGCTTGCCGCCGGAGGACGACAATTTCCGGCCCGACGAGGAAGAGGACAATCGCGAAACGCGTCTGAACGCGGATGCGCTGACGGGGGCCTGAGGCGGCTAGCGCGGGCCGATGCGGTGGAGGGCGGCGCCCTCGCGTTTCAGCCAGGTTCGGGCGGGCCGCGGGTCGGCGCCGAAAATCTCCGCCACCAAGGCATGGAAATCCGGACCGTGGTTGAGGTGGACGAGATGCGCCACCTCATGCGCGACCGTGGCGCGGCGCACGAAATCCGGGGCGAGGAGCAGCCGCCAGCTGTAACGGATGGCGCCGTTGCTCGAGCAGCTGCCCCAGCGCGACACCGGATCGCCAATCCCGACCCGGCCGAGCCGGGCGTCGACTTTCTGCGCATAATCGCGGGTTTCGCGGGTGAGCAGGGCCAGCGCCTCGGCCTTCAGCCAGCGCAGGATCCGCCGGTCCAGCCCGTCCAGCGGCCCGCCGCAGATGAGGCGCCCACCCTCCAGGCTGATCCGGCGCGGGCGTGCGGCTTCCCAGTCGATGACATAGAGCTCGCCATGAATGGGCACGCTCTCGCCCGGGGCGAAGGCGCTGGGCGGCGGGATGTCGGCCAGCGCCTGCTCGATCCATTGCCGGTGCTCGCCCGCCCAGGCGAGGGCGCGGCGCTGCGAGACCCGGCGCGGGACGGTGAGCAGCACCGAGCGCGTCCGCGGGTCGACGCTGAGCCGAAGCTTGCGCGCGCGCGGCGACACCTTCAGCCGTACCGGTGTCTCGCCGATACGATGCTCGGCGCCGGGCTCAGAAGGGCCGGTCGACGAGATGAAGCTCCAGATCGCCAGCGTCATCCTCCGATATCGTCCAGCCGCGCACCGACATGCCGGCCTCGTGCACCGTCTCGCGGTCGCCGCTGATCAGATAATGCCAGTCCCGCAACGGCTTGTCGTCCCCGCGCAGCCGGTAGGCGCAGGTCGAGGGCAGCCAGTCGATCTCGCGCAATTGCTTCAGGTCGAGCCGGACGCAATCGGGCACCAGGGCCTTGCGCATCTTGTAGTTCGAGCAGCGGCAGGCCTGGCGGTCGAGCAGGCGGCAGGCGACATTGGTCGGGAAGAGCTCGCCGGTGACCTCGTCCTCCAGTTTGTGGATGCAGCATTTGCCGCAGCCGTCGCACAGAGCCTCCCACTCCTCGCGGTCGAGGCTGTCGATCGGCAGCTCCCAGAAACGCTCCCTCATCGAACCCAGCGCGCCAGCTCGTCGGCCGCGCCCTGCGGCCCCTTGTCATAGGGGATGATCGCGACCGGTGCCCCCTGCGGGTCGTAGAGAACGGCGTTGCGGCTGTGATCCATCAGATAGGCGCCCGGCGTTGCGCCGTCGCGCCGCTGGAAATAGCCGCCATAAGCGCGCGCCACCCGCGCCAGTTCGTCGGGCGTGCCGGTCAGGCCGACGAGGCGCGGATGGAAATTGGCGACGAACTCGCGCAGCACCGGCGGCGTGTCGCGAGCGGGGTCGACGCTGATAAAGATGGGCTGCACCTTCGCGCCGGCGGCCGGATCCTGCTCCTCGAAGCGGCGCAGGCCCGCGCCGAGCACGCGCATGTCAACCGGGCAGACGTCCGGGCAGAAGGTGTAGCCGAAATAGACGAGCTGATATTTGCCCGGCCAGCTTGCCCGTGTGACCCGGCCGCCATTCTGGTCGATGAGCGCATAGTCGCCGCCCATGCGCGCGCCCTTGAGCGGCGGCGGCTCGTCGGGCCGGCTCCGCCCGCAGGCGGCGAGCAGCAGCGAGAGCAGGAGAAGGACGAATGCGCCGCGACGCACTGATACGCTTTCGTTCATGACAGGCGCAGCCATGCTTTGCTAAGAGCCGGCGATCAAGTTGCATCTTATGTGGGGATGAGCAGGCCGATGGCCAGAACCCGAACGCTCCTGTTGCTTGCCGCGCTCGCGGTCTCGATCGCCGCGCCGGTTGTGGCGCAGACGTTCTCCGACAGCTTCACCTTCCTGAAGGCGGTGCGCGAGCGGGACGGCGCAACCGCCGAGCGCATCCTGTCCACGCCGGGCACGACTGTGCTCAACGCCCGCGACCCCGGCTCGGGCGAGACCGCCCTGCACATCTTGGTGCGCGGCCGCGATGCCGTCTGGCTGGGCTATATGCTGGGCCGCGGCGCCCGCCCCGACACCGGCGACCGCGAGGGGAGCACCCCCCTGATCCTCGCCGCCCAGCTCGGCTGGATCGACGGCGCGGAGACCCTGCTGGCGCGGCGGGCCAATCCCAATCTCGGCAATTCGCGCGGCGAGACGCCGCTGATCTTCGCGGTGCTGCGCCGCGACATGCCGATGGTTCGCCTGCTCCTCCTCAACCGGGCCAATCCGAACCAGACCGACCATGTCTCCGGCAATTCGCCGATCGACTATGCGCGGCAGGACAATCGGGCGGCGCAGATCCTGCGGCTGCTGGAGAATCCGGCCTCGGTGCGGAGTGCGCCCGGTGTGACGGGGCTCAATCCGACGCCGCCGCGCCCGTCCATTCCAACGCCGCGCCCGGCTCCGGCCACGCCGCGCCCCTAGGGCAAAAGCTCAGTCCAGCCCGGCCAGCCCCGGATCGAGATCGCCGGCCAGCCGCCGCGCGGCGCGGCGGGCGAAGCGCAAGGTCTCGGCCTTGCGCCGGGCGGCGGCGAGCGGGCGGCAAGGCGCCTCCCGGACCATTTCCGCATCATAGCGGTCGGCGACGATCAGCCCGGCGCAGCCCGCGCCGAAGCCATCCTCGTCAAACGGCGCCAGCGAGAAGCCGGCCGGCACCGCCCAGTAGAAATGGTCGCAATAGTCGAGATAGTCGGCCCATTTGCAGTCGGCCATCAGATCCGCCCGGGACACCTTGATCTCGACGATGGTCAGCTGGCCGCGCGCGTCGATCGCCATCATGTCCGCGCGCCGGCCATTGGGCAATGGCACTTCGCAGAGCGCATACAGGTCGGCGCGGAAGAAGAGCCGGGTGACGCCGCGGGCGACGTCCCGCGCGATCAAAGGCGCATCGGCGAAGCAATCGGGCGACTCGGGACGGACGGAGGCCATCCCGCAAAACTAGAATGAAACAAGAACGAAGGGAAGCGGGCCTGAGATCGTCAGCGGTAGAAGACGTGATTGCCGACCGTTGCCACGCGGGTCAGCCGCCAGCCCGGATTGATTCGCCGCGCATGGAAGAAAAGGGCGTCGGGTGCGCCGCCATCGGCCAGATTTTCGGTGGCGATGCGGGCGATGGCGACGGCGATCTGCCAGTCGCGCGAATTGGCCGGCGGCTGCGGGATGATTCCGGCCCGGACGAACGAGAATTGCGAGCGCTGCCGGACCACGCCGCACAAGGTGGAGGCGAAGCGGCCGGAGCGGGCCCGGTTGATGATCACCTCGGCGACGGCGAGCTGGCCGGAAAGCGGCTCGCCGCGCGACTCGTAATATACGGCGCGGGCGAGGCATTCGCTGTCCTCGTCCAAAGTGGCCGTGTCCGAATGGGCCGCGACCAGGTCGGCCAGGCTCGGCGCGGCGGTGCGCGTTTCGGGCGCGGGAAGGGCGGACGGCGCCGGATCGGCGAGGCCGTCGATGCCGAGGCCGGCCGCGGTGAGATCGGTCTGGGCGGCAGCGGGCGCAGCGAACAGCAAAGCGGCGAGAAACGCCAGACTATACCCGATCCGCATGAAAAGCCCCCGCTTTGCCCCTGGAGCCCGGACCAGAGCCCGGCGGCAGCGGCGAATCAACCGGCGGCGTTCATTTCAGCGGCGAAGCGTTCGGCACTCGCGACGTCCAGCTCGATCAGCCAGAGATCGGGGTCGATCCGGCGGCGGCGCGCGATCAGGGCGTTGAAATCCGCATCGTCCGCACCGGCGCGGCCATTGTCCTGCCAGGCATAAGTGCCGTCGGGCTGCAGCAACTGCTCGAGCAGGAGAGTTCTGACCCCGCGCTCGGCGAGAAGCACGAGCACGGCACCGGCCGTTTCGTCACCTCTGGCGAGGACGGCGCCGAAGCCGCCTTCCCCCTGGGCACGGCGCAGCAGGGAAGAGACCAGGACCTGGCTGGTGAGGCGCCCGATCGTCATTTGGCGCTCACGCCGAGCGGTAGCCGTCGAGGCCGGAGAGCGGGATGTGCGAGCGCATGAAGGTACCGGTGCCGCGCGCCGCTTCCTCGCCGTCGGGCAGGAGCAAGCGGGCCTCACCGACGAAGACCCGGCGCCGGCCCGAAACCCAGCGGCCCTCCGCGATCACCGGCCCGGCGCGCAATGGCTGGGTGAACACCATGTTGAAGGCGGTAGTGAGCAGGAAGCGGTCGCTGACAAGGCTATTGCACGCGTAGAAAGCGGCATCGTCCATCATCTTGAAATAGAGCGTGCCATGAGCGGCGCCGGCGGCGTGGAAGCTGGCGGGCAGGACCTCGAAGCGGATCCGGGCAAGGCCAGGCTCGGCGATCTCGATTTCAGACTCGAACAGATTGTTGATCGCCGCCGAGCGGTAGAGCGATTCCAGCGCCCGGAAGTGCGCCGCCTCGCCCCCGGCAGCGATCGGGGTGGGCGCCTCAGGCGGCATCCCGCGCTTCCCCGCCCGCGAGCAGGGCATAGATGGCGTCGCGCGAGCGGGCGCCGCGCAATTTCGCCACGGTCTGCGAGTCGCGGAAGGCGCGGCTGACCCGGGCCAGCGCCTTCAGATGGTCCGCCCCGGCATCGGGCGGCGAAAGCAGCAGGAAAACCAGGTCGACCGGGACATTGTCGATCGACTGGAAATCGACCGGAGTCTCGAGGCGGGCGAAAAAGCCGAACACGCCGGGCAGGCCGTCAATCTTGCCGTGCGGGATAGCGGCGCCACCACCGAAGCCGGTCGAGCCGATCTTCTCCCGAGCGTTGAGGCTGGTGACAATGGTCTTGGCGGGCAGGCCGGTCAGCTTCGCCGCGGCGGCGCTCAGCTGGGTGAACAGAGCCTTCTTGTTCGCCACCACCATGTCGGCATCGACTGCCTTGTCGCTCAAAATATCCGAAAGATCGCTCATCATCACACCGTTGGGAGGCCGAAGCCTCCTGGGAAACAGAAATAAGGGGCAGGTGAGGGCTTTTAGGGCTCGCCGCGTTGGGGCTCGACCCAGCCGATCGTCCCGTCGTGGCGCCGGTACACCATGTTGAACGCCCCCGTCGCGCTGTTTTTGAACATCAAAGCACTGGTGTTCCGGAGGTCGAGCAGCATGACGGCGTCGGAGACGGTCGCGGTGGGAATGTCCACCTTGGTCTCGGCAATCACGGGCGGATTGTCGGCCGCCTCCTCGGGCTCCGGCAGGGGCGCGAATACGGTATAGCCGGCATCGAACTTTGCCTCGGCATGGGCGGCCTGGGCATGGCGGTCCTTCAACCGGCGCTTGTAGCGGCGCAACTGGGTCTCGATCCGGTCGGCGGCCTGCTCGAAGGCGAGCGGCGCGAGCGAGGCGCCGGCCGAGCCCTTCAGGACGACGCCCTGCGGGACATAAGCGACAATGTCGCAGGTAAAACTATGGTCGTGAGGCCCCTTGCCGAAGGTGACCTGGGCGGAGATCGCGCGGGAGAAGTATTTTTCGGCGATGGCGTGAAGCCGCTCATCCACCTGGTGCTGCAGCGCCTCGCCGGTATCGATCTGATGACCGGAGACCCGAATGTCCATCTTCGTCTCCACTGCTACGAACCGCATGTGCGCGCGCCCAAGGCTTTGGTCAACTCCCGCGCGGAACGATCACGCCTGGCCTCAGAGCCGGTTCCAGATCGGGTCCTTGATCCTGGCCAGAAAAGCGCTGTGGCGGGCCGATTCTTCCTCGCTCGGCGCGTGTGGACGGGCGGGGCGGACGATGCGCGGGGCCTGGACCAGCACAGTCTCGGCCATGGTGCCGGAAGCCGACTCGACTTCGATGATCTCCGCGACCAGGCCAAGGCCGATCTGGCGGCCGCCGGTCAGCTCGACATAGACTTGGGCGAGCAATTGCGCGTCGAGCAGGGCGCCGTGCTTGACTCGCTGCGAGCGGTCGACGCCGAAGCGAGTGCAGAGCGCGTCGAGGCTATGCTTGGCGCCCGGAAATTTCTGACGGGCGATGGCGAGCGTGTCGACCATGCGCGACATGCAGACGCCCGGCCGGCCGCACTGGCCCAGCTCGTTGTTGATGAAGCCGAAATCGAAGGCGGCATTGTGCGCGATCATCGGTGACTCGCCGATGAAAGTCAGCAGCTCCTCGACCACGTCCGCGAAGAGTGGCTTGTCGGCGAGGAATTTGTCGGAGAGGCCGTGCACGGCCTCGGCCTCGCTCGGCATGGCGCGGCCCGGATTGAAATAGCTATGGAAATGCCGCCCGGTCTCGCACCGGTTGAACATCTCGACGCAGCCAATCTCCACGACCCGGTCGCCATTCAGGGGGCTGAGGCCGGTCGTCTCGGTGTCAAAAACGATTTCCCGCATGGCCAAAGCTATGAATCCGCCGCCCCGTTTAGGCAAGCGAGGATGCGGCGGACGGAGGCCCGTGTTTCGGCCAGGCTGACGTCGGTCGGGATGATAAAATCGGCGCGGGCGCGCTTCTCGGCGTTGGGTAGCTGGCGGGCGAGGATCTTCCCATATTTCTCCGGAGTCATGCCCGGGCGGGCGAGCACGCGCGCACGCTGCACCTCAGCGGCGGCGGAGACGACGACCACCCTGTCGACCTGATTCACGCCGCCGGCCTCGAAGAGGAGAGGAATGTCGAGCACCACCACCGGCGCGGCGGCATGGGCGGCGAGGAAGTCACGGCGCGCCTGCGCCACGGCCGGATGGACCAAGGCCTCCAGCCGCCGGAGCTGCGCCGGCTCACCAAGCACCCGCTCCGCCAGCGCGGTGCGATTCACCCCCGCGGGGCCGGTCGTGCCGGGGAAATGGGCCTCGATCTCGTCGACCAGCGCGCCGTCGGGCCCTTGCAAATGGTGGACGGCGGCGTCCGCATCGAAGACCGGCACGCCTTCCTCCGCGAACATCTTCGCCACGGTGGACTTGCCCATGCCGATCGAGCCGGTGAGGCCGAGGATCAGCGTCATGACGTCAGCAGCTCGCGCAGCTCGTCGTCGCCGTCAGGGGGCGCGACACCGAAAAAATGTTCGAACGCATAGCGGGCCTGCCCGATCAGCATCGCCAGTCCATCGACGGTGCGCAGGCCAAGCCGCTTGGCGTCCCGCAACAGCGGTGTTTCGAGCGGATGATAGACAAGCTCGCAGACAATCGTGTCGGCCGGATAGCTTTCCAGAGCGATCGGGACGGGCGGATATCCCGCCATGCCCATACTCGACGCATTGACGACGATGAAGGAGTAGCGCTGCTCTGCGCCGCTGTTCGGCTTCACCGCCGGATAGGCTGAGTCGAATTCATAATCTGCGCCGCCGCCCAGTGCTTCAAGGCCACGACCATGACCGTAGCCGCGTCCGGGCCCGAACTCTTCCGCTAGATCCTCAGCCTTCACGGCATCGCGATTGAAATAATCGATATCGAGACCGCGAAGCGCCGCCGCGACCGCGCGTGCGGCGCCGCCAGCGCCGATCAGGTGGAAATGGGTCGCAACATGATTGACAACGGGCGGACCTTCAAATGGCGGGGCCGTCTCAAGCGCCCGCAGAAAGCCGGGCGCGTCGGTGTTTCGGCCAATCAGCCGTCCCGCGTCCGGGACCACGCAGTTTACCGCGCCGATGCCCTCGTCGGCAACGAGGTCGAGCAGAAGCGTGATCGCCTGCTTGTGGGGCATGGTGACATTGCAGCCACGCCAGTATGGATCGGCTTGACGCTCTTCGAGGTAGCTCGAAAGCCCGGCACCGGTGACGCGCGTCGCCCGATAGTCGGCCTCGATACCCAGTTGCTCCAGCCAATATTTGTGAATCACCGGCGACTTGCTCTGGACGATCGGATCGCCGATCACCTCGGCATAGGGAACGCCCATCAGCTTTGCAGCGCGCCGCGGTCGCGGAGATAATCGAGCAGAGGCAGGAGCGGCAGGCCGAGAATGGCGAAATGGCTGCCGGTGATCTCCTCGAACAATTGCGCGCCCATCCCTTCGATCCGGTAGCAACCGACGTTGAAGCGCACCGCCTCATATTCCGCGTCGAGATAGGCCTGGAGGAAATCCTCCGAGAGCCGGCGGACGTCCATCGCCACCGTCTCGGTATCGCCCCAGATCCGCTCGCCGCCCTCGGCGACGACTGCGGCGGAATGGAGATAGTGGGTGCCGCCGCTCATCAGGCGAAGTTGGGCCAGCGCCTCTTCCCGCGACGCCGCCTTGGACAGCATCGTGCCGTCATCCAGCTCCAGCACCTGATCCGCGCCGATCACCAGGGTGCCGGGCTCCGCGGCCACGCTCTTCGCCTTCAGCTCGGCCAGCATCTCCGCCATATCGCGCGGCTCGAAGCCGGCCGCGGCGAGACCCGCTTTCGCTTCTTCCTCGTCGAGCGGCGCCGAGACCGTGTCGAAGGTGACACCCGCCGCAATCAGCATCTGCCGGCGTGCGGCGCTTTGCGAGGCGAGCAGCAGCCTCATT